>Ga0302279_10001135_pt1 | contig 38564 bp, 28 predicted proteins | sample III_Bog_N3_3_FD_194541 | JGI IMG/M metagenome (GOLD analysis project Ga0302279, IMG submission 194541) | Peat permafrost microbial communities from Stordalen Mire near Abisko, Sweden - III_Bog_N3_3 | ecosystem: Environmental > Terrestrial > Soil > Wetlands > Peat | place: Sweden: Abisko...
TGGTGGCCCACGGGGTCCTGCGGGGACTGGATCGGGATGGCTGGGCGCCCTGGCGGCTGGGGGTGCGGGTCATGGCCTACGCGGTAGCCTGGATGCTGCCGCTGCTGGCCCTGGTGGCCATGGTGCGGCTGTACGGGCTGTTCCAGCCGCTGCCGGCGGCCCTGGCAGGCTGGATGGTCGGCTGGGAGGGCCCATCGGGGCTGGATCTGGACCAGCTGGCCGGGCCCCGGGTGGCGGCCCTGGCGGGGCTGGCCATGGCCACCTGGGGGCTGACCGTGGCCTACCAGACCCGGGTCTGGAAGGCGGTCCTGGCGGCCCTCCTGGCGGTGGCGGCCGCGGGCGCGGCCGGGTGCGTGCTGGAACGGGGCGCCGATCGGGCCCACCTGCCCTGGCTGCCGGGGGCTTTGATCCGCCTCGCCGGGAACCGGACCCCGGCGCCCCGGCCGCCCGCGCCAGTCGTCCAGGCCCCGGTTCCGCCACCGCCACCCGTCCCGGCCCCTGCGCCCGTACGGCCGCTGGTGGCGCCGCCCCAGCCCCAGGCCCAGGCCCAGCCCCAGGCCCAGCCCCAGGCCCAGGCCCAGCCCCAGCCCCAGCCCCAGCCTTTGCCCCAGTCCACCCCAGAGCCGGAACCGGCGGCCCCGACCGAGACCGGGCCGGAGTCGGCCCCGACCCCGACCCCGGTCCGGCCGCTCTACACCTACCGGGACGCGAACGGGGCCCTGGTGGTCACCGACGACCCCGGCCTGGCCCGGGCCCACGGGGGGCGCATCCCTCAGGCGAAGCCCGCCAGCCGCCCCAGCACCACGGTGCCCCAGGCCAGCACCCAGGCCAGGCCCAGGCCGTAGGCCACCGAGAAGCCGGTCCAGGCCAGGCTGCGGGTCTCCTTGAGGATCATGCCCACCAGGCCCAGGCAGGGGGTGTAGATCAGGATGAACACCAGGAAGGCGAAGGCGGTCAGGGCGGTGAACCCCGAGTGGGTCCTGAGCGACTCCTGCAGCGGGCTCAGCCCGGGCGCGTCGCTTTCCGCCTTGGCCTGGTTGAGCACGCCCAGGGTGCCCACGACGATCTCCTTGGCGGCGAACCCGGCGGTGAGGGCCACGCCGTCCTTCCAGGCCTCGGGCCGCTTGTGGTCCGGATCCAGGATCGGCCGCAGGGCCGGCTGGAGCAGGTGCCCGAACCGGGCCGCCAGGCTGGAGTTCATGATCCGCCCTTCCGAGGCCAGGTCCAGGGCCTCCAGCTGATCCTTTTCCGCTTCCGGGGCCAGGTGCCGGGCCTGGATGGCCGTCTCCTGGGCCAGCCGTTCCGAGGCCCAGGTGCGGTTGCTGATGCCCGGGTAGTGGGACAGGAACCAGACCAGGGTGGCGCCGGCCAGGATCACCGTGCCGGCCCGGGTGAGGAACAGCCGGCCCTTCTCCCACATGTGCAGGGCGGTGGCCTTGAGCACGGGCATGCGGTACGGCGGCAGCTCCATGACGAAGGGGGTGGATTCGCCCCGGAACAGGGTCAGCCGCAGCACCTTGCCCATGATCATGGCCAGGGCGAAGCCCAGCACGTGCAGGGCGACGATCACCATGGCCGCCTGCACCGGCTTGAAGAAGGTGCCGGCGATAAGCAGGTAGACCTGCAACCGGGCGGAGCAGGACACCAGGGGCGCCGCCAGGATGGTGATGAAGCGGTCGGTGCGGGATTCGATGGTGCGGGTGGCCTGCACCGCCGGCACGTTGCAGCCGGTGCCCATGATCAGCGGGATGAAGCTCTTGCCGTGCAGCCCCATGAGGTGCATCAGCCGGTCCATCATGAAGGCCGCCCGGGACATGTAGCCGGTGTCCTCCAGGAAGGAGATGCAGCCCATGAGCAGCATGATCACCGGCACGAACACCACCACCGCGCCCACGCCGGGGATGACCCCGTCCACCAGCAGGCTGGTGAGCTCACCGGCGGGCAGGTGCCCGGCCGCCAGATCGTGCAGCCAGGAGAAGCCGGCAGTGATCCAGTCCTGGGGGTACTGGCCGAGCAGGAAGGTCAGGCTGTACATGGCCGCCATGATGGCCAGGAAGATGGGGAGGCCCAGCCACTTGTGGGTGAGGATCCGGTCCACCCGGGTGGTCCGGTCCAGGGCCGCGCTGTGGGCCTCCCGGTGCTGGAGTACCTCCTGCACCAGGCCGCGGGCGAAGCCGTAGCGGCGCTCGGCGATGAGGGTGGCGCCGTCCTCGCCCAGGCTCCGCTGCAGATGCCCGGCGCTGGCGGCCACCTGGGCGGCGATGGCCCGGCTGGCGTGGCTGGCCTGGGCCAGGGCGGTGGCGTCCGGGGCCCGTTCCAGCAGGCCGATGGCCAGCCAACGGGGGATGTTGCGCCGGGCCAGGTCCTCGTCGCGACCGATCTCCGCCTCCAGCCGGTCCAGTTCCGCTTCGATGGCCTCGCCATAGCGGGCCCGCACCGGCAGGATCCGCGGATCGGCGCCCCGGGCCACGGCGAGGATGGCGGCCCGCAGCTCCGGGACACCGGCGCCGCGGTTGCCCACGGTGGGGATCACCGGGCCGCCCAGCAGGGTCTGCAGTCCCGCCACGTCCAGGGTCACCCCCTGCCGTTCGGCATCGTCCATCATGTTCAGCACGAACACTATGGGCTTCTTCATCTCCAGCACCTGGGTGGTGAGGTAGAGATTGCGCTCCAGGTTGGAGGCGTCCAGCACGTTGACGATCACGTCCACGGCCGGGTCGGCGATGAACGCCGCGGCGATGCGCTCGTCCTCGCTCTGGGCCGACAGGGAGTAGGTGCCGGGCAGGTCCACCACCTGCACGTCCATCCCGTCCTGCTGGAAGTGCCCGGCGCGCTTTTCCACGGTCACCCCGGGCCAGTTGGCCACGTGCTGCCGGGACCCGGTCAGCGCGTTGAAGATCGAGGTCTTGCCGCAGTTGGGATTGCCGGCGATGGCCACGGTGGGCGCCAGGCCCCTGGCGCCCGCCCCGGGGGCGGCTGGGGGTGCGGGGATGGGAGTCATGGTCTGCCCTCGTTTCATGCGGGTGCTGCCAGCCGAGCCCGTGGCCGGGGCGGCTGGACAGCCAGATTGGCTGGAGGTGCGGAAGGCGGCCAGGATTGAAGATGCCTTGGTCGTCTTCCCGCTCCATCGAGCCTATCTGAGACATTGTCGCAACAACAAGCAGAACATGATTCTCATTCTCATGAACGTGATCCGGATCACACCAGGGCTTCAGGAGCCTGTCCATGTAATAGGACGCGGGGCCTCCTATTGCATGGACAGGCTCCTCGCTAGCCTCGCTTAAGGCCGGGGTGGCCGGGGCCGGGCAGGGGGCCGGCGCTGCGCCAGGAGACGTCGGGCACCTGGGGGGGGGAGGTCCGGGCCGGATCCGGATGAAAGCCATCGGAGAGCCACTCGGGCAGGGACGGCCCGGAGCCGTGCCGATGGCTGGATAGCCGCCGGGCGCGGTCGATCCGGGCGCGCCGGCCGGAGAACTCCGGCGGTTCGGGCAGGACCGCCTGGGTCGGGACCGGTTCAATCGGGACCACCAGGACCGGAGCCGGCTCGGCCGGGACCGCCTGGACCGGGACCGGTTCGGCCGGGACCGTTTCCGGGTGGTTGGCCCGGTGCCGGGCGCACAGCCCGTCCCAGAACTCCCGGAAAGGCAGTTCCGCCTCGTGGCGGGACTGCCAATGGAAGTCCACGCCCCACCACCCCAGGCCCATCAGGGTGTGGCCACAGAGCGGACAGACCTTCCGTTCCGATACGGGGATTCCACGGGAACAGCACAGACATGTACTCATCTGGGATGCCTTTCCGGCTGGGCGATCTATGTGCGAAATGTCAATCTTTTTGGGAATAAAGCCAGAAGACATTCATCGCTGCACGGAAAAACCCCGGGACGGTCGCGGTCCCCAAGGGCAGGACGCCTGGAGGGCTATTATTACCTGTTAATTTGTCGGAGTTCCAGGGTCCCGGACCGCCTGGGGCTTGCGGGCCACGTCCCGCTGGGACGGCAGCTCGGCAGCATCCCAGCCGCCGCCCAGGGCGGTGATCAGCTGTACCGCGGTGGTCATGCGGCTGGTCTGCAGGGTCACCAGGGTCTGCTGGCTGGTCAGGGCGGTATTCTCGGCGGTGATCACGGTCAGGTAGGAGTCCAGTCCGGTCCGGTAGCGCACCTGGGCCAGGGTCTGGTAGTGCAGCGCCGCCTGGACCGCCAGCTGCTGGCGCGCCTCCTGTTCCGCCAATTGCCGGCTGGCCACCAGGTCGTCCTCCACTTCCTTGAAGGCGCTGAGCACGGTCTGCCGGTAGCTGGCCGCGTCCGCGTCGTACTGGGCCTGGTACCGCTGGACACTGGCCTTGTTGGCACCGAAATCCAGCAGGGTCTCGGTGGCGCTGGCGCCCAGGGACCAGAACCGGGCCCCATAGCTCAGCAGGTTGGACAGGCTGGAGGACTCGGTGCCGGCGCTGGCGGTCAGCGACAGGGTGGGGTAGTAGGCGGCCTTGGCCACCCCGATGAGCGCATTGGCCTCGGCCACCGTGCGCTCGGCGGCAGCGATGTCCGGGCGGCGCTCCAGCAACTGCGACGGGAGGCCGGTGGGGATGGCCGGCGGAGTGGCGGTCAGCGGCTGCGCCGGCAGGCTGAAGCTGCCGGCCACCTCTCCCACCAGCACGGCGATGGCATGCTCGTACTGGGCCCGGGTGGTGCCGATGGCCGTGGCATTGGCTTCGGCCGTGCGCAGGTTGGATTCGGCCTCGGCCACGTCCAGGTCCGAATCGATCCCGGTCCGGCTCAGCACACGGGTCAGGCGCAGGGCCTCGGTGTAGCTGGCCGTCTCCCGCTGGTACAGCTGCTGCAGGGCATCCTGGCCCCGGAGCTGGAAGTAGTACTGGGCCAGGCTGGCCTGCTCGCTCAGGGTCTCGTTGGCCAGATCGGCGGCGCTCACCTGGGCGGCCGAGGCGTCGGCGCTCACCGCGTTGCTGACCTTGCCGAACAGATCCGGTTCCCAGGTGGCGCTCAGCGGCAGCTCGTAGCTCCGTCCCGAAACGCCGGTGCCGGAGGCGCCGTAGCCGGCGGCGCTGGCGCTGGGCGACAGCGACACGGTGGGGAAGAACGAGGCGCGGGCATTGCGCACCAGCGCCCGGGCCGCCATGTAGTTGGCGAAGTACTGCTTGAGGTTCTGGTTGCCGATCACCAGCCGCTCCTCCAGGGCGTTCAGCTGCGCATCGCCGAACACCTCCCACCATTTGCCGCGCAGCATGGCGTCTCCGGGGGCGGCCTGCTTCCAGCCATGGGCCTGGGCCAGGTCGCTGCCGGGCTGGTTTTCCTTGTAGCCCGCCGGGGCCGGGGCCGGCAGGGTGGGCCGGGTGTACTTGGGCGCCTGGTTGCAGCCGAGCGCGCCCAGGCCCAGCAGGGTCAGGGTGATCCAGGGCCAGGGCGAGCGGGATCGGCGGGAGGCGGGCCGGGTGGGGGTATCGAGACGAGAAGTCATGGCGCCTCCTGCGCTTGGGTCGGGGCTGGGAGCTGCCTGCGAAGGGCCTGGAAGCGCAGCCGGAGCCGGTCGAAGACCAGGTACACCACCGGTGTGGTGTACAGGGTGAGGACTTGGCTGACCAGCAGGCCGCCCAGGATGGTGAGGCCGAGCGGGCGGCGCAGCTCGGAGCCGATGCCAGTGCCGAAGGCCAGGGGCACCGCCCCGAAGAAGGCCGCGGCGGTGGTCATGAGGATGGGCCGGAAGCGCAGCAGGCTGGCCTGGAAGATGGCCTCGCCGGTGGGCAGGTCCTGTTCCCGCTCCAGCTGGAGCGCCTGGTCGATCATCATGATGGCGTTCTTCTTGACGATGCCGATCAGCAGGATGATGCCGATGATGGAAATGACGTTCAGGTCGGCGTTGAACAGGGTGAGCGTGATGACCGCGCCCAGGGAAGCGGAGGGCAGGGTGGTGAGGATGGTGATGGGGTGCACGAAGCTTTCGTAGAGGATGCCCAGCACGATGTAGACCGCGAAGATGGCGGCGGCGATGAGCAGCGGTTCGGAGCTGAGCGAGGCCTGGTACTGCTGGGCGGTGCCGGTGAAGGTGCCGTGCACGCTCTTGGGAATGTGCAGGCTTGCCTCCAGCTGGTGCACCCGGGCGGTGGCGTCGCTCAGGGCGACCCCGGGGGCCAGGTTGAAGGAGACGGTGGAGGACGGGTACAGCCCGGTGTGGTTCACGGACAATGGCCCGGTGGTGGCCTGGTAGTGGGTGACCGCGTCCAGGGGCACGCTGCCGCCGGGTCCCGGCACGAAGGTGGTGCGCAGGGCGTCTGGGCCCTGGCTGAACTGCGGATCGACCTCGAGCACCACATGGTACTGGTTCAGGGTCTTGTAGATGGTCGAGACCTGCGCCTCGGAAAAGGCATCGTTCAGGGCGTTGTTCAGGTCCCTTACCGAGATGCCCAGGCGGGCCGCGGTGGCCCGGTCGTAGGTGAGGTAGGCGTCCAGGCCTCCGGACTGCAGATCCGAGTCCACGTCGGCCAGGCCCTCCAGATGCTTCATGGCCCGGGTCAGGGTGGGCACGTACTTCTTCAGGTCGCTGGTGGAATCGGCCTGGACGGTGTACTGGTACTGGGCGTTGGTCTGGCGGCCGCCCACCCGCAGATCCTGGGCGGCCATGAGGAAGGTCTGGGCCTCTTTGATGGCCATGAGCCTGGGCCGGAGCCGGGTCACCACCGCGTCGGCGCTGACCTTGCGCTCCTCCAGGGGTTTCAGGGCGACGAACACGAAGCCGCTGTTGGAGGTGCCCCGGCCGCCGGTGAAGCCCATCGCGTTCTTCACCGCCGGGTCGGACCGGACGATGGCGATGGCGCGCTGGAGCGCCCCTTGCATCTTGGCGAAGGAGGCGTCCTGGGGGCCCTGGATGCCGCCCATGATCACGCCGGTGTCCTGCTGGGGGAAGAAGCCCTTGGGCACCCGCCAGAGGTACAGTCCGTTCAGGGCCATGGTCACCCCCAGCAGCAGCAGCACCAGGCCGGCGTGGTCGCGCAGCACCCAGCGCAGGCTGCGGCTGTACCCGTCCAGCAGCCGGTTGAACAGGTTCTCGGTGGCCCGGTAGAGCCGGCCGTGACCGCCGGTCTCTTGCTTGAGCACCAGCGAGCAGAGCATCGGGGTGGTGGTAAGGGACAGCACCATGGAGATCAGGATGGCGATCGACAGCGTGACCGCGAACTCCCGGAACAGCCGGCCGATGACGCCGCCCATCATGAGGATGGGGATGAACACCGCCACCAGCGACAGGGTCATGGACAGCACCGTGAAGCCCACCTCCTGGGCGCCCCTGATGGCGGCCTGGTGGGGCGCCATGCCGGTCTCGATATAGCGGGAGATGTTCTCCATGACCACGATGGCGTCGTCGATGACGAACCCGGTGGAGATGGTCAGGGCCATGAGCGACAGGTTGTCCAGGGAGTAGTCCAGCAGGTACATCACCGCGAAGGTGCCGATCAGCGAGACCGGCACCGCGATGCCGGGGATGATGGTCGCCCGCCAGCTGCGCAGGAACACGAACACCACCAGGATGACCAGCAGGATGGAGATGAGCAGCGAGCGTTCCACGTCGTGCAGGGAGGCGCGGATGGTGGTGGTCTGGTCCAGCACCAGGGTGAGCCTGTGGTCCTGGGGGATGCTGGCCTGCAATTGCGGCAGCATGGCCTTGACCCGGTCCACGGTCTGGATGATGTTGGCCCCGGGCTGCTTGAACAGGATGAGGATGACCGAGGACGCGTCGTTGACGTAGCCGACCGAATGGATGCTTTCGGTGGCGTCCTGCACCGTGGCCACGTCCTGCAGGCGCACGACGGCGCCGTGCTTCACGGCCACCACCAGCGGCCGGTAGTCCACCGCCTTGGAGATCTGGTCGTTCACCTGGATGTAGCTGACCGTGCTGCCGTTGGCGATGCTTCCGGTGGGCGTGTGGGCGTTCTGCTTCTGAAGGAAGCTGGCCAGGTCGGCCAGGCTGATGCCGTAGTGGGCCAACTGCAGCGGATTCGCTTCCACGCGCACGGCGGGCAGGGAGGAGCCGCCCACCAGCACCCGGCCGACCCCGCTGACCTGGGCGAGCTTCTGCATCAGGATGGTCGAGGCCGAATCGTACAGGGCGCCCTTGTCGGCGGTCGGGGAGGTCAGTCCGATGATCGCCACCGGCATATCGGCGGCATTCATCTTGCGGTAGGTGGGATCGGAGGGCAGGCTGGTGGGCAGGTAGGACCTGGCGGCGCTGATGGCTGCCTGCACGTCCCGGGCGGCGGCGTCGATGTTGCGGGAAAGATCGAACTGGATGGTGATGTCGGTGCTTCCCGAGGAACTCTGGGAGGTCATCTCGGTCACGCCGGCGATATGCCCGAACTGCCGCTCCAGGGGGGTCGCCACCGAGGCGGCCATGACCTCGGGGCTGGCGCCCGGCAGGCTGGCGTCCACCTCGATGGTCGGGGAATCCACCCGGGGCAGGGAGGACACCGGCAGTACCCGGAAGGCGATGGCCCCGGCGATGGCCACGGCCGCGGTGAGCAGGAGGGTGGCGATGGGGCGCCGGATGGCCGGTTCGGACAGGTTCATGCCGCTCCCCCGGTGGACGGGGTCGCGGGGGCGCTCGGCCGCGGCCGCAGCGTCCGGCTGAGCCGGTCGAACCATAGATAGATGACCGGGGTGGTGTACAGCGTGAGCACCTGGCTCAGGAGCAGACCGCCGACCATGGCGATGCCCAGCGGGCGGCGCAGTTCCGCGCCGATGCCCTGGCCCAGGGCCAATGGCAGACCGGCGAACAGGGCCGCGAAGGTGGTCATCATGATCGGCCGGAAGCGCAGCAGGCAGGCCGAATAGATGGCCTCCTCGGGGCTCTTGCCGTCCGTGCGCTCCGCCTGCAGGGCGAAATCCACCATCATGATGCCGTTCTTCTTGACGATCCCGATGAGCAGGACGATGCCGATGATGCCGACGATGCCCAGATCCTGGCCGCACAGGGCCAGGGCCAGCAGGGCACCCACGCCCGCGGCCGGCAGGGTGGACAGGATGGTGAGGGGGTGGATGAAACTTTCGTACAGCACCCCCAGCACGATGTAGACCGCGACCAGGGCGGCCAGCAGCAGCATGCCTTCATTGGCCAGGGAGTTCTCGTAGGAGGCGGCGGTGCCCTGGAACTTGGTCTCCACGCTGGCCGGCAGGTTCAGGCCGCGCTCGGCCGCCTTCACCGCGTTGACCGCCTGGCTCAGGTGCACGCCGGGCGCCAGATTGAAAGAGAGGGTCACCACCGGGAACTGCGACTGGTGGTTGACCGTCAGCGGAGCCATGGTCGGCTTCACGGTGGTGAAGGCCGCCAGGGGGATCGGGCTGCCGGCGGTGGTGGTCGTGGTGGCGCTGACCCCGCTGGTGGCGCTGGCCGAAAGCGTGGAACTGCCGCTCGAGGCGCTGGACGAGCCGGTGGACGATCCGCTGCTCTGCAGGTAGATGTTCTGGATCTGGTCCGGGAGGCTCTGGAACCGGGGGTCGGCCTCCAGGATGACGTGGTACTGGTTGGTCTGGGTGTAGAGGGTGGAGATCTGCCGCTGGCCGTAGGCATCGTCCAGGGTGTCGTCCAGGGCCTGGGGGGTGATGCCCAGCCGCGAGGCGGTGACCCGGTCGATGGTCACGGCCAGGGCGTTGCCCCGGGGCTGCTGGTCGCTGACCACGTCCTGGAGCTGGGGCAGGGTTTTCAGCTTGGCCAGGATCCGGGCGGTCCAGACCTCCAGCTCGGCGCCGTCGGCGTCCTCCACGGTGTACTGGAACTGGGTGCGGCTGACCCGGTCCTCCACGGTCAGGTCCTGGATCGGCATCAGGTAGGTCTGGACGCCGGGGACCCTGGCCAGCTGCGGGCGCAGCCGCTGGATGACCTCGCTGGCGCTCACTCCCCGGGCGGCCAGCGGCTTGAGCTCGATCTGCATGCGGCCGCTGTTGAGGGTGGTGTTGGTGCCGTCCACCCCGATGAAGGAGGACAGGGACTGCACGGCCGGATCCTGCAGGACGACCTGGGCCAGGGCGCGCTGCCGGGTGGTCATGGCATCGAAGCTGGTGGCTTCGGGTGCCTGGGAGATGGCCTGGATGAGGCCGGTGTCCTGGATGGGGAAGAAGCCCTTGGGGATGGCCACGTACAGCCAGCCGGTGGCCACCAGGGTCAGGGCGGCGATACCCAGCACCCGTTTCTGCCGGACGAGCACCCAGGTTAGGCTGCGCCCGTAGGCCTGGATGATCCGCTCGAACACGGACTCGGACCAGCGGTAGAAGCGGCCCTGCTGCGCCTCGGGGGTGTGCCTGAGCAGCCGCGAGGCCATCATGGGCGTGAGGGTCAGGGACACCACGGCGGACAGCAGGATGGTGATGGCCAGGGTGACGGCGAACTCCCGGAACAGCCGCCCCGTAATGTCGCTCATGAACAGCAGGGGGATCAGCACGGCGATGAGCGATACGGTCAGGGACAGGATGGTGAAGCCGATCTCCTCGGCCCCCTTCAGGGCAGCCTCCATGGGCTTCAGGCCCATCTCCAGGTAGCGGCTGATGTTCTCGATCATCACGATGGCGTCGTCCACCACGAAGCCGGTGGCGATGGTGAGGGCCATGAGGGTCAGGTTGTTCAGGCTGTAGTCCAGGGCGTACATCAGGGCGAAGGTGCCCACCAGCGACAGCGGCACCGCCACCGAAGGGATGAGGGTGGCCCGCCAGGAGCGCAGGAACAGGAAGATCACCATCACCACCAGGCCGATGGTGAGCATGAGCTCGAACTCCACGTCGGCCACCGAGGCGCGCACGGTGGTGGTGCGGTCGGTGAGCACCTGCACCTGCACCGAGGCCGGCAGGCTGGCCTGGAGCTGCGGCAGCAGGGTCTTGATGGCATCCACCACCTTGATGGTGTTGGCGTTGGACTGGCGCTGGATGTTGACGATGATGGCCGGCGTCTGGTTCATCCAGGCGGCCAGCTTGTTGTTCTCCACGCCGTTGGTCACGGTGGCCACGTCGCTCAGCAGCACCGGCGCGCCGTTCCGGTAGGCGACCACGACCTTCTGATACTGCTCGCCCGAGGTCAGCTGGTCATTGGCGTCGATGGTGTAGGCCTGCTGGGGGCCGTTGAAGCTGCCCTTGGCGCCGTTGACGCTGGTGGCGCTGATGGCCGTGCGCAACTGCTCCAGGGTGAGGCCGTAGGCGGACAGGGCTGAGGGGTTGACGCCGATGCGGATGGCGGGCTTCTGCCCGCCCTGGATGGTGACCAGGCCCACCCCGGTCAGCTGGGAGATCTTGGGTGCCAGCCGGGTGTCGGCCAGATCCTGCACCTGGGACAGGGACAGCGACTTGGAGGTGAGCGCCAGGGTCAGCACCGGCGCGTCGGCCGGGTTGGTCTTGCTGTAGGTGGGCGGAATCGGCAGGTCGCTTGGCAGGTAGCTATTGGCAGCATTGATGGCGGCCTGGACCTCTTGTTCGGCCACATCGATGTCTTCGCTCAGGCTGAACTGCAGCACGATCACCGAGGCGCCGCCCGAGGAGGAGGAGGTCATCTGGGCCAGGCCCTGGATCTGGCCCAGCTGCTTTTCCAGGGGGCCGGTGACGGTGGCCGACATGACATCGGCACTGGCGCCCGGGTAGAGCGTCTGCACCTGGATGGTGGGGTAGTTGACCTGCGGCAGGGCGGAGATGGGCAGCTCCAGGAAGGCGATCAGGCCCACCATCAGGATGGCCACCATCAGCAGGATGGTCGCCACCGGGCGCTGGATGAAGGGGAGCGAGATGTTCACTGGGCCGGCCCGGCCGGGGCGGTGCGGCCGGCGGTCCGGGCCGCCGGGACCATGACCCTGGAGCCGTCCTGGAGCCGGTCGAAGTTGCCGGTGACGACGCTGTCGCCCAGTTCCAGGCCTTCCACGGCGGTCTCGTCCTGGTTGGAGTTGACCACCTGGATGTTCTGCAGGGCCACCGTGCCGTCGGTCTTGATCCGGTAGACGAAGGCCTGCTGGCCGTTGTACTGCACCGCGACGGTGGGTACGATCCGGGCGTCGCGCAGGGTGTCCACCTGCAGCCGGGCGTTCACGAACTGGTTGGGGAACAGCTGGTCCTGGGCGTTGCTGAACTGGGCGCGCAGTTTCACCGTGCCGGTGCTGGTGTCCACCTGGTTGTCCAGGGTGAGCAGCTTGCCGGTGGCGATCTGGCGGGTCTGGGTCCGGTCATAGAGGTCCACCCGCAGCCCGGCCCGGGCCGCCAGCTGCTGCTGGATCTTCGGGATGTGGTCCTCGGCCACGGAGAACACCACGGTCATGGGGTCCAGCTGGGTGAGGGTGGCCAGGGCGGTGGTGCTGCCGGAGAACACCGTGTTGCCGGCGTCCACCAGCCGCAGGCCGACGCGGCCGGTGATGGGCGCGTGGATCTGGTAGTAGGCCAGCTCGGCCCGGTAGTACTGGACCGAGCCCTGGTCGTTCTGCACGGTCCCTTCATCTTGGCGGACCAGCGACTGCTGGTCCGATACGGTCTGCTCGGCGATGGCGTTCTGCTGGCGGGCCTCCTGGTAGCGCTGCAGGTTCACCCGGGCCTGCTCCAGCAGGGCCCGGTCCCGCACCATGGAGCCCTGGGCCTGATCCAGCTGGGCCTGGATGGGTCCGGCGTCCAGGGTCACCAGCAGCTGGCCCTTGCGCACCAGCTCGCCCTCCCGGTAGGCCACCGCCAGGACTCGTCCGGTCACCTGGCTGTACACGTCGATCGTCTGCAGCGGGGTCACGGTGCCCAGCGCATCCAGGTACACGTCCATGGGCGCGGTGTGCACCTGGGCGACGGTCACCGGGATGCCGCCGGCGCCCCCGGGCATGCCCGGGGGCATGCCCCCGGGCCGCCTGGCGTGGTGCAGCAGGGGCAGGCTGAGCGCGGCGCACACCAGCACCACGACCGTCCAGGCCAGCCAATGCCGCTTGGGGGGAACTCCGGCCGGTCGCGAAGGCAAAGCGGTATCGGGAACCCTCATGTGAAGCCCTTTCCGGTGGCGGGCACTGACCCTTGGCCGGTGAAGGGGTTCACCGGCCTTCCGGCCAGGCCTGCGCTAGTCCATCGTAGCCCCTGAATCCCCGGGGCCGGATCCCCGGGGTTCTCAGCGGGGGCCGATCATGTCTGAACGGACGCTGGCGACGTCTGAACGGCAGGCACCTAGACTTCATGACCGGGCTTTGCCCGGGCATGAAGTGGGGGTGTGGGGGGACATAGAGCGAGCAGCGCGAGCGGGCGGTCCCCCCACCTACAAGGGTGCTACAGCTTGAAGGCTGCCACCACGTGGCGCAGGCCTTCGGCCACGCCGGCCAGGTCGTCCGAGGTGCGGGTGATCTCCTGCACGGTGGCCGACAGCTCCTGGGTGGCTGAGGCGTTCTGGGCCAGCCCGGCGGCGGTGTGCGCCATGCGCTGGCTCACGTCCTGGCTGGTCTCCGCCTGGGCCAGGCTGAGCGCGCCGATGGCCCGGATGCTTTCGGCGATGCCGCCGATCTTGCCGCCCAGGGACTTCAGGTGTTCCAGGTTGGCCTCCATGCTCGCGACCCCTCCGGCCACCGAGCTCTGGGTGCGCTCGTTGAGCTGGACGATCTCCAGGGCCGAGCTGCGGGAGTGCTCGGCCAGCTTGCGGACCTCCTCGGCCACCACGGCGAAGCCCTTGCCGGCATGGCCGGCCTTGGCCGCCTCGATGGCCGCGTTCAGCGACAGCAGGTTGGTCTGCCGGGCCAGATCCTGGATCACCTGCACGGCCTTGATCACCTGGCTGGTGGCCTCCTGGATCTGGGCCATGCCCTGAGCGGCTTCCTGGCCTGCCTCCGTGCCGCGCCCGGCGTCCTGGACCGCCTCGGAGCTCTGCAGGCCGGTCTGCTGGGTCCGTTCGCGCATGGACACGGCGTTCTGGTTCAGGCCGCCCATGGCCCGGGTGACCTGCTCGCCGGCCCCCTTCAATTCCTCGCTCACCCGGGCGATGTCGTGCACGGCCCGGGCCATCTCCTGGGAGGTGGCAGCCAGCTCGACGCTGCCCGAGGCCACCCGATCGGCGTAGCCGCTGATGGTGAGCACCATCTCCCGCAGCTTGCCGTTGTAGTCATTGAAGGCGTCCGCCGCTTCGCCGATCTCGTCGTGGGCGGCCACCTGGATGCGCCGGGACAGGTGGCTGTCGCGCAGGCCCTGCACCAGCTGGGTGAGGGGCCGGACCATCTTCCGGGACCGCAGGTGGGAGATGAGCCCCACCAGAGCGGCCACCAGCAGGGCGACACCCAGCAGGGTGAGACCGATGGTGGTCATCTGGGCGTCCACGTCGTCCAGATAGACGCCCCCGCCCACGGTCCAGCCCCATTCCGGCACCCGCATGACGAAGGTCGATTTGGGGAAGAGGCCCGGCTGGCCGGGCTTGGCGTAGGGGTAGTCGCGGAAGGCGCCTCCCGGGGCGGCGTCGGCGGCGTCGTCCAGGAGCTTGACCGCAGCCTGGGTGGCGGGGGGCAGTTCCGCCAGACTCTTGGCTTCCAGCTGCCGGGCCACCGGCAGCACCAGGATCGAACGGTCCGCGCCGTGGATGAACACATAGTTCCCGTCGCCGAAATGGATGTCCGGGTGCTACTTTCCCTTGTTGCCGCCGCGCTGGTGGGCGATGGCGGTGCGGGCGGGGCGGATGCTCTGCTTCTCGGTGGCGCCGGTGCGGGGCTCGGCCTCCTTGCGCGGGGCGGCTTCGGCGGGAACAGTGGCGGCCTTGGCGATGGCCTGGAGGAGGGTGGGGGGGACGCGGGGCTTGGCCATGCCCCCATGCTAACCGGGATGGGGAACAGGGGGCACGGTCAGGCCCTCAGGCCGGCGGGGAAACGGGGTTACGTCCTCAGATGGAGCCCGGGGCTACCGCCTGCTCGAAGGTGATCTCGCTCCCGCCGCTCCGCGGCGCCTGGCGCACCGGGCAGGCGTCCACGTCGCAGTGGCTGCAGAAGGCCCGCTGGCAGGGATCCACATGGGTGTGCAGCTCGCCTTCGATGGCCGCCGCCTTGAGCACCGCCTGGCCGAACCGGTCGGCCAGCTCGTGGCCCTGGCCGATGGCGTAGAACTCGGGGATCACCATGTGGATGTCCACGTGGGTGTAGCGGCCGGAGCGCAGGGTGCGCAGTTCGTGGATGGCGACGATGTCCCGGGGGCGCACCTGGTTGATGACCTGGACCAGCCGGCTCACCAGTTCGGGATCCTCGGCGTCCAGCAGGGCCGCGCTGGAGCTGCGCACCAGCTGGAACCCGGTGAAGGCCAGCATGACGCACACCAGCAGGGCCATGACCGGGTCCAGCCAGAGCATGCCGGTGAGCTTCACCAGCAGCAGGCCCGCGCCCAGGCCCAGGGTCACGTAGAAGTCCGAGAACACGTGGTGCCCGTCGGCGGTCAGGGCATGGGAATTCTGGCGCTTGCCCATGTAGATGAGGAACAGCCCCAGCAGGCCGTTGATCACCCCGGCGCCGAAGTTGATGCCCAGGCCCAGGCTCAGGTTCCGGATGGGCGCCCCCTCGACCATGGTGCGGATGGCCTCGTAGCCGACCAGCACGGCGGCCAGGCTGATCATGCCGCCTTCGAAGGCCGCGGAGAAGTGCTCGATCTTGCCGTGCCCATAGGGGTGCTCCCGGTCGGCTGGCTTGTCGGCGAACACGATGGCGCCCAGGGCGAACACCGCGGCCACCACGTTCACCACGTTCTCGATGGCGTCGGACTTCAGGGCGGTGGACTGGGACACGTGGAAGGCGTAGTACTTCAGCCCGAGCACCAGGCAGCCCACGACGATGGACAGGACGGCGGTGTACAGGCGGGCGCGCTGGGATGGGGCAACCGGGGTGGGAATGGGGACGGGAACCATGACGACCTTTCCGCTGGGCCGGGCCGGGGTCCGGACCGGCCTATATGATGGATTCAAAGGGTGGGATGGGCAAATCCTGGATTGTGGGGACGGGCGCTCAGGCGCGCAGCAGTTCCAGCAGGGCGGCAGCGTCCAGTCGCGCCGGGGTGTCGCTGGTTTCCAGCAGCTGGTCGGCCAGCTGGCGCTTGCGGGCGTGCAGGTGGACGATCTTCTGCTCGATGCTGCCCCGGAGCACCAGCCGGTAGATGGTGACCGGGCGGGTCTGGCCGATGCGGTGGGCGCGGTCCGAGGCCTGGTCCTCCACCGCCGGGTTCCACCAGGGGTCCATGTGGATCACATAGTCGGCGCCGGTGAGGTTCAGGCCGGTGCCGCCGGCCTTGAGGCTGATGAGGAACAGGTCCCGGTCGCCGCGCTGGAAGGCGGCCACGGTTTCGGCCCGGGCCCGGGCCGGGGTGGCGCCGTCCAGGTAGTGGTAGGGGATCCGCCGCTGGTCCAGGGCGCGCCGGAGCAGGGCCAGGTGGTCCACGAACTGGCTGAACACCAGGGCCCGGTGCCGGTTGTCGCGGATCTCGGCCACCAGCTCCAGGAAGGCCTCGTGCTTGGCGCCGGGGATGCCCAGTCCGGGCTGGGCCAGCTCGGGGGAGCAGCAGGCCCGGCGCAGGCGGGTAATGCCGGCCAGCACCTGCATGGGCTGGCCGGATGCCGGTCCGGCCTCGTCCAGCTGCTCCAGGACCCGGATCCGCAGGGCCTCCAGGAAGGCGGCCTCCTCGGGGCCGGGCTCCAGCTCCAGGGTGATCTCGGTGCGCGCCGGCAGCTCCTCCAGCACCTGGGCCTTGGTGCGGCGCAGCAGGAACGGGCCGGTGAGCCGCCGGAGCCGGCGCAGGGCCTCCGGGTCGCGGTTGCGCTCCACCGGGACCTGGTAGCGGCGCTGGAACTGTTCCAGGGAACCCAGCAGGCCGGGGTTCAGGAACCGGAACAGGTTCCACAGCTCGCCCAGGTGGTTCTCCATGGGGGTGCCGCTGAGCCCCAGGCGGAACTCGGCCCGCAGGGCCATGGCGCTCTGGCTGCGCTTGGTGAAGGCGTTCTTGATGTTCTGGGCCTCGTCCAGGATCACGCTGCTCCAGGTGGTCCGCTGCAGGCGCTCGGCCTCCAGGTGCAGCAGGGCATAGCTGGCGATGACCAGATCCATGGGGCCGGCCTGGTCCAGCACCGCCGCCCGGTCGGCGCCGGCCAGGGGCAGCACCCGCAGGCCCGGGGCGAAGCGGGCCGCCTCCTGCTCCCAGTTGGCGCAGACGCTGGTGGGCGCCACCACCAGGGCCGGGCCGCGGGCGCCCCGGGCCAGGAGCACGGCCAGGGCCTGCACGGTCTTGCCCAGGCCCATGTCGTCGGCCAGGCAGGCGCCCATGCCGGCCTCGGCCAGGCGCAGCATCCAGCGGAAGCCCTCCTCCTGGTACGGGCGCAGCTCGGCCTCCAGGGTGGCGGGCAGGGCTGGCTCCAGGGTCATGGCCTTGCGCAGCCGGGCGATCTGCCGGGACCAGGCCGGATCGCCGGCCAGGTCCAGCCCCAGCTCCTCCAGGCCCAGGGCGGCCACCGCCGGCAGCCGCAGGCGCTGGCCGCGCAGATCGCCCAGGGCGGCCAGGTCCTGGAGCCGGCGCCGGAAGGCCTGGGACAGGGTCATGAAGGCGCCGTCGCCCAGGGGGATGAAGCGCCCCGGGTGGGCCTCCAGCAGGGCCAGGGTGGTCTTCAGGTCCAGCACCCGCTCTCGGTCCACCTGCAGCTGGCCGTCCAGCTCCAGCCAGGCGGTGCCCGAGGCCACCTGCACCCGCAGGGCCTCGGGCCCCACGCTGCGCGGGGCCTGCAGATGCCGGCCCTCGGGCCACAGCACCGGGTTGCGCTCCCCCGCCTTCTCGGCCTGCAGCAGCAGATCCAGGCACAGCTCCGGATCCTGGACCAGCCACTCCAGGTCTTCGCTGTCGGCCGGCAGGGCCGGCAGGCGTGCCAGCAGCTCGGCCAGGGCCCGGGTCTCCGCCGCCAGATCGCGCCGCACCAGCAGGCGCCGGCCGTCCTGTTCCAGCATCAGGGCGCTGCCGCCCTGGCCCGGCAGCTGGGCGGGACCCCCGTCCAGGGGATGGACCCGGATCCGGGCCCGCAGTCCGCTGCCGGCGGGCAGCAGGATCAGGCTGGGGGTGGCGCAGCCGGCCACCGGCTCCAGGCCGGCCCGGGCCGAGGCGGCCTCGGTGATGCCCAGATCGGAGCGCACCGGCACCATGGGCGCCACCGCGGCCAGGGAACGCAGCACCCGCTCCTGGGCGTGGGCGGGCACCCGCAGGCCCTCGCCCAGCAGCTCCACCAGCCGCCGGTGCAGCTCGGTGAACTGGAACAGCCGCTTGCGCCGGGGGCCCTCGTCCAGCACCCGCACCGGGCCCGCCTCCGGGGCGGGGGCCAGGCTCAGCTCCAGCTGGTCCCCGACCGGGCTCACCCGCAGTTCCGGCTGCCCCTCCAGCAGCTCCACTTCCAGCTCGGCGTCCGGGCCGGCCCACAGCAGCTGGGGGTGGCCCACCAGCGCGCCCAGGGCGCGGGCCGCGTCCAGGGCGTAGCCGCCGGCGCGGTGGGCGTCCACCCGGACGCAGTCCAGCACCCGCTGGTCCTGGGGGGAGAGGTAGTCGAAGCTGCGGGTCTCCTCCCGCAGCCGGCGCAGGCTGACCAGCCGGCCCTTGCCCCAGTGGCCCTTGGCGTCCTGGCGCTGCTCCCGGGCCTCCACCTTGAACGGCGGCTCGGACCAGGGTTCGGGGCTGACCAGCCAGGTCAGGCGCAGGGGCTTGGGCGGTCCCTGGGGCCGGGCCGGGGGCGGCGCGCCCAGGTGCTGCAGGCTGTCCAGCACCCGCTCCCAGGCCGCCTCCCGGGGGATCAGGTCCAGCAGCGGGCTGGGCCGGCCCGGCTGGCCCTGGAGCCGGCGCCGCAGCTCGCCCAGTTCGGCCGAGAACCAGGCCAGGGGCAGGGGCGCGCAGCTGCGTTCCACCCGCTCGGCCAGCTCCGGGGTCAGGTCTTCCCCCCCCAGATACGCGGCCAGGGTCTCCAGGAACTGGATCAGGGGGGTGGCGCGGGCGGCGACCTGGGCCAGCAGCTCGCCCCGGCGCGGCTCCGGCCGGCCGCCGGCCAGGGCCAGGCTCAGGCGCCGGAGCAGGGCGGCCGCGGGCGCGATGGGATCGTCCCAGTCGCGCTTCTCCAGGAGGGCGATGCGCTCCTGGGCCAGGCGCAGGGCGGGCGCCGAGCGGCTGCCGAGCAGGGCCAGGATGTGGAAGGGTTCCAGCAGTCCGGGCAGGCTGATGGCGCGCTTGCGGGTGACCTTCTGCAGCCGGGCGAGGCTGGCGGCGAAGTGCCCGGCGGCCTGGACCGGGTCGCCGGCGGCCAGGGCGGCCATGCCCTCCATCGCCGCCCAGGCGTAGGTGCCATGCTGGCCAGGGCCCTGGCGCTGCATCCAGGCGGCGGTCTCGGCCGTCCGGCCCTGGAGGGTCAGGTAGAGCAGCAGGGTGTTGGCGGCAGGAGTGGCCCGGGGCGCCCGGGACCGGGCTTCCAGCCACTCCCGGAAGCGCGGGGCGCGCAGGCCGTGGAGCACCTGGTCCAGGAGCAGGGCCTGGCAGCCATAGGCCTGGGCGCCGGGCTCCAGGGCCTCGAACCAGGCCGGCTCGAAGGGGCCGCCGCAGACCAGGGCCAGGGGGTCCCGGTGCTGGATGGTGGCGCCGAAGTGCTGGGCGAACTGCTCGCGCAGCGGCAGCCAGCGCTCGTGCCGGCCTTCCAGGAACTCCAGGCGGAGCTCGGCGCGGACCCGGGCGCGGGCGTCCGGCATGGCGCCGTAGGCGCCGGCCCCGGCCACCGCGCCCTGGAACAGCCGGCGCAGCACGCCCCGGGCGAAGGCCATGCGGGCCGCCGATTCCAGGCAGGGTTCGGTGCAGCTCCAGTAGCCGCGCGGGGTGCTCCGGGCCAGACCCCCGGCCTGGAGCTCCAGGAGCAGGTCCTGGAGGCTGCGCGGATTGGCCGCCCAGGCCCGCGCCTGGGGCCAGCCGGTGGCCTCGGCCAGGACCCGGGCCAGGTGGCTGTTGCCGGCCGGCAGTCCCAGTCCGGCCAGGCCCATGAGGGCGAGCTGCCGGGCCTCGGGAAGCCGCTCCAGGTCCTCGATCGTGACGTACGGTTCCGGCACCCGCGCTCTCCTCCGTCCATCATAGCGTCCCGGCGGATGCGCCACGACCGCGTTCCGCCAGGCCCCGGCCGGGTTCCGTTAGGCCAAGGGGACGTTCCATTAGGCCACGGCCACGTTCCGCTAGGCCACGGCGTGGCCGCGTGCCACACTGGCAGTGGTGGCAACGACAAGGAACACGATGGCAGAACTTCCTGAAAAAGCGCCCAACAAGATCAAGGAAAAACGGATCAAGGAGAAGCGGCAGACGCCCGAACAACGGCTGGCGGCGCTGCGCTACAATCAGATGATGTACGGCCGCACCCAGGGCGAGCAGGTGCTGGCGCCCCGGACGGTGGACTACGGGGCCTCGTACCTGAAGCATCCCAAGTTCCAGAGCCTGATCAAGGCCTTCAAGAACGGCACCGCCTGCACGTTCGATATCACCTCCGGCGGGCGGGTGTCCAGCATCAGCACCGACGGCGCGCAGATCCTGTTCGGCGACAGGATCCTGTTCTACTCCCGGAGCCTGAACCGCTACGAGGACAACCTGGTCCTGGTACGGGCCGCGGCGGTGCAGTGCCAGGGCAACGAGGCGGCGGTGCACCTGATCTTCGCGGTGATCCGCAGCTTCCCGGAGCTCGAGCCCGGGCAGCTGACCTACAGCCGCCACCAGTTCTACGCCGGCCTGGGCACCCTCGCCTCGAGTTCGGAGGACCAGGGGCCCAACATGCCGCTGGGCTCCTACAAGCACACCAAGGTGCACGAGCGCGTCAGGCCGTAGGCTCCAGGGCTCCGGTGCCGCGCACGGCCCGGCTCCGGGCCCGCTCTTCCCGTGGTTCCAACCGGATGCTGTGATGATCGAACTGGATGTGCGAACGGGTTTCGCCACCTGCGCGGTTGGCTATGCGGCCATGGCCGCGATGATGATCCATGGGCTGTTCCGGCGCCGGACCTACCCGGGCTATGCCCAGTGGACCCTGTCTGGGCTTCCTGTGCGCGCGCCGGATCCGCAGGCACATGGCCGGGGTGATGGCGGACCCCTACCCCTTGATCCTGTGGGCCATGGTGCTGTTCTCCCTGGTCAACCTGGTCCGGGGCCTGCTGGTGGTCCTGGCGCCGCCGCCCAGCGAGGACTTCATGCATGCCTCCCAGGCCCAGGGCCTGGTGGTCCTGGCCTTCCTGTTCACCCTCATCGTGGTCTACACCGGCCTGCTGGTCCTGAACACCCAGCGGGTGGAGCAGGATCTGCGCCTGGCCCTGGAGGAGTGCCGGGTCCTGCGGGAATTCATTCCCATCTGCGCCGAGTGCAAGAAGATCCGCAACGACCACGGCGGCTGGGACTCCCTGGAGGCCTACCTGCACCAGCGCACCGGCGCGCAGCTTTCCCACGGCCTGTGTCCCGACTGCGCCCAGGAGCTGCGGGCGCAGATCCCCCATGCGGCCCGGGCGCAGCGGGACAGCTGAAATACGAGGGCGGGTCCGGTACCAGCCGTCGGCTGGCCCCGGACCCGCCCGCCCCGCGGCTGCTATCCGAGCGTCGCCACCAGGACCGCCTTGATGGTGTGCATGCGGTTTTCCGCCTGGTCGAACACCACCGAATGGCGGCTGCGGAACACCTCGTCGGTCACTTCCCGGATGTCGTAGCCCTGCGCCTGCATGTCCTTGGCCAGCTTGGTCTCGAAGTCGTGGAAGGCCGGCAGGCAGTGCAGGAAGACCACGTCCGGGTTGCCGGTGCGGTCCAGCAGCGCCATGGTGACCTTGTAGGGGGTCAGCAGCCGCACCCGCTCGGGGATCTGGTCCTCTTCGCCCATGGAGGCCCACACGTCGGTGTAGATCACATCGGCGCCCTGCACGGCGGCGGGGTCGTCGCTGATCTCGATGATGGCGCCGGTGGCCTTGGCCGCCTCCCGTGCCCGGTCCAGGATCGCCTCGCTGGGGAACAGCTCCCGGGGGCCCAGGCCGACGAAGTGCATGCCAGTCTTGGCCGCGCCGTACATCAGGGCGTAGGCCATGTTGTTGCGGATGTCGCCGGCGAACACCAGCTTCACCTGGTCCAGCGGCTTGGCCACGTGCTCCTCGATGGTTAGGAAATCGGCCAGGATCTGGGTGGGATGATCCACATCGGTGAGTCCGTTCCACACCGGCACGCCGGAGAACCGGGCCAGATGCTCCACCACCTCCTGGTGGTAGCCGCGGTACTCGATGCCGTCGTAGAACCGGCCGAGCACCTTGGCGCTGTCTTCCAGGGACTCCTTCTTGCCCACCTGGGAACTGCCGCTGTCCAGGAAGGTCACGTGGGCGCCCTCGTCCAGGGCGGCCACCTCGAAGGCGCAGCGGGTGCGGGTGGAGGTCTTTTCGAACAGCAGCACGATGTTCTTGTGCTTGAGCAGGCCGCCGTGTTCGCCGCGACGCTTCCTGGCCTTGAGCTTCCGGGAAAGGTCCAGCAGATGCCGGACTTCCGCCACGGAAAAGTCCATGAGGGTGAGAAAGCTGCGCCCCTTGAGGTCGATCTTCCCGGGGGTATTCTTCTTGTGCTTGTCCGACATGTGCCGCTCCCTTGCCATTGAGCCTAACCTAAGCAGGACACCCTGTCCGGGCTCCGCCCGGACAGGGTGTGGGGGTGTGGGGGGACGTAGAGCGAGCTACGCGAGCGGGCGGTCCCCCCGCCGTTAAATGAGCACCGCTTCCAGCTGATCCACCGCCCAGTCGATCTGCTCCCGGGTGATGACCAGGGGCGGCGCCAGCCGGATGGTCCGGACGTGGGTGTCCTTGCAGAGCATGCCCCGGTCCTTCAGGGCCAGGCAGTAGGACTTGGCCGGACCGGCGTCCTCGGTCAGATCGATCCCGGCCCACAGTCCGCGGCAGCGGATGGCCTTGATCCTGCTGGACTGGATGCCTTCCAGGCGGGCCTTGAAGTGTTCGCCCAGTTCGGCCGAACGCTCCACCAGCTTCTCGTCGATGAGCACGTCCAGGGCGGCCGAGGCCACGGCGCAGGCCAGCGGGTTGCCGCCATAGGTGGAGCCGTGGATCCCGGGCGTGAACACGTCCATGATCTCGGCCGAGGCCAGGAACGCGCTCACCGGATAGAACCCGCCGCTCAGGGCCTTGCCGACCGTAATGCCGTCCGGGCGGATGCCTTCGTGCTCGAAGGCGAACAGCTTGCCGGTGCGGCCGAACCCGGACTGGATCTCGTCCAGGACCAGCAGGCAGCGGTTCTGGTCGGCCAGCCGGCGCAGGCCCTGGAGGAAGCCGGCCGGCGGAATGAGCACGCCGCCTTCGCCCTGGATGGGCTCCATGAAGATGCCGGCGGTGTTGGGGGTGATGGCCGCGGCCACGGCGTCCAGATCGCCGTACGGCACCACCTTGAAGCCCGGGGTGAAGGGGCCGAAGCGGCTGGTGCTGTCCGGGTCGGTGCTGAAGCCGATGATGGTGGTGGTGCGGCCGTGGAAGTTGCCTTCGGCGACGATGATCTCGGCCTGCGGATAGGGGACGCCCTTGAGGTCATAGGCCCACTTGCGCATGGCCTTGAGCGCGGTCTCCACCGCCTCGGCGCCGCTGTTCATGAGCAGCGCCTTCTCGAACCCGGTGATCCGGCACAGCTTCTCCAGCAGGGGCGGGAACACGTCGTTGCGGAAGGCCCGGCTGGTGAGGGCCAGGGTCTGGATCTGCCGGATCATGGCGGCGGCGATCTTCGGGTGGTTGTGGCCCTGGTTCACCGCGGAGTAGGCCGCCAGGAAGTCCATGTATTCCTTGCCGTCCACGTCGGTGAGATGGACCCCCGCGCCGCGGGTGCAGACCACGTCCAGAGGGTGGTAGTTGTGCGCCCCGTACTGGTTCTCCTGCGCGATGAACGCGGCGGACTTGCTGCTGGTTTCCGGGGACATGGCAACCTCCTGGGGAATGGCGCTGGCCTGCGGGCGAGTCGGGACCGGGATCGGGATTGAGCCTGGACGGAAAACCGCCCACCATGGAAATGATCCATCGCCCGGGATGATTCCCGGCCCATGGGCAGTATAATGCCCATACTTTGGGTGCGCAATATATTTCCCATTCGAGGTCCGCATGCCGTTCGATCCCAGGAAGCTGCTTCGCGCCATTTCCGGCAACGTAGCCAGCCACAGGCGCGCCCTCAAGTGGAGCCAGCAGGAGCTGGCGGACCGTTCCGAGGTGAGCCGGCGCATGATCGGGATGATCGAAAGCGGCGAAAGCAATGTCAGTCTGGCCACCCTGGGGCACATCGCCGCCGCCTTCAATCTCACCTTTTCGGAACTGGTGAACGACCATCCGGGGGTGCCAGCGGCGGCGAGCCTGCCCGAAAAGGGGGTGCAGTTGTGGCAGGGCCGTCCGGGCACCAAGGTGGAACTGCTGCAGAGCTTCCCCGCCTCGCGGACGGTGGAGCTGTGGAAGTGGACCATCGCCCCCGGGGACCGCTATGCCGGCGAGCCGGATCTGCCGGGCTACCGGGAGATGGTCTACGTGATCCGCGGCGAGCTCACCCTGGAGCGGGAGGGGGGGACCCAGGTGCTCAAGGCCGGAGCCTCCATCGCCTTCCCGTCCGATCGCCCGTACGCCTTCGCCAACACCGGCAAGGGCAGCCTCAGTTTCACCCTGAACGTGGTCGCGTAAGCTGGCACGTCGACCCGGAATGAATAAACTATTCATGTAGTTTTCTTCCGGGGCAGCCATGGTCGATGCATCGCGTTTCCACCGGCGCCGGGGCGCCGGCCTTCGCTGGGCCCTGGGCCTCGGCCTGCTGCTGCTGGTTCCCGCCTGCGGAGGCGGCGGCAAGTCCGGGGGCGAGGCCAGGCTCCATGCGGGGCCGGCGCCGGTCGCCCAGGCGCTGCGGGAGCAGCGGGTGAAGGTCCATGTGGACGACTGCAACGTGCCCGGGATCCCGGCCTACGATGTGGACCTCGCCTATCTGGAGCAGGGGCCCCCCCAGGGCCCGGTCCTGCTGCTGCTCCATGACAGCTCCGCCTCCAAGGAATTCTTCAAGCCCCTGTTCGCCGAACCGGCGCTCCAGGCCTACCGGGTGATCGCCGTGGACCTGCCGGGGCACGGCCAGAGCGGCCGCTATCCCGAGCCGCTGCGGGCCTTCTACGGGGCGGCGGACATGGCGGACCGGATCTTCCGCTACAGCCACCACGGCTACACCTTCCCGGGCTATGCGCATCTCATAACGAAGTTCATGGCGGCCCTGCGGCTGAAGCCCGAAGCCACCGCCCTGATGGGGTCGGGGCTGGGCGGGGAGGTGGCCATCGCCATGGTGGCCGAGCAGCCCCGGCTGCGGGGCGCGCTGCTCAAGAGCACGCCCATCGGCACCTGGCCGGAGCTGGCCCAGGCCATGGCCGCGCTGGGCCAACAGTCGGGCGGGGAGGCCTTTCCCGGCCTGAGCCTGCTCCAGGTGCTGGGCCTGCGCCAGCCTTTCAGTCCCGCCCAGGCCCGGGCCTACCACGCCTTGTTCGGCAACGAAACGGGCCAGGTGGCCGAGGACGCCGGGGTGCGCACCGATCCCGAGGCCCGGCGCGTCATGGTCGCCTTCGCCGGGGGGGCCGCGGCCCACGCCGCCGTCCTGGGCGCGGACCGGGCGCCGCTGGAGGTGGTCCGCACCCATCCGGACCGGTTCACCCTGGTGCAGGGCGCCGGGGACGCCGACCGGGTCCAGGGGCCGATGCGCCAGCGGCTGGCGGCACTCGGCGTCCGGATCGAGCAGGTGGACGGACCGGGGCTGGGCGCCCTGGCCCAGGCGCCGGACAAGGTGGCTGCCCTCCTGGTCAGTCGCTTCCCGCTGCCGGCGGCCATGCCCAGCCCTCCGGCCGGCACCCCGGCCTCGGCCCCCCCGGCCCATGGCGGTCGTACCACCAGGCCGGGCCAGCGGGTGCCGCCGCGCCGGGCGCTGCGCCCCTCCCGGCCCTTCGGGCCGACCCAGCAGCCCCCGCGCCCCGGGCCGGGCCAGCGGCCCGGGCAGGCCCGGCGCTCGGGCCCCGGCCATCGGCATGGCCACCGGCCTCGCCTCCGGCAGCCTCCCAGCCCGTCCCAGCAGCCGTAGGGTCGCTTGGGTCCCTGCCGCCGGTACGGCCCGCCCGACGTCCCACCCCACCCCCACGCCATGTCCGGGGGAAGCCCGGACCTGGCTTCCAGCTAGAGGCTGTATTCCGGCGTCGCCTGGGCCCGGTGCGCCAGGTGGAACACCTCCAGCAGCCGGGCCCGCAGCCGCAGGAAGGCATCGCTGCCCCGGTCCCGGGGCCGGGGCAGGTCCACCCGGATGATCTGGCTGATGCGCCCGGGCCGGGGGGTCATGATCACCACCCGGTCGCTCATGTGGATCGCCTCGTCGATGTCGTGGGTCACCATCACCGCGGTGGGCCGCAGTTCGGTCCACAGCCGGAGGATCTCGTCCTGCATGGCCATGCGGGTGAAGCTGTCCAGGGCTCCCAGAGGCTCGTCCAGCAGCAGCACCTCCGGTTCGTTGACCAGGGTCCGGGCCAGGGCGGTCCGTTGCGCCATGCCGCCGGACAGCTGGTAGGGCCAGCAGTCCACGAACTCGCCCAGCCCCACCAGGGCAGCCAGCGCGTCCACCGCGGCCGCGGTGTCCCGGGCCCGGCCGCGCATGCGCGGGCCGAAGGCGATGTTCTGGCGCACCGTCAGCCACGGGAACAGGTTCGGGTCCTGGAACACCATGCCCCGCAGGCGATCCGGACCCTGCACCGGCTCGCCGTCGAACAGGATCCGGCCGGAGCTGGGCAGGTCCAGGCCGGCGATCATCCGCAGCAGGGTCGACTTGCCGCAGCCGCTGGAGCCGACGATGGCCACGAACTCGCCCCGGCCGATGTCCAGGTGGATGTCGTCCAGGGCCTGCACGATCCGGCCATCGGGGCCGGCGAAGTGCTTGTGCAGGGACTCGATCTGGATGCTGCCGGCGGCGCTCATCGGTTCTTCCCCCGCCAGGGCACCATCTGGTCCTCCAGGATCCGCAGGATCCGGTCCAGCAGGATGCCGGTCAGGCCCATGAGCAGGATCCCCACGAAGATCACGTCGCTGCGCAGGAACTTGCTGGCGTCCAGCACCATCCAGCCGATCCCGGTGATGGCGGCGACCATCTCCGCCGCCACCAGGGTCGAATAGGTCACCCCCAGGGCGGTGCGCAGGCCCGTGAAGATGTCCGGCAGGCAGGCCGGGAAGACCACGTGGAGGAACAGCTGGCCGCGCGACGCGCCCAGGGTCCGGGCGCACAGCAGCAGATCGCCCTTGACCCGCCTGACCCCTGCCACGCAGGCGATGAACACCGGCGGGAACCCCGCCAGGGCCAGCAGGGTGATCTTCGAGCCGTTCTCGATGCCCAGCCAGAGCACCAGGAGGGTGTAGTAGGCCAGGGGCGGCAGCGGCCGCACGAATTCCACCAGGGGGTCCAGCACGGCCGCAACCTTGCTGTTGCAGCCGCTCCACAGGCCGAGCGGGATGGCCGTCGCCACCACCAGGCCGAAGGCCGCGCCCAGCCGGCCCAGACTGGCACCCAGGTGCTGGAGCAGGGAGTGGTCCTTGTAGCCGTCGGCCTGGATGTGCAGGAAGCAGGTCCAGACCGTCCGCGGCGAGGGCAGCAGCACTTCGGTGGCCAGCCGGAGCCGGGTCACCGCCTCCCACGCCAGCAGGAGCACCGCCACGGTGGCGAGGGTGATGAGAGTTTCGGTTTTCACGCGGGGGCGGAACATCTCACCTGCCTGGCCGGGTCCTGGGACCGTAAAACATACAAAACAACGAAGAAAAGTAATGATTGTTCAGCCCCAGCCTAGCCCGGCCATCTTGAGTGGTCAATGATTTTATGAAGGGCTTTGCGTCTATTTCTTACTATAATGATAAAAAAAGAAATAATGTCTTGACCCCATTTCACCCGGGAACCTAGACTGCGGTCGGGTGCGGTCCGAACGTGCGAGCCAGGCACCCGCCACCCCCGCCCGCCAGCGCCTTCCGGGCCTGGCCGCTGGGGCGCGGCCGTCCGCGCCCCGAGGAGCGAAGCCATGCCAGCCCAGTCCGAACGCCAACTCAAGCTCGGCGCCTTCCTGCCGGGGCCCGGACAGCACGTTGCCGCCTGGCGGCACCCGGAAGCGGCCGACGGTGCGCTGGATTTCGCCTACTACCTGCGGCTGGCCCGCATGGCCGAGCGCGGGCGGTTCGACGCCTTCTTCCTGGCCGATTTCCTGAGCCTGTCCAGCCGCTACGCGGCCGGGGCCACCTCCATCGGCATGGGCTTCGAGCCGGTCACGCTGTTCGCGGCCCTGGCGGCGGTCACCGAGCACATCGGGTTCGTGGCCACGGCCTCCACCACCTACGAAGACCCCTATCTGCTGGCCCGCCGCTTCGCCTCCCTGGACCACCTGTCCCGGGGGCGGGCCGCCTGGAATCTGGTGACCACCGAGGCGGCGGACGCGGCCCTGAACTTCAGCCTGGAGCGGCAGCCCAGCCATGAGGCGCGCTATCTGCGGGCGGAGGAGTTCCATGACGTGGTGACCGGACTGTGGGACTCCTGGGAGGATGACGCCCTGGTCCGGGACCGGGCCAGCGGGGTGTACTACCGCGCGGACAAGGTCCGGGCGCTGAACCACCGGGGCCCCCACTACCAGGTCCGGGGGCCGCTGAACCTGCCCCGCTCGCCCCAGGGGCGCCCGGTGGTGGTCCAGGCCGGTTCCTCCGAAGCCGGCTGCCAGCTGGCGGCCCGCACCGCGGAGGTGGTGTTCACCGCCCAGCAGGACCTGGCCGGGGCCCAGGCCTTCTACCGGGACCTGAAGGGGCGGATGGCCCGGTTCGGCCGGAGCCCTGACCAGATGAAGATCATGCCCGGCGTGCAGGTCTATGTGGGCCGCAGCGAGGCCGAGGCCCAGGACCAGTACCGGGAGTTGGAGGAGCTGATCCTGCCGGAGGTGGGGCTGGCCCTGCTTTCCGGGCTCACCGGCGGGGAGCTGGATCTGGCCGGCTACGACCTGGACGGTCCGCTGCCGGAACTGCCGCCGACCCAGAGCAACCGCAGCCGCCAGGCCCTGGTCTACCAGTTGGCCCGGGGCAGGGGCCTGAGCATCCGCGGGCTGTACAAGTGGGTGGCCGGGGCCCGGGGGCACTGGACGCTCATCGGCACCCCGGGCCGGATCGCGGACGAGCTCCAGGCCTGGTTCGAGCAGGAGGCGGCGGACGGGTTCAACCTCATGCCTCCGCTGCTGCCCAGGGACCTGGATGCCTTCGTGACCCTGGTGATCCCGGAACTCCAGCGCCGGGGCCTGTTCCGCACCGAGTACGAAGGGACCACCCTGCGCGAGAACCTGGGACTGGACCGGCCGGCGGCCACGTCCCGGGCGTCGGACTAGGCAGCCCGTCCCTGGGCCCGTACGGCGGGGGCGTTGTGGGTTCAGATTATAACCAAATTTAGCGAAAATATAAATTTACCTTGCAACGCGATTTACTCTGTAAGAAGGTTGCCTCACCCGATTCCTGCCGCCCCACGCCCGGGGCCTTGAAAACCCTCATGGAGAAACGATCATGACCCGTACCATCCGGACCCTCTTCGTGGCCATCAGCGCATCCCTGATGGGGCTGGGCCTCGCCCCCGCAGCCGCCGCTGCCAGCGCCAAGCCGGAGGCCGTCACCATCGGTTTCCAGGTCATCCCCAACGACGAGCTCCTGGCCAAGGCCAAGGGCTGGTACGAACAGGAACTGGGCGTGAAGGTGAACTTCCGCCAGTTCGAATCGGGCCGGGACGTGAACGTGGCCTTCGCCACCGGGGCCATCGACTTCGGCCTGGCCGGCTCCGCCCCCACCGCCGTGGGCATCGCCAAGGGACTGCCCTACAAGGTGATCTGGCTGCATGACGTCATCGGCGCGGCGGAATCCCTGGCGGTCAAGAACAGCGCCGGGGTCCATTCCCTGAAGGAGCTCCAGGGCAAGACGGTGGCCACGCCGTTCGCCTCCACCGCCCACTATTCCCTGCAGAACGCCCTCAAGCTGGAGGGCGTTTCCGCCTCCGCCGTCAAGGTCATCGACCTGCAGCCCCAGGATATCCTCGCCGCCTGGACCCGGGGCGACATCGATGCGGCCTATGTCTGGCAGCCGGTGCTTGGCAAGCTGCTGGCCGACGGCCATGTGCTCACCGATTCGGCCATCCTGGCCAAGAAGGGGGTGGTGACCGCCGACATCGGCCTGGTGAGCACCAGTTTCGCCGCCAAGTATCCCGAGTTCGTCGCCAAGTACATCAAGCTGCAGGCCAAGGCCATCCAGTTCTACCGGACCGACGCCGCTGGCGCGGCCGCCGCGCTGGCGCCGGCCATCGGCACCGACGCCGCCGAGGCCGTCAAGGAGGCCCGCGAGCTGGTGTGGCTCACGCCCAAGGAACAGCTGGCCCCCGCCTACTTCGGCTCCAGCCGGAAGAAGGGCGATCTGGCCAAGACCCTGAAGGCCACGGCCGATTTCCTGGTCACCCAGAAGTCCATCGAGTCGGCTCCCGGTCTGGCCGCCTTCGAGGCGGCGGTGGATCCCTCCTTCATCGAAGCGGCGCTGAAATAGGATCCGTCATGACCCGTCAGGCTGTCGCGGGCGCCGCCCAGGCCCAGGTCAACCCGTACTGGTGGATGCCCTTCACCCCGAACCGGGATTTCCTGTCTGATCCCAAGCTGGTGACCCGGGCCGAGGGCGTCTACTACACCGGGGTCGACGGCGGCCGGATCCTGGACGGCGCGTCGGGCCTGTTCAACGTGAGCGCCGGGCATGGGCGTCGGCCGATCGCCGACGCGGTTCGCGACCAGCTGCTGGAACTGGACTTCACGCCCACCTTCCTGCGGGCCCAGCCCCGGCCCTTCGAGCTGGCCCGGCGCATCGCCCGCCTGACGCCGCCGGGACTGGACCGGGTGTTCTTCACCAACTCCGGATCGGAAGCGGTGGATTCGGCCATGAAGATCGTTCTGGCCTACCATCGCGCCCGGGGGGAGGGCCAGCGCCAGATGTTCGTGAGCCGGGAGCGGGCCTACCACGGGGTCGGCTTCGGGTCCGGCTCCCTGTCCGGGATGGTCAACAACCGCCGGGCCTTCGGTCCGGGGCTCGGGGGGGTGGTGCACCTGCGCCATACCCATCTGGAAGCCAACCGGTTCACCCGGGGCCAGCCCGCGGCCGGGGCGGAACTGGCCGAGGACCTGGAACGGGTGGTGGCCCTGCACGGGGCTGAAACCATCGCCGCGGTGGTCCTCGAGCCCATCGCCGGCTCCACCGGGTGCCTGGTTCCGCCCCAGGGCTACCTCCAGCGGATCCGGGAACTCTGCGACCGGCATGGCCTCCTGCTGGTGTTCGACGAGGTGATCACCGGCCTGGGCCGCACCGGGAAGCCCTTTGCCGCCCAGAGTTTCGGCGTGACGCCCGACCTCATCACGATGGCCAAGGCGATCACCAACGGGACGCAGCCCATGGGCGCGGTGGCGGTCCGGCGCGACCTCTGCGAGACGGTGCTGGCCGCCCAACCGAACCCCCATGCCCCCGAGTTCTTCCACGGCTACACCTGTTCCGCCCACCCGGCCGCGGTGGCCGCCGCCCTGGCCACCCTGGACCTCTTCGCCGAGGAGGACCTGTTCGCCCAGGCCGAGGCGCTGTCCGGCTACTTCCTGGATGCCGTGTGGAGCCTGGCCGATCTGGCGATCGTCACGGACATCCGCGGCTATGGGATGCTGGCCGGCTTCGACGTGGCCGCCGACCGGGTGCCGGGCGACCGGGGCTACGAACTGCAGAAGCGCCTGTTCGAGGCGGGGCTGCACATCAAGACCACCGGCGATTCCGGGCTGCTGGCGCCCGCCTTCACCTACACCCGCGCGCAGATCGACGCGCTGGTGGACACGGTCCGCAAGGTCCTGCTGACCTTCTGAACGGGTAGGGGGAACCGCTAGCCGGCCGCGCCGGCGGGGTTCCCCTGTTTCGGGCCCAGCCGCCGGTGCCTCCGGCCCTGCGGTCAACGCAGGGCGGCCTGCAGGGCAGCAATCTGGTCGGTGCGCTCCCAGCTGAATTCCGGGCGGCCGAAGTGGCCATAGGCCGCGGTGGCCTGGTAGATCGGCCGGCGCAGGTCCAGGCGCTCGATGATGGCCCGGGGCGTGAGGGTGAACACCTCGCGGACCGCCCTGACGATGGCCGCGTCGGACACCTGGCCGGTGCCGAAGGTGTTGACGCTGATGGAGACCGGCTCGGCCACGCCGATGGCGTAGGCCAGCTGGATCTCCACCTGGTCCGCCACGCCCGCCGCCACCAGGTTCTTGGCGATGTGCCGGGCGGCGTAGGCGGCGGAGCGGTCCACCTTGCTGGGGTCCTTGCCGGAGAAGGCGCCGCCGCCGTGGTGGCCGCTGCCGCCGTAGGTGTCGACGATGATCTTGCGACCCGTGAGGCCGGTGTCGGCGTCGAAGCCCTTGACGCTGCTGTCGTAGCCGATCTCGCGCACGGTCTGCCGGGCCAGGCGGGGAATGTCGATGTAGGTGCTGGTGGTGATCTCGCCGGCCACCAGGATCAGGCCGGTGGTGACCAGGGTCTCGGCCGCCACGCGGCTGGCCGGATCCGCGGCCAGGGCCGCATCCAGGATGGCGTCCGAGATCTGGTCGGCGATCTTGTCCGGATGGCCTTCGGTGACGCTTTCCGAGGTGAACAGGAAGGGCTCGGGGGAAGTCTGGGGGCTCATGGCTGCTCCAAATCATTTCGGTTTTCATCAACAACCAGGGAAGGGCCGGTCGGGCCAGGGCGATCAGCGGCCCTGGCGCCTCGCCTCCCGGTCGTTCAGGTGATCGTTGTAGGTCCGGCCCTCATCCAGGGGCAGGTAGAACTCCCAGGTCCTGCGGAATCCGCTGCGCTCGTAGAGCCTTGCGGCATCCGAGCCGCTGGCGAGCAGCTTGGCTTCGCTGATCCCCTTGGACCGCAGCCAGGCCAGGGTCAGCTCGAGCAGCTGCCGGGACAGGCCCCTGCCGCGGTGGGCGGGTTCCGTGTAGACATCGACGATCCACCCGTACGCGCCCGGCTTGAACAGATGGTAGGGAAAGTCGTCCTTGAGCAGCACGCCCACGATGGCGATCGGGTTGCCGGTCGCGTCGGAGGCAATGAAGTGCGCCAGCGCATCCTGGCGGAATTCCTTTTCGTAGCGCTCCCTGAGGATCCCCGCCGAGTCCGGCACCAGGGCTTCGTGGGGAATCTCCATCTCCAGGAACAGCTTCCTTCGGAAGGACAGCACCAGGGGCAGGTCCTCTGCCGTGGCCTTGCGGATCGTATACTCGCGCCAGGCGCTCATGCGGAGGCCCGCGCGCCGGCGAAGCGGTCCAGATGGGCGACGATGGCGTGACGGGCATCCTGGTCCTGCTGGCGCGACGCCCGGCTCCGGGAGACCGCCTCCTGGACCTGGATCAGCCAGAGGGTGGACAGATCGGTATCGGGATGCGCCGCCTGTGCGGCCCGATAGGCGGCTTCGAACCGCTGGCCGCAGATGATGGCGCGCCGGGGAATCCCCCGCAGCTCGACCGGGCCGTGCTCGGGGTCCAGCAGCAGGACCGATACGCGCCGGTCGAACCACAGGCTGCGCGTCAGGTTCTGGTTGATCCGGGACGATTCGAACCATTCCGGGTAGACCAGGAAGCCATCCGCGTCCACCTCCAGGTCGGTCGTATGGGCCGCAGAGGGTTCGCCGGCCCCGTCCGAAGCGGTCACGACGGCGGGAACGCCCGCGCGGACGAGATCCTTCCAGTCCTGCCAAGGCTGTCCCATGAGCTTTGTCTCCTTTCAGATGCGTCCCAGATCACTGTCCGGATGGTTTCCACAGCGCCGGTAGTTGTCCATCTCGATGCTGATGCCGTACTGGTCGCGCAGGCGCTGCAGCCCGCGGGCCAGCGCGATGTAGTAGTGCAGGGACGGCACCTTCTGCCTGTGGAAGACCGTGCCCTGGTACGGCACCCAGACGCAGGCGACCGTCCCCACGCCCTGCTGCGCCAGGGCCTCCGCTTCCAGCAGCGTGGCCTTCAGCGCCGCGGCCTCGGTCGGAAAACCGTTGGGCCTGGCCAGTTCGACGCCGCCCACCAGTCCGGCGGTGACGAAGCCCTTCCCGAAAATGCCGACCGCATCGACGATCCTCTGCTTCCACGGGCCGTAGCCGAGCCATTCGGACTTGCCGGGGCAGATCCAGCTGAACAGCTCCGGATCGAGCACTTCGATATCCGAGGTGTAGGACATGATCCCGGTCCTGGAATACAGCCGCTCCAGCTGCTTCAGGCTGAAGGCCGAGCCCAGTAGCTGGCTCGGAAACTTCTGCCCGCCGAAGCTGACGCCGATGGCCTGCAGCACGTCGACATAGAGGTCCACTTCCTCGTCGAAGACTTCGGGCCCTTGGGGAATGGAGCCTCCGGTCAGGAACACGCTGGTGAAGCGGCCTTTCTGCTTCACCGCCTCCTGCATGGTTTCGGCGATGTCGCGCAGGTCGAGCTGGAGCGGCTTGGAGGATTCCCGCTTGCCGCGGGTGTAGGTCGACGCGATGCCGCAGAACTTGCAGCCCTTGCCGTTGTCCCAGAAACGGCAATTGCTGTAGGGGTTGAATTCGATGCGCTGGGGGCGGGCGTGCGCGATGTGCCACATGGGCTTCCCGGATGACGTGAACTTGTCGTAGAAATCGGGCTTGGTCCAGAACTCGACGTCTTCCATGACCTCCCCCTGGTCCATGAGGACGGTGCGGCCGTCGACCACATCGACCAGGTAGGGATCCTCCGCAGTGGCCAGGGGGGCCGTGAGAATGGACGTGCCATCGCGAAGCAGGAGCGATTCAGGGATTGAATCCGCCTTCTCCGTGTAGATCCATCGCCCGTTCAGCTGGTGTACGGCTGGATCCACCCGGGCCAGGGCCTGGGTCGTATAGCGGACCGTGCGCCGCTGCACATCGGCCTTGAGAATGACCAGTGGCGCGATGTCGGGAAAGGCTTCCTGCACCTGTTTCCGGGCCGAGGCGCCAGTTCCCTCCGTCGGTTGCGACATTCGGATTCCCCTATGGCCACACAAGACATTCACGCACTCGGCCTCCCGGGTGGCGTCCAACCCCGGTCCGGCCTGGGGTCAGCATAACGGGTAATGCATTATTCCTGCAAGAATAGTAAACAAACCAAGCTGCCCCCAGGCGCGGCGGGTCCCGGGCCGGGCTTGGCCCAGCCCGGGGCTTGCGTTTTTGGGGGAGCAGAAACAATGGGATAAAACTGGTTACCCGGAACGGAGTGCCAGGATATACAGGTCTTCGGGCCGTGTAACACGAGATCATGGATCGGTTTCTTAATATTTGTTTTTCAGGATACGAAATACATCGATAATTAGTATCATCATTTGGAATATCGCTTGTTCGCTCGCAATAACCATAAAGTTTTACGATGTGATGTATTTTTGTTAATCATGGTAGGTCATTGACAAAAGTTGTGATGGAAGCCATCTTTGCCTGTGAGCCGGGTCACAACCCGGAACCCGCAACCCCTCCCGCCGACGGCGCACAGGCCCGCCCCGGGGATCCGATTCGATGGAGTTTTCAATGCACCGCATGCTGACCCTCGCCGCTTTGACCGTACTGCTCGGCACCGTCGCCCCTGTCCAGGCTGCCGACGCGCCGGATGCCTCCAGCCAGACCCCCATCCTGGTGGGCGCGTACGCTCCGGCGCCCGTGGACGCCCCGCTGGTCCAGGACGCCCGGAACCTGACCCAGACCCGCATGCCCGCCCTGGCCCAGGTGCAGGTGGACACCGCCTACACCCAGGTGGTCAAGGGCCTGAACGTCAAGCTGATCTGCACGGCCATGGCGGAAGGCCGCCAGCAGAGCTGGAAGTTCGTGGTCTACCGGGACCTGGACGGCAGGATGGAGCTGACCCTGGCGGAACTGCTGTAGGATCCCGGCCTCAATTTAATGAACAATTCGTCTGTTTGCCGCACCTCCTGATCACGGGGCCCTGCCACCGGGAGGTGACGATGATGCTGTGCCGCCAGCGGAGACTGTGGCAAGGGGTCATGGCGCTTGGCTTGGCTTCGGCGCCTTGGCTGCAGGCCCAGACGGTTATTCGCAACGTTTCCGGCAAGACCTGGCTGCTCAAGCATAGGTGCCAGGGGCTTTATCGGGGGCGGAGCCGGTCCAGCCGCGGGCATCATGGCTTCGGCCCGGGCTGGGCGGCCTTCCGCGGGATGGGCACCGAAGTCGTGCCGAGGAAATGGTTGGCCTTGACCCCGTTGACCCCGCCCAGCACGTAGCAGTCCATGAACACCAGGGCCAGGTTCTTCACGCGCAGGCCGGTGCTGGCGTCGGTGTAGAAGGTGCCGTTCCACCGGGCGCCGGGGGTGAACTTCCCGTAGGCCTTGAACAGGTCCTGCAGATTGTTGCGTTTGGCCGTGCCCTGAAGCACCCGGATGGCGTATTCGCCCAGGCCGGCGGTGGTGGTGTAGCCGTAGCTGAACGCCCAGGTGCCGAACCGACCGGCGCCGCCCTTGGCGACCACGCCCTGTTCCACCTTCTGCAGGATGGCCGGAAAGTTGCCCGCCTCCCTGGCGAGATCCAGGCCCAGGGCGCCCGGGTAGCCCAGGAGGGGGGAGGGCAGATCGGCTTCCACGAACACCCCGTTCCGGGAGGCCAGCAGCTGCTTGATCAGGGGTTCGCTGTGGGCGTCGTTGGTGGTGAAGAAGGCGACCTTTTCGCCCTTGGGGCCGTACTGCTTGAGCCAGGCCGGGACCTTTTCCAGAATGAACTGCTGCGCGCCGCTGATCCCCACATCCGAGGTGGGGTCGGGCGCCGATTCGAAGACGAAGCGCAGGCCCAGATTCCTGCAGGTCGCCTTCATGATCGCGCAGCGTCGGCTCATGGTCTCGTAGGACATGTGCCGGGGGAAGGAGATGTGCACGAAGGTCTTGGCCCCCATCTGCTTGGCCGCCCAGATGAGGGTGTAGCCCCGGGACAGGAAGTCGTTGTTGATCACGCAATCGGCGGCGCTGGAGATCACCAGGGGATCCTCGTGGGCTTCCCCGGCCAGCAGGTAGATGTCCTTGCGCTTGGCGTGCACCCGCTTGAAAGCCTCGGCGGTGCCGGGGATGCCCTGGTTGACGACGATCGCCTTCATGAGCGGATCGTCGGACAGGGAGACCAGGTTCGAGATGAACGTCTCCTGCTGGGACATGAAGTCATCGGGGTAGGTCTGATGCTGGATGATCCCGCCATCCTTGACGGATCCGTAGAGCCTCATCAGGGCTTCGGCGCCCCGGAGATCGTCCTCGTTCTGGGAAACGGTGCCGGTCACGATGCCCACATGGAACCTGGCCGCGGCCAGGGCGTGGGTGCCGAACAGGCAGATGGCCGCGGCCACCAGGGCGGCGAGGGGACCTGATAGCTTCATGTTGCCTCCACGGTGCAGGGAAGGATTCAGCGACGCCCAAGCGTCGGATCCAAAAGTACCCATGGCGCCATCCGGCCTTTGGTTCCGCGGACCGTGCGCCCTGGTCCGGGTTCATGGGGCAAGCGCCAGACCGGCGCACTCTGTCATGAAAATATGTAATAAACATAAAATTGGGAACATTGGTGGTGTCGCAATCATTTAAAGATAAGGGTGACAAAAATGAACTGTAAATTACAATTCACAAGCCAAAGCCGTGCTTTGAACGGTTCTCCCAAACGGGACCCACGCCCCGGGCCGATGGGCATCTGTCTGGTCCTCGGATTGGGCCTGGGCCTGGCGGCCTGTGGCGGTGGTCAAGGCGGCGCTCCGGCCGCTCCGATCACCCAGACCGCGTCGATGGAGCTGCCGACCATCGCGATGATCACGCCTGCCGAGGCCGCTCCGGGGGAAGCCATCATCATTTCCGGAGCCAATCTGGCCAATGTCGCCGAAGTATGGGTCAATGGCACGCGAGCCGAACAGCCCACCCTGCTGACGGAACCTGAGGTTGCCAGTACGGCGGCCGATGAGCTCAGGCCCATGGGGGGGGGCGGGGCGCTGGGCTTCGCCATGATCCTTGCCGATCTGCCGGTGCACGCCGAGGCAGGGCTGCAAGCCCTGCCCAGGATCAGGGTCGTGGTGGCCAGCGGGACTCCATGCGGCCGGGGAAGTATCAGGTTCGTCACCAAGGGCGCCCGCCCCATCACCCTCGCTTCGGTCGCCATTCCGCCCTCGGTTGCCTTCGTCATCAGGGAAGCGGAGCCGGCTCCGGACCCGACCCGGGTCCCGGCCCCGGCCCCGGCCTCGACCCGGACCCCGGCCCCGGCCACGACCCGGACCCCGGCTCCGGCGCCGGCCTCGACGCGGACCCCGACCCCGGCCCCGGCGCCGGCCTCGACGCGGACCCCGGCCCCGGCCACGACCCGGACCCCGGTCCCGGCCACGACCCGGACCCCGGCTCCGGCGCCGGCCTCGACGCGGACCCCGGCGCCGGCCTCGACGCGGACCCCGGCCCCGGCCTCGACCCGGACCCCGGCCCCGGCCACGACCCGGACCCCGGCTCCGGCGCCGGCCTCGACGCGGACCCCGGCCCCGGCCACGACCCG
>Ga0302279_10001137_pt1 | contig 38541 bp, 21 predicted proteins | sample III_Bog_N3_3_FD_194541 | JGI IMG/M metagenome (GOLD analysis project Ga0302279, IMG submission 194541) | Peat permafrost microbial communities from Stordalen Mire near Abisko, Sweden - III_Bog_N3_3 | ecosystem: Environmental > Terrestrial > Soil > Wetlands > Peat | place: Sweden: Abisko...
CTCGGGCGTTCCCCAGGATGGTCGGGGAACGCTCTCGGGCGTTCCCCAGGATGGTCGGGGTACGCTCTCGGGCGTTCCCCAGGATGGTCGGGGAACGCTCTCGGGCGTTCCCCAGGATGGCCGGCGCTCTCAGAGCGTGTTTAGCAGCCGTCGCGAGCGGTCCGAGGCTAGGAAGGCCGAGGGAGGCGTACTCCAGTACGTCGACTGAGGCCGACCGACGCATCGGGCCGCGAGCAGGCTGATAAACATGCTCTCAGGCGAGGGCGACCTTGATGGCCTTGATCGGGCGCGCACGGACGGACTTGCTCGCCGGCTTGGCGGCGAACGTCTGCGGCAGCTTGGTGAAGGGGTTGGTGCCCTGGCGCGCCTTGGTGGCGGGCTTCTTCACGACGCGGAACTTGGCGAAGCCGGGGAGCGTGAACACGCCCGACTTCTTCAGCTCACGGTGACCGACGCTGATGAGCGACTCCAGGACGCTCCGCACCTGCTTGCGGGTCAGCTCGTCGCCAACCGACTCCGCGATGGCCTGGATCAGGCCGCTCTTGCTCAATGACTTCTTGGCCCCACCGGCCCCCGCCGTCTTCTTCGCTGCCATGGTTCCTCCGGGAATCTGCGGCGCGCGCAGCGCCTCGCCGCGCGCACGCTCGGCAAACCATACACGGCGCTGTCTGCAAAAAAAGCGAAATCAGCCCGGCAAACAGCGGTTTCTTGCCGTGTAGCGCTGGCCCCTACGCCGCATCCGGCGCGCGACGGCAGCAAAGGCGCGCGCCGGGACGGCCCGAAAAAGCGCGGAAAGGCCGGGGATTTCGCGGTTGTGCGGGCCGCTCTGGCACGCGTGGGGGAGCGGCGCGCGGCGCACCGCGCGCGGGACGAGGGTGCCCGCGACGTACGATCGGCTTGATTCGCCGAGCATTTCCTGCCGGCTAGGAGGAGCGGAGCTGGTCGAGCAACGCGCGCGCGGCGTCGAGCGCGGGATCGTCGGCGACCGCCTTGTCGATCATCAGCCGCGCTTTGCGCCGATCTCCCTGGATGAAGGCCATGCGCCCGAGGTGATAGTAGGCGAGCCCGCGCACCGCCGCTGTGAGGCCGTCGCCGGCCGCAGGCCTCACGGTGTCGCCCGGCGCGGGGGGCGGCGCGAGCTTCATCAGCGTCACCGCGCGGAACGCTCGCGTCGCCGGCTCGTGCTCCTCGATCTCGATGGCCAGGGTGCCGAGCTCCATCGCGAGCTGGGCGTTCTGCGGCTCGTTGTCGAAGGCGCGCATGAGCGCAGCGAGCGCGCCCGTGTTGTCGCCCGCGGCGAGGTCGAGCCGCGCCAGGCGGCGGTGGACGGCGGCGAGCACCTTGGCGCGGCGCCCCTTCTGCGCCGCCACCGCGGCGTCGAGGACGGTGCGCGCCTCGGCGAGGCGGCCGGTGATGGTGTACGCGTCGGCGAGCAGCAGCGTGGCCTCCGCGTCGTCGGGCCGCAGCGCCCGGGCCTCCTCGAAGACGGCGACGGCGTACTGGGCCTCGCCCTCGGCGTCGAAGAGGAGCCGGCCGGCGTTGACCAGGAGCCCGAAGCGGGCGCCGGCGTCGGTCGTGCGCGCCGCGTCCTCGAGGAGCAGCCGGGCCAGCTCGCGCCCGGCGCCGGTGACGTTGTAGACGTCGCGCAGCCGCTCGCGCACCGCCGGATCGTCGGGCGCCGCGCGGCGGGCCAGCTCCAGCGCGGGGCGCGCGTCTCCGAGGCGATCGCCGCGCTCGCACGCGTCGGCGAGGCGGAGGGCCGTGTCGACCAGCCCCGCGCCGTCCTCGAGCGCGATGAGCTGCTGGTAGATGGCGCTCGCCGCGTCCCAGTCGCCGCTGGCCTCCTCGAGCAGAGCCAGCGCACGCAGGGCCGAGCGATCGCGGCCGTCGCCGCGGGTGAGCTCGGTGAGCTCGGCGCGGGCGCGGTCGACGTGGCCCGCCTGAGCGAGCACGGCGGCGAGCCGGAGCCGGAGGCCGCTGCCGGTGGCGCGAGCCTCGGGGGTGCCCCTGGCGGCGCAGCTCGCGGCCGCGCGGGTGAGCGCCGAGACGAGCGCCTCGGCGTGCTGGCCGCCACTCTTCTCGTAGGCCTGCTCGAGGTCGAGCAGGGCGGCCTGGTCGCGCCCCAGGGCCTCGTGCAGCGACGCCCGCGTCCGGTAGAGGTCGGCGTCGCCGGGCATGACGGCAAGGGCGCGCCCGATGGCGTCGACGGCGCGGGCGTGCTGGCCGGTGGCCTCGCAAGCTTCGATGAGGGCCACCAGCGCCTCGCGGTTGCCAGGCTCGGCGTCGAGCACGAGCAGGAGGACGTCGATGGCGGTGTCCTCTCCGTGCTCCCGGAGCAGATCGGCGGCGCGCCGCAGGCAGGCGACGCGCTCGGCGGGGTCGGTGCGCGTGTCGGCGTCGCGCACGTGCAGCTCGGCGAGGATCTTCCAGGAGCCGCTCGCGGTGTAGCGCCGGATGAGCTCCTCGCGCAGGCGCGGGTCCCCCGGGCGCGCGGCCCAGCCCTGCTCCAGCGCCTCGGCGGCGGCCGCGGGATCGCCGTGCTCGCCGCGGATGCGAGCGAGCCGGAGCGCGAGCTCGACGGCCGAGTCTCCCTCCTCCACCTCGAGCAGCGCGTCGAGCGCGTCGCCGAGCGAGAGGGAGTCGTCGCGGGTCATCCCCACGCGCACGATCTGCCGGAGCAGCTCGCGGCTCTTCGGGTCCCAGTCGAGCGCCGCGTGGTAGGCGTCGAGCGCGCCCTGCTCGTCCCACTGCTGCTCCAGGATGGCCCCGAGGCGGAGGGAGAGCTGGACGATCGCCGTGCGGTCCTCGCGGTCCTTGGCGGCGTCGAGCTGGCGCCGGATGAGCTCGGCGAGCTCGTCGCGGCGCCCGAGCTTCTCGAGCAGCTCCACGAGCTCCGCCGCCGCCTCGGCCTGGGAGGGGTCCTCCTCGATCACCTCTTTGAGGAGGGTGATGGCCTTGTCCTGATCCTCGTCGATGGCCATCCGGGCGCGCTCGAGGCGCAGCCGGCTGCGCTCGGCGGCGCCCTCCAGCAGGGGCGCGGTCTCCTCGAGCAGGGCCGCGAGGCGCGCGCGGTCACCGAGGCGCCGGTACACCTCCGCGAGGGGCTGCCAGATCTCGCGCTCGGCAGGCTCGCGGGCGCGCAGCTCCTCGTAGAGGCGGGCCGCGCGGGCGGGATCGGCGAGCGGGCCCGCGGCGAGCGCCGCCACCTCGAGCAGCAGCCCGCGTTCGCGATCGGGATCGCCGGCGCGCGCCGCGCGCTCCCGCAGGGAGGCGGCCTCGGCGAGATCGCCGACGGCGGCGCGGTGAGCCGAGAGCGCGGTGAGCGCCCACCCGAGGAGCGCGTCCCCGTGGACCGCCGCCAGCGCGACCGCGCGGCCGAGCAGCTCCTCGGCGCGCACGGCGTCCCCGAGGCGCTCGGCGATGGCCACCGCCTCCTCGAGGGGCTCGAGTCGCGCGGCGGCGCTGTCGCCCTCGATCTCGAGCTCGGAGAGCGACACCAGGGCGTCGATGAGCGCGGCGTCCCGGCCGGTGACGCGAGCCAGGTGCTCCAGCGCGCGGACGACGGCGGTCAGCGCCGCGCCGCGGGGGCCCGGGGGCAGGTCCCCGGTGGTGATCCGCTGCTGCGCTTCGCGGAGGAGCGCCTCCGATCGATCGGGCTGCGGATCGATGTCGAAGGCCCGCTCCAGCAGCTCGAGCGCCGAATCGATCGCCTCGGGCCGGTGCAGGCGCAGCGCCGCGAGCTGGTAGGTGGCGTCGGCGAGCTCGGCGGGCTCGGCGCTCGGGCCCACCGCGGCGAGCCGGCGCTCCAGGAGCCCCTCCTGCGCGCCCACGTCGCCGAGCCGCCCGTACACGTCGGCGAGCGAGCGCCAGATGGCGGCGAGATCCTCTTCCGCCGCGCCGCTCTCGGCGGCGAGCGCCTCGGCCTTGCGGTACGCCGCGGCGGCTCGCGCGTCGTCGCGCGCGTCGTGCTCCAGCGCGCGCCCGAGCGCGAGGTGGAGCTGGATAGCGCGATCGGCGTCCGTCTCCCCTTCGCAGAGGCGCGAGAGGACGGCGACGTAGCGCTCCACCTGCCCGGCCCGGCGGGCCAGCTCGAGGGCGCGGTGGAGGGCCTCCGGCGAGGGCGGCGCCAGCGAGAGCGCCGCGAGCCGAGCGTCGAGCGCCTCCGCGGTCCGGCCGAGGTGGGTCTCGTAGAGCGACGCGAGCTCGTCCTGGATGGCGGCGCGGAGCTCGGGGAGCACGCTTTGGGCGAGCCGCGCCTCGAGCGCGCGCGCGAGCAGATCGTGCCGGCCGCGGGCGCGCAGCGCGGCGAGGAGCCTGTCGCGCTCGCCATCGCTCTCGCGCGCCGCCTCGAAGGCGGACTCGAGCTGCTCGGCCGCCCGCTCGGTCTCGCCGCGGAGCCGCGCGATCTCGCACAGCTCGAAGAGGACCTCGGCGCGGCTGACCTCGTTGAGGGCAGGGCCGTCCTCACCGCGGGGGCGGCGCACCACCAGCAGGAGCGCCCGGTAGGTGCGCGCCGCCCGCTCGAGCTGGCCCTCCTCGAAGGAGAGGCGCGCCAGCGCGTGCAGGATCGAAGGGTGCGCCGGATCGATGCGCAGCGCCGCGTCGAGCTCGGCGACCGCGCGGGGGCGATCGCCCTTGGCCAGCGAGACCTGCGCCAGCTCGTAGTGGACGACCGCGCGCTCCTTGGGGCGCCGCGCGCCGTAGGCGGTCAGCATCGCGCGCAGCGTCGCCGCCGCCTGGTCGAGATCGCCGGTGGCGCGCCGCGCCGAGGCGAGCCGGAGGTGAACCGCGACGTCGTCGGGGAGGAGCTCCGCCGCCTGCTCCAGCAGCGGGATGGCGGCGGCCGGATCGTCCTCGCGGGCCAGGTAGATCTCCGCCGCCTCGCGCAGTCGCGTGGCGCGGGCGGCCCGATCCTGGGTCTCGAACGCGTCCTCGGCGATGAGCTGGGCGAGCGCCCGCCACTCGCCGGTCTCCTTGTAGAGCGCGGCCAGCCGCTCGCGCAGGGCCTGGGGGCCACCTCGCGCGGCGCGCTCCAGCCGGATCCGTGCGGCGCCGGGGCGACCGGCGGCCAGGAGCGCGTCGATCAGCCGGAGGACGGGCGCGGCGACGGCAGAGGCCGGAGCGCGCTCGCAGATGCGCTCGAGCACCTCGGCCGCCCCGGCATGATCCCCGCGGGCGGTCAGCAGCCGCGCCAGCGCCTCGTCGGAGGGGGCGGCCCCGAGCGCCGAGGCGCGGCGGTGGGCCGCGATCGCGCGCAAGTCGTCGCCGAGCTTGACCTCGGCGAGCGCCGCCGCTTGCGTCCACAGCGTCACCGCGGCTGGAGGATCGTGCTCTGCCGCGGCGGCTCGCTGCTCGCAGAGGGTGAGCAGCTCGGCGTCGTGACCGCCGACCTCGTACAGCGCGGTCAGCGCCTCCGCCGACGGCGCGTGGAGCCCTCCGTCGAGGTTCTCGCGCAGCGCCGCGATGGCGCCCTCCCGATCGCCGCCCTCGGCGCGCAGGCGCGCCAGGTCGAGGCGCAGCTCGATCCGCCGCTCCGCCGCGGGGCCGGCGGCGATCTGTCGCTCGCGAAGGCCGACCAGCGCGTCCCGAAGGCCCAGGCTGCGGTAGATGGCCTCCAGGCGGGCGCTCACCGCCGGATCGTCGGGCTGCTCGGCGAAGAGCTCTTCGTAGACCCGCACCGCCGCGTCGCCGGAGGTGAGCTCGGCGGCCGCGAGCCGCAGCCGCCGCCGCTCGGGCGGCGCGAAGGGCAGGCCCGCGCCGCGGAGGAAGATCTCGGCCTTCTCCGCGGGCGCCTGGGCGAGCCGGGCCATCGCCTCGATCGCCCACGCCGCCGCCGCGCTCGCGCCCTCGCGCGACCAGTCCCCGACGGCGCCGTCGAGCAGCGCCTCGGCGAGCTCACGCGCCAGCGCGCCCTCTTCGAGGCGCTCGGCCACCTCGACCGCCTCGCGGCGGAGGTCGAGATCACCGCCCCGCGCCGCGGCGAGCTGCAGCAACGTCTCCACGAGGGCGCGGCTCGGCGCGCCGCGCTGTACCCCGGCGAGGGCGTCGAGGAGCGCGTCGCTCGACGGATCCAGGGCGAGCGCGCGCGTGAGGAAAGCCTCGGCCCCCGCCGCGTCGCCGCCGTCGCGCTGCCACAGCGCCACCCGGTAGAAGAGCTCGCGACGCGCCGGACGCGGCACGTCGACGCGATCGCCCAGGCCCGCCGCCAGCGCGTCTCGGACCGCGCCCCAGCGCGCCGCGAGGTCGGCGAGGCGGGTCAGCCGCGTGGCCAGCACCTCGCTCGGCGACAGCGAGAAGGCCCGGAAGATCGCGGCGAACGCGCCGCCTGGATCCCCCGCACGCCGCTCGCAGATGGCGGCGGTCTCGGTGAGCACGGAGACCCGCTCGGCGTCCGACGCCGCGGCCGCGAGGCGCGGCTCGAGGAGGGCCACCGCCGCCGCGTGGTCGTCCGCGGCACCGTAGAGGCGCGACAGCGAGGCCACCGCGGCGCCGAGGGTGCGCCGCGTCGCCTCGTCGTGGAGATCGAGGGTGCCGAGCAGCGCCTCGAGCCCCTCCCGCGCGCCGGGATCCGCCGGGCGTTGCTCCAGCGCCAGATCGTAGGCGGCCACCGCCTCGTCGAGGTTGCCGACGCGGGTGCGGTGGAGATCGCCGATGCGGCGCCACAGATCGGCGGCGCGGCCGTCGTCGGCGGTCGCGGTCGCCTCGCCTTCGAGCATCTCCACCAGCTCGCGGAAGCGCCCGGCCTGTTCGAGCAGCGCGGCGAGCGCGTCGGTGCTCGCGTCTTCGGCGCCGAAGATCCTGCGCACCTCGAGCCAGGCCTCGATCGCGCCCGGGATGTCGGCGATGGGGGCCTCGAGGAGGCGCGCCACGCGGACGCGATCGGCGCGGACCCGGACGTCGTCGCCGCCGCGGGCCGCGCGGGCGGCGAGGACGACGACCAGATCCGCCCAGCGGCCACCGCTCTCGAGCGCGCGGGCCAGGCCGTCCTCGGCCGCCTCGTCGGAGGGATCCTCGGCGAGCGCCGCGCGGAACGTGCGCGTGGCCCGCTCGATGTCGCCGGCCAGGAGCGCCAGGCGCGACAGCTCCTGCCGGGCGGCGCGCCGCGCCGCGGCGTCGGGCTCGATGAGGGCGAGCCGCTCCAGCGCGTCGCTGCGGTCGGCGCCCTGGGCCCGAAGGAGCCGGTCCAGGTGGCGCGCCGCGCCGAGCGCCGCGGGATCGTGCCCCTCGGCGAGGGCGAGGATGGCGCGGTGGAGCTCGACGGCGCGGGGCGCGTCGGCGAGCGGCTCCTCGTAGACGGCCGCCGCCTGGGCGAGGAGCTCGACGCGCGCCGCGCCGTCGGCGGAGGCAGCCGCCGCGACCAGCGCCTCGGCCAGTCGCGCGGGCCGTCCGAGGCGCGCCGCGAGCCGCCCCAGCTCGGCGCGGTGCTCGGGCGCGGAGGGCTCGAGCGCCAGCAGCGCGGCGGTGCCCTCGAAGGCGCCGGCCTCGTCGTGCAGGCTGCCGAGCCGCAGCGCCACGATGGCGCGCAACCGCTCGGCGCGCGCGGCGGGTGTGGTCGCGGCGTCGAGATCGATCTCCAGCACGCGCACCAGATCCTCGACGCGGTCCTCCGCGCGGTAGTGCTCCTCGAGCCTCCGCGCGGCCCGGCGACGCGCCTCGGCCGCCTCGACGGGCGCCGCCGCCGTGCGCGTCATCACCCGCTCGAGCAGCTCGAACGCCTCGGCGCGGTGAGCCCCGGGCTCGCCGGGCTCGGCGTCGAGCATCTGCTCCACCACAGCCACCGAGCGCGAAGCGTCGCCGGCGCCGTCGAGCCAGAGCAGGGCCACGCGGGCGCGGAGCTTCTGCGCCGCAGCGTGCTCCAGCGCGGGGAGCTCGACGACGAGCAGCTCGATGAGCTCGCGGTGCCGGCCATGGCGCTCGTAGAGCCGCTCCAGGGCCGCGCGCACCCGCGGCTCGGGCCTGAGCGCGTGGAGCGCCTCGTAGTAGCGCATCGCGCGGGCCGAGTCGGAGGCGAGATCCTTGGCGGCGAGGGCCGCGTCCTCCAGCAGCTCGCGGCGCGCGTCGATGTCCTCGGCGCGCGCGATGGCGTCGTCGTAGAGCGCGAAGAGATCGCCCCAGCGCTCGTTGAGGTTGTAGACCAGCTTGAGCCGCTCGAACGACCAGGCCGAGCCGGGCGCGAGCTCGACGACGCGGCGGAGCAGCGCGATCACCGTCTCGGGCTCGTCGAACCACTCCTCGTGGTACTCGACGGCCCGGCGGCCGATCTCCTCGATCGTCCCGGCGTCGTCCCCGGCGAAGGCGGTGGCGACGGCGACCTCGGGGGAGGCTGTCTCCGGGATGGGACGGGCCGAGTGCGGCGATCGGATCGCCGCGACGCCCAGCGTCCGCCTGTAGGCGAGCGCGAGGCGCTCCGGCGCCTGCGCGGCGCGGGCGAGCGGCTCGGCGCGATCCCAGAGCGCGAGATCGGAGGGCATCTCGGTCGCGGCGGCCAGCGCGACCTCGAGCGCACGCTCCTTGGAGAGCCCCGGACGATCGAGGACGCGCTCGAACCAGCCGCGGCGCGCGCCGCCGAGGGTCGCGTCGTCGGGGGGCGTCGCGAGGAGCACGCCCATGAGCCCGGCGAACGTCTCGGCGTCCTCCGCGGCGTCGGCTGTGCGCTCGATCAGCTCGGCGGCCTGCCGCCGCGCCGCCGGGTGGGAGAGGACGCGCTCGACGAGGGCTCGCGCCGTGGGGTCCGACGGGCGCGCCTCCAGCACGGGCGCCACGGCGGCGAGCGCCGAGACGGGCTGGCCCAGGCGATCGAGGAGCAGCGCGGCGAGCTCGAGATCGAGCGCGGACCGCGCGGGTCCCTGGGCGAGCGCGCGGCGCCGGTCGACGGCGGCCGCCGCCCCGGCGACGTCGCCCTGGGCGAGGAGCAGCCGGGCCTGCGCGGCGAGCGCGACGTCATTGTCCGGATCGAGGGCGATGGCGCGCCCGTAGAGCGCCGCAGCCGCCGCGGGGTCGCCGAGCGTGCCCTCCTCGGCGGAGGCCCAGGCCAGCAGGATGGCCGCGCGGTCGGCGGGCGGCGCCTGCTCGGCGCGGTAGGCGAAGAGCCAGCGGCGGTCGGCCGCGGCGCCCGGGGATCCGGCGCCGCGGGTGTCGAGGAGCGCATCGAGGGCGCGCGCCTCGGCGCCGGTCGCGTCGTCGCCGGCGTCGAGGATGGCGCGGTAGGCGTCGACCGCCGCGGAGAAGCGGGCGGGATCGAGGGCCAGGACGCGGGCGCGCGCCGATCGCACCGCGGCGCGAGCGGCCGGATCGAGATCGTCGCCGCGACCGAGCAGCGCGTCGGCCTCGGCGAGGAACCGGTCACCCGCCCTGGCGCGGAGCGCGGGCGCTTCGAACGCCAGCAGCAGTCGGGCCGCCTCGGCGGCGGAGGCGGCGCGGAGGAGCCGTTCGTACACCGCGGGGAGGCGGTCCCACGCTTCGGCCAGGCGGTAGAGGTCGAGGAGCCGGCCGGCCGCCGCTCGATCGTCGGGGGCGACCTCCAGCACCAGCTCGAGGAGCCTCGCCGCGCGCGCGCCTTCGCCCGCCGACTCGGCCGCGGCTGCGGCGCCGCGAAAGGACTCGGCCGCCGCCGCGGCGTCGCCGAGACGATCGCGGGCGAGCTCGCCGAGGCGCTCCATCCAGGTCGCCTCTTCGGCGGGGTCGATGGTCGCCTGGAGCCGGTGCTGGAGCACCGCCCGGAGGAGCGTGAGATCGTCGCGCTCGCGCGCCACGCGCTCGGCCGAGCCGAGGAGCTCGTCGCTCACGACCGCGTCGGCGGCGAGGATCTCGGCGTAGTGCCCGGCCGCCCGGTCGAGCCAGCCACGGGCAGCGGCGACCTCGGCGAGGCGGCGGAGCAGCGCAGCGCGCTCGGCATTTGCGGGGGGCGTCTGGGGGTCTCCCCCGGCGTGACCGGCGCGGGCGAACGCGCGGCCCAGCTCGGCGTAGAGGTCCTCCCAGGCGCCGGCCGCCTCGTGGATCTCCAGCAGGGCCGTGAACGCGACGCGATCGTCGGGGGACTCGTCGAGCGCGAGGCGGTAGGTGAGGCGGGCCGCGGCGGCGTCCCCCAGGTCACGCCGCTCGATGACGCCGATGGCGTGGAGGAGCGCGGCGCGCCGGGCCGGATCGACCGCCTGCTCGAGCGCCGCGCGGTAGAGAGCGAGCCGTTCCCCGGGGCTGCCCTGCTCCCGGAGGAGGGCGTCGACGCGGGCGAGCAGCTCCGAGGACGAGGGCTCGAACGCGAGCGCGCGCCGCAGGACGGCGAGCGCGCCGACCACGTCGCCGCTCGCGACCAGCGCCTCGCCGGCGCGGCGCGCGAGGAGGGCGAGGGCGGGGTGATCGACGGCGCGATCACCGAGCGCGTCGCGCAGCGCCGAAGCGCGGCGTGCGGCGTCGCCGCCGGCCGAGAGCCCCTCAACGCGCTCGATCCAGGCCGGCACGTCGTCGAGCGCGGCGGCCAGCGCCTCGGCGAGGCCGCGGGCGGCGAGATCCGTGGCGCGCCGCGGATCGCGCAGCGCCTGGTGGGAGAGCTCCGCCGCCTCGGCCAGCGCGGCGAGCCGGCCGCTCGGATCCTCGCTCAGCGCGGCCCGCACCTCGAGCACGCGCACCAGCGTGGGCACCGCGCCGTCCGCGCGCGCCAGCGGCTCGAGCACGTCGGCGGCGGCCAGCCGCAGCTCACCGGCGTCGAGCAGGCGACCGACGGCGGCGCGGCTCTGCTTCTCCGCGGGATCGACGGCGAGCGCTCGCCGGTGCGCGTCGAGCGCCCCGGGCGCGTCGTTGAAGCGGGCCTGGCGGAGCTGACCGAGGCGCGCATAGATGGGGGCCTGCTCGGCCCCGCCCGTGAGCCCCGCGTCCTGGGCGAGCGCGGCCGCGAGCTCCTCCCACCGCTTCTCCTGCTCGAGCAGCGGCATCAGCCGCGCCAGGGCGTCACGGGACGCGCCGTAGCGGCCCACGTACGCCTGCCACGCCGAGAGGGCGCCGCCCCGATCGGCGAGCTTGCTGGAGCGCAGGTCGGCCACCCGGAACGAGAGCTCGCGGGCCCGCGCCGGATCCCGCTCGGCGGCGACCAGACGGTCGAGCACGGCGGCCAGCTTGGCGAAGGCGTTCGCCGCCTCGTACAGGCGGCAGAGCGCCTGCGCCGCCTCTGCCTCGAGGCGCGTCCCCAGGAGGCGCTCGTGGGCGGCGATGGCCGCCGGGACATCGGCGAGCTCCAGCTCGGAGATCCGGGCGAGCTCCGCGGTGGCCTTGAGGCGCGCGTCCTCCTCGGGCTCGATCTCCGCCAGCCGGGCGAGCGCGACGGCGAGCCCCCGCGGATCCCGCGGCTCCGCGCTGAGCGCCGCGAGCGCCCGCGCCGCGCGCAGGCTGGCGGCGTCGTCGGCGCGGGCGTCGATGACCGACTGGTAAGCGGCCCGCGCCTTCTTCCCGTCGCCCAGCTCGCGGAAGAGGTCGCCGAGATCGGCCCCGATCCGTGCCCGCACCGCCGCGTCGCGGGAGGCCGTGGACGCGCGCGTGAGCGCGCGCGTCGCCTCGAGCTGCTTGTCGAGCGCCGAGGCGAGCTGGACGAAGCGGGAGCGGACCTCCTCGTCGGCAGGGTCGAGCGGGACGATGGCCTCGTCGATGGAAAACGCCTTCTCCAGATCGCCGAGCTGCTCCAGCGTCAGCCGGGCGAGCCTCTTCTGCGCCTCCAGCCGCTTGGCCCCGCGCAGGGCCTCGATCTCCACGCCGATGAGGCGCGCCGCCTCGGCCGGCTCGCCCGACGCTTCGAGCGCGACCGCGAGCGCCGACGCCACGCGCGCCGTGATCGCCTTGTGCCCCAGCAGCTCCTCGGCGACGCGGCGCGCGTGCTCGTGGGTGGGCTCGGACCGGAGGATCTCCTCGACGTGGGGGAGCGCCCGCTCGATCTCGCCGAGGCCGCCCGTGTAGAGCGCCAGCAAGCGGACGCGGGTCGCCAGCGCGTCGTCGGGCGGGGGGGCCGGATCCTGGGCGAGGATCTGCTCCAGGAGCTTGGCGAAATCCGCGAGCCGCCCGGTCTTCTCGTAGAGGTGCGCCAGCGCCTTCCTGGCGAGATCGTCGCCGGGGTCGAGGCGGAGGACCTCCAGGTTGAGCTTGAGCGCGCGCTCCGGATCGCCCTCGACCAGCTCGGCTCCGCGGCGGAGCATGCGGAGCTGCTCGCCGCGATCGCCGCGGTGGGGAGCGGCGGCGGCGTAGAGCTCCCCGAGGCGGCGCAGGTCGCGGCGGGCGGTGAGGATCTGCTCGTACTTATCGAACGCGGTCACGTCCCCCGGCGCGAGCGAGAGCGCCCGCTCCAGGTAGCCTTCGGCGCCGTCGGGGTCGCCGAAGACGTCCGCGAAGAAGGCCCCCGCGTAGCCGAGCACCGTGGCCTGCGCGGCCGCGGTCATGCTCTTCAGCTTCTTGTCGCGCGAGAGGCGCTCGTAGGCGAACGCCAGCTCGGCGAGCCGGTCGTCGCGCTGGACCGCCGCGTGGAGCTGCGCCCAGAGCGGCTCGTTGGCTTGCCCGCGCGCCAGGGCCGAGACGAGGAGATCGAGGACGCCGGCCTCGTCTTCCATCTTCTGCTCCAGGACGGAGGCGAGGGTGTCAACGCGCAGCGGGGAGCGGGTCTTCGGATCGGCCATTGGGAGGGGCGCCTGGTCGGGGGGACGTCGGCGCGGGAGAAGGTATCAAGGCCACGCACAAAGTGGGGACGCGCTCGCACCCGGGCCTCCTCTCTGCCCCGGAGCCAGCCCTGTTTCCCTCCGTTTCCTGCTAGAGAAGCGACCCGTGCCGCCCGCGACCGCACCCACCGACGCCACGCGCAACGAAGCCGCCCCGGGGATCCGGCTCGCCGCGGGGCTCTTCGCCGGCTCGGCGATCCTGGCCGCGGCCTCCGCGATCGGCATCGCCGCGCGGGTCCCCATGCCGACCGCGGGGCTCGGCCTGCGCCTCGCCGACCACCTCTTCGACGCCGCCGAGACGCTCGGCGTGGGAGCGCTCCTCGCCGCGACGGCGGGCGCCTTCGCGGCGCTGACCGCCCGCGCGCGCGTGCCCCGCTGGGCCGCGGCGATCGGGTACGTCGCCGCGGCGACCGCGCTCGTCTCCGCGCCCCTGGGGGAGAACCTGGTGCGGGTCAGCTCGCTCACCCTCGACGGCCGCCACGAGACGGCCCTCTTCGTGGCCTACCTCACCGCCGTCGGCCTCGGCGTCCCCGGGGCCTACCTCGTCGGCTCCCTCCTGTCGCGTGGCCGGTGGCTCCGCCTCCTGCCCATCGCCGTGGCGCTCGGCATGATGGCCGGAAACTACGGCTTCCTCGTCGACGACTACCACGGCATCCACGCCGTGATCGCGTGGGGCGCGGCCGTGCTCGCGGGCGGCGCCCTCGGGCCCCTCGCCGAGCGCGCCGCCCTGGCCCTCGCCTGCGCGCCGCGGGGCCGCGTGGCGCTCGTCGCGATGGCGATCTTCGCCTTCCTCGGGATCGTCGTCCCGCCATCCAACGCCACCCGCGTCGAGCTCTTCCGGCAGCCCTGCGCGGTCGCGCCCTGGGTGCTCGCGAGCACGATCTGGCGGGCGCCGCGCCGGGACGCCGTCGCTGCCGGCCCCGCGGGATCACCGGCGCCCTGGCTCGCCCCCCGCGAGCTGGCTCCTCCCCTCCCGCCCACCGAGCGGCGCGCCCGCCCGGACCCGATCCTGGTCCTCATCACCGTCGACGCGGTGCGAGCCGATGCGGTCGCGGATCCGGCCAACGCCACCCTCTTCCCCACGCTCACCGAGATGAAGCACAGCGGGGTGGTCTTCACCCACGCATACGCGCCGGGGACCCAGACCGCCCTGTCCCTGAGCACGCTTTTCTCCAGCCGCTACTTCTCCGAGCTCCTCTGGACCGACCATGGCGTGGGCCGGACCCGCTATCTCTACCCCGCCGACGATCCCTCCCCCCGCTTTCCCGCGCTGCTCTCGGCGAACGGCGTCGCCACCGGCAACTTCGCCCCCGTCGTCTTCCTCGGCGCCGAGTTCGGCGTGGCGAGCGGCTTCGAGGAGGAACGCGTGGTGGTCACCGGCTGGACGCATGCCCGCGCCACCCAGGTGATCGAGCCGCTCCTGGGCCGGCTGCACAACCACGGGCACGGTCCGCTCTTCCTCTACACGCACCTGATGGAGCCGCACGAGCCCTACGACCGCGGCCGCAAGGACGGCACCCCCCGCGAGCGCTACCTCTCCGAGATCGCCGTGGCCGACGCCCAGATCGGGCGCGTGCTGCGCTTCCTCCAGAAGCGCTATGCCCAGCGCTGGGGGCTGATCGTCAGCGCCGATCACGGCGAGGCCTTCGGCGAGCACGGCACCTTCCAGCACGGCAAGACGCTCTACGACGAGCTCGTCCACGTCCCCCTGGTGGCCGCGGGCCCGCTGTTCAGCCCCCGCACCATCGACGAGAACGTGGGGCTGGTCGATCTCGGGCCGACCATCCTCGACCTCTTCGGGGTGCCGACCCCGGCCACCTTCGAGGGGCAGAGCCTGGTCCCGCTCCTCGTCGGCGGCTCCGCCACGCTCACCCGGCCGCTGATCGCGGAGTGCCGCCTCGAGCGCTCGATCCTCCTGCCCGACGGGCTCGCGGTGATCGAGGACCAGCGGCGCAAGCTCGTCGAGGCCTACGATCTGCGGGTCGACCCGGGCGAGCTGCACAACCTCTTCGACGTCGCCCCCGCCCGCGTCGACGCCGCGCTCGGCACCCTGCGCGCGTTCTTCCGGGTGAACACGCGGAGGCAGGGCGGGTACGAGCCTCCGTTCAAACCTTGAGCGCCGCGCGACGCCTGCGGCGCGCGGCCAGCGCCACGATCGCGGCCCCACCGGCACCCCGACCCGGAGTCGACGAAGCAAGCCCCCGCGCTCGTGCCCACGCATGCGCCGGCGAAGCACGCCTGGGTCGCGCACGCCTGGGCGCGCGCACGTGCAGCACCGTAGCGTAATCGCGTGGTCGGTGGGCGAGGGCACGGACGGCGCCGGTTCGCCTGGATCGGGGGAGTTGCACTGCCGCGTGAGCCTGGTCACCGCACCGGGCGAGCCGGGAGAAAACCTCTCGGGCGATCCCTTCCCCTCATCGGGAGGCGCGCTAAGCCTGCCCGCAGTGATGAAGTCTCGACGCATTCTGGCGGCAGTGTTCCTCGTCCTCGTCGCGCTCGGCGGCCTGGGCATCGGTCTGTTCCACGGCCCGCGGGAGCAGACCATCGGCTACACCGAGCTGTGCGCGCTCGCTTCGCACGGCGGCGCGCGCGCCGTGCACGTCGACCACGATCGCTTCGTGATCGAGGGCCCCTCCGGCGAGGCGATGACCGCCGTGGTCGACGATCACGACGCCCGCCACGCGCTGGTCGATCGCTTCGCCGCCGCCGGCGTCCCCCTCGACTTCGAGACCCGCGAGCCCACCGCGGCGACCCGCGCCCTCGGCACCCTGGCCCCCTTCCTGGCGCTCGCCGCCGTGGGCGGGGCCTACGTCGTGGTCTCGCGGCGCCGCAGCCGGGCTCACATCGGCGCGCACCGCACCGAGAGCACCGGCCCGCGGGTGGGCTTCACCGACGTCGCCGGCATGGACGAGGTGAAGGAGGCGCTCGCCGAGACCGTGGACTTCCTCAAGAGCCCCGAGCGCTTCGGGCGCCTCGGCGGGCGCGCGCCGCGCGGGGTGCTGCTCACCGGCGCGCCGGGCACCGGCAAGACGCTGCTGGCGCGCGCGGTCGCGACCGAGGCGGGGGTGCCCTTCCTCTCCGCCTCGGGGTCGAGCTTCCAGGAGATGTTCGTCGGCGTCGGCGCCTCGCGGGTGCGCAGCCTCTTCACCGAGGCCCGCCGGTCGGCGCCCTGCATCATCTACATCGACGAGATCGACGCGGTCGGCCGCGCCCGCGGCCGCGGCGGCGACTCGGCCTCCGGCGATCACGACCAGACCCTGAACCAGCTCCTCGTCGAGATGGACGGCTTCGACCACACCAGCGGCATCGTGGTGATGGCCTCGACCAACCGGCCCGACATCCTCGACCCCGCCATCGTGCGGCCCGGCCGCTTCGACCGCCAGATCGTGGTGCCGCTCCCGGACGTTCGCGGCCGCCTGGAGATCCTCAACGTCCACGCCCGGCCGATCGAGCTGACCGCGGACGTCGACCTCCAGCACGTGGCCCGCGGGACCCCCGGGTTCTCCGGCGCGGAGCTGGCCAACCTGCTCAACGAGGCCGCCATCCTGGCCGCCCGCGAGGGGGCGCCGGCCGTGGAGGTGTCGCACATCGAGCGGGCCCGGGATCGCGTGCTGATGGGGATGGAGCGCCGAGGCGTGCTCGTCGACGAGGACGAGCGCTATGCGACCGCCGTCCACGAGGCGGGGCACGTGGCCGTGGGCGTCACGGCGGCGAACACCGACCCGGTCCACAAGGTGTCGATCTTGCCGCGGGGGCGGGCCCTGGGCGTGACGCACTCGCTGCCCGAGAAGGACCGGCTGATGTACCGCCGGGAGTATCTCGAGGATCAGATCGCGATGATGCTCGGCGGGCGCGCCGCGGAGATGGAGATCCTCGGGACCATGACCGCCGGCGCGGCGGACGACATCGAGCGGGCAGCCGGGCTGGCGCGGAAGATGGTGGCAGAGCTGGGGATGAGCGAGCTCGGGCCGATCTGCGTGACAGAGGCGCACGGGCCGGCGAGCCAGGCGCTGCTGGACCGGGTGGAGGAGACCTCGCGGCGGATGCTGGAGGAGCAGCTCGCGAGGGCGAGGGCCATCGTGCGGGAGAGGCGGGAGGCGATCGAGAAGCTGGTGGTGGCGCTGCTGGAGCGGGACACCATCGGGGCCGAGGAGATCCGGAGGTGCTTCGGCGAGGATGCGGGGTAGCGCGACCGGACGCCGCGCTCGGATCGCTCAGATCGAGAGCTTGAACGTGATGAGATCCATCGAGCTCTTCAGGTTCGCCGCGTGGACCTTGGTGGTGGTGCTCTTGGCCGCCAGCGCCTCGACGGCGGTGGCGAAATCGGTGGTGACGAAGCTCGGTAGGTAGCGGCTAGCGTCGCCCGGATCGGCGCGGAGCTTGTCCTTCATGATCACGGTCTCCGGCTTGACCGCCACGCCGGGCTGCGCGTCGAGGACGCGCACCCACTCGGCATACGAGCGCAGGTACTGGCTGGAGGCGACCAGGTAGGGGATCTTCTGCTTGTTGGCGGCGCCGAGGTAGAGATCGCGGAAGCGCTTGTAGCGGGTCGCCGCGGGGTCGGCGACGTTCGCCCCGTTGACCTTCTTCCAGTAGTGGTGGTGCAGCACGGTGCACCCGGCCGACCAGCTACCCACCTTGCCGCCCTCCAGCCCGAAGTGCATGTGGATGCCCGGGTCGGGCTCGGTGCCGCAGAAGCGCCAGTTGCTCACCGTGTTCTCGGCGCTCTCCACCTTCGCGAAGGTCCGGCTGGTCTTGGTGAACTCGCGGGCGAGCGCCATCTGGCCGGTCGACTGGTAGAAGAGGTGCAGGCAGATGTCCGTGCCCGGGTACTTGGGCGGGTGGTGGCTGCCGGGGTGCCCGCCGTAGAGCTTGCCCTCCAGGGTGATCGGCACGCCCAGCGCGCTCTGCGCGACCCCGGCGTCGATGGTGCACTCGAAGACGTCGACGTGCTGCGCCTTCTCGGGGGTCGAGTCGGTGGAGGCGATGAAGAGGAGATCGTTCCACCCGGGATCGTGGGCGAAGTTTGCGTCCCGGGTCAGGCGGGTGGTCGTCTCCTGCTCGGTCTCGCCGGCGGCGGCCTCGGCCTCGAGCTGGTCCATGGTCCCCTTGCCCGAGAGGCTGGCGCCGCGCACGCCGAGGATGGCGATCTCGGTGGCGGCGGTGGGCATGGTCTGGCCGAAGGCCTGGAACACCAGCTCCACCCAGTTGTGCACGGTGGTGAGCACCACCGTGGCGGTGGGCGTGGTGGGGCGCACCAGGTGCACGTCCTGCTGATCGGGCGGCGTGGCGGGCGGGGAGGCCGCGTGGACGATCTGGCTCTGGTCCGGTGCCGGGGACGGGTCGCTCATCACTCACCTCCGGAGCTGGACACCAGCGTGTTGGTGGGCCGGAACATCTCCGGGCTCTGCGCGGCCGCGTCCCAGATGCCCTTGGCCAGCGTCTTCTGGATCATCACGGTCGCGCTCGAGCAGAGCCCCGAGAGCGTGACGCTCCCGGTGATCTTCTGCTCCTTGTCGTCCTGGTGCGGGCACACCACGCGCACCATCACCCCCTCGATGGAGCGCCCGAGCGCGTCCTTCACGTGAACGGCGAGCGAGCGATCGTGCGGCTCGGGCTTGGCCGCTCCGCCGCCGCGGTCGCCGATGAACACGTCCTGGCTGCCGTCGACGAGCTGGCCGTCGCCGGTGTCGTGCTTGGTCTCGTCGCCGACCCGGTGGGCGGGCAGGCCGTTGATGAGGACGCCGCGGCTCCCCGTCTTGGCCTTCCAGTGCTTGCCCGGATCCCCCACGCGGAGCGCGGCGTGTCCGTCGATGAGCACGTCGGGGGAGCCCTGCTGCGCCGGGTCCTCCTGTCCGTCGTGCTTGGCGTGGTCTCCGACCCTTCCGGCGAGAGGCATCCCGTTGCTCCGAGTCCTGTCAGGCGTGAAGTGGGGTGGCGGGGAAGACGGTGAGCGCCTTCTCGTAGAAGGCCAGGCGCGCCGCGTACCCGTTGTAGCCGCCGTTGATGCGGTGGGTGATGCCGCGGTAGTCCTGCTGGTCGGCGAGCTGGTTCAGCCCGTGCGTCGACCAGAACCAGCCCGCGGTGCGGAAGGCGATGCTCGGCTGGATGGCCAGGTCGGGGGTGTCCACCAGATCGATCCCCAGCGCCCGCCCGCAGGCGATGTAGTTGGAGCGCCCGGTGAGCTGGATGGGCCCGCGCCCCTTGTAGCGAGGGCCGTCGCCGGGCGTCAGGTTCCCCAGGCCCTTGGCCAGCCGCGGGTTGACGGTGATGTCGTACTCCCGGCCCGAGGCGAACTCCTGGAACCAGGCGAGCTGCCCGCTCTCCTCCGCCACCTGCCCGAGGAACGCGCAGATGCGCAGGCGGTTGTCGATCTTGAACTCGGTCATCGCCTGGTTGAGGGGGCCCAGGTAGAGGTTGGCCTTGGCCGCGTGCAGCGCCGTCATCACCGCCCGGAGCTGCGCCAGCGTCACCAGCTCCGGCCCCCGGGCCGCAGTCACCGGCGCCTGTTTCACCGCCGCCGCAGCAGCATGCGCGTCCGCGATGGGCTTGGGGGAGGCAGTACCCTGAGCGGCCGGGGAAGCCTGCGGGGGTTTGGGGGCAGAGCCCGCTGCGGGCGGAGCCCCCATCGGGGAAGCCTGCGGGGGTTTGGGGGCAGAGCCCGCCGAGGAGCCCGGCGCAGCGGCGGGCGGAGCCCCCAACGGGAGCGCCGGAGCCCCCATCGTCTGCGAATCATGGGCGTCTGCGGTCGCCTTGGCGCCCGGCGCGCGCAGCACCAGGGTCACCTGGATCCCCGAGGTAGAGGTAGACATGAGAGCCCTGAGCCAAGGGTTGAGGGGGCCGCTGACGGAGGCGAGCCGCCAGCATACACCAGGGGCGGCGCGGGCGATGCTAGCCTGCGCGACCCGATGGATGTCGTCTCTCTCTGTCCAGTCCGTGTCGCGTCGATGGTGTGGCGTCCCAGCTCCGGCGGGTTCGCGCTCACGGTCATCGGCAAGGCAACCTTCGACCTCCGCCCCGGCGAGCTCCGCCTCGCCGAGCAGCAGGAGGACCCCAACGAGGACGACAACTTCTGGGACGACGACCCCAACCGCAGCGTCTACTCGCCGGGCGATCTGGTCGCCTTCAAGCCCCGCGCCGACGTGCTCCTGGTGGGCAAGGCCTTCGCGCCCGGCAAGGTGCCGGCGCGGTCGCTCCTGGTGCGGCTCGCGGTCTCGGGCATCGACAAGAGCGTCGAGGTCCACGGCGACCGCGGGTGGACCCCCGAGGGAGGCCTGCGCGACGCGGTGCCCTTCACCAGCATGCAGCTCCGCTACGAGCGCGCCGCCAGCGGCGCCGAGAACCCGGTGGGCGTTCGCTTCGACCCCGGCGCGGCGGGCGCGCTGCCCAACCTCCAGGCCCCGGGGAGCGCCCAGGGTCGCCGCGGTGACGCCGTCGCGCCCATCGGCTTCGGCCCCATCGCCGCGCGCTGGCCGGCGCGGCGCGCCAAGCTCGGTCGCTGGGCGGCGTCGTTCCCCCCGCGCCGCTGGGCCGACCAGATCCTCCCCGAGGACCTCGACGCCTCCTTCTTCAACGTCGCGCCGCCCGACCAGCAGGCCGAGCGGATCACCGCCGGCGACCGGCTCTTGCTCGAGAACCTGAGCCCCCTGCAGCCGCGCCTGGTCACCGAGGTCCCCCACCTCCGGCCGCGGGCCTTCGTCAATCGCGGCGGCGGCCTCGAAGAGGTGGCGCTGGTCTGCGACACCCTGTGGATCGACACCGACCGCGCCGTGTGCACCCTGACCTGGCGCGGGCAGCTCGGGCTGCACGGCCCCGGGGACGAGGGGCGGGTCTCCTTCCTCCTCGAGCAGCCGGGCCGCGCGCTGCAGTGGCCGGAGATCCAGCAGCGGTGCGCCCGGGGCCCAGGGCGCGGTGTCGACGAGGGGGAGCACGCCAGCGAGGGCACCCGCGAGTACCGCCTGCCGATCCGCGAGTCGTTTGCGGACGGCGCGCTCCCCTTCGTGAGCAACGCGGCGTCCGAGGCCCTCCCCCCGGCGCGCCCGGCCGCGAGCACCCCGCCCTGGCTGGAGCCCGGCGCGCGCTCGGCTCCTGCCACCGATCTCAGCGGCGAGACCGTCCTGCCCGGGGCGCTGCGCGTCCCGCAGCGCTGGCCCCAACAGGCTGCGGTGCGGCCCCTCCCGCTCCCTCCGATCCCGCGCCACAGCGAGCCTCCTCCCGCGCCGCCTCCGCCGCTCCCGGTCACGTCGTCGCTGCTCGCGAGCTCCAACCTCGCCGCCGCGACGCCCCTCGAGCCGCTCCCCGTCGCGGTGACGATCGGGACGGCGCTCTCCGCGGCGCCGGTCGCTGCCCCCAAGCCGGCGGAGGGCGCGCCCCTCGCCTCCGCCGTCGCCCCGAGCCGGGCCGCGTCGAGCGAGATCGTCGACCTGCTCTGGTTCGACCCGACGGCGCCCGACCGCGTCCGCCTTCACCTCCCCTGGCAGGAGCTCGTCGCCAAGCTCCGGCCGGTCCCGCCCGAGGACGAGGACGATCCCCTCGAGGACCCTCCCGCGGTCGTCGATCGCCGCGACGTCTTCAACCTGATCACCGAGGGCACGCCCGACAGCCTCGACGACCTCGACCTCTGCCTCGCCTCGGCCACCACGCCGGCGGGCGCCTTCGACCCGCCGCTCGCGCTGGTGAGCGGCGAGCTCGAGCTCGCTTTCGACGACCTCGAGATCCTCAAGGCCACGCTCACCGCCGTGGCGCCCTTCTCGGCCGGCGCCGACAAGAAGCTCAAGGAGGCGTTCGACGCCGCCACCGAGGCGCTCCAGTCCCCCTGGATCCAGGCCTCGGGCCGCGCCACCGAGAACCTCACCACCCGGGTGCGCGACGCCTTCCCCCACGCCAGCTGGTCGCTGCCGGCCGGCTACCTCGATCAGCAGGTGGAGCGCATCCTGGTCGAGAAGCGCCACCACCAGAAGCGCGAGCTGCTCGGAGACACCTGGATCCGCGTGCTCCTCGGGCCCAGCGCGCCAGCGGGCCGCGCCCAGAAGGGTCAGGGCGTGCCCACGCTCCTCCCCGTCGCGCTCGCCGGCAAGCTCCCGCTCTACCCGCGCTTCTCGGCGCGCCTCGTCGTCGAGGTGCACCTCCAGCAGGACGCCTACGAGAGCCACCCCCACGTGCTCCGCTGCCTGGCGCTCGCGCGCGTCGTGCCCGCGCGGCCGGCGGGGCGGCCGGCGGGGAAAGGGCCTCCGCCGCGATGAGGGCGTGCTGACCCTTTTCCCCGCGCCCCTCCAGCGCTAGGGCGACCGCCATGGCGTTCACGGTGGTCGGTGCCGGGGTCCTCGGGCAGGTGTACGGCGTCCGCCTGGCGGCTGCCGGAGAGAAGGTCTCGTTCCTGGTGCGCCCCGAGCGCGTGCGGGAAACGACGCCGTTCGTCCTCGAACAGGTCAACGGCTCGCGCCGCCGCGACGTGCTCGAGCGCCCCGAGCGCTTCAGCCGCATCCCGTCCACCTCCGCCGCGGTCTTCATCGCGGTGCGCTTCGATCACCTCGCCGCGGGCTCGCCGCTCCTCGCCGTCCTCAAGGAGGGGCCGCCGGTGCCGCTGATCATGCTCACGCCCCTCCTGCCGCGAGCGCGCGCCACCGTCGAGGAGGCGATCGGCCGCCGGATCACCCCCGCCATGCCGGGCGCGGTCGGCTACCTCGACGAGCGCTCGGTGGTCCGCTACTGGCAGACCTCGATCGCGCCCACGCTGATCGAGGGTGATCCCCGCGGCAAGGACGGCCCCGCCCACGAGGACCTCCTCCACCGCCTCGGCAAGGCCGGCCTGCCCGCCCACCGCGAGCGCGACGTGGGCGCCCTCAACGCGGCCACCACCACCGCGTTCTTCCCGCTCATCGCCGCCATCGACGCGGGCGGGGGCGTCGACGGGGTGCTCGCCGACAAGGATCTCCTCGCCACCGTCATCGAGGCCGCGCACGAGTCGGACGCGCTCGGGCAGAAGCTCGGCAAGGTGGCCTCGTGGGCGCACCTGCTCACGCGCTTCGTCGGGCCGTACACCCTCAAGCCGGCGGTGACGCTGGCGCACAGCCTGGCGCCGGAGGCGCTGCGGTTCGCGGAGTCGCACTTCGGGCCCAAGCTGCACGCGCAGCACCTGGCGATGGGGGCGGCGATCCTCGACCTCGCGCGGGAGCTGGGGCAGGAGGTGCCCGCGCTGGAGAGGCTGATGGAGACGCTGCGAGCGCGGAGCGCCTAGGGCGAGAGCGCCGACCGACCCCGTCCACGCGGCGGCCGGCGGAGGTTGGGGTTAGACTGGGTGCATGTGCGGCCGGTACACCCTGAGCGTCACCGACCTCGGCGAGGTCGTGACCCTGCTCGACGCCATCCTCGATCCGGCGGCGGCCGCGCTCCACCGACCTCGCTACAACATCGCCCCCACCGACGCGGCCATCGTCGCCCTCCTCGACCCCGTCGCGCCCGCCGTGGGGGCCGTGCTCCGGCCGCGCCTGGTCCCCGGCGTGTGGGGCCTGCGGCGCGGCCAGCACCTCGTCCTCAACGTGCGCTCCGAGACTGCAGCCACACGCTTCGCGCCCGCCTACCAGCGCCGCCGCTGCGTGGTGCCGGCGGACGGCTTCTACGAGTGGACGGGCGCCGCCCGCGACCGCCGCCCCCTCTGGTTCCACGCCGCGGACGGCGCGGCGCTGCTCATGGCCGGCCTCTTCGACGAGCAAGACGGCCTCGAGGGAGGAGCCCTGGGCGCGCCGCCGGCCTTTGCCGTGCTCACCACCGCCGCGATCGAGCCGGTCGCCGCGATCCACGACCGGATGCCGGTGCTGCTCTCGCGCGAGGGCGCGCGGCGCTGGCTCGCCACCGCGCCGCGGGTCCTGCTCTCCGACGCGGTGCCCCTCGCCGCCCGGCCGGTCTCGCCGCGCGTCAACGCCACCGCCCACGACGATCCCGCGTGCCTGGAGCCGGCGGGGCCCGACGGGGGCGATCCCCGTGGCTCCAGCCGCACCGGGACCCAGCTGGGGCTCTTCTAGGTACTTCCGGATACCCGGCGGCGGAAGGACAGGCTAACCCTCCGCCAGCCCGCTTCGAGCGCGGAGGACCCCCATGAAGCAAACCATCCAGCACGGTCTCGACATGCCCACCGCGAAGCGGGTGACCGAGCGTGCCTTCGCCGAGTACCAGAAGCGCTATCCCGAGTACCACCCGAGCCTATGCTGGGTGACCGATCAGCAAGCGGACGTCGCGTTCAACGCCAAGGGCGTCAAGCTGGGCGGGACCATGGCGCTCGCGCCGGGGAGCATCGCCCTGGAGCTGGACGTGCCCTTTCTCTTCCGCCCCTTCCAGAAGAAGGCACTCGACATCATCGACCGCGAGGTGCGGGTCTGGCTGGAGAAGGCCCGCACCGGCGAGATCTGAGCGCGCGTGCTCTTCGTCGCTCCGGAGGGCACCGAGCTCCTCGAGCCGCTGCCGGCGGGGAGCATCTTTCAGGTCGCCCTGGTGCGCGACCGCGGCGAGATCGCCGTGTGCAAGCGCCTCCTCCCGCGCGTCAGGCGCGAGCCCGCGGCGCGGGCCGCCATCGTCCGGGAGGCGACGGCGCTGGATCGAGCGCGACACCGGTCGCTGCCCCCGCTGCGACGGGTGGGCAGCGACGAGCACGGCCCCTTCGTGATCGAGGGCCACGTCGCGGGCGCCTCGGTGCGCGCCCTCGCCGAGGGCTGGCGCGCGCGCGGCGCCGCGGTGCCGGGGCGGCTGGTCGCGCACCTCGCCCACGCCGCGGCGGAGGCGCTCGCCGCCGTCCACGAGCTCGCAGGCGAGGGCGGTCACGCCGGGGGAGACCCCCACCTCGCTGGCCCGCTGCTCCTCTCGCACGGCGATCTGGGCCCCGATCACGTCATCCTCGCGCCCCTCGGCGAGGCGCGCTTCGTGGACTTCGGCGCGGCGCGCTTCGCCGGGATGGACGCGGCGCTGGAGACGGCCGACCGCGGCACGCTCCCCTTCGCCGCCCCGGAGGTCGCCCGCGGCGAGGTCGCTCCCCGCCAGGCGGCGGACGTCTACGCGCTCGCGGCGACCCTCGTCTTCCTCGCCGGCGCCGGCGAGCCCCTCCTCGCCGCCCGCGACGACGCGGCGATGCTGCTGGAGATCGGCGAGCGCGGCCTGCCGCCGGAGCTCTGCGATCGCGCCACCGCCCTGTCCTCCACCGCCCGAGACGCGCTGCGGCACGCCCTCGCCTTTCACCCGGGGGCGCGGCTGGCGCGGGCGAGAGACCTCTGCGCCGCGCTTTCCTAGCGGATTCTCGCCGCGAGCCGCGCTATGAGCGGGCGCCCATGCGCGAAGATGCCTCCCTCTCCGGACTCTCGCTCGACACCCTCGCCGTCCACGCCGGGCAGCCGCCCGATCCGGTGAGCGGCGCCGTGATGACGCCGATCGTGCTCGCCAGCACCTTCGCGCAGGACGGCCCGGGCAACCACAAGGGCTTCGAGTACTCGCGCAGCGGCAACCCCACCCGCCGCGCGCTGGAGTCGTGCCTCGCCGCGCTCGAGGGCGGCGCGCACGGCTTCTCGTTCTCGAGCGGGCTCGGCGCCACCGCCACGCTGCTCCACACGCTGAAGCCGGGCGATCACGTGCTCTGCGGCGACGACGTCTACGGCGGCACCTTCCGGCTCCTCGACAAGGTGATGAAGCCGCTCGGGATCAACTACACCCAGGTCGACATGCGCGACCTCGCGGTGGTGCGCGGCGCGCTCCGGCCGGAGACGCGCCTGGTGTGGATGGAGACGCCCACCAACCCGATGCTCAAGATCTTCGACATCGCCGCCGTGGCCGAGGTCGCCCGGAAGGCCGGCGCCGCGCTGGTCGTCGACAACACCTTCGCCACCCCGGTGCTGCAGCGCCCGCTCGACCTCGGCGCGACCGCGGTCGTCCACTCGGCGACCAAATACCTGAACGGCCACTCGGACGTGGTCGGCGGCGCCCTGGTCACCTCGGACGAGGGGCTCGCGGAGCGGGTCCGCTTCCTCCAGAACGCCATGGGCGCCGTGCCGAGCCCCTTCGATTGCTACCTCATCCTGCGCGGGCTCAAGACCCTGGGGGTGCGGGTGCGCCACCAGTGCGCATCGGCCGCCGCCATCGCCCCCCGGCTGGAGGCCCATCCGCGCGTCACCCGCGTGTACTACCCGGGGCTCGCCTCCCACCCGGGGCACGCGCTGGCCGCGCGGCAGATGCGCCTCCCCGGCGCGATGATCTCGCTGGAGATCGCCGGCGGGCTTACCGCAGCGGTCCGGTTCCTCAAGCGGCTCCAGATCTTCGCCTGCGCGGAGAGCCTGGGCGGCGTGGAGTCGCTGGCCGAGCACCCCGCCATCATGACCCACGCCTCCGTCCCCGAGCCGGCGCGCCGCGCACTGGGCATCTCCGACGGCTTCGTGCGACTCTCCGTCGGGCTCGAGGGCGAGGCCGACCTCTGGGCCGACATCGAGCGCGGGCTCGCCGACTGAAGGTCTGACGGAAAAGGGATCCTGTCGCTGGATCCGGGTCCACGCGTAAGGACCTTCCCTGGCGAACGCGGCCGCCAGCCTGGCGGGCCCGGTTGGATCCCTGGCGAACGCCCGCTCCCTCGACAGTTTGATCCGCCGCCCGAGTGCGGTAGAACCGACGAGCGACCCCGACCCCGAAGGGACTTCCCCATGCGCCTCCCGCTCCTTGCCTTCTCCCTCGCTGCCCTCGCTGCCCTCGAAGGCTGCAGCAGCGGCACGCCCGTCACCCCGGACTCCGCCTGGACGGTGAACCTGAGCGGCGGGACGGACTGCCAGATCTTCAACAGCACCCGGAGCGTCGGGGAGGTCACCGTCTCGACCGTCCAGGAGCGTGTGGACGACGGGGCCAACGGGGCCTCGGTCATCTGCTCGGTGACCGGCACCGGGCCCTTCGTGGTGAACGCCATCGCGACCCTGGGCCCCGACACGCTCAACATCGTCATCCCGAGCCTCACCGCCGGCGCCACGGCCGCTGCCCCCGCCATTGGCAGCGTCTCCTACGAGTCGGACGCCACCGTCGCCAACTACGCCAGCAACAACTGCGACTTCTACTTCGCCAACGGCCAGGAGGGCGTCGACCCGGGGCAGGTCTGGGTCGCCTTCACCTGCGCCGCCCTCAGCAACGGCGGCACGGCATCGAGTTGCCCGGTGACCGAGAGCGTCGCCCTCTTCGAGAACTGCACCACGATGTAGGGGCGTCGCACCTGCGGCGTGGCACGCCACGCCGCAGGCCGCCTCCTCACTCGATGGTGACGCTGACCTTCGAGGCGTAGCTGCCCGGCGAGGGGAGCTTGAGCGCCTTGAGCACGTCGATGACGCACCCCGCGGCGGCGTCGCCCTTCTCGTCGGCGCTGGCCACGCCCACGGCCTTGGCCTTGCCGTCGGTGTCGACGTACAGGGTGGCCTTGATCGACCGGGTCCCGGCCTGCTTGCGGCACTTGCCCAGCGCGCCCTTGGCCCGCTTGTAGGCGGGGCCGAGCTGGTCGGGGGACCAGGCCACCGGGGGGCGCTCGTCGCCGCCGGCGTCGAACGAGAAGCCGTTCTCGGCGAGGCCCTCGCCGCCCAGCGGCCTCGGCCACGAGGCGGCCTTGAGCACGTCGAGCATGCACACCTCGGTGTCGCGATCGCCGAGGGTCGAGTCCTTGACGTAGGCCCAGCGCGCCGAGCCGTCGCCGGCGATGCGCACCACGAAGCGCACGTCGCCGGCCAGGTAGGCGATGCGCTCCGCGCCCTTGCCGAAGCAGGCCGTGAGCTGCCCCGAGAGGTGCTCGAAGGCGCGCTTCACCTTGGTGTCGTCGAGGCCGCCGATCTCCCCCTCGACGGTGGGCGCGGCCGCGCGGTGCTTGCTGCCGTCGTCGGCGGGGGCCGCCGGCGCCGCCTCGACCGGAGGAGGCGCGCCGGCGCCGCACCCGGGAGCGGCCAGCGCGAGCAGGGCCGCGACCAGGGGACCGGAGACGCCGACGGAGGCTCGCATGCGGTCTCGTCTCCTCACGCGGTGAGCAAACCAGCGGCGATGACGATCCGCTGGATCTCGCTGGTCCCCTCGTAGATCTCGGTGATCCGCGCGTCGCGGTAGTGCCGCTCCACGCCGTACTCGGTGGTGTACCCGTAGCCGCCGAAGATCTGGAGGGCCTTGTGGGTCACCCGGGTCGCCATCTCCGAGGCGAAGAGCTTGGCCATCGAGCTCTCGGCGGTGTGGCGGACGCCGGCGTCCTTCATCCGCGCGGCGCGCAGGGTGAGGAGGCGGGCGGCGTCGATCTCCACGGCCATGTCCGAGATCATGAACTGGATCGCCTGGAGGTCGGCGAGGGGGGTCTTGAACGCCTTGCGCTCCTTGGCGTACGCCGTCGCCTTGGTGAAGGCGGCGCGGGCGATGCCGATGGCCTGCGCGGCGATGCCGATGCGCCCGCCGTCGAGGGTGGCCATCGCCACCTTGAAGCCGCTCCCCTCCTCGCCGAGCACGTTCTCGGCGGGGACGCGCACGTTCTCGAAGAAGATGGTGCAGGAGTGGGCGGCCTTGATGCCCATCTTCTCGTCGTGCGGGGAGAGCGTGTATCCCGGTGAGCCGCGGCGGACGAGGAGCGCGGTGTGGCGGGGCTTCTCCGGGTCAGGTCGAGAGACGGCGAAGACGATGACGTGCTCGGCCTCCGGCCCGGCGGTGATGAAGTTCTTGGATCCGTTGAGGAGGAACGAGCCGTCGCCCTGCTTCTCGGCGACGGTGAGCATGGTGCGGGCGTCGGAGCCGCTGGTGGGCTCGGTGAGGCCGAAGCAGCCGAGCATCTGGCCGGCGGCGGTGGGCGCGAGGATCTCGCGCTGCTGGTGCTCGGTGCCGAACTTGAGCAGGGGGTCGCAGAAGAGCGAGTTGTTGACGCTCATGATCACGCCGCAGCTGGCGCAGGCGGCGCTGATCTCCTCGACCACGAGCGCATAGGTCACCGCGTCGAGGCCGGCGCCGCCATGCTCGGTGGGCACGGCGACGCCGAGGAAGCCGAGCTCCCCCATGCGGGCGACGATCTCGGCCGGCCAGCGGGCGCTCTTGTCGAGCTCGGCGGCGATGGGCTCGATCTCGCGCCGGGCGAAGTCGCGCGCGGTCTGCTGGACGAGGGTCTGCTCTTCGGTGAGGTCGAAGTTCATGGCTTGGCTGGGGTCTGGGATCTAACGGCTTTCCCCCCGTAGATCCAGCGCGGCGCGATCCCTGCTTTCCCCCTCGCACCCGAGCGGAGGGAGCGCGGAACCCCGAGCGGCCGCCGGCGATGATGGCGCCGGCGAGGGACCGGGACCCTTCGGCCGTGGGAACCCACTCGACCCTGGGGTCGGCCGCTCGGCGGGGTGTACGCTGACGGTCGATGAACACGTCGCGCACCGAGGCCACCTGGGAGCTCCAGGGCAACGGGCGCTTCGAGCTGCGCCGGCGCCTCGGCTCCGGCGGCTTCGGTGCGGTCTTCGAGGTCTTCGATCGGCACCGCGGCGCCAAGGTCGCGCTCAAGCTCCTGAAGCGGGTCGAGCCCGAGGAGCTCTACCGCTTCAAGCAGGAGTTCCGCGCGCTCGCCGGCATCGCTCACCCGAACCTGGTCCAGCTCTACGAGCTCCTCGCCCAGGGTGACCGCTGGTTCTTCACGATGGAGCTCGTGGGGGGCACGAGCGTGCTGTCGTTCGTGCGCCACGGCCATGTCGACGCCGTCGTCCCGACGCTGCGCGCCGACGCGCTGACGGTGAAGAACCTCTCCGCGCCGGCGCCGCCCATGGCCAGCGCGGAGCTGACCTGGAGCCCGACCGACGGCGACGAAGCGCGCCTCCGACCGGTGCTGGTGCAGCTCGTCGAGGGGATCACCGCGCTCCATCGCGCCGGCAAGATCCACCGCGACATCAAGCCCTCCAACGTGCTGGTCACGCCGGCCGGGCGCGTCGTGCTCTTCGACTTCGGCCTCGCCGTGCGGCTCTCCCGGTCGGCGGAGATGAGCCGGAGCACGCTGGTCGGGACGCCCGGCTACATCGCGCCCGAGATCGTCATGGGGCAGCCGGCGACGGAGGCGAGCGACTGGTACGCGGTCGGCGTGCTCCTCTACGAGGCGATCACGGGGCAGCTCCCCTTCAGCGGCTCGCTGCACGAGGTCCTCTCCCAGAAGATCCGGCATGACGCCCCCGCCCCGAGCACCGTCGTCCGCGACGTGCCTCCGGATCTCGACCGGCTCTGCGTCGAGCTGCTCTCCCGGAGCGTCGAGGGGCGCCCCTCGGGGGCCGAGCTGCTCTCCCGGGTCGGAGGATCTCCGGCGCCGCTCTCGGTGCGGCGCGAGGCTCGCTTCGTGGGGCGCGAGGCCGAGCGCGCGGTGGTCGCCCAGCTCTTCGAGGAGGGCCCGCGCCGCGGGCGCGCCGCCGTCGCGCTCCTCGGGGGCCCGTCCGGCATCGGCAAGAGCACCCTGGTGGCCCAGGTCTGCGCCGAGCTGCGCGCGCGCGCGAGGGGGGCGGTGATCCTCGCCGGGCGCTGCTGGGAGCAGGAGTCGGTGCCCTACAAGGCGATCGACGGGCTCGTCGATCCGCTGAGCAGCTACCTCAAGGCCCTGCCGCTGCGCGCCGCGACGGCGCTGCTGCCGCCCGACGTGCGCACGCTGGTGAGGCTCTTCCCGGTGCTGGAGCAGGTCGAGGCGATCGCCAACGCCGAGGGCCCGACGACCATCGCGCGCGACGTCCACGAGATCCGTCGCAGCGCGTTCCGGGCGCTGCGGGAGCTCCTTACGCGGCTCGCGGCGGCGCGGCCGCTGGTGCTGGTCATCGACGACCTCCACTGGGGTGACCAGGAGGGCGGCGCCCTGCTCGTCGAGCTGCTCGCGCCGCCGGATCCGCCGCCGCTCCTCCTGATCGCCTCGTACCGAAGCGAGGACGTCGAGACCAGCGCGTGCCTGCGGGTGGCGCTCCCGGCGTTCGCGGCGATGCGAGACGAGAGCATCCGGGTCGCCTCGATCGAGCTCGACGCCCTCGTCGAGGTCGACGCGCGGACGCTCGCCCGGACCCTGCTCGAAGAGACCATCCCGGGGGGCGCGGATCTCGCCGCCGCCGCGGTCCTGGTGGCGCAGGAGGCCGGGGGGCGCCCCTTCCACATCCGCGAGCTCGTCGAGCAGCAGGGCGCGCGCGCGCGCCGGGGGCCGGGGACGTCCGATGGCGCGATCTCGCTCGACGCGCTCGTCCACGCGCGGACGGCCCAGCTCCCCGACGGCGCCCGGCGGCTCCTCGAGATCCTCGCGGTCGCGGCGCGGCCCCTCGATCGCGCCGTGGCGGCGCGCGCCGCCTCGCTCGGCGAGGACGAGCCGGCCGCCTACAGCGCGCTGCGCAACGCGCGGCTCGTGCGCAGCCGTGACCACGCGGATCACGACGAGATCGAGGTCTACCACGACGGGATCCGCGAGACGGTCGTGTCCCACCTCGGCGCGGAGCGACGCCGGGACGCCTTCCGCCGCCTCGCCTCGGCGCTCGACGACGCGGGCGGCGCCGACGCGGAGACGCTCGCGGCCTACCTCCTGGAGGGCGGCGATCACGCGCGCGCCGCCCACTTCGCGGTGGTCGCGGCGGAGGGCGCCGCGCGCGCGCTCGCGTTCGACCGCGCCGCCAAGCTCTACCGGCTCGCCCTCGCGGTGAGCCCCGGGGACGGCGCCGATCCGGCGGTTCGCGTCCTGCGCGAGGCGCTCGGCGAGGTCCTGGTGACCGCGGGGCGCGGCGTCGAGGCCGCAGCGGTGCTCACCCTCGCGGCCAGCGCCGCGCCGCCCGAGCAGGCGTTCGAGCTCCGCCGCCGCGCGGCCGAGCAGCTCCTCTTCGCCGGCAAGGTCGACGAGGGGATGGAAGCCCTCCGGCGAAACCTCGCGGAGGTGGGGGTCGGCTTTCCGCGCGGAGACGCGGGGGTGGTGGTCAGCTTCCTGCTCCACCTCGCCTGGCTCTTCGTGCGCGGCTTCCGCCTCCGCGCGGGTGCCGCGCGCTCCGCCCTGCCCGCGGCGCTCCACCAGATCGATGCCTGCGTCGCCGCGGCGAAGGCCTTCGCCACCGTGGAGACCACGCGCGGAGCCTATTTCAGCGCGCGGGGGTTGACCCTGGCCCTCGCCGCCGGCGATCCGAGCCGCGCGTTCGAGGCGCTCTTCGTCTTCAGCGTCTACGGCGCGGCTCTGGCGGGCGCTCACGCGGCGTTCGTGCGCCGGGCGCGCGCCGCGCTCGACGCGCTGGCCCCGGCGTCCCGCGGGCCCCGCGCCCGCGCGCAAGCGTCGCTGCTCAGCGGCGTGCTCGCCATCCTCGACAACGAGCTGGTGAACGCTCGAGAGCCGCTGGCGAGGGCTTCGAGGCTGCTCCACGAAGACCGCGCCGATGCCGCCTGGGAGCTCAACCTGGTGGAGGAGTTCACGTTCCAGTGCCTGCTCTCCACGGGCGCCCTGAAGGAGCTCTGCGAGCGGTTGCCGGCGGCGCTGGCGAACGCGCGCGACCGAGGCAACGAGCACCTGGTGAGGGCGCTGACGCTGCGCTTCGGCCACCTGCCCTCGCTGCTCGCCGACGATCCCGGCGGGGCCGCCGAGATCCTCCGCGCCGCCCGCGCCGGCTGGTGGCCGGCGCGCTTCAGCACGCTCGACTGCTTCCTGCTCTTCTCGCGCGGCGACGTCCTCCTCTACGCCGAGGAAGGCCGGGGCCCCGCGGCCCGCGTGCACGTCGAGGGCTCCTGGAAGGCGCTGGCGCGATCGCCCCTCCTGCGTGTCGAGGCGCTCGCCCTCGGCGCGTTGAACTCCCGTGCCCGCGTGGCCCTCGGGTTCGTGGCGGGCGCCGGCGTGAGCGCCGCCGACCGCGACGCCGCCCTCCGCACGGCGGAGTGGGCCGCGCGGCGCCTCCGCGCGCACCGGAACGCTCTCTCGCCCCCGCTCGCGGAGCTCGTCGAGGCCGGGGTCGCCGACGCCCGGGGTGACGCTCCGGCAGCCCTCGAGCGCTTCGCCCGGGCCGACGCGGCGCTCGAGGCGGTCGGCTGCCCGCACTACGCCGCCGCCGCCCGGCGCCGCCGCGGCGTGCTCCTCGGCGGGGAAGAGGGGGACGCCCTGGTCGCCGCGGCCGACGCATTCTTCCGCGCTCAGGGTGCGCGCGATCCGTCGCGCTTCGTCGCGGTGCTCGCGCCGGGCCCGCGGCGGTAGCGGTTGCGCCCACGGGAACACGCGCTCTAGACTTGCCCCGGCGCGGCGATGCCCTCCTCCTTTCTTCCAGGCAATGGCCCCGGCGACCCCGCGGAGAACCGCACTACCGCGCCGGCGCGAGGGCTCGTGGTGGACTCGGTCGTCGTGCCCCGCCTCGAGCTCCGGGTGGAGTGCGAGGCCGGCGTCGTGCGGGACCGCGCCGTGATCATCGACAGCGAGCTCGTCCGCATCGGCTCGCACCCCGGCAACGAGATCGTCCTCGATGACCCGCTGGTCTCGCCCTTCCACTGCAGCCTGAGCCGCGGCGACACCGGCCTCCGCGTGACCGACTCGGGCTCGCGGACAGGCACCTCCGTCGACGGCGTGCTGGTGCGCGACGCCGACCTGCCCTCGCCGGAGTGCACCCTCCGCATGGGCGCCTCGGTGGTGCGCGTGCGCGAGGTGGGGGCCGCGGGGCTCGTCGGCGTCGCTCCCGGCCAGAGCCTCGGCGCGCTGTTCGGCGCGTCGGTGCCGATGCGCCGCCTGTTCGAGCTGCTCAAGCGCGTCGCCCGCAGCGACGTCGACGTGCTCATCGAGGGCGAGAGCGGGACCGGCAAGGAGCTGTGCGCCGCCGAGATCGTCCGGCTGGGCGCCCGCTCCACCGGGCCGCTGGTGATCGTCGACTGCGGCGCGGTGTCGCCGGCGCTCGTGGAGAGCGAGCTCTTCGGGCACGTGCGCGGCTCGTTCACCGGCGCGGAGCGCGACCGCGAGGGCGCGCTGGAGGCGGCCGACGGCGGCACCCTCTTCCTCGACGAGATCGGCGAGCTCCCGCTCGACATGCAGCCCAAGCTCCTCCGCGCCCTCGCCAACCGCGAGGTCCGCCGCGTCGGCGACAACCGCGTGCGCCGGGTCGACCTGCGCGTCATCGCCGCCACCCACCGCCAGCTCGAGCGCGAGGTCAACGCCGGCCGCTTCCGCGAGGATCTCTACTACCGCCTCTCCGTGCTCACCGTCCGCGTGCCGCCGCTGCGCGAGCGCGTCGACGACATCGAGCTCCTCGTCCGCCGCTTCCTGGAGCAGCGCGGCGAGCTCGACAAGGCGCGCCTCTTCCCGCCCAGCGTGATCGCGGAGATGGCCCTGCGCGAGTGGCCGGGCAACGTCCGGGAGCTGCGCAACGACATCGAGCGCAGGGTGGTGCTGGAGGGCTACGCGGACGAGGCCCCGGCCTCCGTGGCGCCCTCGTCCGTGCGCGCCGACCGCGTGAGGCCACCCGCCCCCGGGTCCGACCTGCCCTTCAAGGAGGCCAAGGACCAGGTCATCGCCGACTTCGAGCGCGCCTACCTGACCGAGCTCTGCCGGCTCACCAACGGGAACGTCAGCAAGGGCGCGCGCATGGCGCAGATCGACCGGATGTACCTGCACCGCCTCTTCCAGCGGCACCACATCCGCGGCGGTCGCGAGCTGGAGTTCTAGAGCCGCCGATCGCGATGGCAGGATCGCGCGCTCATGTGGCCGTCGCGGAACGCCCGAGAGCCGTCCGCAGGACGACCGGGCGTTCCGCAGAATAACGCCGTCGCGGAACGCTCTCGGGCGTTCCGCAGGATGACCGAGCGTTCCGCAGGATGGCTAGAACGAGCCGACCAGCGAGAACGTGCCGCCGCTCGGAGCGGGAGAGAAGCTGGGGAGGATCTGGGCGGCCCGCGGGGCCTCGTCGCGCTTGGCGGAGGGGCGCGAGACGACGTAGAGGATGACGCCCGTGGCGAGCAGGCCCGCGCCGGCGCCAATCCCGATGGTGGAGATGAGCGCCTTGCTGTTGGCGGAGGACAGATCGCTCTGGCCCGCCGACGTGGCGCACACGCTGTTGGGGCAGGCGCTCTTGACGGTGCTGGCGGCGCCGCTGGCGAGGCCGCCGAAGACGCCGCCGACCACCAGGCCCGCGACGCCGAGCCCGCCGACGACGAAGGCCGCGGAGCGGAGCCCGGAGCTGCCACCCGTCGCTTCGCCGCCACCGCTGCTGCCGCTCGGCTTGGCGACGAGCGGCGGGACCTTGGTCTGCTTGGCGTCGCTGGCCGCGCCGATGGTGACGGTGGTCGACCACACCTCGAAGCCGGGGGCGGTAGCCTCGAGGATGTGCTGGCCGGGGTCGACGTTCATGCGGGTGCCGAACATGGCGCGGGGCACCTCTTCCTTGTCGAGGCGGATCACCAGGCCGGGGGTGTCGGACGACTCGGGCTTGATCTCCAGGGTGGAGAGGCTCCGCCCCAGCTCCTCGGCGCGGCTCGAGGCGAGCTCGGCCCGGGCGCCGTCGCCGCTCTGCTTCAGCTCGACGCTGAGCTGGCGGTACTTGGCCCACGCCGACGCGGTCTTGCCCGCCTTGTCGTAGCACTGGGCAAGGCCCTGCAGCGCGGGTAGCGAGTCGCTCTTGAGGCGCCGGGCCTCGGCGAATTTGGGGCAAGCCTCGGCGTAGTGGCCCGCCTTGAGGTCGTCGACGGCGGAGCGGTAGATGACCTCCGGATCCACCTGGCACCACGCGGGCCGCGAGACCCCGAGGACGCACACCAGCGCTGCGGCGGCGCGCACAGAGAGCCTCATGGAACGAGTCATGGTCACCTTGATCCCTTGGAGTAGATGCTCTCGGGGAGCTCCCCGAGGCTCGGCGGCGGTTTGGAGGGCGGAGGAGGGACGGCAGGAGCGACCGTGGCGCGGGTCGGCGGTGACTTGAGCCCGTTCTTCCCCCGTCCAGTGACGGGGGGGGTGGCGTCGACCGTGCCCGCGTCCGCCGCAGGGGTCGCGCCCGTGCTCGCGGAGCTCGCGGCGCTCGCCGGCGTGGCGCTCGGGGTGGCGGTCGTGATCGGCGCGCCCACGACGGCTGCGCTCCCGGTGGGTGCCGCGCTCGGATCCCCCGGCGTCCCGGTCTGCGCCGTCGCCGGCTGCGTCTTGGGGCCCGCGTAGCGGAGCGCGAGGACCGCGCCGACGCCGCCCACCGCGAGCAGCGCGGCGGCCGCCAGCATCAGGACGCCGACCTTGTTCCCGGGGGCCTGCCCCGCGGTGTTGGAGAGGGCCGCGTTGGTGTTCCCCTGCGCGAAGGTGGCCGCGGCGCGCACGCTCATCGGGCCGTTGTAGGGGCCCGGCACGATCTGGTGGCCGGCTTGCGGCGGGGGAGCGGCGCCGATGACGGGTGCACCGGGAGCCGCGAGGGGCGCCGGCGCCGGCGAGCCCTGGCCGGCCGGGGGGCCGCCCGGCTGCCCCGGAAGCGCGCCGGGGGCCACGGGGGCCGCGAAGACTCCGCTCGATCCCACGGGCGGGAGGGGGATGCCCCCCATGCGCGCGACCCGCTCGATGGTGTTCTGCGACCGCGGCGGCGCGTACGGGGCCAGCGCCACCACGAACTCGGCGACCGACTGGAAGCGGGCGGCGCGGTCGCGCGCGTAGGCGCGCTCGATGACGACGGCGAGGCCCTCGGGCACCTCGGGGCGGGCCTGGCGCAGGGGCGTGGCGATGCCGGTGAGGATCTCGGCGCAGAGCTGCGGGAGCGTGTCGGCGTAGAAGGGCTGCTTGCCGGCGAGCAGCTCGTAGAGGGAGATGCCGAGCGCGTAGATGTCGGTGCGGTGATCGACCGACCGGGTCTGCTGCATCTGCTCGGGCGACATGTAGAGCGCGGAGCCCATGGCCGCCGTGGTCTTGGTGAGGTTGTCGACACCGTTGCCGCTGTTCTTGGAGATGCCGAAGTCGAGCACCTTGACGATGGGCATGCCGTCGACGCGCTTGGAGAGGAACAGGTTGGCCGGCTTGAGATCCCGGTGGACGATGCCGTGACCGTGCGCCTCGGCGATCGCCTCGCTGCCCTGGATGATGTAGTCCACGGCGTCGGAGATGGCGATCACGCCGCTCTTCTCCAGCACGCCCGAGAGGTCCCGCCCCTCGAGGAACTCCATGACCATGTAGGGGGCGCCGCCGTCGAGCAGGCCCACGTCGGTGACGCGGGCGACGTGCTCGCTCTTGATCTTGACGGCGTTGCGCGCCTCCCGGAGGAACCGGGCGGCCGCCTCGGGGTGCGAGGCGTACTCGGGCAGCAGGAACTTGAGGGCCACCCGCTCGTCGAGGGCGATGTGCCGAGCCTCGACCACGACGCCCATCCCTCCCTGACCGAGGATGCGCTCGACGCGGTACTTTCCCGCGAGCACGGAGCCGGGGACGGTGGGGCTGGGATACGGCGAAGGGGGAGAGTTTGCCACGAGCGGCGCCATCATCACACCGGCGGGTGCTTCCGGCAAGCGCAGCCCGGAGCCGTCACCGTGCGTTCAGGCGTGATCGCTGGCAGGCGGCGCGTCCGTCCACTCCGCGGGGAGTCGGGGGAGCCGCACCGTCACCGTCGCTCCGCGGCCCTCGCCGGCGCTCTCGGCGGTGATGGCGCCGCCGTGCGCCTGAACGAGGTGCCGCGCCAGGGTCAAGCCCACCCCGAGGCGCCCGTGCGAGGCGGTGCCGGTGGCGGGGACGCCCTCGAAGAGGTGGGGGAGGTACGAAGCGCCGATGCCTCGGCCGGTGTCGCTCACGGTGATGTCCGCGTCCGTCCCCTGCCGCGCCAGCCGCACGGCCACGCTGCCGCCGCGCTGGGTCGCGCGGAGGGCGTTCTCGATCAGCTCGTCGACCACCTGGCGCAGGCGGGCGGCGTCGCCGGCGACGGAGCCCGCGGTGTCGTCGAGCGCCGCCGAGAGGGCGACCCCCTTGGCGTCGGCCCCCGGTCGGGCCGCCTCCACGGCGGCGGCCACGGTGGGGCAGAGCTCGACCTCGATCACCTCGAGTCGCAGCGTGCCGGTGAGCATCCGCGAGACGTCGAGCAGGTCCTCGATCAGCCGCGCCTCGACGCGGGCGTTGCGCTCGATGATCTCCAGCGCGCGCGCCCGGGCCGCCTCGTCGAGCCGCCGGGTGCGCAGCATCGACGCCCAGCCCAGCATGGCGTTGAGCGGCGTGCGCAGCTCGTGCGCGACCCGCACCAGCAGCTCGTCCTTGCGGCGCCCCGCGGCCACCGCCTCCCGCAGCGCGGCCTCGGCGGCGTGCTGGCCCTCGCGCAGCGCGGCGCCCTCGAGCGCCCGGACGACGACGGCGCCGAGCTGAGCGAGCCGGTCGGCCGGCACGTAGCCCGCGGCGCCCCCGGCGAGCAGATCGGCCGCCTCCGCCACGCGCGCGTCGCGGGCCACGAACACCACCGGCACCGCCGCGCACCGGGCCCGCGCGACATCGAGGATCAGGCGGGGGTCGAGATCGGCCCCGGCGGCGACGATCAGATCGACCGGGCCCTCGGCGAGGACGGCGGCGAGCCCCTCGCCCGTGCGTGCCCGGCGGACGCTGCACTGGGGTCCCCCCTCGGAGAGCGCCAGGAGGATCCGGTCGGCGTCGGGATCTCTGTCTTCGAGCAGAACGATAGCGATCGCGCGCACCGGCCCTCCTCGGCCACGGCTTTGGTGACCCGGCTTCCCGTTCGGATGCCGGTCGCCGGGGGGCCGTCCCCCGCTCGCCTCATTTGCAGGCGCGACGGAGGGGCCCGCACTCTGTCGGGGAACGGTCCCCAGGGTGACTCCGTCGGGGAACGCTCTCGGGCGTTCCCCAGGGTGACTCCGTCGGGGAACGCTCTCGGGCGTTCCCCAGGGTGACTCCGTCGGGGAACGCTCTCGGGCGTTCCCCAGGGTGACTCCGTCGGGGAAC
>Ga0302279_10001138_pt1 | contig 38519 bp, 27 predicted proteins | sample III_Bog_N3_3_FD_194541 | JGI IMG/M metagenome (GOLD analysis project Ga0302279, IMG submission 194541) | Peat permafrost microbial communities from Stordalen Mire near Abisko, Sweden - III_Bog_N3_3 | ecosystem: Environmental > Terrestrial > Soil > Wetlands > Peat | place: Sweden: Abisko...
GACCGCCGCGCCGTCCGCCACGGCCCCCCCTACTTCGCCCTGCCCCCGCCCTCCGCGGCGAGGAGCTCCTCGGCGAGCATCGGGACGCGCGCGGCCATCGCGCGGGCGTCGGCTTCGATCGTCTCCTTCGTCAGACCTGCCGCCTCGAGCGCGCGCGTCACCTCCTCGTCGGTCATCGCGAGGGCGCGCTCGGCCTCGCGGTCGGCCGCGCCCTCCTCCGCGAGCATGCGCAGGACGGCGTCGAGGGGGAGCTTCCGGGATCTAGGCATCGCCGTCCTCGTCCCCCGCGCCGACCTGCGAGGCCGGCGCGCCGTCGCGTTCGGAGTCCGGGGCGTTCTTCATCACGGCCTCAGTGTGACGCGTCACGTCCTCGCGCGCTCGGTAGACTTCCTTGACGTCGACGCCATGCTTCCGGGCAAAGGCCTGGGGGTCCCACTCGGCGGGATCGAGGAGGAGGGCGCGAAACACGAGCCGCGCGAGCGGGTTGAGCCGTTCGTCCACGGCGTTGGCGTTTCGCGACGCGAACCCGAGGCCGCGCTCCCTGGCGAGGACGTCGCGGGCGTCGCCGTCGGGGTGCGCGACCGTCTCGACGTAGCGCTCCTGACCGTCCTCGTCGTCCGCGGCAGGCTCGCGACGATCCGACTCGTGGACGGTGTTCCTGACGTACCCGCGCGTGACGACGTGCCACCGCTCGCTCTTCATGACGCCGAGCATGTGGGTCACGACAACCACACCGAGAAGGAGGCGACCGACGAGTTCGTCTCCGACCTCAAGGCGTTCTTGCTCATCGCGAACAAGACGCAGCCGCAGGTCCTCGCCGACTGCGGCCTGGCGCTCCGGAAGAGGACGGAGCAGACGCCCGCCATGAAGGTCGTGGCGGCGGCCAAGGCGAAGGTCACGCGCACGCTGCGCGCGACCAAGAGCGCCAAGGCAAAGGCTGCCATCAAGGGTGCCCTCACGGGCCCCGTGGTGGTCGCCGACAAGCCGGCGCCGCAGACGGCGCCGGCGGAATCCCCGCCGACGGCGACGGCGGGGGAGCCGGCAGCGACCGCGCTGGCGGTCGTGCCGAACGCGGCCGTCGCCGCGGTGAAGGCGCCGGAAGGCACCTCGCGCTAGCCCACGCCGCCCGAAGTCTGGGCGGTGTCGAGCCAGGGAGCTCGTAGCTCCCGCGAGCGAGGCATCGAGAAGCAAGAACAGGGAGGGGCTCCGCTCGCGCGAGGGCTCCTCCCTTGTTCCATTTCGGGAGCCACGTACGATGCCCCCGATGCCCAACACCTACGCAGTCATCATGGCGGGCGGCGCGGGGACGCGCTTCTGGCCCGCGTCGCGCGCGACCATGCCCAAGCAGCTCCTGCCGCTCGGGGCCGACCCGAACGAGTCGCTCATCGCGGCGACGGTGCGGCGCATCGCGCCGATGGTGCCCCCCGAGCGCGTCTACATCGCGACGGGCGAGGCCCTCCTCGACGCGACCGCGCGCGAGCTGCCGCAGATACCGCGCGCCAACCTGCTCGCCGAGCCCGTGCCGCGCAACACCGCGCCGTGCATCGGGTGGGCGACGGCGACCATCGCGCGGCGCGATCCCGGGGCGACCGTGATGGTGCTGCCGAGCGACCACTTCATCGCCAACGAGGACGGCTTCCGCCGGGTCGTCGGGCGGGCCCTGGAGGGCGCGCTGCGCGGCAACCTGACGACCATCGGCATCGTGCCGACGCGCCCCGAGACGGGCTACGGCTACATCGAGGTGGGCCCGGATCTGGAGCCGGGTCTGCACGGCGTCGCGCGCTTCGTCGAGAAGCCGGACCGCGCCCGCGCCGAGGCCTACGTGGCGGGGGGCAAGCACCTGTGGAACGCGGGGATGTTCTTCTTCCAGGCGCGCGCCATGACGGAGGCCATCGCCATGCACCTGCCCGACCTCGCCGCCGGCCTGACCCGCCTCGACGACGCCGCGGCGAAGGGCGCAGAGCGGGCGGCGCTCGCCGCGATCTTCCCGACCCTGCCCTCGGTGTCGATCGACGTGGGCGTGATGGAGAAGGCCGCGAAGCTCGCCGTCGTGAAGGGCGACTTCGGGTGGAACGACGTCGGGAGCTGGGAGAGCGCCTGGGAGCTCGCGAGCCGCGACCCCGAGGGCAACGCCCTGCCCGCGGGCAGCATCGCGGTCGACGCGAAGGGCAACCTCGTGCGCGACCTCACGACCGGCGGCGCCACGAAGAAGCGCGTCTACGCGCTGGTCGGCGTGAGCGATCTGGTCGTCGTGGAGACCGACGACGCCGTGCTGGTCATCCCCCGCTCGCGCGCGCAGGACGTGCGCAGCGTCGTGGAGGTCCTCAAGGCTCGCGGAGACAAGGGGCGGCTGTAGACAAGGGCGAGGCCGCCCGCGGTGTGACAAAGAGGCAACGGTTGCGCTGGGTCGAGAAGCCACTACTCTTCCCTTCCCTGTGTCCGGAATAGACGTGACCACGCTCGTCTCAGGTGCGCCCAAGGCGGGCGACGTCCTCGCGGGCAAGTACCGCGTGGAGCGGCTGCTCGGCAGCGGCGGCATGGGCATCGTCCTGGCGGCGACGCACCTCGAGCTCGAGGAGAAGGTCGCCCTCAAGCTCCTGCTCCCCCACGTCACGCAGACGCCCGACGCCGTCGCCCGCTTCCTCCGGGAAGCGCGCGCGGCCCTCAAGGTGCGTAGCGAGCACGTGGTGCGCGTCCTCGACGTCGGGCGCCTCGAGTCGGGCGCGCCCTACATGGTGATGGAGTACCTGGAGGGCCAGGACCTCGCGCGGGTGATCGAGAAGCGCGGGCGGCTGCCCACGAACATCGCCGTGGACTACCTGCTCCAGGCCTGCGAGGCGCTCGCGGAGGCGCACGCCCTCGGCATCATCCACCGGGACCTCAAGCCCGCGAACCTCTTCTTGACCCAGCACGCCGGCGGCGCCCCCTGCATCAAGGTGCTCGACTTCGGGATCTCCAAGATCATCGGCTCGGGCTCGGACGAGTTCCGCGCCGGCAACGTGGCCGGCGTGGACGAGAGCGGGCGCATCAACCTCAACATCACGACGACGACCGCCATCCTCGGCACGCCGAGCTACATGTCGCCCGAGCAGATGCGCTCCACGCGCGACGTCGACACCCGGTCGGACCTGTGGTCGCTCGGGGCCATCCTCTACGCGATGCTGAGCGGCGCCCCTCCGTACCAGGGCGAGTCGACGGCGGACCTGTGCGCGAAGATCATCCGCGACCCGCCGCCCTCGCTGCGGGAGACGCGGCCCGACGTGCCGGAAGGCGTCGCCTACGCGGTGGCGCGGTGCCTCGAGAAGACGCCCGACCGGCGCTTCGCGAACGTGGCGGAGCTCGCGTCCGCGCTCGTCGAGTTCGGCTCGCCCGAGGCGCGCGCGTCGCTCACCCGGATCTCCAGCGTGTTCGCCGCCGCCTCCGTGTCGCAACCCGTGGGTACCCCGCCGACGGACCCGAACAGGGCGACCGAGGCGTCGGGAGAGCGGACCGGGCCTGCCCGCGTCGTCATCTCGTACCCGCCGTCGCGCACGGGAACGGCCAGCGCCTGGGCGGAGACGCGGCTGCCGCCCCCCAAGGAGCCGACGGTGAAGGGACGCCGCGCGGGCGTCGCGGCGCTCGTCGCGCTCGTCGCCGTGGTCGCGGCGCTCCTCGGAGGCTTCGTCGCGCTCCGGCTGCACGGGCCGGACACGAGGGCGCCGGCTTCGAGCGCAGGCGCGCCGCCTTCGGTGGTCGCGTCGCCCATCGCGCCCACGGCGCCCGTGCCCCAGAGCACCGTCGCGACGGCGCCGGCAACGACCATCCCCACCACCACCCCCGAGGCGCTACCGACGGCTCCGCCGGGCTGGACGACCGTGGCCACCACGACGGCCTCGAGCTCGCCACCTGCCCCGAGCGCCACGCCCTCCGCGGTGGTCGCGAAGGGTACGGCCCCCGCAAATCTCCCCGCCTCTACCCTCCCGAAGCCGCAGAAGCCCGCCGGTCCGCAGCCCCCGGGCCTGTTCGACGATCGCAAGTGACGGATGCGCCGCTCCCACGCTCTCGTTGTCGCGCTGGCCTCGTCGATCTCGCTCGTCGCCGGCGCGGCGCACGCCGGTGATCCTGCGAGCGCGCAGGTGCTCTTCAACGAGGCGCGCAACCAGATGAAGGACGGCAACTTCGCCAAGGCGTGCCCGATGCTCGAGGAGAGCCAGCGGCTCGATCCCGGCGTGGGGACGCAGTTCAACCTGGCCGATTGCTACGAGCACCAGGGCCGGACGGCCTCGTCGTGGGCCCTGTTCCTCGAGGTGGCAGCCACCACGAAGGCCACGGGGCAGTCGGCCCGCGAGCAAGCGGCGCGCGCCCGCGCCGCGGCCCTCGCGCCGCACCTCTCGCGCCTCGCCATCGCCGTCCCCACGAGCCACGCCGAGGGCCTCGAGGTGACGCGCGACCGCACGGTCGTCGCCCCGGCGCTGTGGGGCGTCGCGGTCCCGGTCGACCCTGGCCCTCACGCCGTTCGCGTCACGGCTCCGGGCCGCAAGCCGTGGCAATCGTCCGTGGTCATCCCCGCCGACGGTACGGCGCTGGCGCTCGCCGTGCCCGAGCTCGAGCCCCAGTCAAAAGCCGAGGCCGCGGAGCCCACCCCCCCAGCCTCCGCGACGACCTCCGACACCGAGCCGCTGGCGACGGCGCCCCCAGCCACCCACGAGTCCTCCGCTTCGGGTGGTGTAGGCGGCCAGCGCATCGGCGCCCTCGTCGCAGGCGGCGTAGGTGCCGTGGGGCTCGTCGTGGGCAGCGTGGCGGGCATCGTCGCGCTGGCGAAGCACGACGAGTCGGATCAGGGCTGCAGCGCGAGCAACGTGTGCTCGGCGAGCGCCGGCGCCGCGCGCGACAGCGCCATCCACGCGGGAAACGTGTCGACAGGCGCCTTCGTGGTGGGCCTCCTCGCAGGCGCGGCAGGTGTGGTGCTCTGGGTGACGGCGCCGCCGACCACGCCGGCCGCCAGCACCAGCAGCGCGAGCACGGCGTCCCTCGGGGTGGTTCCGGTGTGGTGGAGCGCCGGCGGCGGCGTGGCCCTGACGGGAGGCTGGTAGCGCCCGAGGCAGCGGGGCCGTGCGCTTCGCCCCGGCCTACGGGGTCGTACACCGCGCCTGCTGGAGGCGCATCGAGACAGGCTGCCCCGCGGCCCCTGCCCGATTGTTTTGTTTCGTTTTGAGCCACGGCAGCCGGCGCGTCGCACGTTCCATCCGTGACCCGCCACGACGAAGCAAGAGCCCGCTTGTCGCGCCTCGGCGACGAGGCCCTCGCGCTCGTGGCCCTCGCCCGCCGTGCCGAGGGCCCCGACGCGTCCACGCGCGATCGCATTTACGCCGCGATCGTGCGCCGCCTCACGTGCCCGTGTTGCGAAGTGTTCGGCAAGGAATCGTCTGCAGGCAACCCACGTTGCTCCCACGCACCAGCGCGACACCGCGCGCCGGCGCTCCCCATCAAAGTCCCTAGCAAGAGAGAGATGTCATGAAAAACGTCACTGGCCTCATTCGCGGCGTGCTCGCCCATCGCGCGGGACGCCACCCCGACGACGTCCGCGCGTGGCACAACCTGGAGCGCGATCTCGATCTCACGCCCCTGGAGCTCGTCCTCGTCACGCTGGAGGTGGAGGAGGCTGTGGACGTAGAGCTTCCCGCCGAGGAGCTCGCCACGCTGGAGACCGTCGGCGACCTCTTCGTGTTCGTCACGCGGGCCGTGGCCGACGAGCGGCGGCAGCAGCTCCTGGCTCACGTCGCGTGAGCGCGCCTCTCGCTCACCGCTTGACGAGCTTCTGGAGCTCCGCCGTGAAACCTCCCATGTCGACCTCACGCGCCGCCTCGAGCACGAGGCCACCCAGCTTGGCGCGCTCCCGCGAACGCGCCGGGACGGGAGAGAGCCACACCATCCGTCCTCCGGGCACGAGCACCCGGGCGGCATGGTCGACGAAGGCATCGAGCGTCGCGGCGAGCTCTGCGCTGCGGGAGACCCGCCTGCCCATCGGGGGATTCGTGAGCACGAGCGTGACGCCTTCGGGCGCGTACGTGGTCGCGTCGGCGCGCGAGAGCAGGACGCCTCTCAGCCCGGCGGCGGCGAGGTTCTCGCGCGCGGCAGAGAGCGCACGCTCCTCGAGGTCCGAGCCGATGAGGCGCGCGTAGGGACCGGCGAAGGCTCGTTCGACGAGCTCCGTCCCCGACCCCACGAAGGGGTCCCAGACCACATCGTCCGCCCGCACGCCGGCGACGCGCGCGAGCGCCGCGGCGATGGTCGGGTGGGAGGCGCCGGGAACGTCGCGGCGCCGGTAGTCGAAGCGCGCGTCGGGAAGCGAACGCGGACACAGCTCGACGACGACCTCGCGCCAGGGCTCGTGCGCGAGCACCTCCCAGTCGCTCGACGTCGGATCGTTGATCCATCCCGGACGGGCCTGGGCGATGGCGCGCGCGCAGCGCCACACCGCCGCGCGCCGATGACCGCCACCGCCCCACGCGATGCGGTAGCGGACGGGGCCGCGGGTGAACGTCTCCAGGAGCTCCTTGGCCAAGGGGGACGTCATCGCCTCGATGAGACCCCGCTCGGCCTCGTCCTGGTGCGCGCCTTCGTCGTTTTGACCACGCCGAGGCTTCACCGCGGTCGTGCCGTCGGGTCGACCACGCCGCGGCTTCGCCGCCGTCGCCTCGGGCACGGGCCTCCGCAAGAGCTCGAAGCCAAAGCTCATCATCAAGCGGAGCGACGAGAGCGACCCCAGCGGACCCGCCAGCAGCGCGTGGACCGCGCCCGTCTCCCGCGCGCGGTCGTCCACGCGGAGCGCGGGCGTCGCCTTCTCCGCGATCTCTTCACGCAGGAGCTCCTCGAGCCCGTCGCGGCAGCGCAGGATGACGTGCACCGGAGCCACCGTCGCAACATCGGTGGCGATCCGCTCGGCGTCCGCCTCCGGGCGGGCGGCGTCGCGCGCGAGCATCATGATCGCCTGCGCCACGACGCGTGCGAGCTCCGCGTCGTCCGTCCGGAGGGCCCGCAGCTTCTCGAGCGCAGGAGCCGCTCCGACCTTGCCGAGCGCCTCGGCGATCGCGCGCCTCTCCGACCCATCGTCCGAGCGCTCGAGCGCGGCAAGCAGGGCGCCCTCGGTCGCGCTGTCGGCGTCGCCTCCCCTGGCTCCCTTCCCGAGCGCCCGCGCCGCCGCGCGCCGAACCCGTGCGTCGTCGTCCCCGAGCGCGGCCACGAGCCACGCGGGGACGGCAGCCTCTGCGACGAAGCGCCCGAGGAGCCGCGCGATGCCCGCGCGCACGGGAGGGCTCGCCGTCTTGGCGACCGCGGTGATCCGCGCGACCACCGGCACCCCCACGCGGGCGAGCGCTCGCTCGGCGTTGCGCGCCACGGCGTCCTCCCGGTCCGCGAGCAGCTCTGCCAGGGCGGCGACGTCGCGCAGGCTCGGCGTGAACCCGGCATCCTCGACGCTTGCGCGCAGCTCGGCGCTGGTGCGTGTGCGTGTAGCCGAGCGTGGTTCAGTCATGATGGAGTCAGGCACACATGGTGCCCGGCTCGCATCATCATGTAACCGAAGCCTGCCCTCGTGCGTAGTGGCGGGTACATGGAGTCGTACGTTCGCGGCATTCCCCGCGGCGTGGTCTACCCTGGAAGCTCAGCATGCCGACCTCGAATTCTCCGTCCCCTCACCTCGTCGGAGCGCCGGTGCCCTCCCCGCAGCCTGCGATGCGCCGCCGGGAGGTCCTCTACGCCGTCGGCGGAGCCCTCGTCCTCGCGCTGGGCGGCGGAACCTACGTCCTCGCGAGCGAGGAAGACGTGCGGCGCGCCGGCAACCGCCCGGACGGACGCCCACGGGTTCCGCCGAACCAGTACCTGCTGAAGGCGCTGAGGCCCATGGGAGGGTCCGAGGGGGACCCGAGCCCCGGGGCCTGGCGGCTCAAGGTCTCGGGGGAGGTCGAGCAGCCCTTCGAGATGACGTTCGCCGAGCTCCTGGCCATGCCGCAGGTGCAGCAGACCTGCGACGTGCACTGCGTGACGAAATGGACGGTGCTCGACAGCCACTGGACCGGCGTTCGCATCGCGGACCTCGCGGCCCGCGCGAAGGTGAAGCCGACGGCGCGGCACGTGGTGTTCGAGGCGGCGGAGGGCTACACGTCGAACGTCCTGCTGGCCGAGGCGCTCGCGCCGAACGCGCTCCTCGCGCACCGCTACGAGGGCAACCCCTTGCCCCGGCCCCACGGTCCGCCGGTGCGAGCGCTCGTACCCGACCTCTACTTCTGGAAGAGCGCCAAGTGGCTCACGGGCATCCGCTTCACCGCGGGCGATCAGCCGGGCTTCTGGGAGGTGCGCGGGTACAACAACCACGCCGACCCATGGAAAGAAGAGCGGTATGCCTGAGGCGCCCGAGGGCGGTAAGCGGCAGGCGAGGCGCTGGAGCCCGCGCCCGCTCCTGCGCTCTCTTCACCGGGACGCGGGCTACTTCGCCGTGGGCCTCACGCTCGTATACGCGCTGTCCGGTCTGGCGGTGAACCACATCGCGGAGTGGGACCCGAACTTTCGCAACTACGAGGCCACGCGCGAGCTCGGCCCCGTGCCGGGCGACGACGACACGGCATCGCGCGCCGTCCTCGCGAGCTTCGGCATCACGACCGCGCCGCGGGAGGTGTACCGCGCGGCCCCCGACGATCTCGAGATCCTGTTCGACCACCGAACCCTGCACGTGAACACCGTGACGGGCCACGTGCTGGACGAGGGGCAGAAGCCGCGATTTCTCCTGCGGGTCGCCAACTGGCTGCACCTGAACCGGGGCAAGAAGCAGTGGACGTACATCGCCGACGCCTACGCGGTCGGCCTGCTCTTTCTCGCCATCTCCGGGATGTTCATGCTGCCCGGCAAGAAGGGCCTGCTCGGCCGCGGCGCGCTCATGGTGCTGGCTGGGATCGCGATCCCCGCGATTTACGTGGGCCTCTCGGGAGGGCCCTAGAAGACCGAGCATGCTCCCCGCTCCCAACGCCTTCGACCTCCGCTGGCTCGAGGTCCTGCGCGGCGTTCGCCCGGGTGGCGGGCTCACGTGGCTCATGGTCGCCTTCACGATCCTCGGCAGCGGCTGGACCGCGTTCGCCCTGCTCCCGCTCTACCGGGCCCGACGAGCGCGACCGTTCGTGCTGGGCCTGAGCCTCGTGTGGGTGATCACGGCAGTGGCGGTCTATGCGCTGAAGGCCATCGTGAGGCGACCGCGGCCGTGCGCCACCGTACCCGCTCTGTGGGGGACGTCGCCGACCGATCCCTCGTTCCCGAGCGGCCACGCCGCGGGAGCGTTCGCGTTCGCGGCCTTCGTGACCGTGCTCTGCCTCGCCGATCGCGCCAGGTGGGGGCAGGGGTGGCGCTGGCTCGCCGCCGGCGCGTCCCTCGCCGCGGCGGCGTGCGTGGCCCTCTCCCGCGTGTACCTCGGGGTGCACTTCCCCACGGACGTCCTCGCGGGAGGCGCGCTCGGCGGGCTCGTGGGTGTGGCGGGCGCCATCGCCACGCGGCGCCGCATTCCCGAGCGCCCGTAGGGGCAAAACTGCCGCCGGACGGCAAAGAGCTTGCCGGAACCCTCGATCGCGATCCACACTCCTCGCTAATGCCGTCCTGGGCGCGCAGCCTGATTGTCGTCGCGGTGGGTCTCGTCGTGTGGCTCGCGGCCAAACCCGCGTCCGCGGCGGCCCCCCTGTGCGACGATCGCGGCGCCATCATGCTCGCCCCGCCGCCCACGCTGGACGCGCCGGTCTCCTCGATCGACCTGGGTGAGCCACTCGACTGCTTCGCCCCGCACGTGTTCGACGCGAGCTACGAGAAGGGCAACCGCTCCCCGCGCTCGCCCGCGCCGGCCCACGCCGAGCCGATGCTCGTGCCGGCGGCGGACATTTCGATTCCCGCGCCCTCCATCGGCCCAGCTCCGGTTGCGCACGAGACGCCCATTTTGGGCCGCGACCTGTGCGACCGCCTCGAGCGTCCACCGCGCTGACCGCCGCATGACGTGAGGCTCCCGACGGGAGGCCCCGTTCGTCACGCTGAGGCGCCCTGCTGTCATCCTGGGCGCCCCGCGCCCCGCTGTCATCCTGAGGCGCAGCCGAAGGACCCCCCAGGTGAAGTGCGCCCCGACCCGGGGGACTTCTGTCGGGGATCCTTCGCTGCGCTCAGGATGACGAGGCTCCAGACGCGTGCGCTGCGCAGCGTCTTCGCCAAAGACCATCCGATCCTCCCTCCTTCGCGGGCGGGGGGAGCGGCAAGAACGTCACAACCATCCATCCTTTCTCACTCAGGTGATCACTATGGCCAGAGACAAGCGGGACGACGACGCCCCGAGCAACAGCACCTACGAAGGCGGCGGCATCAATGCCGGCGTTGCCGTCGTGGGCTTCATCCTTTGCTTCCTCGCGGGCGGCCTCCTCATGTGGGGATACGACGCGAAGAAGATGAAGGCCGGCGGAGGAGACATCACCGCCGACAGCACCGAGGTCGGGGGCGCGTGGAGCGACGAAGACGCTGCCATCCCCATCTCGAGCAAGGACCCGATGTGGGGCAAGCGTGACGCCCCCGTCACCATCGTCCAGTTCTCGGACTTCCAGTGCCCGTTCTGCTCGCGCGTCGAGCCGACGATCGATCAGGTGAAGCAGACGTACGGCCCCGACAAGGTCCGCATCGTCTGGAAGAACGCGCCGCTCCCCTTCCACCCGAACGCGAAGCCCGCCGCGGAGGCCGCCGTGGGCGTCTTCACGCTGGCCGGCAACGACGCCTTCTGGAAGTTCCACGACACCGCCTTCAAGAACCAGTCTGCCCTCTCCCCCGCGAGCTACGAGCAGTGGGCCCAGGCCGCCGGCGTGAAGGACATGGCGGCGTTCAAGGCCGGTATCGACTCGCACAAGTGGGCCGACAAGGTCGACAAGGACAACGCGGTCGGCAAGCAGGCGGGCGTGAACGGCACCCCCGCCGCGTTCGTCAACGGCGTGCTGCTCTCGGGCGCGCAGCCCTTCGACAAGTTCAAGGCCGTCATCGACCAGGAGCTCTCCAAGGCTCAGGCGAAGATCGCCTCCGGCACGCCGAAGAACAAGGTCTACGTGGCGATGAGCCAGGACAACAAGAAGAACGCCCCCGCGGCAGCCGCAGCGCCGGACAAGGGCGAGGAGAAGAAGGAAGACACGACGACGGTGTTCAAGGTCCCCGCCGGCAACAGCCCGGTGCTCGGCAACCCGAACGCGCTCGTCACCATCATCGAGTTTTCCGACTTCCAGTGCCCGTACTGCAAGCGCGTCGAGCCGACGCTCAAGACGCTCCGCGACAAGTACGGCGACAAGATCCGCCTCATCTGGAAGAACGAGCCGCTCCCCTTCCACCCGCGCGCCGAGCCCGCCGCCGAGGTCGCCATGGAAGGCCTCGCCGAGAAGGGCAACAAGGGCTTCTGGGATCTCCACGATCGCCTCTTCGACTCGCAGCCGAAGATCGATGATCCGGACCTCGACAAGGTGGCGACCGATGCCGGTCTCAGCCTCGACAAGGTCCACGACGCCATGAAAAACCACAAGTGGAAGTCCCTCATCGACGCGGACAACGACCTCGCGGACGACATGCAGGCCTCCGGCACGCCGCACTTCTTCGTCAACGGCCGCCGCCTCGTCGGCGCGCAGCCCCCCGAGAAGTTCAGCGCGATCATCGACGAGGAGATCCCCAAGGCCCAGGCGCTGCTCGCCAAGGGCGTCGCTCCGAGCGCGCTCTACGACACGCTCATCAAGGACGGCAAGGGCGCGCCCGAGGTGGAGAAGAAGAACGTCGCCCTCTCGGCGACCGCTCCGGCCCGCGGCAACATGAACGCCAAGGTCACCATCCAGGAGTTTTCGGACTTCCAGTGCCCGTACTGCAAGCGCGCGGAAGACCCCGTCAACCAGGTCATGAAGGACTACGGCGACAAGATCAAGTTCGTCTGGCGCAACCTCCCGCTCCCGATGCACCAGGACGCGCCGCTCGCGGCGCAGGCGGCGATGGAGGCCTACAAGCAGAAGGGCAACGACGGCTTCTGGAAGATGCACGACCTGCTCTACGCAAACCAGCCCTCGCAGCAGGCGCAGGACGGCCTGAAGCGCGAAGCGCTCGACAAGTACGCCCAGCAACTCGGCCTCAACATGGACAAGTGGAAGGCCGCGCTCGACAGCCAGGCCCACAAGGCCGAGGTCGACGCCGACGCGAAGGTCGGTAACGACGCGGGCATCACCGGCACGCCGGCGTTCCTCATCAACGGCTACTTCATCAACGGCGCGCAGCCGTACGCGAAGTTCCGCAAGCTCATCGAGAAGGCGCTCGCGGAAGCGAAGTAGCTCCGAGACCGACGAGAGATAGAGAGGCCCCTCGGCGCGCGAGCGTCGGGGGGCTTCGGCTTTGTGGGGGCCGTTCAGCCGAGGATCTTGCGGCAGGCCGCGATCGTGAGCGTGCACGCGTCGGCGCAGTCGCGGCAGACGGCGTGCATCGCGGCGTGCTTGCGGCACGCGGCCTCGCACGACTCGCACGCCTCTAGCGCGAGGCGCGCGGCGGCAGGCACGTGCTTCGACCCACTGCCCGCGAGCCGCCCGAGCGCGAACGTGGCCGGCAACATGTCACGCACGGTGAGCAGGCACTCGGCCATCTGTGTGTCGCCGGTCGCCAGCATCCGGACGCAGTGATCCTCGCAGGCTGCGCCCTTGCGCTGGCAGTCGAACGCGGCGTCGAGCACCGAGCCAGAGGCGGGCACAGGTGGCGCCGCCACTGCCTGCGCTACCGCGGCGCGCGAGCCGCACGCGATCGCCCCGAGCGAAGCCGAGAGCGCCATCGCACCACCGTTCAAGATCGCGTCCCGTCGGTTCATCTCTACCTCCGCGCCCGACTTTACCGTATCCCGCGCGCGCTTTGCGTCGACCACGCGTCGACGACACCGCGGCTCTGCCGCGGACGCGCCATCGCGAGCGGCGAGAGGTCGTAGGCGCCCGCTGAGACCGGTGCTACGCCGTTGGGGTGATCCCCGTGACGAACTGGGCCAAAGGGCGCGCCGCCCGCGCCGGCTCTTGCGCGCTCGTCGCGCTCGGTCTCGTGCTCGTACACACGCGGGAGGCGCGGGCCTTCGAGCGCCAGCAGAACTTCGGGGTCGACGGCGGCTTCACGCTGCTCCAGACCCAAAACAACGGCTCCAACGTCGGCGGCGGCTTCGCGTTCCACTACACATACGGGCTCTCCGACGCCATCAACCTATGCGCCGAGACGCAGTACTCGATCCTCGCCCAGCAGAACAACCCGTCGTCCCCCCGCGACGTTCCCGGCTACGTCGGCAGCGCCACCATCGGCGCCCAGTACGTCTTCGACGTGCTCCGGTGGGTGCCCTACGTGGGGGCGCTCGCGGGTCCGTACATGATGGGGGGAGGCACGATCAGCGGCGAGAGCTTCCAGTTCGGCGCCCAGGTAGAGGCCGGCCTCGACTACCAGATCACGCGGAGCTTCGCGATCGGCGCCGCGTACCACGAGCACTTCATGCTCACGGCGATGTCGACGTACCCGCTCTACTTCAACGTCTTCGCCCGCGCAGAGTACATCTGGGGCTGGTAGGGCAGGAGCGGGCGCTGAGAGGGGCAGCCTGAGAGAGCGCCGGGAGCCTAAGGAGGCTCAGGCGGGAGGAGCCGGCGGCTGAGACGGGCCCTTCGAGAGGCCGAAGCCCTCGTGAAGGGCGCGGACGGCGAGCTCCGTGTACTTCTGGGCGACGAGGCAGCTGATCTTGATCTCGCTCGTGGCGATGGCCTGGATGTTGATCCCCTCGTCCGCGAGGATGCGGAACATCCGCGCGGCGACCCCTGCGTGCGAGCGCATGCCCAGGCCAACGATCGACACCTTCACGATGTCCTCGTCGTAGCGGGCCTCGCGGGCGCCGACGGAGCGGGCGATCTCCTCGATGAAGGGCTTCACGCGGGCGAGGTCGGCCTTCGTCACCGTGAAGGTCACGTCGGCGCGGGGTAGGCCGCTCGCGCCCGGCGGATGGAGGGAGACGTTCTGGATGATCATGTCGACGGAGATGTTCTTGTCCGCGATGGAGCCGAAGATCCCCGCGACGACGCCCGGCTTGTCTTCCACGCCGACGAGATGAACCCGCGCCTCGTTCTTGTCGTACGCGACACCGGCGACCACGACGTCTTCGAGCGACTTGTCCTCGCCCGTGACCCAGGTTCCCTGCGCGTCGGAGAAGGAGCTGCGAACGTGCACGGGGACATTGTACTTCATCGCGATCTCCACGCTCCGGATCTGGAGGACTTTGGCCCCAAGAGATGCAAGCTCGAGCATCTCCTCGTACGAGATGCGGGGCACCTTGCGGGCCGAGGGGCAGATGTTCGGGTCGGTCGTGTAGACGCCGTCGACGTCGGTGAAGATCTCGCACGCGCTCGCCCCGATGGCGGCCGCCACCGCCACCGCGGTCGTGTCCGACCCGCCGCGCCCGAGCGTCGTGATGTCGCCGTGCTCGTCAACCCCCTGGAAGCCGGCGACGACCGCGATCTGGCCCTTCTCTACCGTCTCGAAGATCTTCGAGCCTTCGATGGTCTTGATCCGGGCCTTCGTGAAGGCGCCGTCCGTCAGGATCTTCACCTGATGGCCGAGCAGGGAGCGCGCCTGGCCGCCCTCGGCCTGGATGGCGATGGCGGTGAGGGCCGCCGCCACCTGCTCGCCCGTGGCCGCGATGGCGTCCATCTCCCGGGCGTCCGGAACCTTGGCGACCTCGTGGGCGAGGCCGAGGAGGCGGTTCGTCTCCCCGCTCATGGCGCTGACGATGACGACCACGTCGTTGCCGGCCTGTTGCGTCGCGAGGCAGCGCTTGGCGACGTTGCGGATCCGATCGAGCGACCCTACCGACGTACCGCCGAACTTCATGACGATGAGTGACCGTGCCACGACGAAGTGCCCTTACCCTGTTCTCCCTGCAAACGGAAGGTGGTAACGCGTTGGGCGCGGGGGCGCAGGCGGGCGCGACCGCGCGGGGAGCGCGGAGGGAGACCGAGCACGTGAGCGCGTACGCTAGCTACCTCATCGAGACGTTCGTGACGCTCCTCGCGGTATGCGCGATCGCGTTCGTGGTGCTCTACGGCGCTCGCAGGATGGGGATGGGCCGCTCGTCGGGCGCCATCGATCTCGTGGGCCGCCTGCCGCTCGACGGGCGGCGCTCGATCGTCCTCGTGCGGGTCGGCGCGCACGTCTTCGTGGTCGGCGTCGCGGACAGCGGCTTCACGAAGCTCGGCGAGATTGCCTCGTCGGACGTGCCGGCCGCCGCCCAGTCGCAGGAGGCCTCGGGGTTCGCCCTCGCTCTTTCGCGCGCGCTCGGCAAGCGCCCGCCGGGCCTCGCCACGAGCGCCGCGAAGGAAGCTGCCACCACGCCGCGCGAGGAACCGTGAAGCCTGACGACCTGCTCGGGAGGCCGCTGGCGCTCGTCGTCGCCCTGGCGCTCGTGTCGATGCTGCCGTTCGTCTTCATGAGCGTGACGGCGTTCGTGAAGATCTCGACCGTCCTCCAGATCGCACGCAGCGCCATCGGCGCGCAGAGCGTCCCGTCGAGCACCGTGGTCATGGCCCTCGCCGCCTCCCTCACCCTCCTGGCCATGGCGCCCGTCGGCCAGAAGATCGCGGACCGCGCCGGGCCCCTCTTCTCGGGAAAGGATCTCGATACGACCCACTTCATCCAGGACGGCATCGACGCCGTGCGCGAGCCGATGCGTGAGTTCCTGCGCAAGAACGCGAGCGAGCGGGAGAAGGCGCGCTTCCTGGACGTTGCTCGCCAGGCGCGGCCCCCGGCCGACCGCGCGGCCGTCCAGCCCGACGACCTGACCATCCTGGTCCCCTCGTTCGTCGTGACGGAGCTGAGCGAAGCCTTCGCCATTGGCTTTCTCATCTTCCTGCCGTTCCTCGTCATCGACCTGGTCATCGCCAACGTGCTCCTCGCCCTCGGGATGCAGATGCTCAGCCCGACCCAGGTGAGCCTGCCCTTCAAGCTGCTCCTGTTCGTCAGTGTGAGCGGCTGGGGGCTGCTGTCGCAGGCGCTGGTCACCGGGTACCGCTAAACCAGGTCGCCCCAGCCCTCGCACCCGCGCGACCCCTCGCACGCCACCGTGTGACCCCTGACAGACCCATTCGCGACCCCTCGCACGCCCGCGCGCGACCCCACCGGGTGACCCCTCGCAGACCCATCTGGTACCCATCGCACCGTACCTGGCGACGCCAGAGCCTTGACTTTCGATCGCCCCCGCGTAGAGTCCGCGCCCGCTGCCGTCGTCAGACGGTTGCACGCCTTGGGGCAATAGCTCAGCTGGGAGAGCGCCGCGTTCGCAATGCGGAGGTCACGAGTTCGATCCTCGTTTGCTCCACTGCTTCACCTGAAGTCTTTCGCCGGAATGTCGCCGAAGTGTCGCTGGAGTCGGGCCGTTTGCGGAGCCCAGGCGACGAATGGTCTGGTCGCTCGGGTCGCTGGCGTCGACGGACACGGCCCCGAACAACGCCTCCACGCACCGATCTACGTCGCGGTTCCCCGTCGAGATGGGGGGCGTGACGACGGCGGGGGGCCCTTCGCCGCTGCGCTTCCGGGACGGGGCCGCACTTCAGGCCACCGACGCCGCAGGAAGTGTCGTCGAACGAGGGACGCATCGCCCATACGTCCAGAGCTAGCAACCGACTGGCCCCATGGCTACGCCACCGCAAAAGGACAGCGGAGACCGACGAAATGGAGCGATGCGCGACCTCCCGACCCCACACGTACGTGGTGCTCGGCTCACCCACGGGTGGGGCTCACCCGTGATCCATCGAACCGGGCCAAGTAGGCGAGCTTTGGCCCGAAAGCGGTCGCAAAGGCCCCTCGCCGGCCCCCGCTCTCACGTTGGCCTCATGCGTGCAGAGCCCAGGTGGGGCATGCACTCACGACACGCATCTGTCTTCGCAGCGGCCTTTGGTTCCGCTATGAAATTGAGGACCTTCAAGGCGCAACCTGAAGTGGAGTGCCTATGATCAGCGTCGAGGCTTTCGTCGGAATCACGCCTTTCGAACGCCCCGACCCCAGTCTGGTCGTGGCGCTCGCCCGCGCCGGTGCGCTCGGGGTGCTCGACCTGGGCCGGGACGCGCCCGCCGCCGAGGAAGCGCTCGGGATCGTAGCGCGCCGGATCTCCCGCGGATTTGGCGTGCGCATTCCCCACGGTGTCGATGTCGGCTCGCTGCCAAACGAGGCCCGCGTCGTCATCCTCACCGCGGGCTCGCCCGTCGCGCGGTGGAAGGATCGTACGGTCCTCGTGCAGGTGACCTCGATCGCCGAGGCACGCGCAGCGCTTGCGCATGGCGCGCAAGGCCTGATCGCCAAGGGCTGCGAGGCGGGCGGGCCGGTCGGGGACGAGCCGTCGTTCATCCTCCTCCAGCGGATTCTCGCGGAGGTGCGTGCTCCCGTATGGGCTCAGGGCGGCATCGGCGTCCACACCGCAGCCGCGTGCATCGCGGCGGGCGCGCGTGGGGTCGTCCTCGACGCCCAGCTCGCGCTGCTCAAGGAGTCGCAGGCGCCGGCCGAGCTGAAGCGCCTCATCGCCTCCATGGACGGGAGCGAGAGCAGGATCGTGGGCGGTCACCGCGTCTTCGTGAAGCCCGGCGCGCAGGCCCCCCAGGCCACGGCCTCGAGCGACGACATCGCCGCCCAGCTCGTCGCCTCCGCTTCGTCGTTCGATCTCATCGCCGCAGGGCAGGACGCGACGTTCGCCAAGTCCTTCGCCGACAAGATGATCGGTGTGGACGGCCTGATGCGGACGCTCCGCGCGGCGGTCGTCGGCCACCTGCGCCAGGCCCGCGCGCTGAAGCCGCTGTCCCCCAACTCGCCGCTCGCCGTCCAGCACGGGATCACCTACCCCATCGCGCAGGGCCCGATGACGCGCGTGAGCGACCGTGCGCCGTTCGCGGCGGCCGTCGCGGAGGCGGGAGCCCTACCTTTCCTCGCCCTCTCGCTCATGCGCGGAGCGGAGGCGCGCCGCGTCCTCGAGGAGACGGCGGCGCTGAACCGCGGACGCACCTGGGGCGTCGGCGTGCTGGGCTTCGTCCCGCCCGAGATCCGCGACGAACAGCTCGCGATGCTCCTCGAGATCCGTCCGACGGTCGCCCTCATCGCGGGAGGCCGGCCATCGCACGCCCGTCCTCTCGAGGACGCGGGCATCGCCGCCTACCTCCACGTGCCATCGCCTGGCCTGCTGGACCTCTTCCTGAAGGACGGCGCCCGGCGCTTCATCTTCGAGGGTCGCGAGTGCGGGGGGCACGTCGGTCCCCGTTCGAGCTTCGTCCTGTGGGAGTCGGCGATCGAGCGGCTCCTCGAGTTCGCCTCCCTCTCCGAGGTCAGCGTGCTGTTCGCGGGCGGCGTCCATGACGCGCGCTCGGCGGCGATGGTGAGCGCAATGGCGGCGCCTCTCGCGGCGCGCGGGGCGAAGATCGGCGTGCTCATGGGAACGGCGTACCTCTTCACGGAGGAAGCCGTCGCCACGGGCGCCATCGTCCCCACGTTCCAGGAAGAGGCCATGCGGTGCGACCGCACCGTGCTCCTCGAGACGGCCCCCGGGCACGCCACCCGCTGCGCGGACACCTCGTACACGCAGGCGTTCGAGGCCGAGAGGGCCCGCCTCGAGAAGGAGGGCAAGAGCAAGCAGGAGATGTGGGAGGCTCTCGAGCAGCTGAACCTCGGCCGCCTGCGCATGGCCGCCAAGGGGCTACGCCGCGACGGCGATCGCATCGTCGACATGGACGAGGCCGAGCAGCGCCAGGGCGGCATGTACATGATCGGTCAGGTCGCCACGCTGCGGAGCGGGCGCTGCACCATGCGGGAGCTCCACCGCGACGTCTCGGAGGGCGCGGCCGAGCTCCTCGAGCGCGTGGAGCTCGCGGTGAACAAGGCTCCGAACGCGAAGCCCGTCGATGTCGCCATCGTCGGGATGGCGTGCATCTTCCCGGACGCCCCGAACCTGCAGACCTTCTGGAAGAACGTCGTCACGGGAGCGAACGCGATCCGCGAGGTGCCGGCCGAGCGGTGGAACCCGGAGCAGTACTACCACCCGGAGGGCACGGGCGAGCTCACGCCTTCGAAGTGGGGAGGCTTCGTGCCCGACACGGCCTTCGATCCGATGGCTTACGGGATTCCACCGCGCTCGCTCGCGGCCATCGATCCCGTCCAGCTTCTGTCCCTCGAGGTCGCGCGCCGGGCGCTCGACGACTCGGGCTACGGAGACGACGCCAAGGTCTTCGACAGGGAGCGCACGAGCGTCATCTTCGGCGCCGAGTCCGGGACCGAGCTCGCCGGGGCGTACGGCTTTCGCGCCACCTACCCGCAGATGCTGGGCGAGCTGCCCGTGGAGCTCGAGGCCCACTTGCCCACGCTGACCGAGGACTCGTTCGCGGGCGTCCTCGCCAACGTCATCGCCGGCCGCATCGCCAACCGGCTCGACCTCGGCGGCGCGAACTACACGGTGGACGCCGCCTGCGCTTCCTCGCTCGCGGCCATCGACCTCGCGTGCAAGGAGCTGTCGACCGGCACGAGCGACATGGTCATCAGCGGCGGCGCCGATCTCCACAACAGCATCAACGACTACCTGATGTTCGCGAGCGTCCACGCGCTCTCCCCCACGGGCCAGTGCCGGACGTTCGACGGCAAGGCGGACGGCATCGCGCTCGGCGAAGGCATCGCCGCGGTCGTCCTCAAGCGCCTCTCCGACGCCGAGCGCGACGGCGATCGCGTCTACGCGGTCATCAAGGGGGTCGGCGCGTCGAGCGACGGCAAGAGCCTCGGCCTCACCGCGCCCCGCAAGGAGGGGCAGGCGCGCGCGCTCGAGCGCGCGTACGACGCGGCGGGCGTCTCGCCCGCGGACGTCGGCCTCATCGAAGCGCACGGGACGGGGACCGTCGTGGGGGACCGCACCGAGCTCCAGACGCTCACGGAAGTGTTCTCCGGGGCAGGCGCCCTCCCTGCGGAGTGCACGCTCGGCTCGGTGAAGTCGAACATCGGCCACACGAAGTGCGCTGCCGGCCTCGCCGGGCTCATCAAGGCGGCCCTCTCGGTCCACCACGGGATCCTGCCCCCCACGCTGAACCTCGAGGCTCCCAACCCCGCGTACGACGCCACGACCAGCCCGTTCGCGTTCCGCTCCGTTGCGGCGCCCTGGACGAACGCCAGCGGACGACGCCTCGCGGGCATCAGCGCCTTCGGCTTCGGCGGGACGAACTTCCACGCCGTCATCGCTTCGCACACGCCCGAGACGGCGAAGGTCGGCCTCGACGAGTGGCCCGCAGAGCTCTTCGTGTTCCGGGGAGACAAGGCCGCCGTCGAGCGGACGATGGCCCAGCTCGAGGCCATCCTGGAAGGCGCGTCTTCCGCGACCGCACAGCCTGGTCCAGACGCGAAGGAGGACGGGCACAGGCTCCGCGACCTCGCGAGCAGCGTCGCGCGGGCGTTGCCCGGCGGCCCCGCGCAGGTCGCCATCGTCGCGACCAGCGTGGCCGACCTCAGGAACAAGCTCGCCGCCGCACGGAAGCCCGCGGCCAAGCGGGAGCCCGGCGTGTTCATCGCTGCGACGACGTACAAGGCCGATCAGGTCGCGTTCGTGTTCCCCGGCCAGGGGAGCCAGCGCCCCGGGATGCTCGCCGATCTGTTCGTGGCCTTCCCCGAGCTCTCGGATCTGCTGCGCCTCGGCGCGAAGTGGCTACCCATCCTGTTCCCGCCGTCGGCGTTCACCGACGAGGGACGGAGCGCGCAGAAGGCAGCGATCACCGACACGCGCGTCGCGCAGCCCACGCTCGGCATCGTCGAGCTGGCGATGGCGCGACTGCTCGGCCGCTTCGGCGTGAAGCCAGCCATGACCGCCGGGCACAGCTACGGCGAGCTCGTCGCGCTGGCCGTCGCGGGCTCGCTGCCCGCCACTTCGCTGCTCGACGTCTCCGAGGCGCGAGCGACGGCGATCCTGGACGCCGCGCACGGCGCGCCGGGCACGATGGCGGCGGCGAGCGCGTCCCACACGGCCGTGCGGCAAGCGCTCGGAGACCTCGAAGGGATCACCCTCGCGAACCACAACGCCCCGGACCAGACCGTGATCGCAGGCGCGGAGGATGCGATCGTCGGCGCCGTCGAACGCCTCGTCGCCCATGGCATCTCGGCGCGGAGGATCCCCGTTGCCTGCGCCTTCCACAGCCCGATCGTCGCGGGGGCGAGCGACGCCTTCGCGAAGAAGCTCGCCACGGTCGACGTGTCGGCGCCGCGCGTGCCCGTCTACTCCAACAGCACCGCCGCCCGGTACCCGGCCGAGCCGGACGCCGTGAGGTGGCAGCTCGCGAGGCAGCTCGCGCTTCCCGTACGTTTCGCGGACGAGATCGAGGCGATGTACGCGGACGGCGCGCGCGTCTTCGTCGAGGCGGGCCCGGGAGGGGTGCTCTCCGACCTCGTCGGCCGTATCCTCAAGGGACGGCCCCACGTGGCCGTGCGCTGCGACCGCGCGAGCGGGCTCCTCGGGCTGCTCGAAGCCCTTGCCGAGCTGGCCGTTGCGGGAATGGATGTGAACGTGGCCGCTCTCTTCGAATCGCGGGACGCCCGCGCGTTCGATCTGGCGGCTCCTCCGCCGGTCGGGCCTGCGGCAACCGCGTGGATGATCAACGGCTACAGCGCGCGCCCCCTCGAGGGCGACTTGCCGGAGTTTGCGCTCCGCATCCCGCTCGCGCCCGTCGTGGTTGCCGCCCCCCTCGGCGCTCCCGCCGCGGGCGAGCGCGAGGCGGCGGTGGTCGAATACCTTCGCTCGATGCGGGACATCGCCGAGGCGCAGCGCCAGGTCATGCTGCGCTTCCTGGGAGAGGCCGCCGTGCCTGCCGAGATCGGGCCCGTCCCGGTAGCCGAGGAGACGACGCCGTCCGTGGCGGCGAGCGACTCCTCGTCGGCTCGTGTTTCCGCGCCGCCTCCGCGCATCTCCGCGCCGCCCCCGCAGCTGTCGGCAGCGACTCCGCGCAACTCGGCTCCGCCCGCGCGCAACTCGGTTCCGCCGCCCGTGCCTTCCATTCCGTCCTCGAGAGGCTCAATACGGCCCTCCACGGGCCCCGCCAGCCGGCGTGTCCTTCGTGCGAGCCGTCCGCCGCCTCCGCCCCCGAGCGCCCATCTGTCGGCCCTCGAAGCGCTCATCGCGACCGTGAGCGAGCGCACGGGCTACCCGGCGGAGATGCTCGACCCCGAGCTCGACCTCGAAGCCGACCTCGGGATCGACTCGATCAAACGCATCGAGATCCTGGGGCAGATGCGCGACCGCCTGGGGCTCGGCACGATGACCGACGCGGCGCGATCCGACGCGCTGGAGGAGCTGGCCCGCTTCAAGACTCTGCGGAAGATCGCCGACTGGCTCGAGGCGCGCGTCGCCAAGAGCGGCGCCAACGCGGACAGCGATCCCCCGCCCGCTCAGGTCGTTGGCGTGACAGGTCCGGCCGTCACGGCCGGCGCGCCCACCGGACTGCTTCCGCCCACGCTCTCCGGCGCCGGCCGCGGACAGGAAGCCCCTCTGGCTCCGCCCGCGAGCCCGCTGGCTCCGCCCGCCGACGGAGAGGTCCCCAAGGCGCCGGTGAAGGCCGCGGAGGTCACGCGGTACGTGCTCGAGGTGAGCCCGGTGGCCGCCGCGGTGGCCAACTGCGTACGCATCGAGGGTCGCACGTTCGCGATCGTGCCCGACAGGCTCGGCGTAGCCGCGAAGCTCGGGGAGATCCTCCGCGCCGGCGGAGCGCGTGTGCGGATGCTGGAGCCCGGCGACGAGATCGGCGAGGTCGACGGCCTCGTGCACCTCGATTCGCTCGACCCCAAGTCCCACGATTCCATCCGGACCCTCTTCGCGAACACCCAGGCCGCCGTGCGTGGGAACGCGCTCTGGATCGTGGGGGCAACGGGTCTCGGCGGGCGCTTCGGCATCGACTCGAGCCCAACGGCGCCGGACGGCGACGGACCCAAATCGGGCGACGCCCCCAAGTTCTCGGGAGGGGTCGCGGGTTTGCTCAAGAGCGTCGCCAAGGAGCGACCGCAGCTGCGCGTCCGCGCCATCGACCTGAACCCCACCGAAGAGCCGGCCGAGCTGGCCGCGCACATCTACGCCGAGCTTCTGGCGGACGACCAGCGTGTGGAGGTCGGCTACGTGGGCGGCGTGCGGCACACGCTCAACGTCGAGAGCCGTGCGCGGGTGGACGGTCCGGCCCTCGCGCTGGACGGCGACGCCGTCATCCTCATCACCGGCGGAGCCCGAGGCATCACCGCGGAGGTCGCGGTCGCGCTCGCGCGCCGCTTCCACTGCCGGCTCGAGCTGGTCGGTCGCTCCACGCTGGGCGAAGCGGAGGACTCCGAGCTCGCCCGCGCCACCGATCCCACCGCGATCCGCAGGCTCTTGCTGGAGCGAGCCAACGGCGCAGGACCGGTCTCACCCGCCATCATCGAGCGAGCGTGCCGCACCGTCATCGGCTCGCGCGAGGTGCGGCGCACGCTCGCTCGCATCGCGGAGGCGGGGGGCCGCGCCACGTACCACGCCGTCGACGTGCGCGACGCCGATGCGTTCGGCGCCATCATCGACGGAGTCTACGCGCGCCACGGCCGCATCGACGGCGTCATCCACGGCGCGGGCGTCATCGAAGACCGCCTCCTCGCAGACAAGACGCGCGAATCGTTCGACCGCGTCTTCGACACCAAGGTGTCGAGCGCACTCACACTCGGCAAGAAGCTCCGCCCCGACGTTCGCTTCGTCTCGTTCTTCTCGAGCGTCTCCGGAGCGTTCGGCAACCGAGGGCAGGTCGACTACGCCGCCGCCAACGACGTGCTCGACAAGCTTGCCCACCAGCTCGCCCAGCAGCGCAGAGGCGGAGAGAAGACACGCGTGCTCTCGGTGAACTGGGGCCCGTGGGGCGGCGTTGGAATGGTGTCGCCCGAGCTCGAACGGGAGTACGCCAAGCGCGGCGTGCAGACGATCCCGCCCGAGCAGGGCGCCGACCGCTTCGTCGACGAGCTTTGCCACGGCCAGGATGCCCAGGTGATCCTTGCCGCGAACACGCTCGTCGGCTTCGTGTAGGCTTCGTAGCTCGCATGCCGTCGCCGCTGGACGTAGCCGTCGTAGGTATGGCGACGATCTTTCCTGGCGCGCCCGACCTCGCCACCTACTGGCGCAACATCCGGGGCGGGGTCGACGCCATCCAGGACGTGCCGCCCGGCCGCTGGGATGCTGCGTTCTACGATCCGACGGCGAGCGCCATCGACCGGCTCTATTGCAAACGCGGCGGGTTCGTCGACGCCAACGCCACCTTCGACGCGCTGGGCTTCGGCGTGATGCCCGTCGCCGCCCGCGGGGCGGAGCCCGACCAGCTCCTGACGCTCGCGGTCGCGACCCAGGCGATCGCCGACGCGGGGTACGACGCCCGCGGGTTTCCGCGGGACCGGGCGGGCGTCGTCCTCGGCCGAGGGAACTATGCAGGCGCAGGGCGAACCCGGCTCGAGCAGCACATCCGGACCGCGGAGCAACTCGTCCAGTGCCTGCGCGTCCTCGTGCCCGGAACGAGCGAGGAGGAGCTGGCGCGCGTGAAGCGAGAGTTCCAGGCGGGCCTCCCCCCCTCCGGCGCCGATACGGCGATCGGGCTCGTCCCGAACCTCACGGCCTCGCGCATCGCCCACCAGCTCGACTTCGGCGGCCCGGCCTTCACGCTCGATGCGGCGTGCGCCAGCTCGCTCGTGGCCATCGATCAGGCGTGCCACGAGCTCACCCACGGGCGAAGCGATCTGATGCTCGCGGGCGGCGTTCACCTCTGCCACGACGAGACGTTCTGGAGCGTCTTCTGCCAGCTCGGCGCCATCAGCCGGAGCCAGCAGATTCGGCCCTTCGATCGGCGCGCCGACGGTCTGCTCATCGGCGAGGGAATCGGCGTCGTCGTGCTCAAGCGCCGCGCAGACGCGGAGCGGGACGACGACCGCATCTACGCCGTCGTCCGGGGCACCGGCGTCGCCAGCGACGGCCGCGAGGCCAGCCTCATGGCACCGCGCGCGGAAGGACAGATGCTCGCCATCGAGCGAGCGTGGAAGGAAGCCGGGATCGCCCCCAGCACCATCGGGCTCCTCGAAGCCCACGGTACGGCGACGCCCACGGGCGACGCGACGGAGCTCGACACCCTACGGCGGTCCTTCGGCGCACTGGGCTCTGGCGAGGTGCGCGCGGGCCTGGGTTCGGTCAAGTCGATGATCGGGCACACGATGCCTGCGGCGGGCGTGGCCGGCTTCGTCAAGGCGGTCCTCGCCCTCCACCACCGCATCCTGCCACCCACCATCCACTGCGACGAGCCCCACGAGACGATCGCCGCCACGCGCTTCCGCCTCGTACCTCGCGAGGAGCCGTGGCCCGAGGCCGCCGGCCCGCGCCGCGCCGCCGTGAACGCCTTTGGCTTCGGCGGGATCAACGCCCATGTCGTCATCGAGGAGCACGCCGCACCCGAGGGTCGTCGCGTAGCGCGCACCAGGGCGGCTCGCGCCACGAGCGACGACCCGAGCATCGCGCTCTTCGCCGCCCCGACGGCCATGGCGCTCCTCGCGGATCTTCGCCGCGGAGCACGGCGCGGCGCGCTCGAAGGCATGGCGCGACTAGCCGTGCTCGACCCATCGCCCGAACGGCTCGCGCGTGCCGTCACCATCGTGGAGAAGGGCCGCCCATGGCGCGGGCGCGAGGGCATCTGGTTCACGCCCAGCGGCCTCGTCTCGGACGCCGCCGGCGCAGGTGGCGGCGGGAAGGTCGCGCTCCTGTTTCCGGGAGTGGACGCGTCGTTCGAGCCGCGTGTGGACGACGTCGCCGAGCGCTTCGGGCTCCCCGTCCCGCCGTGCACCGTCGCCAAGAACCTCGAGGAGGTCGGTCTCGGCATCGTCGGCGTGAACCGCCTGCTCTTCCGGGTGCTCGGCGAGCTCGGCGTACGCGGGGACTTCTTCGCGGGCCACAGCATCGGCGAGTGGAGCGGGATGATCGCCAGTGGCATCATCACGGAGACCACTCTCGACGCCTTCATCGCGAGCCTGCGCCCTGGCTCCCTCGAGGTGCCCGGCGTGCTCTTCGCCGCCGCCGGGTGCGGTGTGGACGCTGCGCGCGAGGCGATGCGCGGGCTCGCGGACATCGACATCTCCCACGACAACTGCCCCCACCAGATCCTGATGTGCGGCCGTGAGGAGGCCATCGACGTCGCGCTCACGCGCCTCCGCGCGTCCGGCGTCCTCTGCCAGAAATTGCCGTTCAAGTCCGGGTTCCACTCGCCGCTCTTCAAGGACTTCCTCGGCCCGCACCGCGCAAACTTCGAGAGCTTTGCGCTCGAGCCTCCCAACAAGCCGCTGTGGTCCGCGACGACGTGCGAGGAGTACCCGCCCGGAGCGGCGGACATCCGCGCGCTCGCGCTGGAGCATCTCGTGCGCCCCGTCCGGTTCCGGGAGCTCGTCGAGGCCCTTTACCGACGTGGCGCGCGCGTCTTCGTGCAGGTTGGAACGGGGAGCCTCGTCCACTTCGTGGAGGACACGCTGCGAGGCCGTCCGCACGTCGCAATCAGCGCGAACGTGAAGGATCAGACGGGGATGACCCAGCTCCGCCGGCTCGCGGCGACACTCTTCGTCGAGGGCGCCAGCGTCCGCATCGGAGACCTCTTTGCCCGGAGCGAGGTCGTGACCCGCGAGCCGATGCGCCTCGAGCTGGGCGTGCCGCTCGTGCACCTGACGACGCCGTTGAACGCCGCCGGCAGGGAGCCGCCCGCGCCCGCCGTCGGATCGCCCAGCCCGCTCGCAGCGGAGTTCGCCGCGTCGATGGCCGCGGTCGCGCGCGCCCAGGCCGATGTCTTCGCGGCCTTCGAGCGCCTGCCGGCAGCCGTCGCCGCCCCCCTCCCCACAGGTCCGCTCGAGGCGACGTTCATCCGTACGCTCTCGATCGACACCTTTCCCGAGGTCCGTGACCACACCTTCTTCCGGCAGCCCCCCGGCTGGCCCACGCTCTCCGATCTCCACCCCGTCGTTCCAATGACGACCTCGATCGAGCTGATGAAGGAGGCCGCGCAGGAGCTCGTGCCCGAGCGCACGGTCATCGCGCTCGAGGGCGTGCGGGCCTACCGGTGGCTCATCGTCGCCAACCCCGTCGACATCGAGATCCACACGCGCTTCGACGGTAACGATCGCGTGGCGGTCTCCATCGAGGGTTATGCCGAGGCGACCGCCGTGCTCGCCGACGCCTACCCTCCTCCTCCGCCACCGGACACGTCCCCGCTCGACGAGCCGCTCCGCGACCCCCTCACCGCCGCGCAGATGTACGCCGAGCGGTGGATGTTCCACGGTCCGGCCTTTCAGGGCATCGTGGACATGGGAGTGCTCGGCAAGGACGGCATCCGCGGGGTGATCGAGACGCCCGCCGCCAAGGGAGCGCTCCTCGACAACGCCGGTCAGCTCTTCGGCTACTGGGTGATGCGCAAGGCCGACCGCGATCGGCTCGCGATGCCCGTACGCATCGACGCCGTACGCCTCTTCGGGCCCCACCCGCAGACAGGCGACCGGCTCGACTGCACCGTCCGCATCAAGAAGTTCCACGAGCGGGAGGTCGTCGCCGACCTTTCGCTCGATCACGACGGCGTGACGTGGGCGAAGATCGAGGGCTGGGAAGACCGGCGGTTCGACACGGACGAGCGGCTCTGGTCGGTGCTGATCTGGCCCGAAAAGAACCTCCTCGCCGAGCCGCAGTCCGGGGGCTACACGATTCTCTACGATCGCTACCGCCAGGCACCCACGCGCGACCAGCTGGCGCGGCGGTTCCTCGGCGAGGCCGAGCGCGCCGAGTACGAACGACAGGGACCGCGCAAGCAGCGCGCGTGGCTCGCCGGCCGCATCGCCGTGAAGGACGCCGTGCGCGATCTCCTATGGCGGAGCGGACACGGGCCCATCTTCCCCGTCGAGGTGACGGTCGAGACCATGGAGACGGGGCGCCCTCGCGTGGAGGCCCCGAGCATGCGCCCGATGCACGTCTCGATCGCGCACAAGGACGAGATCGCGGTGGCGATCGCCTCCATGACGGGAGACGTCGGGATCGACGTCGAAAGAATCGAGGCGCGACCTCTCGGCTTCGCCGAGCTAGCCTTCACGGACGAAGAGATGCGCATGATCGGATCCGGCGGTGACGAGGACGAATGGGTTACCCGGCTGTGGGTCGCGAAAGAGGCCGCGGCCAAGGCGGCAGGAACGGGCCTCGAGGGTGACCCACGGCGCTTTCGCGTCACCGATCGCGCCGGGGACCGGGTCCTGGTATCGAATCGGTGGGTAACGTTACGCAAGCTCGGCGAGTATGTAATCGGATGGACGCAGCCATGACGACGAACGAAGCGGAAATACTGGAGCACGTCGCGACGATGGTGCGCGAGGTCATCGGCGAAGAGTGGGTGAGCGAAGTTCCCATCACGATGACGACGTCGTTCTCGCGCGATCTCGAGCTCGAGAGCATCGAGTTCGTGGCCCTCGCCGAGCAGCTGAAGGAGCGCTTCGGACGGAGCGTCGATTTCGCGGGGTGGCTCTCCGGGATGGAGCTCAAGCAGATCATCGAGCTCGAAGTGGGACAGCTCGTAGGATTCATCGTGCGATGCCAATCGCAAGCCGCAACGGCATAGCGTTTCATCTGCAAGAGCTCGGTGAGCACGGCCCCCCGGTCGTGATGCTCCACGGTCTCCTCGTGGGTAGCCTCGCTACCTGGTATTTCACGACCGCGCCCGCGCTCGCCAACACGCACCGCGTCCTGCTCTACGATCTGCGTGGCCACGGCAAGTCGGAGCGCGCAAAGACAGGATACGACCTCGCGACGATGCAGGCCGATCTCGGCGCCGTCATCGACGCCTTCACGGACGAGCCCGTCATCCTCGTCGGCCACAGCTTCGGCGCGGTCGTGGCGCTCCGCTTCGCTCTCGCGCACCCCGCGCGCGTCGCCAAGCTCGTCATCGTCGAGGCGCCGTTGCCGCCCAGCAACCTCGCCGAGCTCGATTCGTTCCTCGGTCAGAAGCCCGAGGCGATGGCGGCCGCTCTCCCCGAGGCCCTGCGTGACGCCGTGGGTCGCAAGGGTCGACAGGCGGCCAAGCTCGTCGAGTCGCTGCGCTTCCTCGCCACGGAGAGCTCGCTCTTCGCGGACCTCGGCCAGGCGCAAGACATCGACGACGCCACGCTGGCGACGCTTCGCTGCCCGCTCCTCTCCGTATACGGGAGTCGCTCGAGCTGCCTCGCGGTCGGACGCCGCGTCGGCCGGCTCATCCCCCATGCAAAGTCCGTCGAGCTCGACGGCGGGCACTTCCTGCCCGTCGAGGCGGCCGGCGCGCTGAGCGCTGCCATCCTGGAGTTTGCCCGTGGCTGAGATCGTCGCGCGAGGAGTGCGCTTTCACGTGCAGCACCTGGACTTGAGCCTGGGGGGGAATCATCCCGACCGGCCCCTCGTGGTCTTCCTTCACGGGCTCGTGATGGACAATCTCTCGAGCTGGTATTTCACGGTCGCCAACCCGGTGGCTCGAATCGCCGACGTGCTCCTCTACGATCTGCGCGGCCACGGCAAGAGCGAGCGCGTGCCGACCGGCTACACGCTGGCGGACATGGTGGCGGACCTCCACGCGCTACTCGAGGCCACGGCAGGAGACCGTCCGGTCCACCTGGTCGGCAACAGCTTCGGGGGGCTGCTCGCGCTCGCGTACACGCGGGAGCATCCGGGGCGCGTGGCGAGCCTCGCGCTGGTCGACGCGCACCTCGGTGGTGCTGGCTTCGGCGAGCAGATGGCGAGCACCCTGTCGCTCGAAGGCGAGGAGCGCGATCGGAAGATCGCCGAGACGTTCAAGGATTGGCTCGGACGCAACAGCGACCGCAAGCGCAACCGCCTCGCGGATGCGGCCTCGCAGCTCGTCAAGACGACCTCGCTCCTGGCCGACATGCGGGCCACGCCGGCCATCCGCCCCGAAGACCTCTCCGGGATCGACATTCCGGTGCTCGCGATCTACGGCGAGCGCTCCGAGCTGCGCGCGCAAGGAGAAGCCGCGCTCGACGGATTGCCGCTCTGCGCGATCGCCATCGTCGACGGTTGCACGCATTCGGTGCTCTGGGAGGCGACCGAGAAGGTTCGAAGGCTCATCGTGGAGTTCTTGGAGGGCGTCCTCTCGAACGAGGAGGAATCGCCATGAAGCGCTTCTTGATCGTCGTGCCGCCGCTCGTCGGCCACGTCAACCCGACGGTGTCCATCGCGCGTGAGCTCTCCGGACGCGGGCATCGCGTTGCATGGGCCGCGCACCCGCGACGGGTGAGACCGCTCTTGCCGGAAGGGGCCGAGCTCATCCCCCTCGATGATCGAGTGTCGGATGAGGTCTGGTCACCTCTCGTCGACCGAGCGCGCAACGTCCGCGGTCTCGAGAGCTACCAGTTTCTTTGGGAGGAGGTTCTCGTTCCACTCGCCCGGGCAATGCGTCCCGAGATCGAGCAGGCGATCGCCGCCTTCGCCCCGGACGCCGTTCTCGTCGACCACCAGGCCATCGGCGGCGCCCTCGCCGCACGGCGGGCGGGCGTGCGCTGGGCGACTCTATGCACGACGTCGGCGAGCGTGGTCGACGCGCTGGTCGACCTCCCGAAGGTCAAGGCGTGGACCGCCGAGCAGCTCCGAGCTCTCGAAGGAGAGGCCGGGCTCCCCGCCCAGGAGCCGCCTGACCTTTCACCCCAGCTCGTGATCGTTCTGTCCACGGCGGCGCTCGTCGGCCCGACGGACAAGTTCCCGGCCCACTACCGCTTCGTCGGCCCGAGCATCCAGGACCGCCCAGACGCGACCCCCTTCCCGTGGGAGGCTCTCGAAGACAAGCCACGCGTGCTCGTCTCGCTCGGTACGATCAGCGCCGACCGTGGGGACGACTTCTACGGCACCGTGGTGAAGGCCCTCGAAGGGGCGGCCATGCAGGTCGTCCTCGTCGCGCCCGACGGGCGCGTACCGGCGCCGCCGTCCAACTTCATCGTCCGGTCGCGCGTACCGCAGCTCGCGCTCCTGCGCCACGTGCAGGCCGTCGTGTCCCACGGCGGTCACAACACCGTGTGCGAAGCGCTCGCCAACGGCGTGCCGCTCGTCGTCACTCCCATCCGTGACGATCAACCCATCGTCGCCAACCAGGTGGTGGCCTCCGGTGCCGGCCTGCGTCTGCGGTTCGGACGCCTCGTAGCCGCCAGCCTGCGAACCGCGGTGGAACGAGTCCTGCTCGAGCCGGCGTTCCGGGAGGCGGCAGAGCGCATCAAGGCCTCGTTTGCCGAAGCCTCCGGTGCGACGTCGGCGGCCGACCATCTAGAGCACCTGGCTTCGTGACCGCGGGCTCGTGATGAACGGGTGGGCGATCTTTTACGGCCTGCTCGCCCTCATCTGGGGTCTCGACGCGTTCCGGATGCGCAAGCGCGCGTCCAGTCTCTCGGTGCTCACGGACTCGGACGAGCCCGTGTCCGCGGGACACCGATTCATCACCCGCGACGGCGTCCAGCTCGACGACGCGACGCGACGCGCCGCCAGCGCGTTCGCGCGGCGCGAGGGACTCCTCGTCCTCGACATCGTTCCGCGCGACCTCCCAGCGCGGCGGGCGCTCCTCTTTCTGCAATTGATCGACGTCGCGACCTACCGCAAGGATCCGACGGCACCGGGCAGGTCGGCCGGTGAGGCGCTCCTCGTCGACGCAGACGTCTGGGCGAGGGCGAAGGTAGGGGACGAGCCCATCGACGACGTCCTCGCGCTGACGGAGCTCGCAAGGCGTCTGAAGCTCTATGCAAGCCGGGAGTGCGACGTTGCCGTCGCGCCACGCCTCCGAACGGCGCCGGAGATCGCGCCCCGTCGACGCGAGCTGTTGCGGTTCGGGATAGGCAACTTCGGCCCCCCCCTCGTCGTGTTGCAGTCGGCGCTGGCGCTCACGGCCCCCATCGTGTCTCCGATCGCTGGAGGTATCGCGCTCGGCGTCGCTCACGTGCAGGCCCTCGTCGCCACCGTCGGGACCAAGCTCTCGCCGCGCGGAATCTTCCTCTACGCCCTGTTCCGAACGCTCGGCGATCTCGTCGGCACGCTCGATGTCTTCGCGCCGCCTGCGCGAGACCCGATGAGGGCCGAAGCGTCGCGCCTCCGTCCGGTCTACGCAGCGCTGCTCGCGCGCGGCACGGACCATTTCTTCGAGCCGCGGCGTGAAGAATGCCCCATGTGCGACGGCAAGAACCTCGAGCACAAGCTCACCGTGGGGGACCGACTGCAGCTGAAGCCCGGGCGCTTCACGCTGGAGCGGTGCAAGGACTGCCGGCACATCTTCCAGAACCCGCGGCTGTCGATCGAGGGGCTGGATTTCTACTACAAGGACTTCTACGACGGCCTCGGCGAAAGCGAGGTGGAGAGCCTCTTTCTCAAGGAGATCGGCGAGTACCGGGACCGGGCGAGGATGGTCCGCGCGGTGGTCGAGCCGTCCCGGTGGCTCGACGTCGGGGGCGGCCACGGGCACTTCTGCATGGTCGCCCGGGAGGAGTGGCCCGAAGCCGTGTTCGACGCGGTGGACCTGAGCACGAACATCGAAGACGCAGAGCGCCGGCGCTGGGTAGCCCACGGCTACCGCGCGCTCTTCCCGGATCTCGCGGCGGACCTGGCCGGCAAATACGACGTCGTGAGCATGAGCCACTACCTCGAGCACACGCGCGATCCTCGTGCCGAGATCCAAGCTGCCGCCAAGGTCGTGCGGACGGGCGGTGCGCTCTTGGTGGAGCTGCCGGACCCGGAGTCACGCCTCGGGGCGGTCATCGGAGGCTTCTGGGTGCCGTGGTTTCAACCGCAGCACCAGCACTTCTTGCACATCGCCAGCCTCGAGAAGCTCCTGCGCGAGAACGGCTTCGAGCCCGTGGTCGTGCATCGCGGCGAGGCGCACCGCGGGGTCGACTTCGTGCTCGCTTTTGCGATGCTCATGAACGTGGTCGCGCCGCCGCAAGGCAGACCGTGGCTCAAGCCGGCCTTCGCATTCGCGGGACTTCGCAACTTCGTGTTGTGGGTGCTCGCAATCCCCGCGCTCGTCGTCGCGCGCCTCGTCGACCTGGCGCTCACGCCGCTCTGCCGGCGGCCCGGGTGGGCCAACGCGTACCGCGTCGTGGCGCGCCGCCTGTAGCGCACGAAGGCCGCGCGGGGCTTCCCCACGCATGCACGTGGAGCTTGCCGCGTGACGCACGCGAGAGGGCCATGGTACTTTGGCTCATGCGCGCCCTCATCGTGCGGGTGCACGATCTCATCTCGCCCTTCGGCGAGGCAGCTCGCGATACCTGGCTCCTCGACACGACGCTCGGAAAGGCGATGGATCGCTCCCTCCGCGGAGCCGGTCTCGAGCCGGTTCAGGTCGAGAGCTTGGCGGAGGCGGAGGCGCGCGCACGAGAGTCCGCCGAGGGGGCGCTCATCGTGCTCGACTCGGTCGCCTTCTCTCCGCGGTTGCTGCGCGAATTTCTCAGGATTGCTCGCGGCTCCAGTGAGAAGGTCGCCCTCAAGTGCGGGCTAGCGCGTAACCCTGCGAGCGACGATCTCAGTCACGTCTCGGGCCTCGAGCCCGTGACCGTGGGCGGGACGGGCAAGGACGGCGACGGGTCTTCCGAAGCATGGACCGCCCCCATGTACTTTCTACGCGGCGCTGTGGAGCTCCAAGACGCCAAGCCGTGCATCGTGCCACACAAGCCGACGGTCATCCGGCGCTCCGCTCCGAAGGGGCTCCTGGCGTCGGGCGAGCTCGTCATCGCGCTGAGCGACACCTTCGTCTGCAACGTGAGCCACTGGGTTCACGTCTTGCGCGTGAACACGGCATCGCTCGTCGTTCCGTGGTCGGAGCGCGGGAGGTACGGCTACCGAGTTCTCGGGACTGCCTGGTACCTCTGGCGCCTCCTCTGCGCGTTTCCCTTCACAGGGGGCCGCCTCGGAGAGACGTTTCGGATGGTCCACCCCCGCGCGCGACTTCACCGCTCGGCTCACGTCGAAGGAGCGATCATCGCGAAGGGAGCCGAGATCGGCGTCAACGCCGTCATCAAGCACTCGTACATCGGGGAGGGTGCTCGGATCGAGGACGGCGCCCACGTCGTCGGCTCGGTCGTAGGGCCAGGCGCGTACGTGGGCCGCTCGTGCAGCGTGGTCGGGTGTCTCCTGTACCCGGGGAGCTTCGCGGCCCAGCAACTCATGCAGGTCTCCATCCTCGGTACCGAAGCCGTCGCTTTGACGTCGTACTTCTTCGACGTGAACTTCGGCAAGAACGTGCGGGTCGCTCAAGGCGATCGTTTCGTCGACTCGGGCCAGCCGGCGCTCGGGGCGTGTGTGGGGCCGCGGGCGCGCATCGGCGGTGGGGTGTGGGTGGCGAGCGGTCGTGAGATTCCGGCCGACGCGTTGATCGTCAAGGATCCAGGCGAGGTCGTCTTCCGCATCGGCGAGATCGGCAAGAATCCGGCGATCACTCGGAACGGCGTGGCAGAGCCGCTGAGCCTGAAGGCCGGGCGAAAGGGCTCCGCCGAGTCGTAGTCCGTTGCGTCTGATCTTGTTCCGTTTCTAAGTTCGCTGGATTCGTCTGTCGGGACGGTAGGGGCGGGGCGCGGGCGGGGGCATGGGCGGCGTGGTCCGCGTGACGGTGCTCCACCCGCGCGCCGCCTACCTGCACCCCAATGGATCAGCTTCCCAGCCCACTGGGGTCCGCACCTCCCCGGCTCCCGCTGGAAAGACACACGGCCACTGGAGTCTTCGTCGGCGCGCGAGAGCGTCTCTCGCAAAGCCGGCCGAAAGTGGGCATCGCACGCGCGGCGCGAGGTGGCTCTTCGATTGCACTGGGGTGAGCCACCAGTGGAGGCGTGATGAAGCTCTCGCGATGGTCTCTGTTCGTGCTCGCCGCGGTCGTCCTTGTGACTGCAAACTGCACACATCAAACGAGTGCAGGGAAGCAGGCTTTCGACGATCCTCATCCCGCCTCGGTCGTCATCGACTTCTACGGCGGTCAGGGAAAGAGCGCGGCCTGCTCTGGCACGTTGTTGTCTCCAAATGTCGTCCTCACGACCGCCCACTGCGCGGAGGGAAGCGTCGGTGCGCGCGTCACGGCACCGGACGCCGGCCTCGCCACTTCGACGGTGAAGCACTCCTACCCGTATGGCTGGAACCCCAAGAGGGATCCGGGCATGCAGTACGACCTGGCGCTCCTCGTCCTGGACGCGCCGATCACGCTCGCCAGCTACCCGGCGGTGCAGGAGGAGTCTTGCACGAGCTGCTCGGTGGTGAGCGTCTACCGAAGCCACGAGGGTGGCAAGGTGGGCTCGGACGTCAACGTGACACCGGAAGGCGGCCTCGCTCCGCCGTCGACGGCGCACCCGGGCACGCTCTACACGCGCTTCGGCGCCAACGGTGATAGCGGCGGCGCGGTCCTCCGCACCGGTCCCACGGGCACGGGGATGCTCGTTGGCGTGACGCTGGGCCAGGGCCTGACGACCGGCGGCGGGTACGTGGTGCGACTCGACAACCCGGCGGTCCAGCGCTGGATCCAGGACATCGTCCAGGCCGGCGCGACGCAGCACATGGCCTACGGGCACAAGCACAGGAAGCACAGGGTGAAGGGACGGACCGCGGACGACGGAACCGGAGCCCAGGACAGCACGGGAACCCAGGACAGCACAGGAACCCAGGACAGCTCGGGCACCCAGGACAGCACAGGAACCCAGGACAGCTCGGCCACCCAGGACAGCACGGGAACCCAGGACAGCTCGGCCGACGCCGGCGCGCCGACCAACCCCGTTCAGTCCCAGGGCAGCTCCACGGCCGACGGCAACGATGCGGGCGTCGACAACACGGCCACCGGAACGAACGACGACAGCACGGGGACGCAGGGCGCCAGCAGCGGCGGCGACGACAGCGGCACCAACGGCGGGCAGGCAGGTCAGGCCAGCACCGATCCGAACCAGGCTGCCAATCCTCCCCCCGAGCAGGTTCAACCGGGCGGCGCGCCTGGCGATCCGAGCTCGGATCCGTCCGCCGACGACGCGGGCCCCGACCCGACGTACACGGATCCCTCCGGCATCCTCACCGGTACTAGCCGTGATCTCGAGCCGCAGACCTCCGCCGACGGCAAGATATGGAGCGCGTGGCCTGCCGCGAGCAGCACCGCGACCGACGGGACCCCCCTCGATAGCACCGGGAGCCCCATCACCGATCCGGCGGACGAGCAGGCGGCCGATCAGGCTTATAGCCAGAGCCATCCCGACGCGAACCTCGTGGGAGCGCACGGGTCGCCAGGATACATGGAGGCGGTGCCGGACCCGGACACCGTGGCTGCGATGGCCGCGAGCGGTAACCCGATCATCATGAACTCCTGCTTCGCGGGTGCCAGCCCCGGCAACGACGCGAACGGCGATCCGCTCCCGAGCAACGCCGCGCTGATCGCGGCGGAGGCCAACCCAGATCCGAACGCCACGCAGGTGCCCGTCTACGGGTGCGACGGCGATCAGTACAACGGCGCGAGCGGCAATGGGAACGCGGGAGGGTCCGGCACGATGCAGTGCAATGGCACATGGAGCGACGGAGCCACGGGCCAGCCGCTCCCCGCCGCGACGCTCATGCAATACGGCCTTCAGAACTGCGCCGTCACGCCGCCCGTGAACCCCCAGGGGCAAGGCGCGGACGCCCAGGAAACGTTCAACTGCCAGTGAGAACGCAACGACCACCCAGGCGCCTGTCGCCAACAGACTCCTGACGATCCATGGACCCCGCCACGCATTCGCATGGCGGGGTCCTCTATTGCGGCGCTCTCGGCCCTGGAATCACGAGATGCTGCATCTTCACGAGCGTCCGCTGGAGCGCGTCGAGGCTCACGTTGCCGCCGATGATGAAGATGGCGCTGTAGATCGATTTGTTCACGGTCGCGAACTCGTTGGGAAGCACGAACCCATCGACCGCGAGCGCCTTGCCCCACCCGTAGCCGAGCTGCGTCCCGAGGAGGAGCTCGGTGGCATCCCCGTACGAGCCGACGCCCAGCGACACGAGCGCGCGCTGCATGCGCTCCTGGTAGAAGGTGCCGAGGCTGGGCTGGATTGTCGCGGGGAGCGGTGGCGAGGCGCTGAAGTCCGTGCTCATTCCGCCGAGAACACTCAGCGTCGGCGTCAGGAAGTATTCGAGACCCACGGCGCTGTCGACGACGGCTCCCGTGCGCTCCCGGAACGAGGCAACCCCAGGGACCGAGGACGAAGCCCCGTTCGCCACCGTGACGGTGTCCTCCTGCACATTCGCGCTGAGCGAGGAGCCTTGCGGCACGAAGAGCGTCTGATTGACCTCGATCTTCAGGCGCGCCGTCTCGGCGCCAAAGCCGAGCGCAATCCGAAACGGGGACGGCGCTGAGAAGCTGCCATTGCCGTTCTCCAGCTGGACGTAATCGGTCGGCCCCGAGAATTGCGATCGCAGGCTCCCGTTGAGGTAGCTCACGACATGCGCAGACGGCGACTGCGCCGACAGGCCAAGCGCGAGCCCCTTGCCCAGCCGGTAGGTGAGCCCGGCGACGGCCGCGAGATCGAACGAACGCGCGTCGACGTCGGAGTCGAGACCGGACGAGATCGCCTTGTCGCCAGGGCCGAGGGTGATGTTGTTCGACGTCCAGCTCACGCTGTAGGTCGTATAGATGCCGTGTAGCGACACCCCGAGCGCCAGCTTGTCCGTCAGGTTTCCGCTCCACGACGGGCCCGCCTGAAACCGGCTCCAGTTTCGCAGGAACGACTGGGACTGTTCCGAGGAGACGCCTCCGGCAGTGGAGCCGTAGTTCACCGCCGGGAAGGACGTGGAGTCGCGCTCGACCGTACCCAGACAGAGCGCGAGCTTCTGGCGCCGCCGACGTGGCTTGTCGAGCGGGGCCTTCTCCTGTGGAAGCGGCCCGCTCCACTTGCCAATCGTGAAGAAGAGACAGACCGTCGATGGGAGGGCGTCGAAGGCGTCCTGGGTGTTGTAGGTGTTGCCGAGCGACAGCGCTCCGAACTGCTTCGCGTCGACCGGGCCAGGCTGATGCCACGCGCTGTAGCGGGAGTGCGCGTAGGAATAGAAGTTCACCGAGAACGCGACGGAGGACTCGTCGATGGCAGCGATGGTCGCGGGGTTCAGGTAGGGCGCCGAGCCATCCCGCGCGAACACGACTCCCGTGTTGCCCATGAGCGCCGAGCGCCCCCCGGTTGGGGTCGATCGGTAGTTGGCCTGGGCCGCCGCGGGACAGGAAACGGCAACCGGCACGAGCAGAGCGGCGAGGCCAACCCACGAGGACGGCCGGCTCACGGCAACTCCGGCCCCACTGTGTACGAAGGAGCCCGCCGCTCGTCCGAAGGCATTGGTAGATCCTGTCCTTTCATTCCTGGAGAGCAAGGCTCATCGGCGAGAGGACAGGACCCCCGTTCAAACCGTGCATGCGGATTTCCCGCACACGGCTTACCGGTAGTCTCTCGTGACGCCG
>Ga0302279_10001139_pt1 | contig 38512 bp, 38 predicted proteins | sample III_Bog_N3_3_FD_194541 | JGI IMG/M metagenome (GOLD analysis project Ga0302279, IMG submission 194541) | Peat permafrost microbial communities from Stordalen Mire near Abisko, Sweden - III_Bog_N3_3 | ecosystem: Environmental > Terrestrial > Soil > Wetlands > Peat | place: Sweden: Abisko...
AACACCGTCACAACCAAGGGGACCTCGCTTTTTGCGCTTCCGCTATGCCGAAAGACACGAATGGGACGAAATCCCCTCCGCGCGCAGCGCTTCGTCCAACAAGGGCCTTGCCCATGAGGGCATCGAACGGTTCGGTTCCTTGAACGGAGATCAAGGAACCGAACCGACCTTCGGGCGCTATGTTGGGACCTGAATAGGGACGCTGGAGGCGCTTCAGGCCGTGCGGGCCGTGCGCTTGCCCATGCGGGAATCCAGGTACCAGATGCCGCCGCCCTGGTCGCCGATGGCGCGCAACTGGTCCACGATCTGGCCCACGTTGGCCTCCTCCTCCACCTGCTCGGTCACGTACCACTGCAGGGCGATCTCGCTGGCGTAGTCCAGTTCGGTGCGGGACAGGGCGAACAGGCTGTTGATCTTGTGGGTGATGCCCTCCTCGTGCAGCAGGGTCTGCTCGAACACCTGGATGACCCCGCCGAAGCTCTGGGGCGGGGCGGCGATCTTGCCCAGCTCCACCTTGCCGCGGCGGTCCAGCAGGAAGTCCATGAGCTTGAGGGCGTGGGCCGTCTCCTCGCCGGCCTGGATGCGTAGCCAGTGGGCGAACCCCTTGAAGCCCAGGGCGTCGCAATGGGCGCCCATGGCCAGGTAGAGCTGCGCGGAGTACTGTTCCATATTGATCTGGAGGTTCAGGGCGTCCTGCATGGTGCGGCTGATCATGGCTGTCTCCCCGGGTTGGACTTGGATGCTCCTGGTATAACACCGGCACCGGAAGGATGCCAAGCCTGATCTTGGGCCGGACGCCGGCCTCAGGCCTTGGCTTTGCGCTTGCCCTTGCAGCAGGAGCCGTCGCCGCAGCCGCACCCGGCGTCCCGGCCCTTGCGGGCCAGGTTCTGGAACAGCTTGCGGCCGAAGTACAGGACCGCCGCGGCGGCGATGGCGAGGACGAGCAGACCTTGGATGTTCATGACAACTCCTGAGTTGAATTACGCGAAGCCCCACAGCCGGCCCAGCACCACGGTGCCCCAGGCCATGACCCAGGCCAGGCCCAGGCCGTAGGCCACCGAGAAGCCGGTCCAGGCCAGACTGCGGGTCTCCTTGAGGATCATGCCTACCAGGCCCAGGCAGGGGGTGTAGAGCAGGATGAACACCATGAAGGCGAACGAGGTGAGCGGGGTGAAGCCGGAATGGCGCCGGAGGGTGTCCTGCAGCGGGCTGAGCCCCGGGCCATCCCCCTCCTTTTCAGCCTTGGCCTGGTTCACCACGCCCATGGTGCTCACCACGATCTCCTTGGCCACGAAGCCGGCGGTGAGAGCCACGCCGTCCTTCCAGGCCTCGGGCCGCTTGTGGTCCGGGTCCAGGATCGGCTGCAGGGCCGGCTGGAGCATATGGCCGAACCGGGCCGCCAGGCTGGAGTTCATGATCCGGCCTTCCGAGTCCAGGTCCAACTGGTCGAGCCGGTCCTGTTGCTCGGCGGGCGGCAGGTTCTGGGCCCGGATGGCCTGTTCCTGCTGCTGGCGCTGGGCGGCCCAGGCGCGGTTGGTGATGCCCGGGTAATGGGACAGGAACCAGACCAGGGTGGCGCCGGCCAGGATCACCGTGCCGGCCCGGGTGAGGAACAGCCGGCCCTTCTCCCACATGTGGATGAGGGTGGCCTTGAGCACCGGCATGCGGTACGGCGGCAGCTCCATGACGAAGGGGGTGGTCTCGCCCCGGAACAGGGTCAGGCGCAGCAGCTTGCCCATGACCATGGCCAGGCTGAAGCCCAGCACGTGCAGGGCGATGATGGCCAGGGCCGCCTGTACCGGCCGGAAGAACGTGCCGGCGATGAGGATGAACACCTGCAGCCGGGCCGAGCAGGACACCAGGGGCGCCACCAGGATGGTGATGAAGCGGTCGGTGCGGGATTCGATGGTGCGGGTGGCCTGCACCGCCGGCACGTTGCAGCCGGTGCCCATGATCAGGGGGATGAAGCTCTTGCCGTGCAGCCCCATGAGATGCATCAGCCGGTCCATCATGAAGGCCGCCCTGGACATGTAGCCGGTGTCCTCCAGGAAGGAGATGCAGCCCATGAGGATCATGATCACCGGCACGAACACCACCACCGCGCCCACGCCGGGGATGATCCCGTCCACCAGCAGGCTGGTGAGCTCGCCGGCGGGGAGGTGCGCCGCGGCCAGGTTGTGTACCAGCGAGAAGCCGGCGGTGATCCAGTCCTGGGGATACTGGCCCAGGATGAAGGTCAGGGTATACATGGTCGCCATGATGGCCAGGAAGATGGGCAGGCCCAGCCAGCGATGGGTGAGCAGGCGGTCCATGCGGGTGGTCCAGCCGTGCTGGGCCTCGTGGTCCTGCTTGAGCACCTCCTGGACCAGGCCGTGGGCGAAGCCATAGCGGCGCTCGGCGATGAGGGTGGCGGCGTCGGCGCCCAGGTGCTGCTCCAGGAACGCGGCGCCGGCCCTGGCCCGGGCGGTGATGGCCTGACGGGCATGGCTGGCCTCGGCCAGGGCCATGGCGTCCGGGGCCTTTTCCAGCAAACCAAGGGCCAGCCAGCGGGGCACGATCTTCGCGGCCAACTGCTCGTCCCGCTCGATCTCCCGCTCCAGCTTGGCCAGCTCGTCCTCCAGGTCGTGCCCGAACGCGGCGTGCACCGGCCACACCCGCGGGTCGTCGCCCCGGGCCACGCTGAGGATGGCCGCCTTGAGCTCCGCCACCCCATCGCCGCGGTTGCCCACGGTGGGGATCACCGGGCCGCCCAGCAGGGTCTGCAGGCCCGGCAGATCCAGGACCACCCCCTGGCGCTCGGCGTCGTCCATCATGTTCAGCACGAACACCATGGGCTTCCTCAGTTCCAGCACCTGGGTGGTGAGGTAGAGGTTGCGCTCCAGGTTGGAGGCGTCCAGCACGTTGACGATGACGTCCACCTCCGGCTCGGCCAGGTACGAGGCGGCGATGCGCTCGTCCTCGCTCTGGGCGGACAGGGAATAGGTGCCGGGCAGGTCCACCACCTGGACCTCCACGTCGTCCAGGAGGTAGTGCCCGAAGCGCTTCTCCACGGTCACCCCGGGCCAGTTGGCCACGTGGTGGCGGGAGCCGGTGAGCGCGTTGAAGATCGACGTCTTGCCGCAGTTGGGATTGCCGGCAATGGCCGCGGTCGGCATCCGCCGGCCCGGGTCCGCCGGGGCCGCCTGGAGCGACTGTTCGGCGGGCTGGGGTTGCGTCGATTGGGGTGAGGTCATCGGGCCCTCGCTGGCACTGTCGGTGGCTAAATTGAAGAGGTGGGAGTCAAGTTTCCCCATGATTCATCCTAGTTGAGACACAGTCTCTATTGCAAGGACCGCGTGGCGGAATCGCTGCGGTCGTGACCCAGATCACCGGGCCGCCGGCGGCGTTTTCCCGCCGGCTCCGCTCCGGAATGGGGCTACCATGCTGAATGTCTTCTGCAGACGAGATCGCGTCCGGTTCGCTGCCCTGCTCTCCGGGATTATCCCAGTGGGTCCTGGCCCAGGCGGTGGACTGCCATCTGGCCCTGGGCGCGGATGGGTGCTTCCTGGAGGCCAGTCAGGCGGCCGAGCCCACCCTGGGCTACGGGCCCCGGGCCCTGGTGGGGCGCCGACTCCTGGACTGCCTGCATCCGGGCGACCAGGGCCAGGCCCGGGCGGCCCTGGCCGCGGCCCGCCAGGGCCAGCCCAGCGTCAACCTGGCCCTGCGCTTCCTGGGCCAGGACGGGACCCTCCTGCACACCCTATGGCGGCTGGAATGGGTGCCCGCCAGCGGGCAGTGGTTCGGCACGGTCCGGCCCTTCCGCGAGCGCCTGGCCGCCGACCCCCGGCTGGCCCAGGTGCTGGCTCAGCTCAAGGAGTTCAAGTGGGCCCTGGACGCCCACGCCATCGTCGCGGTCACCGACCGCCAGGGCCGGATCACCTACGCCAACGACAAGTTCTGCACCATCTCCCAGTTCCCCCGGGAGGCGCTGCTGGGCCGGGACCACCGCATCATCAACAGCGGCCATCACCCCCGCAGCTTCTTCGCGGAGCTGTGGCGGACCATCCTGGAGGGCCGGGTCTGGCAGGGGGAGATCCAGAACCGGGCCAAGGACGGGACCTGCTACTGGGTCGACACCACCATCGTGCCGCTGCTGGATCCGGGCGGGCAGCCCGAGCAGTTCGTTTCCATCCGGGCCGACATCACCCGGCGCAAGCTGGGCGAGGAGGCCCTGCGCCAGGCCCAGCGGCGGGAAAGCCTGGGCCAGCTGGTGGGGGGGATCGCCCACGACTTCAACAACCTGCTCACGGCCATCCTGGGCAACGTCGGGGTGGGCACCCTGCATCTGCCGCCGGACAGCCCGGTGCATGCCAACCTGACGCAGATTGAGCGGGCCTCGGGGCGGGCTGCCGACCTGGTGCGGCAGATGCTGGCCTACGCGGGGCAGGCCCGGCGCACGGTCACCCAGGTGGATCTCAACTGGCTGGTCCTGGATCTGCGGCCGCTGCTGGAGGCCGCGGCCGGCCCCCATGCGGACCTGGTCCTGGAACTGGCCCCGGAGCTGCCCGAAGTGCAGGGCGATCCAGCCCAGATCCAGCAGATGATCATGAACCTCGGCACCAACGCCTGGGAGGCCTGCGGGGACCGCGGCCGGGGCACCGTCACCGTGCGCACCGGCCAGGCCCGGGTGGCCCAGGCCATGCCCAGCGCGGTGCCGGTGGCTCCGGGCCGGTACGTGACCCTGGAGGTGGCCGACGACGGCTGCGGCATGGCGCCGGAACTGCTGACCCGGATCTTCGACCCGTTCTTTTCCACCAAGTTCATGGGCCGGGGGCTGGGCCTTTCGGCCCTGGCCGGCATCCTCCTGGGCCACCGCGGCGGGCTGCAGGTGGAGAGCGCGCCAGGGCAGGGGAGCTGCTTCCGCCTGTACCTGCCGGTAGCCGATGCGGACGTAACTTTGGCGTGAAACCCGCCCGGGGCGATGGCGCCGGACGGCGCGGCTGGCTATGATCCTGGTCATGGCATCCAAGAAGCGCCTTGAGCAACCCTTGTCCGCCGCCGAGGCCCGGGCCGTGAAGTTCATGGCCGCGCGCATGCGCGAAGACGAGGCCAGGTACCAGGCATTCCTTGCTACTCTGGATCCGCGGCAGCGGGAGGATCTGGCCTTCGCTCCGGAGGAGTGAAGCGGATGATCCACGTAGCCCCGGGTAGCGTGCGCGGAGGTCTCCGGGCCCCCGCGTCCAAGAGTCATCTGCAGCGGCTCATCCTGGCCGCCACCCTGGCGGACGGTGAAAGCCGCATCCACGACCCCGGTAGCTCAGCCGACGGCCAGGCCTGCCTGGCGGTGGCCCGGGCCCTGGGCGCCGAGGTCCAGGAAGAGGCCCGGACTCTGCGCATCCGGGGCGGCCTGGAGGCGCGCACCCGGACCCTGGACTGCGGCGAGTCGGGCTTCTGCCTGCGGGCGGCGGCCTCGCTGGCGGCCCTCAGCGGGCAGGACTTCACCCTCACCGGCCAGGGCTCCCTGGCCTTGCGGCCCATGGACATGGTGCTGGAACCGCTCCGGCAGCTGGGGGTGCGCTGCGGCACCCGGGAAGGCCGGGCGCCCATCACCGTGCAGGGCCCCCTGGCGGGCGGCAAGGCCGTGGTGGACGGCAGCTCCAGCAGCCAGTTCCTGAGCGGGCTGCTGCTGGCCCTGCCCCGGGCCGCCGGCGACAGCGAGATCACCGTGCGCGGACTGCGCAGCGCCCCGTACGTGCGCATGACCCTGGACGTGCTGGCGGCCTTCGGGGTGCAGGTGGACGCGGACCCGGCCCTGACCCGGTTCCGCATGCGCGGCGGCCAGACCTATCAGCCCGTGGACCTGGCGGTGGAGGGCGACTGGTCCGGGGCGGCCTTCCTGCTGGTGGCGGGCGCCGTGGCCGGGGAGGTCACCGTGTCCGGGCTGGCGCGCGCCTCCGCCCAGGCCGACCGGGCCATCCTGGAGGCCCTGGCCGCGGCCGGCGCCGGTCTGCACTGGGAGGGCAGCGACCTTAGGGTCAGCCGAGCGCCACTGCGCGCCTTCCAGTTCGACGCCACCGACTGCCCCGATCTGTTCCCGCCCCTGGCCGCCCTGGCCTGCTCGGCCCAGGGCATCAGCCGCATCGCCGGGGTGGCCCGGCTCAGCCACAAGGAAAGCGACCGCGGGGCCGCCCTGGTCTCGGAGCTGACCGCCCTGGGGGCCAACATCCGGGTGCGGGAGGGGGCCCTGGAGATCACCGGCGGGCCGCTGGTCGGAGGCACCGTGGATCCCCACAACGATCACCGCATGGCCATGGCCTGCGCGGTGGCCGGCCTGAACTCCCGGTATGGTGTGAAGATGAAGGGCGAGGCCTGCGTGGCCAAGTCCTACCCCGGCTTTTTCCAGGCGCTGGATTCTCTTCGAGGCAGATGATGAACGCTTTTGGACGCAGTTTCCGCCTTGCCATCCTCGGCGAATCCCATGGCCCCTGCGTGGGCATCCTGCTGGACGGTTGTCCGGCGGGTCTGCCCCTCAGCGAGGCGGAGTTCAGCGTCGATCTGGAACGCCGGCGGGGCGGAGCTGCGCCCGGCACCACTCCTCGCCGGGAAGACGACCGGCCGCTCATCCAGACCGGCCTCCTGGACGGCCGCACTACCGGCGCTCCGATCCTGATCCTGTTCGAAAACAAGCACGTGGACTCCAGCGCCTACGCCGCCATCCAGCACACCCCGCGGCCCGGCCACGCGGACTGGGTGGCCCTGCACAAGTACGGCGGCTTCGCGGACATGCGCGGCAGCGGGCATTTTTCGGGCCGGTTGACCACGGCCCTGGTGGCGGCCGGCGTGGTGGCCAAGAAGCTGCTCGGTTCGGCCACGGTGACCGCCCGGCTGCTTGAAGCGGGCGGCAGCCCGGATATCGAAACCGCGGTGCGGGAGGCCATGGCCGCCCAGGATTCGGTGGGCGGACTGGTGGAGTGCCGGGTGCGCGATCTGCCCGCGGGGCTGGGCGAGCCGTTCTTCGATTCGCTGGAGTCGCTGATCGCCCATGCGGTGTTCGCCATTCCGGCCATCAAGGGCATCGAGTTCGGCGACGGCTTCGCCGCCTGCAAGCTGCGCGGCAGCCAGGTGAACGACACCCTGGAAACGGCCGAAGGCCGCACCTCCAGCAACCACGCGGGCGGCATCAACGGCGGGATCAGCAACGGCAACGAGCTGGTGTTCCGGGTGGCGGTGAAGCCCACCTCCAGCATCCGGGCCCCCCAGCAGACCCTGGACCTGGAAACCCACCAGCTCACCACCCTGTCCATGGGCGGCCGGCACGACGCCTGCATCGCCCTGCGGGCGCCGGTGGTGGTGGAGGCGGTGACCGCGGCCGTACTGGCCGACCTGCTGCTGCAGGAGGGCCTGCCCAGGGTGATGTCCTGAATCGGCAGGAGCTTCCCCTGTTCAAGGCCAGCGGCGAACGGCGGGCGGTGGCCGAGGCCGGCTGCTTCATCCAGCTGGAAGGGCCCTCCCGGGTCGTCTTCGTGGAGGCCGGCATCGAGTACCTGGCCCGGACCGAGTCCCTGGCGGAGGATCCCGGGGACTGCGATCTGCGGGTGGACGCCGCCAGCCTGCGGGTGGCCGTGAACTGCTGCTTCGAGGCGCCGGTGCCGGCGGACGAAACGGCCCGGGTGATGGGTCGGCTGGCTGATGGTCTGCGCGCGCTGGGCTTCCGGCCGCGGTTCCGGGGGCTGTAGCCGGGAGTTTGCTTCGCCACGCACGGTGCCGGTCGGGACCCGCAGCGGACGACCCAACATAGAGACGCCCGGGAATCGGATCCCGGGCGCCGCTGGGTCATGCCGCTGGTATGCCTGTATCGCCCGTTCCTAATAGAGGAACATGGGCTTGCCTTCCACGTGGCGGACTTTGGGCCGGTAGTTCTCGGCGTCATAGAGCTCGGCCACGTCCACCCGCTTGAGGCCCTGGGTGATGGTGGTGATGGGAATGCTGGTATAGGTGCCGTTGCGCAGGGCCACCAGGCGGTTGCGTTCGCCGCTCTTGATGACGTTGATGGCGACGTTGGCGAAGTTCACGGCGGTCATCAGGTCCAGGCTGTCCGGGGCGCCGGAGCGCATCAGGTAGGACACCTGCTGGTTGAGGATGTCCTCGCCCGTGAGCCGCTTGAGCGCCTCGCCCAGGATGTGGCCGATGCCGCCCAGCTTCTTGTGCCCGTAGGCGTCCTCTTCGCCGAACTCCACCGCGGTGCCGCCGGCCATGTGCGCGCCCTCGCTCACCGTGATCATGGCGTAGTTGCTGGGGTTGTCCTTCTTGTCCTGCATGATCTTCTCGGCCAGGCGGAGGGGATCGAAGGGCACTTCGCTGATCAGCGCCCGGTCCACGCCGGCCAGGTACGAGGCCAGCAGGGAGGTTTCGCCGGAGTTGCGGCCGAACAGCTCGACGATGGCGATGCGCTCGTGGGAGCCGGCCGAGGTGCGCAGCTGGTGGATGAACTCGACGCTGCGGGTGACGGCGGTGGAGAAGCCGATGCAGTAGTCGGTGCCGAAGATATCGTTGTCCATGGTCTTGGGGATGGCCACGGAGGGCACGCCCTCCCGGGCCAGCCGCTCGCCGTAGGACAGGGTGTCGTCACCGCCGATGGGGCAGAGCACGTCGATGCCCAGGCGCTCGATGACGCTCAGCACGTGCGGGGTGAAGTCGAAGGGGCCCTCTTCGCCCTCCTTGACCTGCGGCTTGAGGAAGTCGGGGACCGAGTGCAGCCGGACCTTGCCGGGGTTGGTGCGGCTGGTGTGCAGGAAGGTGCCGCCGGTGCGGTCGACGGTGCGGACATTGAGCTTGTCCAGTTCGATGATGCAGCGCTCGTGGGAGTCCGGATCGTCCAGATCGTATTCCAGCAGGCCGGCCCAGCCGCGCCGGATGCCGACCACCTGGAACCCCTCATCGATCGCTCGGTTCACGAGCATCTTGATACACGGGTTGAGCCCGGGTACGTCGCCGCCGCCAGTCAAGACACCAATCCGCATGGGTATGCCTCCACGTGAGTATGTTAGGCTTTTCGCCTGATGTAAGGGGAACTGCCTGAGCCTGGCACAACCCGGCTCCGGGCGCAAGCCTGGATTTCAGCGAGGCCGCAGCACCCGCTGGCCTTCGCGCTGGGCCCGGCCCGCGCAGTCCTCGATGGACAGGCCGGACAGGTAGTTGCCCACCACCATCAGGCCGGTGCCGGCCAGGCTCTGGTCCAGCTCCTGGAGCCACCGGGCGTGGCCCAGCGCCACCGCCGGCAGGGCGTGGTCGCGCCGGAACCGGGCCGTCACCGCCGAACGGGGTGTGCCCAGCAGCCGGCAGGCGCAGTCCAGCATGGCTTCGTCATCCAGGCCCCGGCCGCCGTCGAAGTGCAGGCTCCAGGCCCGCTGGCCGGGCACCGGGAAGGTGTCCGCGGACACCGCGGAAAAGCAGGGGCTGTCCGGCAGGACCAGCCCGGTGAGCCGGGGCAGGTGCGTCTGCGGATCCTGGAACACCACCCCCAGGGTCTGGACCCGCCGGGTCTGGATCCGGGCCAGCAGTCCGGCGATCCCGGGCCAGTCCGACCCCAGCAGCCGGGCTGCCTCGGGGGCCGGCGTGGCCAAGGCCAGATGCCGGGCCTGGAAGCTTTCACCCCGATCGGTGCCCACCGTGAAGCCAGCGCCGTCATGGTCGCTTGTCTGGCTGCCCTTGTCGGAGGGGGTCACGGCCACCGCCTCCCGGTCCAGGACGCAGTGGATCCCCGGCAGGGCAGCCAGGGCCTGGACCGCGGGGCCCAGCCCGCCGCGCACGGCGAAGCTGCGCAGCACGTCCTTGCGCCGGCCGTTCCGCTGGTGGAACAGGGCGTCGGCCGGGAATTCGGCGGTTTCCTGGGACGCCACGGCGTTGAGCATGGGGTGCAGCACCTGGTCCCAGTTGCGCGGGCCCAGGATGCGGCCGTAGTAGGCCTCGGTGGTCCGGTCGGCCTTGGCCGTCCAGAACGCCCGCGGCAGGCAGTGGAGCAGCTCCAGGTAGTCCAGGCAGGCGGGGATGGAACGCAGGACGCCGCCCCGCAGCATGCGGAAGCCCAGTCCCTTGCGCGGTACGGCCCGGGCCAGCAGCTCGGTGCCGGCCATGGCGTCCAGGAAGCTCAGGTAGGAGTTGTAGCAGGTGTGCGCCCCCAGCTCCAGCCAGCCGGGTGCGGCCCCGGAGCCCACCGGGACCGAACCGAGGCAGCCGCCGGCTTCCGGGCGCCGCTCCAGGACCAGGGTCCGCAGGCCCAGCCGCGAGGCCGTCGTGGCCAGGCACAGGCCGCTGACGCCGGCCCCGATGATGCAGAGGTCGTAGGTGTCGGGCAGGGGGGACGCAGCGCTCATCGAGTCACTTTATCAGACCCGTACCCATGGACCCTGCCGTTCCCTTACCCAGGCTCAGGGGACATCCAGCACCCGGAGGCCCAGGTGGGCGGCGAAGGGGGCGAAGTCCCGATCGCTGTGGAGCAGGACCAGATCCTTCCGAATGCAGCAGGTGGCGATGAGGGTATCGATGGTCTTGCGGATGGTGATGCCCTGGGCCCGAAGGCGGCGATGGTTCATCGCCGCCTGGATGGCCGTCTCAGGGTCCACGATGCGGATCATGGCGAAACCCAGCAGCAGGCCTTTCGCCCGCTGGAAGTCCCGGTCCTTCTGGAATCCCTGCAGGACCTCGGCCAGGATCAGGTCCCCGATGGCCAGAGGCTCCTGGCCGAGCAGGGCATCGAGCCGTTCCACCTGGGGGGTGTCGGTGCCCCGGAAGTAGTCGATCCAGACGCTGGAATCCACCAGGATCATCGATCGGTGCGCGACGCGTCGAGATCGCCCGCCCAGGGGAGCTTCCCGCGAAAGGCCCGAACGGCTTCCTGTTGTTGCAGGCGGAGCAGGGTCCGAAGCCCCAGTTCGACGGTTTCCCGTTTGGTCGGTAAGCCGGTCGCCTTCATGGCATCGCTCATAAGTTCGTCATCTATCACGATATTGGTTCTCATGATGTGTAACTCCTTGCTGCCTCATACACATGATAGGTGGGATCCCCGGATGTGCCAGTTGGACCCTGCCCGCGACCGACCTGGGATGCGACCAGCCTCCGCTCCTGCGGTCGTTCCGCCCCCGGCGGCACATTCCCCCTTGCGGTCGCGCCGGTTCCGGGCCTAGAATGGACCGCAAGTGGAGTAACCGTGTCGCATTCGATCACCACGTTGGCCTGGTTCTGGCGCCTCTGGCCCCAGCGGTCGGGTGATTGCGTGCGCGGCGCCGATAGGTAGGCGAAGCTCCCAGGCAAAGATTCCGGCCCACCGAACCTGGTGGGCCTTTTTGTATCTGCTCGTTCCTCCCTTTCTTGGTTTTTCCCCCATTCTCCGAGGTTGCCATGCTGCCAGCGCTCCCGCCCACCCCCGCTCCGGAGGCCCAGCCGCCCCTGGTGCTGTCGTTCCCGGCCGACCTGACCACCCCGGTGCGGGCCTTCCTGGCCCTGACCGAGCCGGGCCAGGACGCCTACCTGCTGGAATCGGTCACCGGCGGCGAATCCCAGGCCCGCTTCTCGTTCATCGGCCTGGACGCCACCGAGGTTTTCGAGGCGGGCGCCGCCGGGGCCGGGCTGCTGCGCAACGGCGTGCGCGAGCCGCTGCCCGGGGCGCCCCTGGAGGCGCTGGCCACCTGGGCCGCGGAGCTGCGGGTGGACACTGAAGAGGTGCCGGTGCCGTTCCTGGGCGGCGCGGTGGGCTGGGCCGACTTCAGCGCCTTCGCCCTGGCCGAGCCGGTGCTGGAGGCCTCTTTCCCGGGTGCCCGCAATCCGCGCCTGCGCTTCGGCCGCTTCGCCACCGGCCTGGTGCTCGACCACCTGAAGCAGGTAGGCTACCTGTACCACTTCCCGGCCCCCGGCGAGGACCCCGCGGCGGGCGCCGAACGCCTGGGCAAGCTGCGCCAGCGGCTGGAGGGGGCCCTGCCGCGGCGCAGCAAGGCCGCCGTGTTCCAGCTCACCCGCAGCCCGGACCGGGCCGCCTTCAAGCGCAACTTCGCCGCGGTGCAGGAGGCCATCCTGGCCGGCGAAGCCTACCAGATCGTCATCTCCGAGCCGTTCGAGGGGCGGCTGGAGGGGGACCCCTTCGAGGTCTACCGGCGCCTGCGCCGGATGAACCCATCGCCCTACCACTTCTTCGTGTCCCTGGGCGGGCGCCAGCTGGTGGGCGCCTCGCCGGAGATGCTGGTGCGGGTGGAGGGGACGGAGGTGATGACGGTGCCCATCGCCGGCACCCGCCGGCGCGGCGGCTCGGCCCAGGAGGACGCGCGGCTGGCGGCCGAGCTGCAGGCCGATCCCAAGGAACAGGCCGAGCACGCCATGCTGGTGGACCTGGCCCGCAACGATCTGGGCCGGGTCTCGGAGCACGGCTCGGTGACCGTGCCGGTGCGGGCCCAGGTGGAGATGTTCTCCCACGTCATGCACATGACCTCGGAGGTCCACGGCCAGCTGCGGGCCGGACTGCGGCCCCTGGACGCCCTGTGGAGCACCTTCCCGGCCGGCACCCTGAGCGGCGCGCCCAAGATCCGCGCCACCCAGATCCTGTCCCGCCTGGAGGGCGAGGACCGGGGCGCCTACGGCGGCGGGGTCGGGATCCTGGACCGCTCCGGCAATCTGGAGCTGTCCATCACCATCCGGACCCTGGAGTTCACCGACGGCGCGGTGCGCTTCCGGGCCGGGGCCGGCATCGTCGCCGACTCGGTGGAGGCCTCCGAATGGGCCGAGATCCACGCCAAGGCCGGGGCCGTGCTGGCCGCCCTGGAAGGCCGAGAGCTTTCATGAAAGGGGGAACTGCCTGCTCGCTGCGCTCGCGATGTTCCCCCTTGAACCCCCACGTGGCACCCGGGCGAAGCCCGGATGCCACGTCCGGCCTCCCCACCGCTCCTTCCCGCTCTGAGGTGCACTGATGCTGCTGTTCGTGGACAACTACGATTCCTTCACCTACAACCTGGTGTCCATGATCGGCGCCATCGCCCCCGATCTGCGGGTGGTGCGCAACGACGCCATCACCGTGGCCGAGGCCCGGGCCATGGACCTGGAGGGGCTGGTGCTGTCGCCCGGCCCGGGCCACCCCCGGGACGCCGGCGCCTGCGGCGCCCTGGTGGCGGCCCTGGCGCCCAGCCTGCCCATCCTGGGGGTCTGCCTGGGCCACCAGATCATCGTGGAGGCCTTCGGCGGCCGGGTGGACCGGGCCCGCAAGCCCATGCACGGCAAGACCTCGCCCATGACCCACGACGGCACCGGGCTGCTGGCCGGGTTATCCGATCCATTCCCGGTGGGCCGCTACCATTCCCTGGCGGCCCACGCCCCGAGCATGCCCGAGTGCCTGGCCGTGCAGGGCCGCACCGAGGACGGCGAGATCATGGCGGTGCGCCACCGGGTCTACGACTGCCACGGGGTGCAGTTCCACCCGGAATCCATCCTCACCCCCGGGGGCATGGACCTGCTGCGCAACTTCGTCGAGCTGTGCCGCGCCCGCAAGGGGGCATCCGCCTCCGTGGGCCATTGAGGAGTCCCCGATGATCGTCAAGCTTGCCGGTCCTGATGAAACTGTCCTCCAGGCGGTCAGCGCCGCCCTGGAAGCCATGGGCGGCCAGGTGCGCCTCCTGGCGCTGCCGTACGGCACCTTCCTGGCCGCCCTGGGCCTGGAGCACCCGGCCCTGAAGCCGATCCAGGCCATGGCCGGGGTGGCGTGGGCCCGGCCGGCCGGCTCCAAGCCCATCCTGGCCGCCCGGGAGCTGAACCCCGGGGGCAGCCGGGTGCAGTTGGGCGCCGTCAGCGTGGGCGGGGAAACCCTGGCCCTGGTGGCCGGCCCCTGTTCGGTGGAGGACCGGGAGCAGATCACCAGCACCGCCCGGTTCGTGGCCGCCTTCGGCGCCACCGCCCTGCGCGGCGGCGCCTACAAGCCGCGCACCTCGCCCTACGCCTTCCAGGGGCTGGGCCTGGCCGGGCTGGAGCTGCTGCGCGAGGCGGCCGACGCCAGCGGGCTGCCGGTGGTGACCGAGGTCATGGAGCCCGGCGACGTGGCGGCCATGGCGCCGCTGGTGGACTGCTTCCAGATCGGCGCCCGCAACATGGCCAACGGCCCCCTGCTCAAGGCGGTGGGCCAGGCCGGAAAGACCGTGCTGCTCAAGCGCGGCCCCTCGGCCACCCTGGCCGAGTTCGTGCTGGCCGCGGAATATATCCTGCTGGAGGGCAACGCCCAGGTGATCCTGTGCGAGCGGGGCATCCGCACCTTCGAGACCGCCACCCGCAACACCCTGGACCTGAACGCCGTGCCGGTGCTCAAGAGCATGACCCACCTGCCGGTGATGGTGGACCCCTCCCACGGCACCGGCCGCCGGGACGCAGTGGCGGCCATGGCCCGGGCGGCGGTGGCCGCCGGCGCCGACGGCATCCTGGTGGAGGTGCACCCCGACCCCGCCCGGGCCCTTTCCGATGGCGACCAGTCCCTGCATTTCCCCGAGTTCCGCCGCCTGGCCGAGCAGCTCAAGCCGGTGGCCGAGGCCGTGGGCCGGCGCCTGGAGCTGCCGGAAAGCCTGCCCTTCGCGCCCCACCAGGTCCCGCTCATCCGCCGGGCCATGGGCTGGGGCGGGTCCCGCTGAAGCCCTAGGAGCCTGTCCATGTATTATTCGACCCCGCGACGGCTCATAGTCCCGCCCCCCTCCCCGCATTCCCCCTTTCCGGAGTCCGCCATGTCCCGTTCCGCCTTCGAACTGTCCGCCGCCCTGACCCTGCAGGAGGCCCGGGCCTTCATGGAGGCCTGCCTGGATCCGGCCTCGGACCCGGCCGAGGTGGGCCGGGCCCTGCTGGCCTTCAATGACCGGCCCCTGCAGGGCACCGAGCTGACCGCCTTCGCCCAGGTGCTGGGCGAGCGGGCCCGCCCCTTCCACGCCGGGGTCCGGCCGCTGCTGGACACCTGCGGCACCGGCGGCGACGCCCGCCAGGGGGTGCACACCGCCAATCTGTCCACCCTGGCCGCCCTGGTCCTGGCCCGCATGGGGGTGGACATCGTCAAGCACGGCAGCCGCGCGGCCTCCAGCCGCTGCGGCTCCGCCGATCTGCTGGAGGCCCTGGGCCTGGACCTGGACCGGCCCCAGGAGCAGGTGGAGGCGGATCTGGGCCGCACCCACTTCGCCTTCCTGTTCGCCCAGCGCTATCACCCGGTGCTGGGCCGCATGGCGCCCATCCGCCGGGCCCTGGCGGTGCCCACGGTGTTCAACATGCTCGGCCCGCTGCTGAATCCGGCCCGGCCGGACTTCCAGGTGCTGGGCGTGGCCCGGGAGGAATGGGTGGAGCCGGTGGCCCAGGCCCTGGCCGCCGGCGGCCTGCGCGGCGCGCTGGTGGTGCACGGCCTCACCGCCGAAGGGCTGGGCATGGACGAGGCCTCCCTGGAAGGGCCCACCCTGCTGCAGCCGGTGCGCGAAGGCAAGCTGCTGCCGCGGCTGCGGCTGCTGCCGGAGGCGGCCGGGCTGGCCCGGGTGCCGGCGCCGCGCATGATCGCCACCAAGGCCGAGTGCGTGGTCCTGGCCCAGGGGGTGGCCGGGGGCCAGGCCCACCCGGAGTACAGCGTCCGGGTGGCCGAGGAGGTGGCCCTGCAGGCCGCCCTGGGCCTGATGCTGACCCGCGGGCTGGAACTGGGCGCGCTGCCGGGCCTGGTGGCCGAGGCCCGGGCCACCCTGGCCGGCGGCCTGGGGCTCACCGCCCTGCTGGCCCTGGCCGCGTGATCGGGGGCGCCGCCATGAGCTTCCCGCCCTCGCCCGCGACCCTGCTGGAGGTGGCGCACAACCAGGGCATCCTCCTCGATCTGCTGAAGTCGGAACTGGCGCGCGCCGCCACCCTGGAGGTGCCGCCGGCGCCGTTTCGGTCCCGGGCCCGGGCCGGCCAGGGCCCGTTCGAGGCGGCCCTGCGGCGCGCGCGGCTGCCGGTGATCGCCGAGTTCAAGCGCGCCTCGCCGTCCCTGGGGCCGTTCGCCGCCCAGGCCGATCCCGCGCTGCAGCTGGCCGCCTACCTCCGGGGCGGGGCCGCGGCCTGCTCCATCCTGGCCGAACCGGCCCGGTTCCTGGGCGACCCCCGGGACTTCCCGGTGGCCAAGGCCCTGGGCCTGCCGGTGCTCTACAAGGGCTTCGTCTGCACCGAGGCGCACCTGGACGAGGCCGTGGCCCTGGGCGCCGACGCGGTGCTGCTCATCACCCGGATCCTGGGCGAGCATCTGGCCGGCTTCGCCGCCGCCGCCCGGGTGCGCGGCCTGGAGCCGCTGGTGGAACTGCACGCGCCCGCCGAGATCCCGGCGGTGCAGGCGGCCAACGTGCGCATGGTGGGCTGGAACGCCCGCAACCTGGCCGATTTCTCGGTGCTGGACGCCCCGGCGGCCCTGCTGCGGTCGGCCTTCCCGGCCGCCCTGCTGGTGCGCGAATCGGGCCTGCACCGTCCCCAGGACGCCCGGGCCGCCCTGGACCAGGGCTTCGATGCGGTGCTCATCGGCGAGGCGCTCATGCGCGCCGCCGATCCGGCCGCGTTCCTGGCCGGCATCCGCGCCCCGGAGGTGTCCCGGTGATGGCCAAGGTCTGCGGTCTGACCTCCGCCGGGGATGTGGCCGCGGCCCTGGCGGCCGGCGCCGACCTGCTGGGCTTCCTGGTCTGCCCCGCCAGCCCCCGGCACTGCCCGGATCTGGGCCTGGCGGCCCTGGCCGGGGAGCGCGCCATCCTGGTGGCGGTGGCCCCGGACGCGGCCACCCTGCTGGCCATGGCCCGCCAGGCCGGCACCCGCTGGGTGCAGCCGTACCTGCCGCCGGCGGAGCGCGCCCGGGCCTTGGCCGGGCTGCGGGCGGAGGGCCGGCAGAGCCTGCTGCCCTGGCCGGACGATCCGGACCAGCCGGCGCTGGACGCCGATCTCTACCTGTGGGAAAGCAGCCCGCGCGCCACCGGGCTGCTGGGCGGGTCCGGCCGCGACCATCCCATGAGCTTCCCGCCGCCCGGCCCGTTCCTGCTGGGCGGCGGCCTGGATGGCGCGGTCCTGGCCGAGCGCCTGGGCCGCATGCCCGCGCCGGCCCGGGCCCACTGCCGCGGCTTCGACGCCGCCAGCCGTCTGGAATCCGCCCCCGGCCGCAAGGATCCGGCCCGGGTCGCCCTGTTCGTTCATACTGCCCATGCGCAGGAGTAGCCTTTGACCCCCTCGACCCCCCCATCCGCCACCGCCTTCCGTTTGCCCACCCGCTATGGGAGCCAGGGGCTGGGCGGCTGCTACGCCCCGGAAACCCTCATGCAGCCGTTGCTGGAACTGGAGTCGGCCCTGCTGGACGCCCTGGCCGATCCGGCCTTCCAGGCCGAACTGGGCCGGGAGCTGCGGGACTTCGTGGGCCGGCCCACGCCGCTGACCCCGGCTCCGCGCCTGGCCCGGGCGGTGGGGCTGCGGGCGCTCTACCTCAAGCGCGAGGACCAGGCCCACACCGGCGCCCACAAGATCAACAACGCCCTGGCCCAGGCTCTGCTGGCCCGGCGCATGGGCAAGGCCCAGGTGATCGCCGAGACCGGCGCCGGCCAGCACGGGGTGGCCACCGCCGCCGCCTGCGCCCGGTTGGGGTTGGGCTGCACGGTCTACATGGGCACCGTGGACATGGCCCGGCAGGCGCCCAATGTGGCGCGCATGCGGCTGTTCGGCGCCCAGGTGGTGCCGGTCGAGGCCGGCCAGGCGACCCTCAAAGAGGCCGTGAACGAGGCCCTGCGCACCTGGGCGGCCCGCTGCGACCAGGCCCACTACATCCTGGGCTCGGCCCTGGGGCCGCATCCGTTCCCGTACATGGTGCGCAGCTTCCAGGCCATCATCGGCCGGGAGGCCCGGGCCCAGATGCTGGAGGCCACGGGCGGGCTGCCGGACGCGGTGGTGGCCTGCGCCGGAGGCGGCAGCAACGGCCTGGGCCTGCTGGTGCCGTTCCTGGCCGATCCGGTGCGGCTGGTGGCGGTGGAGGCCGGGGGCCACGGCCGCGGCATCGGCGAGCATGCGGCCCGGCTGGATGGCGGCCGCCTGGGCGTGCTGCACGGCTGCAAAAGCCTGCTGCTGCAGGACGCGGCCGGATGGACCGCCGACACCGCCAGTGTCAGCGCCGGCCTGGACTACCCGTCCATCGGTCCGGAACTGGCCGCGCTGATCCTGGACGGCCGGGTGCAGTGCGCCCGCGCCTCGGACGCCGAGGCCCTGGCCGGGGCCCAGCTTCTGGCCCGGACCGAGGGTATCCTGCCCGCCCTGGAATCCAGCCACGCCCTGGCCCACCTGGGGGCCCTGGCCGCCGGCGGCGCCGGCAGCGTCCTGCTGGGCCTGTCCGGCCGCGGCGACAAGGACCTGGCCACCTACCAATCGCGCCTGGAGTTTTGACATGGAACGCATCCTGCCCTTCATCACCGCCGGCGATCCGGATCTGGCCGGCCTGCCGGGCCTGCTGGCGCAGTTCCAGGCCCTGGGCGTGCGCACCCTGGAGCTGGGCCTGGCCCATTCCGATCCGGTGGCGGACGGCCCGGTGCTCCAGGCCGCGGCCCATCGGGCCCTGCTGGGCGGCGCCACCGCCCGGCGGGTGCTGGAGACCCTGGCCGGGGTCACCGCCAGCCCCGACCTGGTCCTGTTCACCTACTTCAATCCCCTGATGCAGCTGGGCCGGGATCTGCTGCCGCTGCTGCGGCCGACCCCGGTGCGCGCCCTGCTGGTGGTGGATCTGCCCGCCGGCGAGGAGCCGGATTGGGAGGCGGAGCTGCGCCAGGCCGGCTATCCCATCGTGCCGCTGCTGAGCCCCACTACGCCGCCGGCCCGGGCCCTGGAACTGCTGGCGGCCCGCCCCGATCCGGGGCCCCAGGCACCGTTCGCCCAGCGTTTCGCCTACGTGGTGGCCCGTCTGGGGGTCACGGGCGATGGCCAGGCCACCGACCTGGGCCCGGTCCAGGAGCGGCTGCGGGTCCTGGCCGCCGGCAGCGACCGGCCCCTGGCCGTGGGCTTCGGCCTGGACCAGCCGGAGCTGCTGGAGCGGGTGCGGCGGATGGGGGCCACCCCGGTCATCGGCTCGGCCCTGGTCCAGGCCCTGCACGCCGGGCAAAGCGTGGCGGGGTTCCTGGGGCCGCGCATGGGGGGCTGAGCCGGTCAAGAACCAGGCGGGGCAGGCGCGGAAAGCGCCAGCGAAAGCACCCTGGGGCTGATCGCGGCCGTGCAGTCCGGGTTGGCGGTGGCCGGCCTGGCCCGCTGCTGCGTGCCCGCGAGCCTGCGGATCATCGGCGAGGCCCAGGGGCTGCCCGCGCTCCGGGATCTGGAGCTGGGCCTGCTGGGCGATTCCGTGGAAAGCGCGCCGGCGATCCAGCGGCTGGCGCAGTTCCTGCGGCGGTCCCTGGCGCAATAGCAGCCGCTCCGGAGTAGGCTACAGACACACCCCCAGGAGGCACCCATGGACTCGACCCCCCTTCGCACGCTGCTGGAGGCTTGGCACGACCGCCTGCTGGCCGTCACCGAGGCCGAGGCCCAGGAGGTGGTGGGCACCCGCTGGAGCCGCAAGGAGCTGCTGGGCCACCTCATCGATTCGGCCGCCAACAACCACCAGCGCTTCATCCGGCTGCAGCAGGGCGATCTGCAGGGGCTGGCGGGCTACGCCCAGGAGCACTGGGTGGCGGCCGGCCAGTACCAGCGGGCCGCCTGGAGCGATCTGGTGGCCCTGTGGTGGCAGTACCACCGGCAGCTGGCCCTGATCATCGACGGCATCGATCCGGCCTGCGGCGGCCGGGTCTGGCAGGAGGGCGGGGTGGACCTGGAGGCCCTGGTGCTGGACTACCCCCGGCACCAGCTGCACCACCTGGAGCGTCTGCTCTGAAAGGGGGAACTGCCTGCTCGCTGCGCTCGCGATGTTCCCCCTTTGACCCTCACGTGGTGCCCGGGCAAAGCCCGGGCACCACGTCTGCGCCTCTGAACCGCGCCGCGGCCCCAGGCCTTGTATATTGCCAAGTTCAACGGAATACCTATATTGGCCCTTGCTGCCGTTGGCCTGTTCGAGGTGCCCGATGCCCATCGCCGTGTGGATGCCCACCTACCTGACCGGCAACGCTTCCGTGGACCGGCAGCACCAGCGCCTGTTCGACCTGGTGAACGAGCTGCACCACGGCATCATCGCCGGCAAGGGCCGGGAAAGCCTGGGTCCCGCCCTCAAGGCCCTGGCCAGCTACACCCTGGAGCATTTCGCCACGGAGGAGGGCTTCATGCGCAGCACCAGCTATCCGGACTTCGCCCGGCACAAGGCCAAGCACGATCTGCTGGCGGCCCAGGTGAAGGACCTCATGGTCCAGTTCGACGCCGGCGGGATGACCCTGCCCGGCACCCTGTCCAAGTTCCTGGCCGACTGGCTCACCCACCACATCAAGGAAGAGGACATGGCCATGATCACCTGGGTGCGCGAGCGGGAAGGGGCCAAGGCATAACCCGGCCGACGCTATCGTGGGCCGGTCTGAGTGGGGTGGGCCAGCTGGCTGAAGTTCCGGCGCCAACCGCCATTGCGCGCGGCCACCCGGCCGATGCTTTTGGGGCAGGCGCTCCGGCACTGGGCGCAGCGGTGCACGCACAGGCCGGGGCCGACCTGGACCACCGCGCGGGTGCGGTGGCGGGTTTGCAGGACCGACCGGCCAATGAGGGCGTGGAGGGCGTGCTCGGGGCCGGGGTCCGGTCCCGGATCGGCCTCCGGCGTGCCGCATTTGATGAACTTCTCGTCGCGGTCCTGGCCGCCGTCCGTACGGTCGCCTGGGATGCCGTCGGTCACTCCGGCGGGGAGGACGAGGGGGGACGGGGAGGTCGCGCAGCGACCGCGCGTTCCCCCCTCCTTCCGGTCAGGGCAGCAAGGGGCGATCGGGAGTGCTTCGATCATCGGGCAACCTCGGCTAGACGGCACCAGTATAAATCATTATTTCAACAGGGCGAGATCTGATCTAATGAAATAATCATCCGCCCGGACCGCGAGGTCCGGGCGGCAGGACGGACGACGCGGTTCAGGAACCGGCTTCGCGGGGGGCGCGCCGGCGCTTCTGGAACCGCCGGATCAGGGCGTTGGTGGAGGCGTCGTGCTGCAGCGGGACCGGGGCGGTGGCCTCCAGCTCGGGCAGGATCCGGCCGGCCAGCGCCTTGCCCAGCTCCACGCCCCACTGGTCGAAGGAGTCCAGGCGCAGGATGGCGCCCTGGGTGAACACGCTGTGCTCGTAGAGCGCCACCAGGGCGCCCAGGGCGGCCGGGGTGAGGCGGTCCAGGAACAGGGTGCTGGAGGGGCGGTTGCCGGGGAAGGTCTTGTGCGGCACCAACCAGGCGGGCACACCCTCGGCTTGCACTTCCTGGGCGGTCTTGCCGAACGCCAGCGCCTCGGCCTGGGCGAACACGTTGGCCAGGAGCATCTCGTGGTGGCGCCCCAGGGGGTTCAGGGACTGGGCGAAGGCGATGAAGTCGCAGGGGATCAGCCGGGTGCCCTGGTGCAGCAGCTGGTAGAAGGAGTGCTGGCCGTTGGTGCCCGGTTCGCCCCAGTAGACCAGGCTGGTGGCGTAGCCGGTCTCGGCGCCGTCCAGGGTGACCCGCTTGCCGTTGCTTTCCATGACCAGCTGCTGCAGGTAGGCGGGGAAGCGCTTGAGATACTGGTCGTAGGGCAGCACCGCCTGGCTCTGGGCGCCCAGGAAGTTGCTGTACCAGAGGTTGAGCAGGCCCATCAGCACCGGCAGGTTGTGCTCGAAGGGGGCGGTTCGGAAGTGCTCGTCCATGGCGTGGAAGCCGTCGAGCATGGCCCGGAACTGGTCGGGGCCCACGGCGATCATGGTGGACAGGCCGATGGCCGAGGTCATGGAGTAGCGGCCCCCCACCCAGTCCCAGAACTCGAACATGTTGGCCGGGTCGATGCCGAACTTGGCCACCTCGGCGGTGTTGGTGGAGACCGCCACGAAGTGCCGGGCCACCGCGGCCGGGTCCTGCAGCTTGGCCAGGGCCCAGTCCCGGGCGGTGGCGGCGTTGGTCATGGTCTCCTGGGTGGTGAAGGTCTTGGAACAGATGATGAACAGGGTCTCTTCCGGATCCAGGTCCCAGGTGGCCTCGGCGAAATCGGTGCCGTCCACGTTGGATACGAAGCGGAACGCCAGGTCGCGCTGGCTGTAGTGGCGCAGGGCCTCGAAGGCCATGACCGGGCCCAGGTCGGAGCCGCCGATGCCGACGTTGATGATGGTGCGGATCCGCTTGCCGGTGTGGCCCAGCCAGGCGCCGCTGCGCACCTGGTCGGCGAAGGCCGCCATGCGGTCCAGCACGGCGTGCACCTGGGGCACCACGTCCACGCCGTCCACGGGGATGACCTGGCCCTTGGGGGCGCGCAGGGCCACGTGCAGCACGGCCCGGTTCTCGGTGAGGTTGATGCGCTGGCCCTGGAACATGGCCTCGATCCGGGCGCGCAGGCCCGATTCCTCGGCCAGGCGCAGCAGCAGGCCGAGGGTCTCGGCGGTGACCAGGTGCTTGGAGTAGTCCAGGGTGACGCCTGCCGCCTCGACGGTCATGCGTTCCGCCCGCTTGGGATCCTCGGCGAACAGCTTGCGCAGCTGCAGGCTGCGGACCTTGGGGTGGTGGGCTTCCAGAGCCTGCCAGGCCGCTAGCTGGGTGAGGGGAGTGAGGCTGGTTGTCATGGGCGCATCCTGGAGATCCGTTGCGGTTCGTCCTTCACTCTACCAGCGGCGGGGAAGCTATGCGGCGCCGCCGCACCCGGGGCTGACTACACGGAAAGGCCATGCGGCGCCGCCGCACCCGGGTCTGGCTGCACGGGAAAGGTCTGCGGCACCGCCGCGCCCGGGCCCGGCAGGAAACGGCCCCAACTGCCGGGCGCGTCCCCGCCCACGGGCGGCCAGGCCTGCCGGCCGTTGACCAGCACATGGGCGATGCCTTCGGCCCGCAGGCGCGGCTCCTCATAGGTGGACCGGTCGCGCACCCGGTCCGGGTCGAACAGCACCAGGTCGGCGTAGGCGCCCGGGCACACCCGGCCCCGGTCCACCAGGCCGAACACCTGGGCCGGCAGCAGGGTCATCTTGCGCACCGCTTCGGGCAGGGACAGCAGGCCCCGGTCCCGGGCGTACTCGCCCAGCACCCGGGCGAAGGCGCCCCACAGCCGGGGGTGGGGGTGGGTGTCGGCGGGCAGGCCGTCCGAGCCCACCATGCAGCGGTCGTAGGTGAGGAACCCGGCCACGTCCGCCTCGTCCATGTGGAAGTAGACCGCTCCGGCCGGCTGCAGCCGGCGGATGCTTTCCGCCGGGGAGCAGCCCCAGTGGGCGCCGATCGCCTCCAGGGTCTGGCCGCGCAGCTCCGGGTGGGGCCGGGACCAGGCCAGCAGGACCCGCCGGGAATGGGCCACGGCCACCGGGTCCAGGACACTGGAGCCGGCGGTGTAGGGATAGCTGTCGATGGCGAACGCCAGACCGGCGCCGGCCGTGCGGTACAGTTCCAGCAGCTCCGGGCCCCGGCCGCGGTTGGCCGCGCCGGCCACCTTCTGGTGGGACAGCACCAGGAAGGCCCCGGACTCCCGGGCGCAGCGGAAGGCCTCGCGCACCGCGCCGGCCACGCCGTCGTACTCGTCCCGCAGGTGCATGCACAGCCGCCCGCCCAGTTCGGCCGCGGTCCGGGCCAGATGTACCACCTCGGCGGTGTCGGCGGCGGCGTTGGTGGGGTAGGACAGCCCGCAGCTCAGCCCCGCGGCACCGGCCGCCATGGCGGCCCGCACGGCGTCGGCCATGGCCTCCAGATCGACCGGACTGGCCGGTTGCGTGTAGTCGGCCATGCCCCCCACCCGCAGGGTGCCGTGCCCCACCAGGGCGGCCACGTTCAGGAACAGGGGGCCGGCCTCCAGCGCCTGGGCATAGGCCGCGAAGCTGCCGAAGCGGAACTGTTCCCGCCCGCCCAGGAGGTTGAGCGGGGGTGGCGGGTCCTGGTCCAGGCTGAGCGGGGCCAGGCTGATGCCGCAGTTGCCCACCACCACGCTGGTGACGCCCTGGCTGAGCTTGGCCGCGCTGGCCGCGCCCTGGAACACCGCCAGATCGTCGTGGCTGTGGGCATCGATGAAGCCCGGGGCCACCACCAGGCCCGTGGCGTCCAGGCTGGCGGCGCTGGCCGCCCCGGCCAGATCGCCCAGGGCAGCGATCCGGTCGCCCCGCAGGCCCAGGTCGGCGCGGAAGCCGGGCGCCCCCGTGCCGTCCACCACGCTGCCATTGCGGATCACCAGATCAAAGGGCCTGTCATCCATGTTCGGACTCCGGAACCAACGTGCCGGTGGCCGGAACGCGGGTTTCGACTATCATGATAGCGGTCCGAGAAGCGCTGCAAGACCTCCCACGTCCCAGGCTCGGCCGGTTCATGCTGCAACGGCGCTTGCCCCCACCCACCCCGCCGGGGTCGGTCGCCGGGCAGGCCCTTCAGCCAGCCCGCCGCCAGACCTGCCGTCCTTACGGAGCCTGCCATGAACCCATCCACCCACGCCGACGTGCGGATCGCCGACCTCGCCCTGGCCCCCTGGGGCCGCCGGGAGATCGCCATCGCCGAAACCGAAATGCCCGGTCTCATGGCGATCCGCGAGGAATACCAGGCGGCCCAGCCGCTGCGCGGCGCGCGCATCGCCGGGTCGCTGCACATGACCATCCAGACCGCGGTGCTGATCGAGACCCTCAAGGCCCTGGGGGCGGAGGTGCGCTGGGCCTCCTGCAACATCTTCTCCACCCAGGACCACGCCGCCGCCGCCATCGCCGCCGGGGGCACCCCGGTCTACGCCTACAAGGGCGAGACCCTGGACGACTACTGGGCCTTCACCCACCAGATCTTCGCCTTCCCGGAAGGCACCCCCAACCTGATCCTGGATGACGGCGGCGATGCCACCCTGCTGGTGCATCTGGGCGCCCGGGCGGCCAAGGACCGCAGCCTGCTGGACCACCCCGGCAACGAGGAGGAGGTGGCCCTGTTCGGCGCCATCCGTCGGCAGCTGGACCAGGATCCCGGCTGGTACGAGCGGCAGCTGGCGGCCATCCTGGGCGTCACCGAGGAGACCACCACCGGCGTGCACCGGCTGTACCAGATGGCCGCCCGGGGTGAGCTGAAGTTCCCGGCCATCAACGTCAACGATTCGGTGACCAAGTCCAAGTTCGACAATCTCTACGGCTGCCGGGAATCCCTGGTGGACGGCATCAAGCGGGCGACCGACGTGATGATCGCCGGCAAGGTGGCGGTGATCTGCGGCTACGGCGACGTGGGCAAGGGCTGCGCCCAGGCCATGCGGGCCCTGTCGGCCCAGGTGTGGGTCACCGAGATCGATCCCATCTGCGCGCTCCAGGCGGCCATGGAGGGCTTCCGGGTGGTGACCATGGAATACGCCGCCGACCAGGGCGACATCTTCGTCACCTGCACCGGCAACCGGCACGTCATCAGCCACGCGCACATGGCGCGGATGAAGGACCAGGCCATCGTCTGCAACATCGGCCACTTCGACAGCGAGATCGATATCGCCTCCCTGGAGAGCTGCCAGTGGGAGGAGATCAAGCCCCAGGTGGACCACGTGATCTTCCCGGACGGCAAGCGCATCATCCTGCTGGCCAAGGGCCGGCTGGTGAACCTGGGCTGCGGCACCGGCCACCCCTCGTACGTGATGAGCTCCTCCTTCGCCAACCAGACCCTGGCCCAGATCGAGCTGTGGACCAACCCCGGCAAGTACCCCATCGGGGTATACACCCTGCCCAAGCACCTGGACGAGAAGGTGGCGCGGCTGCAGCTGAAGAAGCTCAATGCCCAGCTGTCGGTGCTCACCGACGAGCAGGCCCAGTACATCGACGTGCCGCTGTCCGGGCCGTACAAGCCCGAACACTACCGTTACTAGCCATGACGCGATGACCGCGCCGCTGCGGGTGCTTGAACTGTTCTCCGGCCTGGGCGGCTGGCGCTATGCCCTGGGCGGCCGGGGCACGGTGGTGGCCGCCTATGACATCCACCCAGGTGCGAATGCTACCTACGCGTTGAACCACAAGCAGCGCCCCCTGGACCGGAATCTGGCGACTTTGCCGCTGGCAGCCCTTGCTGGCCATCGTGCCGATACCTGGATGATGAGCCCACCCTGCCAGCCGTTCTGCCGCATGGGAAACCGGTCGGACCTCCAGGATCCTCGCTCGGCGCCTTTTTTGCGACTGATGGAGATACTGGAGACTGCGCCGCCAGACCACTTGGTCCTGGAGAATGTCATGGGTTTCTTGAACACCCATGCCCACGATTTGCTGCTGGGAAAGCTGGATCGCCATGGCTTCCACCGGGTGGAACTATCCGTCTGCCCAAGCCGCTTTGGCATGCCCAACCTGCGTCCCCGAGCCTACGTTGTGGCTTCTCGGCATCCCTTGCGGACGCTCACGCTACCGGACCTTCCGGCTCCGGCACTGGCAGATTTCCTGGATGTGGAAGAGGACGAACAGCTGTATCTGGGGGAGGAGCAATTGCGCCATAAACCAGGACTCGATCTCGTTCGGCCTGATGCTTCGCGAAGCAGCTGCTTCATTGGTGGCTATGGGCAGCGATTCCTTGGCAGCGGTTCCTTTCTGGTCACCCCTCGCGGCATCCGCCGCTTTTCGCCCGGGGAAGTGGCTCGCCTCCTTGGTTACCCCGGCACTTTCAGCTTTCCCGATGGCCTGACCTTGATGCAGCGGTACAAACTGCTCGGTAATGGGCTCAGTCTGCCCGTGGCCCGTTGGGTGGTGGGCCACCTTGTGGGCGACCCGTGATCCTGTCCGCATTCCGTTGCAACCAAAATGAGGGCAGGGGGGGTGGCAACGGGTTCGCTCAAGGATAGTAGGTCGTTATATGTAAATAAATATGGATTGGCTTGGGAGTTGCGTACGCCATTGTTTCCAACCCTGACCACCCAAAAGGAATGGATTGCCATGGACCCGGAAGCGACGGCCTCCCCAGACACGCTACCCGGGGCAGCGCCGGCTGAATCTGTTCCCGGGAAAAGCAGCTACATCTGTCCAATGCACCCGGACGTGCGGCAGGACCAGCCGGGGGACTGTCCCAAGTGCGGCATGCCCCTCGAACTGGCCACCGTCAAGGCCGGTGCCGAAGCGGAGGCGAAGGACCAACTGGGGGGCCTGAATCGACGCCTCTGGATCGGCGCAGCCTTGGCTCTGCCGGTGTTCCTTTTGGCCATGGCCCACATGGTCCCGGGCCTCTCCAGGCTGGCCTGGGTGGAAAGCAGCCCGGCACGGTGGCTTCAGGCAGCCCTGACGACCCCTGTGGTCTGGTGGGCAGGTTGGCCGTTCTGGCGCAAGGGCGTTCGCTCCATCGCGACCTGGCACCTGAACATGTTCACCCTGATCACCCTTGGCGTCGGGGCCGGCTACCTCTACAGCATGGCGGCCATGGTCTTTCCCGGACTTTTCCCGAATCCGCTGCGGCCTGGCGGGATGGTTCCCGTCTACTTTGAAGCGTCAGCCGTGATCGTCGTACTCGTACTCCTGGGCCAGGTGCTTGAATTCCGAGCCCACAGCCGCACCGGGAGTGCCATCAAGGCCCTGCTGGACTTGGCGCCACCCACCGCCAGGCAGGTCGCTCCCGGCGGGGACAACGAGGTCCCCCTGGATCGGGTGAAAGTCGGTGACTGGTTGAGAGTGGTTCCCGGTGACCGGGTGCCGGTGGATGGCACGCTGGTGGAAGGCCATTCAAGTGTGGAAGAGTCCATGGTGACCGGGGAGCCGCTGCCTGTGGAAAAGGCGGTCGGCGACCGGGTGACCGGCGGTACCGTCAACGGCTCCGGCAGTTTTGTGATGCGCGCCGAGCGGGTTGGCAGCGATACCGTGCTGGGTCAGATCGTCACCATGGTGGCCGACGCCCAGCGCAGTCGAGCCCCCATCCAGGGCCTCGCCGACCAGGTGGCGAGCCTGTTCGTGCCGGCGGTGGTTGCCGTCGCCTTGCTGGCATTCGCCCTGTGGCTGTGGCTTGGGCCCGAGCCACGGCTCGCCCATGCCATCGTCAATGCCGTTGCTGTTCTCATCGTCGCTTGCCCCTGCGCCCTCGGTCTTGCTACGCCCATGTCCATCATGGTCGGGGTCGGCCGTGGCGCCCGGGAAGGGGTGCTGCTGAAAAACGCCGAGTCCCTGGAACGGCTGGAGAAGATCACGATCCTGGTCGTGGACAAGACGGGCACGCTCACCGAGGGCAGACCCAAGCTGGTGGCTATCCTGCCGAATCAGGGATTCGATGGCAAAGAGATCCTGCGTCTTTCGGCTTCCCTGGAACAGAACAGCGAGCACCCACTCGCTGCCGCCATCGTCGGTGGCGCCAAGGAACAAAGCCTGGCCCTCGAGGCCGTGAACGGCTTTCGATCGGTGACGGGGGGCGGTGTCATCGGTCGCATCGCCGATCGCCAGGTGATGATCGGCAAGCTGGAGTTCCTGCGGAACGCAAAGGTGCCAGGGATGGAAGGGCTGGAAACTTCGGCCGTGGAGCTTCAGGACGCGGGGAAGACGGTCATGTATGTCGCCATCGACGGCAAACCCGCCGGGCTTCTCGCGGTCGCCGACCCGATCAAGACCACGACCGCCGAGGCTGTCCAGTCACTGCACAGCCTCGGCATCAGGATCATCATGGTCACCGGGGACAACCGCCGCACCGCGGACCTGGTGGCCAAAGAACTTGGCCTGGATGGCCTGGAGGCGGGGATCGAACCTGCGGGCAAGGTGGCCTATATCAAGAAACTTCGAGCCAATGGTGCCCGCGTGGCGATGGCCGGGGACGGGGTCAACGACGCCCCCGCCCTGAGTGCAGCCGATGTGGGGATCGCCATGGGCACGGGTACCGACGTGGCCATGCAAAGCGCGGGCGTCACCCTGGTGCAGGGGGACCTCCGCAGCATTGCCAATGCCATCCATCTCAGTCGGGCCACCATGGGGAACATTCGCGAAAATCTGACGTTCGCCTTTCTTTATAACGCCCTGGGGATTCCGGTCGCGGCAGGGGTGCTGTACCCGCACTTCGGGTTATTGCTCAGCCCGATCATCGCCGGCGCCGCCATGAGCCTGAGTTCGATATCGGTCATTGGCAACGCTTTGCGGTTGCGAATGGTGAAGCTATGAATCGAGGCTTCGCAACATCGTGCTTCTCCTGTTCGCATCCCGGCTCTGGGGGGATTCGCGTTACGGCACCCCATGCATCATCCGCGCCAGCCGATCCCTGCCTGCTCTCTGCCCGCATGAATGCGGAGCCAGTCCCCCATGCGAGGTGGCTCGCCCCTGGTTCTGGGGTGGGCCGGACTCGGTCAAACTGAACTGTCTTGCAATAAAGTGATTTGAATCCTGGGGACTCCGTGTCGTAGCCGTGGCGATTCATTGGGTTATCTTGCCCGGCACAGAACCTGCTTAAAGCGCCCTGGCCAAGTTGGTCAGGCACCCCTCGGCCCAGGGAAAAACCACCATGATCCGACGCAATGCCAGGATGATCCCGATGCCGCTGTACCCCCTGCGGTTCGTGCCCATGTTCCAGTACCGCCCCTGGGGCGGCCGGCGCCTGGCCGAGCTGCTTGCCACCTCGCTGCCCGGCGACGGCCCCATCGGCGAAGCCTGGCTCCTGAGTGACCGCGAGGACCATTCCAGCCGCATCGCCAATGGCCCGCTGCAGGGACAGACGCTCGGGCAGCTGCTGAAGCGGTGGCCGGTGCCCCTGCTTGGGGAACGGGCCGGGCGTTTCCAGAGGTTCCCGCTCCTCCTTAAGTTCCTCGACGCACGCGCCACGCTTTCGGTGCAAGTCCATCCTTCGGATCTGCAGACGGCCTTCCTGCCCCCGGGCGAGGCTGGCAAGACGGAAGCCTGGGTGGTCCTGGAGGCGGGGCCGGAAAGGATCATCTACGCCGGCCTGAAGCCGGGCACCACCTCCGAGGATCTGCGGCAGGCGATCGCGCAACGGGCGGTGGCCGACCAGCTTGCCAGTTTCAGGCCGAAGCCGGGCGATGGCGTCTTCATTCCGGCCGGGACCGTGCACTCGCTGGGCGATCTGGTGGTGTTCGAAGTGCAGGAGAACAGTGATGTGACCTTCCGCCTTGATGATTGGGGACGCGCGGATCCGAAGACAGGACAGAGCCGGCCCCTGCAGGTGGAACAGGCGCTGGCTTGCATCGACTTTGAACGGGGCCCTGCGGGTCCGGTGGTGCCGGTGGTGGAAACGGCTCAAGGGGAACTGCGGGAGCGGATCTTCCTTTGCGAACACTTCGGATTGTGGCGCATTCATGGCGCCGCGCCCTTCCCGGTCGGCGCGGCGGGAGCACCGAGGGTGCTGGTATGCATCGCCGGGGACGGACGCCTGGAGCATGACGGCGTCCGCTATGCCGTCAGCAGAGGCGATGTCCTGGTCCTGCCTGCCGCCCTGGGGGTGTGCTCCTGTTCCAGCGCCGAGACGATCACCCTGCTGGAGCTTTCCCTGCCGGAAGGCGATTGACCCATGAAAAAGCTCATCATATTTGACCTGGATGGCACGATCGCCGAAAGCAAGTCGCCGCTCGATGCCGAGATGGCCAGCCTGCTCAGTGGGCTTCTGGCAGTCGTGAAGGTCGCCATCATTTCCGGCGGCAACTGGCCCCAATTCCAAAGGCAGGTGCTCAGCCATCTGGGCCAGGACGCCCACCTGAAGCAGCTATCCATCCTTCCCACCTGCGGCACCAAGTTCTACCGGTATGAATCGGGTTGGGAACTGCTTTATTCCGAAGATTTCTCGGTCGAGGAAAAAGAGAAGATCATCCGCTCGTTGCAGCAGACCCTGGCCCAATCCGGTTTCGCGACCCGAAAAATCTGGGGCCAGCAGATCGAAGATCGCGGCAGCCAGATCACCTTTTCCGCCCTGGGCCAGGAGGCGCCCATCGATCCAAAGGAGAAATGGGACCCGGACTTCTCCAAGCGCAAGCAGATGAAGGTTTTCCTGGACACGCTGATCCCCGAGTTCTCGGTGCGGCTGGGCGGCACGACCTCCATCGACGTCACCCGGCCCGGCATCGACAAGGCCTATGGGATCAGGAAGCTCCGGGACACGCTCGGCATCGCCATCCAGGACATGCTCTACGTGGGGGATGCGCTGTTTCCGGGCGGCAACGATTACCCTGCCAAGGAAGCGGGCGTCCTGTGCATCCAGGTCAGGGACCCTGAGGAATCGAAGCGGGTGATCGAAACGATTGTCGCCTGCCTGGAGGGTGCTCCGGCCCCCGTCCTGGCCGAAGGGAAGTCGCGATGAGCCTGTTACTCCGGGGGGGCAAGGCCAGCGAGGCGAGGCCATGAGTGCCGGAGCGCCCACCAAAAACCTCGGCGTGGTCGCCTCCATCCGGGGCAGCGTCGTGGAGATCCGCTTCGATCGGCATCTGCCGCCGATCTACTCGCTGCTCCGCGCTGGCGAGGACGGCCGGATCGTCATCGAAGTCCTGGCCCAGATCTTCCATAATCGCCCGAAGTCCGGGTCACTCTATGAGCCGGTCAGCCAGCGGTTGTTGCCGCTCGACGCGCAATGGCAACAGGCTTTGGCCAAAGTCAGTTGGCCGACCCAAGCCGTGCCCGAGATCATGGGGGCGGGCACCACAGCCATGGGCGCGCTCATCCGCGAATATCTATTCATCTCCCTGTTCCGGGCGTGTGCGGAATCGCTTGCGAGCGAGAACGCCTGTCGCCTGGCGGCGATGGAACGTGCCAACAAGAACATCGACGAACTGCTGGAGCAACTCCATGGAACCTTCCACCGTCTCCGCCAGAGCGGTATTGATGAAGAATTATTCGATGTGATTGCCGGTTTTGGGGCGCTTCCGCGCTCTGCGCCACATCCGCATCCTGCGGGTTCACCTCAGTGAGCCCTGACAATGCCATGGGTAATCCTTCAGGAAAGGACCAAATGCTGAAGATAGAGTCCTTGGCCGAGCCTCTTGCCCCTGGTCCAGCGGGGCCCATCACGGCTGTGCTGTTCGACTTCAGTTCGACCCTGGTGGACATCGGCGAACCGGAGTTGTGGCTCGAAGCCGCATGGCGGCGTTCTGGCCGCGGAGGATCGGTACGGGCGGGGCTGGGCCAGGATGGCGAGGAACGTCTGGTGCGGGGGCTTCGCCATTTCTGGGACGACCTCCGGGTGGTCGATCCAGACGGCCAGCGGGACCTTACGCCGGCGCGTCACCGGAAGGTTTTCGGAGTGCTCCTGGAGCGCCTTTCGGGCGTGGATCAGGCCTTGGGCCAGGCGCTCTACGACGCGCTGCCGGAAGTCTTCACGCCCTATGAAGAGGCCTTGCCCACCCTGAGTGAGCTCAAGCGCCGTGGGGTGCGTCTCGCGCTGGTGTCCAACATCGCCATGGATCTGCGCCCCATGCTCAAGCGCTGGCATTTGCTGGAGCTTTTCGACACCGTGGTGCTCTCTTTCGAAGTCGGTTCCGTGAAGCCCCAAGCGGCCATTTTCCAGCGAGCCCTGGATGGCCTGGCCATAGCACCAGGCCATGCGCTCATGGTTGGTGATGATCCCCTGCTGGATTCCGGGGCCGCGCTCCTGGGTATCCGGACGCTGCTCCTGCCTCGCACCCGAGGCCGCAGCCACGGCCTTGACCTCGTCCTCAGGGTCGTGAATTAGGTTGCCCTCGCCATCCTCGAGGCGCTGGACGCCCAGGCCCAACAGATAGTCCAGTCAGCTCGCGAGGTCTAAGCTGGGAGGGAATCGAGGGCTTTCGAACGGACCAGATCGACCCCAGGAGTGCTTTGCCCATGGTGACCCTTCCCCCCACCTCATTGTCGGTGCCAAGGTATGATACGTTCATCAGTAAGGCCTACATTCGCCTTACGGGCCATAACAGCTCTATCAGTCACCGGTTGCTGCTCATTATTGCCTTCGTGGCGTTCATCCATGTGATCCTCTGGTCCGTCCGATTCATCAGCGAATGGCTGATAAAAAAGATCCATGCCACCCGAAGTACGAACGAGTTCGTGGCCAAGAAGCCAAAATTCATGACCCTGGTCCGGCTTCTGGCCAATACCGTGACCTTCCTGATCTACTTTTTCGCGCTTGGTTTTTTCCTGGAGGAGTTCGGCGTCAGTCTCACAGGCTACCTGGCCAGTGGTTCAATTGTCGCACTGGCGATCAGCTTCGGTTCCCAAGGTCTGGTCCAGGACATGGTCATTGGCCTGACGCTGATCTTCTCGGATGCAATGGATGTGGGTGACATGGTGGAAATCGTCGGCCTCGCCATCGTCATCGGCCGGGTCGAGGAAATCGGCTTGCGCTTCACGAAGGTCCTTAATTTCCATAATCAACAGGTATTCATCCCCAACCGGACCATTGCCAATGTCAGCCGATTCCCTCATGGGGGCATCTACGTCTATGCCGACGTCCAGATCCCGTCGGACTTGGCCCCGGAAAAGGCCGGCCAGATCGTCGAAAGCCTTGCCAAGGGAATTTGGCGACAATTCGACGGCATCATCCTGAGTGAACCTGTGGTTGGAGGTGTCGAGCGTCCTCCCGACGCCGGATGGGAATTCATCCGGGTTCATTTTACCGTCTGGCCCGGTCAGGGCGACTTGATCGAGACCACGTTCCGCCAGCAGACGGTCAACGCCCTGAAACCTTTCAACGCTGCCTATGCCGACTGGCAGGTCCCTGTGACCTATCGAGCCATGAACAATACCAGAACGATCATCCCCAAGGAATCACGGTGACGTTGGTGGTGGACCTGGATTCCGGAGCCTCCTGCTAGGGTTTTGCCGATGCCTGGCTCGCCACGGCCATCGTAGCCTCGCCGCCACAACTTGAACTGTGCCTCACCAGGACTTCCTGGCTGTTTCGGCCTTGTTCAGCCCTTGCAGGGCCCCATAGTGGCGTTCGTTCCGATCAGCCCGTGCCATTGGACGGATGGTTCCTGGTTGGAGCTTCTCTGCCTGAGCTGGGTCCGAGCTCACGGCACACCGAGCGTGCGATCATCAGTTCCTCGTCCGTTCGTATGACACGGACCGCGACATGGCCTGTCGACTCCGAAATCAAGCCCGCATTCGCGAGGTTTCGTTCTTGATCGAGTGCGATGCCAAAACCTTCCAGTCCCGCGCAAATCCGTGCCCGCACTGCGGGCGCATTCTCTCCAATGCCACCTGCAAACACCAGCGTATCCAGGCCCCCGAGGACAGCCATGAACGCGCCGAGCCATTTTTTAGCCTGGTAGCAGAACAAAGCTACGGCCTCGGCTGCTCGGACGTCCTGCTTTTCGCGCTGCAGTAGATCACGCATATCAGAACTGGTTTCGGATATGCCCAGCAGTCCGGAACAGTGGTTGACCATTTCGAAAAATGGCTTTGTCGCCATCTGCTCTGTGCGATCCAGGTAGGCTGCAAGGCCCGGGTCCAGATCGCCAGAGCGTGTGCTCATCACCAGGCCTCCCGTCGGCGTGAAGCCCATGCTGGTGTCCATGCTCTGGCCGTCGCGCACGGCGGCCATGCTTGCCCCGTTCCCAAGATGCGCCAGGACCACGCGTCCGTGGGTGGCGGCGGGATCACCGAGACGCGCGAGTTCTTCCATCAAATAGGCATAGGACAAGCCATGGAAGCCATAGCGTTGAATACCCTTTGCTTCGAAGCGGCGTGGCAGCGGAAGGAGCTTGGCCACGCGCGGCATCGTGTGGTGGAAGGCCGTGTCAAAGCAGGCCACCTGAGGCAGTTTGGGATAGCGCCGGCGGAACGCCTCGATCAGCTCCAGCTCGTTGGGCAGGTGATCCGGATCCAAGGGACTGATTTGATGCAGTTCGTCCAGCAATCCCTGGGTGATCAGCTCGGGCTGAGTATGTTGCATGCCGTGGGTTACGCGGTGTCCCACCGCCTGGATGGACGCGAAACCCTCCTGTCCCTCGAGCCAATGGATCAGGAGATCTGGCGCAGACTGGTTCCCGGAGAGGGGAACGTTCTGTTCCTCCTGATGCTTCCCGGACAGCCCGTGAACGGTAAGATTCGTTCCACTGAGGCCAATGCGGTCGACCTGGCCATGGAACCTGCGCTGCAAGGGGTCACCGGCCTGGAAGAGCACAAACTTGATGCTGGAAGAGCCGGCATTTAGAATCAGAATGAGTGGGTCAGCCGGATTCATGGCCTGTACCTCTCTGGTCGTGGCTGCCCGTGATCGCCTTTTTGATGGCGTCCACGGCGAGGCACCGGAGGGTGTCGATGGCCAAGCGGTCCAGGTCCTGCGCTGCCCGAAGGTGTTCTGACACTGTATCCATGGGGGCTCCAAGTCGTTCCTGCCGGTCGATGGGTGGAAGGCGTGCCGTGGGGCTCAGGAGGCAGCCGATCACCACAAGCGTTCAAGGCCTTGGCCAATGGCATGCAAATCCCGTTCCGGAGGCCACGCCACGGCGGCCTGTGCGCCTCCGACGGACCATCGACCTGACACCGGCGCTCCCTGCTCGATCAAAGTGGCGGGCCACCGCCCCCAGAACCAGCGGATGCCATCCGGTGGCCCGCTGGGTATTGCCGCAGCTGGGTCGGGTGGGTAAAAAACGGCAAATATCTCGAGCTTTTTCCTGGCCGCCGGCGCGGGGGTATCATGGAACCATGCCGTCCGATGTGGGACTTCCCGACAAGCCAAGCATCCACCTGCCCCTTCCCGGGTACCTGAAGTGGGCGGTGCGGGTCTGGCTGGTGCTGCTGCTGCTGAGTCCGTGCCTGGTGTTCTTCCGCTTCTCCATGCTGCAGGTGCTGGTGCTGGCCGTGGTGCTGGGCGGCTTCGGGCTGCCCTTCCTGCTGGGGCGGCTGCCCGGGGAACTGGAGGCGGCCTCCGAGCGGGTGATCCTGAACCCCCGGGCCCAGCGCTACGCCTGGATGTACCTGCTGGGCCGGGACAGCGGCGCCGGCAACCCCCAGCCCAGGTCCTTCCCGGTGGCCGAGACCCGGCTCACCTGGGAGGCCCAGCGGCTGTCCCTGGACACCGGTGAGGACCGGGTCCTGCTGGGCCATGGCGCCCAGATGGAACCGGTCCGGGACTGGCTGGTGCGGCGCGGGGTGCGGTCCGGCCGGCGGCAGTAGGCCGGTCACCAGTCCCACCTGGAATTCAGGCGGCGGCCTCCGGGGCGTCCTCCGGCGTATTTGGGGCATCCGGCGCATCCTCCGCATCGTCGGTATCCAGCGTCGGGTCCCCGGTGGCGTCCGGCGCGGCGTCCAGCTTCCGGGACGCGGCGCCGCGCCGGCCGACGTTGATGCCGGTGAAGGCCAGGCGCACCGCCTTCAGTTCCGGCCCGGTGCCGAACAGGTCCCGGGCGGCGCGCAGGGCCCCCTTGCGGGCGTCCAGGTAGCGGCTGCGGGGGGTGAGGTAGAGCGACAGGGCCCGCCACCAGATGCGCAGGGCCTTGTCGTTGCCGATGCCGCGCATGCCGTGGGGCAGATACTTGCTGTGGGTGGGATCCTTCGGCTTGGGGCTCGCCCCTTCGCACATGAAGTAGAAGGCGCGGTTCATGGGCCCGGAGGAGAAGTGCACATCCAGGTCGTCCAGGTCGGGAGACCAGGCGTCGGGGCTATCGCCGTCCAGGCTGGGCTTGTACATGTACCGGAGCGGCCGGGGGAACTCCTTCGTTTCCAGATCGGCGCCGATGGTCCAGCGGGCGCGCTGGGCCGGGATCTGATCGCCCTTGGCCTGGCCGGCCTGGGCATACAGCTGCACCATGGTGCCGAAGATGTCCGAATTGGCCTCGTTGAGCCCGCCGGTCTCGCCCTGGTAGTCCAGGCCGGCGGTGGACTGGCACAGCCCGTGGGACACCTCGTGGGCGACCACATCCAGGGCGGTGACCACGTTGAAGGTGTCCCCGTCCCCATAGGTCATGCAGAAGCAGTCGTCGGACCAGAAGGCATTGTCGAAGCCGCTGGCATAGTGCACCAGGTTGCGGACCGCGGTGCCCTTGCCGTCGACGCCGTCGCGGCCGAGGATGTGCTTGTAGAAGTCCCAGGTGGTCTGCAGCCCGAAGTGGGCGTCTACCGCCGCGGTTTGGCCGTTCTCCGAGCGGGAGCCGCGCTCGGGCCGGTAGTTCAGACCGTCGCCCCAGCGGGGGACCGGGCTCACGTAGAGCCGGCCGCCACCCTGGGTGTCGCCGCCCAGATCGCGGGTGGAAAGGTTGCCGCGGGTGGGGTCCGACAGGATGAAGCCGCACGCCATGGCCAGGCTGCCCAGCCGCACCTCGCCGCTGTACTGGGACTGGCCGAGGGTCTCGACCGGCTTCCCCTTCGGCTTATCGCTCGGCTTCCCTTTCGGCTTTCCGCCCGGTTTCGCGGTGAACAGGGTGGACCAGCGCTTGAGCACCGCGCCGGTGTGGGCGTCCACCAGGAAGTCGTCGTGGCGGGTCTCGGCCGGGCCGTTCTCCAGTTCCAGGCGGATGTGGTAGGCCAGATGGAACCGGGTGACGCGGGGGGCGAAGGCCTCGGCGTTGGCCGTGGAGTCGGTATCGGCGGCGAGGTCGGCGCGCTGGAGTGGCGCTTCGGGGTAGACCAGCAGTTCGGTGTTGGGCGGACGGGCGTAGGTCCCGCGCGGCGCCTCGCCGGTGTCGGCCAGGGCCAGCGCCTCGGCCGGGTCCAGGTTGGGCTGCACCTCCAGCTGGATCCCGCGCACCAGAGCATCGGTCATGGGCTGTTCCCGGCCCTGGGCATCCAGGTGCAGGATGGCCTGGCCGCCCCACACCCGCAGGCCGCGGTAGCGCTGCTGGAGGCGCACGTGGCGGGCCCCGGAGGGGTCCACCACCAGGTCCTGGACCCGGAAATCGGTGCCGGGGCCCAGGCCCAGCTCCGGGGCCCGGTCCTGGAGGCGCTGGTTCCAGGGCTCGTCGGGAATGGCCGGGGTCTCGGCCCGCAGGGCCAGGCCCAGGGCCGCGAGTGTGCACACGAGTATCTGACCATGGATCAACATGGTGGTGGCTCCCTATGGAAGGTGGAGGGGACGGCCCAGGACCCAGCCTGGGGGGGGGATGATCCGGCTTTGATGCCGGCACGCCCGTTCCGGTGCCAGCAAAAAACCGGATTCCAGCCGAAGGCTGCGATCCCGTCGTCCGCCGGCAGCGGCGGAGCCTACCGACCTGCCTACCTGCCTACATATCCACCGGCTAGACTTCATGTCCGGGCTCTGCCCGGGCATGAAGTGGGGGTGTGGGGGGACGTAGAGCGAGCAGCGCGAGCGGGCGGTCCCCCCACGGACATATCAGCACCGTGGGATGCTGGCCGCTCCGGGGGTCCGTGCTGGGCACCAGCAGTCGTAGGGTCGCAAGCGACCCAACGACTGCTAGCACCGTGGGATGCTGGCCGTTCCGGGGGCCCGTGCTGGGCACCAGCAGTCGTAGGGTCGCAAGCGACCCAACGACTGCTAGTGTAGGCCGCCAGAAATACTTGTAACAAATCCTCGCCTCGTGGCACCTGATACTGAGGGGCGACATGGCACATGCTGGGCGGGTTGACCTGACAGAGGACCAGACGAAGCGCCTGGAGGA
>Ga0302279_10001141_pt1 | contig 38499 bp, 29 predicted proteins | sample III_Bog_N3_3_FD_194541 | JGI IMG/M metagenome (GOLD analysis project Ga0302279, IMG submission 194541) | Peat permafrost microbial communities from Stordalen Mire near Abisko, Sweden - III_Bog_N3_3 | ecosystem: Environmental > Terrestrial > Soil > Wetlands > Peat | place: Sweden: Abisko...
TGCTGGCCGCGGTCGGCGCGAAGGTAGACACGCGCGCCGCCCTCGGGGAGCTCGTCGTGAGCCGCTGGGTGCGCGAGCTCCCGCCGGAAGGAGGCGAGAGCGGGTCCGTCGAGCTCCTCACGCGCTCGCACCGGGACGCCGTTCTCGAGTTCACCGCGGAAGGGCGCGTGCGTGCCTGGCACCGCGCCGTGGCCCTGAGCCTCTCGGACACCGGCCCTCTCGCCCGTGCCGAGGCAGCCTACCACGCGTCGAAGGCCGGCGACGGGCCCCTGGCCGCCCGGCTGGCGCTCGAGGCGGCGGCGGCGGCGGCGGAGGTCCGCCTGGAAGGGAGCGCGCTGCGGCTCACCGCCTTCGCAGACACGGAGGACCCCTCTTCGCAGGGCTCGATCCCGGTGCCGGTCCCGGTCTCCATCACCGAGGGGCCCTCGCCCGCGAACGAGGTGCGCGACTCCGAGCCGCCCACGATCGCGACCGTTGGAGAGCGGGGCGCCCCGCCCTCGGACGTGGCGCCACACGTCGACATGCCGGGCCCTGGCCCCATCGGCTCGTTCGCGGAGGCCCTCGCCGTCCCCGCCGTGAGCCCGTCGGTCGCGCCGCCCTCGAGCGAGCACGAGCTGCTCGCGGAGAGGATGCGCGCCATCGCGGAGCTGTCGCACGGCCAGGTCGCCCACGCCGTGCTCGTGCTCCGCCAGGCGCACGCGAAGCTCGCCGATGGCGCGGCCTCGCAGTCCGCCTTGTGCCAGGCCTCGCTCGTGCTCGCCGTCGCGCTCGCCCACGCGGGGCAGGAAGAGGAGGCGATGCTGCAGGGGCTCGATGCGCTGGCGCGCGCGCGCGAGGCCAAGGACAAGCCGGGCGAGCAGGCGTGCGTGACGTTCCTCGCCAAGATCTTCGAGGGGACGTCGCAGGCGCCTCTGGCGCAGAAGCTCCGCGCCAAGGTCGCCGCCGGATAGGCGACGGGCAGGGGAGACCGGGCAGGCAGGGAAGGGGGTCTACCTGCGTCCTTGACTAACTTGGTTACCAAGTTACATTGCGCCCATCATGGCGCTCCCGGAAGAGGAAGACCTAGGCCCCTTTCGCGCCGCACGGCGCGCCCACGTGGCGGACGAGGTCTTCGATCAGATCGCCGCCGCGATCCTCCGGGGCGAGCTGGCCGTGGGCAGCGCCCTGCCACCCGAGCGCGTCCTCGCGGACAGGTTTCAGACGTCCCGCATCATCGCCCGCCAGGCGCTCCACCGCCTGGCGGAGCTGGGCCTCGTACGGGTTCGTCAGGGCGGCGTCACCCTCGTCCTCGACCCGAAGGAGTCCGGGGACCTCCGCATCCTCGAGCTCCTGTACCGGCTCACGCCGCCGACGGACCGCGAGGCACTGGCTTCGCGCCACGCCCTGGAGAAGCAGGTCCTCCAGGGCCTCTGCCTCGTCGAGGTGGCGACGCGGTGCGCGCGCCAGGAGGCGCTGGACGAGATCGACGCGCTGGCCCGTGCCTTCGCGGGACAGCGGGCGGACGAGGCGCTCTACGCGGCCTTCGAAGAGCGGTTCTGGCGCGCCGTGGCGGCGGCGGGGGAGAACAGCGTCTTCATCATGGAGGTCGCGTGGTGGTACCGCGTCTTCGTCCAGCATCCGCGGATGGCGGCGTTCGTACCGTCGCCCCTCGCCACGCGCGTCGCCTTTTACCGGGAGCTGGCGCGCCGCATGGCGAAGGGTGAGTCCGCCGTCGCCTTCTACCTCGAGGCCGCCACGCCGCTGCTGGCGGCCCTTCGCGCCCGCGGACCTTCGCGCCGCAAGCCGGCGCGCCGCAAGGCCTCGCCCCGGAGCTCCCGATGAAGCACGCAAACCTGGCGCTGGTCCTCGCTCTCACGGTCTTCGCGTGCGCGCACGGGATGGCCGTTCCAGCGTCCCCCGAGCCAGGGACGAGCGCGCCGGCGGCCCTCTTCAGCGAGCCGGTCGAGTACCGGGAGCGCCCCGTCTCCGCCGAGGCAGGCGCCGTCTACTTCGGTGAGACCGGCCTTGGAGACCCTTACGCCGCCGGCATTCCGTACCCCGTCCTGCTCGCCATGATGCGGGCGTACCCCTCCGCCCTGGGGGAAGACTGGCTCGCGTTCTCCGCCAAGTTCGGCGCCCTCCCGCGTGACCCGTCGGCCCGGGACCGCACGGCGCTGCCCGTGGGCTTTCACCTCGCGACCGATCCTGCGACGCACGTGGCGTTCGTGATGAACAACTGCGAGCTGTGCCACGCCGAGCGGCTGCATCTTCCGCAGGGAGACGTGCTGGTCCCCGGGCTCGGCAACAAGCGCGTGCAGATCCACGCGTACGACGCAGCCCTCACGCGCATCGCCGGTGACCCCGGGTTCACCTCCGAGCGGCTCGCGCGGTTCGCAAACGAGGCGGCCGCCGAGCAAGGCCTGCGCTGGCCGAGCGAGTGGCGCGCGCCCCTCCTCGAAGCCACCGTGAACAACCTGAAGAAGCGTGCCGCGGTGCGCGGCGCCGAGGTCGATCGTCTCGCCGCGGGGTTGCCCGGTCGCGTCGCCACGATCGAGAGCTTCCTCATGGCGCTCGGCCTGGCAGAGGGCCACCCGCTGCCGATGCCCGAGCAGCCGGGCTGGGCGAAGATCCCCGACGTCAGGAGCACCCGCTACCGCGACACCCTGAGCTGGGACGGCGTCGGGACGGGAGCTCCCACGGCGCTCGTCGTCGAGGCGGATCTCGCCTTCGGGGCCCGTCCCGAGTGGTTCGAGACGCACCGGCACCTCGGCACGAGCCTCTACCTCTACCTGCGGGGCTTCGAGCGAACGTTGCCCTTCCCGGGCCAGATCGACGCGGGCCTCGCGCAGCGGGGGCACGAGCTCTTCGTGAAGAGGTGCTCGCGTTGCCACGGCCGGTACGAGGAGGGCGGGGCGGTCTACTACCGCGAGCAGGTCGTCTCGCTCACGGAGGTCGGCACGGATCCGGCCCGCTCGAACGCGTCGACGCCTGCCTTCATCGAGGCGGCCAACGCCGTCCCGGCTGCGCGGGGCGTGAGCCGCGTCGCCAAGACAGACGGTTACGTGCCTCCGCCGCTCCTCGACGTGTGGGCGCGGGCTCCGTTCGGCCACGCGGGGCAGTGGCCCACCTTGCGCGCGATGGCGACGTCGCCTCGCGCGCGCCCGCGCCGGTTCGTCATCCAGGCCGACGCCGCCTACGATCTCGACGCGGTGGGCGTGGCGACGCGCCCGGCGGGTGGCGGCCCGCTCGCGACGGGAGAGTACGTGTACGACGCCGACGGCCCCGGCCTGGGCGTCCTTGGCCACCCCTTCCTCGCCGACCTGGGCCCGGACGCGGCCGCCGTCATCGAGTACCTGAAGGGGCTCTGAGCGCGCTCCCTTCGTTTCACAGCGTCCCGGCGGCTGGCTCGAAGCGCCGCTAGCCGGTTCCCTTCTCCTCCTGCTCCCAGACCTCCCGCAGGATCTCCGCGACCGCTTCGTACATCACCTCGGGGATCTGGTCTCCGATCTCGAGCTCCCGGAGCGCCCGCGCCAGCGGCACGTTGCGCACGATCGGCACGCCGTACTCGTGCGCCGCGCGCATGATGCGGGCGGCGAGCTCGCCCTCGCCGGACGCGACGATCACCGGAGCGTCGTCCTCGCCGCCGACGTAGCGCAGCGCGCACGCGAGGTGCGTCGGGTTGACCACGACGACGCTGGCCGTGCGCACGCTTGCGATCGTCGCCGACGCCATCATCTCGTGGTGCGCGCGCTCGCGTGCGGCCTTGACGTGCGGGTCCCCCTCGCTGTCCTTGTGCTCGCGCTTCACCTCCTCCTTCGTCATGCGGAGCCGCTTCATCCAGCCTCGGCGTACGACGACCAGGTCGAGGACGCCGAGGGCCAGCCCCACGAGGGCGGCGTCCTTGGCCAGCGTGAGGGCCAGCGCCCCGGCCACGTCCGCGGCGCGAGGGAGATCCCCGCTCGAGCGCGCGAGATCCAGCGCATGCGCGCGCAAGAGGCGGAGCGCGACCCAGGCGACGATCGACCCGGCGACGAGGGCGCGGCCGACCGCGAACAGGCGCGCCGCGGTGACGAGCTGCTTCACTCCCTCGAAGGGGTTCATGCGATTGAGCTGGGGGGAGAGCTTCTTCGTGGCGATGCCCCCGCCGGTCTGCACGATGAACGTCACTGCAGACGCGAGCGCGGCGACTAGCAGGACCGGCGCCACGAGGCCCATCACCTCGGCCGCGAGGGCGCTCGGGTCGATCGACACGGAGACCGGCCGGTCCCCCGCTCGTCCGATCGCCGCCCGGACGTCGTGACCCGCCGTCTCCGCGAGGGCCCGGACCGCGCCGGGGAGGACCGCGAGGACCGCCAGGAAGGCGACCGCCTGCGCGGCGTACGGGCTCGCCCCGCTGTCGCCCTCCTCGCGCGCCTTCTTTAATTGCCGGGGAGAGGCTTGCTCGGTCTTCTCGTCCGCCATGAGAGCACCATCACCTTCTCTTCCTCTTCGGCTTGGCCTCCTGGAAAGTTGCGGGCTTTCCTTCCTTCACCATCTGCGCGAGGGCGGCGACGATCTCCTTCATGCCCTCGCCCGTCGCCGCCGAGATGAGCCGGAGGTCGATTCCCCGGCGCTTGAACTTGGCCTTGGCCGCCTTGTACGCGTCGCGCACGAAGGGCAGATCGGCCTTGGTCATCGCCACGATGGTCGGCCGCGTCGCCAGCTCCGCGTCGAACTTCGCGAGCTCCTTCGTGATGGCGTCGAAGTCCTTGAGCGGCGAGCGCGATTCTTCCTCACCGTCGCTGATCGTGATGAGGTGCAGGAGCGCGCGCGTGCGCTCGACGTGCTTGAGAAAGCGGAGGCCGAGCCCTGCGCCCTCGGCGGCGCCGGGAATGAGGCCCGGGATGTCCGCGACGACGAAGTGCGAGTCTTCGCCGGCCGAGACGACCCCGAGGTGGGGGATGAGCGTCGTGAACGGGTAGTCGGCCACCTTCGGCCGCGCGCGCGAGATCGAGCGGATGAACGTGCTCTTGCCGACGTTCGGGAAGCCGAGGAGGCCCACGTCGGCCATCACCTTCAGCTCGAGCCGCAGGCCCTTCTCCTCGCCGGGCTCGCCGGGCTCGGAGCGACGCGGCGCGCGGTCGAACGGGGTCGCGAAGTGGATGTTGCCTCGTCCCCCGCGCCCGCCCCGCGCGATGATGGTCGATACGCCGCCGGCGTTGAGGTCGAACAACAGCTCGCCCGACGCGTCGTCGAAGACCTGCGTCCCCACGGGGACGCGGCAAATGAGGTCGGGTCCGCCACGGCCGTAGCAGTCGGCGCCGCCGCCGTTCTCCCCCGGCTTCGCCTTGAGCGTGTGGGCGTACGTCAGGTCGAGGAGCGTCGAAAGGCCCGGATCGGTCAGGAAGACGACATGACCGCCGTGTCCGCCATCGCCCCCTGCAGGGCCGCCGAAAGGCACGAACTTCTCGCGCCGGAACGCGACCGCGCCGTTGCCGCCGCTGCCGGCCACGACCTTCACCTTGCAAGAGTCTACGAACTTCACCGGGGGACTCTACACGAGTGCGCGCCGGGTAGCGCCCACCGTTCTCAGGGGTAGACTCGAGGGGATGGCTGCAGCGGTCGTCGGCAAGGTGCAGAACGAGGAAGACGGAACCGTCGGCCGCGGCCGCGAGGAAGTCCGGGCGCGCTGGCTGGCGGAGATCCCGTGGTGGTACTCGCCCTGGGGCCACCTCGCGTTTCCCTCCGTCGTGGGCCTGGGCACCATCGCGGTCGCCATCCACGCCATCCACCACCTGCAGGCGTGGCAGGCCTTCACCGTGCCCGCCGTCCTCCTCCTCTCGAACGCGGTCGAGTGGCGCGTGCACAAGCAGGTTCTCCACCGCCGGACCTGGCCGCTCGAGGAGCTCTACGATCAGCACACGCCGAACCACCATCGCGTCTTCGTCACCGAGGACATGGTCATTCGCTCGCCTCGCGAGTTCCGCTTCGTCCTCATGCCGTTCTACGCCATCGTGGCGCTCTTCTTTCTCACGGCGCCGCTCACGCTCGTTCTCTTGCTGGTCGGCCAGCCGAACGTGGCCGCGCTCTTCGTCGTGACCTCGATGGCGTACGTGCTGTCGTACGAGTGGTTGCACCTCGCCTACCATCTTCCTCCCGAGAGCTTCGTGGGCCGGATGGTCGGAACCCTGCGAAGGCACCACGCGATCCATCACGACCCATCGCTCATGCAGAAGTGGAACTTCAACGTCACCATCCCCCTGTGGGACTGGGTCCGCGGCACCATCCACCGGGCTACCCGTTCGAAGCCTGGCCCGTCGTGACGTCGCCGGCTTCGTAGAGCTCGCCGGCTATCTGGGTCAAGAAGGCGCGCGTGGGTTGCGCGCGCTCGCCTCCGTCGAGAACGGCGACGACGCCCACCGTCTTGTGTCCCTGGCCGTGGCGGATCGTGAGGAAGAAGAGCTTGTAGCCGACCTCCGATGCAGCGACGCCGCTCTTGCGAGGGACGGCGACCCGGGAGAGCAGCTCCTCGGGCGGCGCGCGAAACGCGGCGGCGACGGCAAGGGCGAGCGCGTCGTGGGGCTCCTCACCGTAGGCGGGTGCCATGAGCTCGAGCGAGCCGCGGTAGAGGAGGTACAGGTAGCCGGACTTGCTCTGGGCTGCGTCGAGCAGGAGCTCGAGGGCGCGGGCTGCCCGCTCGTGTGGCCCTCGGCACCCGGTGAGCACGGCGGACACCCAGCCCGTCTCCTGGGGCGACATCGACGTGACCGCGGCGTCCGTGACGACGGTGCTCACGTCCGGCGGCAGGCGGCCGGAGATGAAGGTGGCCGCGTCGTTCGCCCCGGCGGCGGGGGACGAGCGGGGAGCAACCGTGGAGGGGTCGGGCAGACGGTCGACCCAGGCGATGAGCGCGGGGTTTCGCGTGGGCCGGAACCAGCTGTCGGTCGCATTTCGGTGGAGCGCGAACGCGAAGGCGTCGGAGGCCATGGCAGCGACGCGCGCGCGTCCCTCGTGCAGGCTGCCGCAGAGAGAGGGGCTTCCGAGCACCGCCGCCTCGTCGATCGCGCCGTCGAGCCGCGCCGTGGCCGACGGGATGTCGCCGTTCGCGGCCTCCGCCAGCGCCAGCGCACGCGTGGCGCGCAGCCGCCACGTCACCGAGTTAACCTCGGGGTCGCGGCATAGAAGGATGGCGGCCTGCGCGAGCTCCATGGCGCGCTCGATCTCGTGCCTGCCGAGCAAGGTCTCGGCGAGCGCGCACAGGATGACCGGGCGGACGAACGCCTCGTCGGGCTCGAGCGAGGCGATGGCTCGCTCGAGCGCCCGGAGCGCCACGTCGAGCTCCCCGCGCTCGCGCGCGTACTCCCCCCGCGCGAGCTCCAGGTAGGCGACGAGCGCGAACCCCTGATCGACGAGCTCTGCCAGCCGCTCGATGGAGCGACGGAGCCCGAGCACGTCGCGTGTCAGCCCGTAGGCCATGCTCGAGAGCCACACGATGGTCGTCTCGGGGCCCCACATGGATCCCGCCTGGATCAAGAGCACGTCGGTGCGCGCTTCGATCTCGAGGGCGACCTCCTCCTCCCCGCGCAAGCGGCGGTAGGCGATGCGGCACGTGTTGGCGTTCACCTCGAAATAGCGCAGGTGCAGGCCCTCGAGGCGGGCTACCTCGTCGAGGCAGCGGGGGCTCTGGTTCTGGACGAACACCATGGCGAGCACGTAGTAGCCGCCGCCCGCTGCGCTGCTGCGGTCGACCTCGCTCATGGGCGTTGCGTGGTCCTTGGCGAGGATGGTGAGCGCCGCGTTCGCGACGCGCTCGGCCCAGCCGAACCGGCCGAGAGGCATGGCGAGCAAGGCGGAGATGAGCAGGGTGGCGCCCTCGGGCACGCGCCCCTTGAAGACCGTGAATATCTCCGCCATTGCGAGCAGCGTCCGCACCTCGCTCGCGTGCATCGACAGCGAACGGACGACCGCCGCGGGGACGAGCGTCGTATAGAACAGGCGCATCGCCTCGGCGGGCGCGGGGCCGCGGCGGGCCGGCCGCGTGAAGAGCCAGCGCAGGCCGGCCCACGTGAAGCCCAGCGCCAGGGCCACGAGCCGCGGGACGGACGCGACGAGCCGGTTCGCGAGGGCCAGGCCCGAGTAGGTCGCGTAGGCGCGGATCGTGTCGCCCGCGTACTTGAGAGCGACGTTCCGGTCGCTGAAGCAGCCGGCCATGACGAGCATGTGGCGGATGGGGAGGACCGTGCGCGGCGAGCGCCCGAGGCCTTCGTAGACCTCGAGCGCCGCCTCGAGGGGGGCGACCGCGTCGCTGAACGACTGGGCGGCGAAGAGGCGCGCCCCCGCCTTCGCGAGCAGCTCCGCGCCCTCCTCCCCGGCGCCCCCGCGCAGCAGATGCCAGCCGATCTCCGCCTCGAGTGAGGGCGGGGCGCGGCCCTGCCCGAGGAGCGCCCGTCCGACCCGGACGTGCAGGCGCTTGCGACGCTCGGCGGTCAGGTTGCGGAGCAGCGCCTCCCGCAGCCCGTCGTGCCGGAAACGGTAGGAGTCGCCCGAGCCGATGAGCACCTCCTCGAACAGGAGCTCGTCCAGCGCGACGAAGATGCTCGCTTCGTCGGCCGACTCCGCGAGCGACACGCAGATGGCGAGCGGCAGCTCACCTCCGTGGACGCTCAAGGCCTCGGCGAGCTCGCGCGCCGACGAGCTCAGAGCGCCGATGCGCGCCTCCATCGCGAGGGCGAGCTTCGTGGGCAGGCCATCCAGACGCGGATCGTCGGGGACCGACCAGATGCCGTCGACGTAGCGGATGACGCCGCGATCGACGAGGTGGCGCGCGAGCTCCATGCAGTGCAGCGGGCTGCCGCCGCTCGCCTTCTGCATCCAGGTCGACAGGCGTGCAAGATGTGCCACGTCGCCGAACGTGCCGCGCATCAGCTCCTCCACGTCGTCGGCCTCCAGGGGCCTCACCCTGACCCGGTGGCCCAGGTCGCGAAGCGTCGTCACGGCGGCCGTCGCGCGGATCTTCTCGTCGGTGCGGAGCGCGACGGCGACGAGCAGGTTTCGTCCGGGCGCTGCGTGCGCGAGCGTCGTCAGGACGGCGGCGGACGCCTCGTCCGAGCGCTGGACGTCGTCCACCAGCAAGACGAGCGTCCGCGTGCGCGCGACGTCGAGGAGCCAGCTCGCGAGCTCCTCCTGGGCCTGCATGCGGTCTTCTTCGGGACCGGCGGACGGGGTCGCGACGCCGAGCGGCCCGAGCAAGTCTCCTATCTTCGGAACGATGCGCGCGAGGACCTGGCCGCGGGGCCGGGCCGCCGCGAGCGCCTCGGCGGGGGCCGCCGTGAGCAGCGTCTCGGCGAGCGCGCAGAAGAGGCCGTAAGGACCGCGCCCGGCCGACTCGCTGTCGGCGCTGAGCACGGTGGCGCCGGCTATCTGCGCCTCGAGGCCCAGCTCCCGGAGGAGGCGGCTCTTGCCTCGGCCGGAGGGAGCCTCGAGCACGATGGCGCTGCCATCTCCGCCGACGGCCCTGGCCAGGCGCCTTTGCAGGATCTCCATCTCACGCTGCCGTCCGACGAGGGACGCGCTTGCCAGGTACCCTCGGGCCGTCTCGACGTCGGGCGTCGCGGGGAGCCCCGCGATTGCGCAAAGCCGGTCGATGACCTCCGCGGCCGACGCCGGACGGCCGAGCGGATCGAGCGCGAGCAGGGACATGACGAGCTCGTCGAGCGCGGGAGGGACCGCCGGATCGCCGGCCGACGGGGGCAGAGGACGGCTGCGCCACAGCGGCTCGAGATCCTCGAGCGACCGCGCGGGGTACGCATGTGCGCCGGAGAGCAGCCGGTAGGCGAGGGCGCCCAGGCCGAAGAGATCGGCGCGGTGATCGATGGGAAGACCGCGGACGCTCTCGGGTGGGATGAGCGGCGCCGTCCCCGCGACGTGCCCGCAGAAGCCCGCCGTCGCGAGGACTCCGAAGTCGATGAGCTTCGCATGGCCGTCGCTCGTGCAGCGCACGTTGCGAGGCGCGAGGTCTCGATGCACGAGCCGCCGCGCGTGGAGGAAGGCGAGCGCGCTCGCGACGTCGCGCAGAAGCCCGCACGCGCGCTTGACGTCGACCTGACCGATGTCGCCCAGGTCGAGCCCGTCGAGCAGCTCCATCGTGTAGTAGGGCATCTCGCCATCGAGGCCGTAGTCGAAGACGCGCACGATGCGAGGGTGCGAGAGCCTCGCCATCGTATGAAACTCGCGACGGAAGAGGAGGCGGTGCTGGTCGTGCGCTGCGGGGCCGCCGAACAGCTTCAGCGCGAGCGTGCGGCCCGTCGGCTCGTCCACGACGCGGTACACGGCTCCCATGCCGCCAGTTCCCAGCGTGGCTTCGACGCGGAAGCGGCCCGCGATTAGGACGCCGCTCTTTCGCGTGCGGCTCGTCGAATCCGCGCTCCCGGGGGCGGGCGCCGGCATGACCCCAGGATACATCAGCCGAAGCGGTCCTCTGCACCGGAAACACTTCGCCACGGTGGAGCTTGGTCCTCCCTCAGCCGGTGCTCGCGTCGTGCCCTCGCCGATCGTCGGGCCTGCATTCTGCACGCGGTGCCGTGTGGCCCTGCTGCCGAGACTGCCGGGGGTAGCCTTGTGCTTCGCTTGTCTCGCGGCCTGCGAAACCGCGCTCCCGAAGGATGAGGACGGCGATCGCGAGGCGGGGCCTCGCGAGGCGTCCGCGGACGCAGGAGAGGAAGCCGCCGAGACCTCCGTAGTGCCCGCGCCGTCCCCTCCAGCGGGGCCGCACTGCGCATGGTCCGAGGCCGTGGGCAACTGCGAGCCCGCGGGAATGTTTTGCGACGTCGCCAGCCTTGCGTGCTGTGGCTGGTGTGCACCGACGGGACGTTGCTGCACGTCGAAAGGCCAGCCGTGCTCGGACGACGGGCAGTGTTGTGAGGGGCTGACGTGTGGCCCCGCCTGCACGTGCGAGTGAATGTAGGAAACCGGAGGCACGCTCGAGCCGAGGGGGAGGTATGGTGAGCGCCTCCAACCTGCCGTCCAGCTACGACCCCGCAGATCTGATGTCGACCACGCCCTCTTCACCTTCCCCGGAGTCCGTCCTCCGCGAAAGGTTCGGGCTCACGGAGTTTCGCCCGTGGCAGCGCGAAGCCATCGACGCCGTGCTGGGCGAGCCGGGGAGGGTCCTGGTCGTCGCCCCCACGGGGGGCGGAAAATCGCTGGTGTACCAGCTCCCGGCGGCCATCCTGGAGGGTACGACGCTCGTGATCTCGCCTCTGGTCGCACTGATGGAGGACCAGGTCCGTGCCCTGACGGCCCGCGGCATCGAGGCCACCTATCTGGCGTCGACCCTCGATTTCGAGGAGCGCCGGAAGCGCGAGAGCGAGCTCGCGCAGGGCCGCTTCAAGCTGGTGTACGCGGCGCCAGAACGGCTGGCGTCCGACGCGTTCGTCGCACTCCTTGGCCGCTGCCGCATCTCGCTCGTCGCCATCGACGAGGCACACTGCATCTCGCAGTGGGGGCACGACTTCCGGCCTGACTACCTCCGGATCGGCGCTCTCGTCCGCCGCCTCCGGCCGCCCCGCATTCTCGCGTGCACAGCGACGGCGACGCCCGCCGTCCGTGCGGAGATCAGGCGCGAGCTCGGGCTCGACACAGGCGGGTGTCTCGAGGTCTTGCGCGGCTTTGCGCGCCCGAACCTCCACCTGTCTGCCCGCTCCCTCTCCGGCCCCAAGGAGGCTCGGGAGGCCGTCGTCGAGACGCTCGACCGCACGCTGGGCTCGCCTCGCGCTCCGAAGGGGGGCGCGATCGTCTACGCCGCCACGCGCCGGATGACCGAGCTCGTCGCCGCGTTTCTGCGCGAGCGAGGGTGGAACGCCGACCCGTACCACGCCGGTTTCGACCCGGCCACGCGCACCCGCGTCGCGAACAACTTCGCCGATCGTCGGACGGACGTGGTCGTGGCGACCAACGCCTTCGGGATGGGTATCGACCGCTCCGACATCCGCGCCGTCGTGCACGTGCAGCCGCCGTCGTCGATCGAAGCTTACTACCAGGAGGTCGGACGGGCAGGCCGCGACGGAGACGAGGCGCACGGTCTGCTCCTGTGCTCGGGAGCCGACATCGCGCTTCGAAGGCGCCTCGTCCAGCTCGGCATGGACGGTGCCGCTGCAGACCCGGTGCTCGCGGCCCGCGCCTGGGATCTCTTCCGGGAGCTCCTGCATTACCTGGACGCACGGACGTGTCGGCACGACTTCGTCCTCCGCTACTTCGGCGATGAAGGCGAGCTCCTCGGCGGCTGCGGGCATTGCGACATCTGCGAGGCCATCGACGACGAGCACGTCCAGGTCGGGGACAGGGATCCCGCGCACGCTGCGCTCGTCGTACGAAAGGCGCTCTCCGCCGTCGCCCGCGCGCAGCGGAGGGCCGGCCTCGGCATGATCGTGGAGATGCTCCGCGGCGTCGACTCCGAGAAGACGCGCCGCTTCGGCTTCACGTCTCTGTCGACGTTCGGGCTTCTCCAGGGCCACTCGGGCGAGTGGCTGCTCGCACTCATGCGGGCGATGCTGGCGGCCGGCTGGATCGACCTGACGTCGACCGAGCATCCCGTGCCGTTTTTGACGCGGGCTGGCGCGGAGGTGATGAAGGGCGCGGTTCCCGTCCGGCTGGCGCTGCCGGTGGAGGTCGCGGCGCGCCCGAAGCGGGGAGCGAAAGCGGCGCCGAAGGCGCGTGGTGCGCGTGAGGAGGCCAAGCCCCTGGAAGAAGCGCTCCGTCCCGTCTTCGAGCGACTGCGCGCGCATCGCGCCGAGGTGGCGCGCGCCAAGCGCGTGCCTCCCTACGTCGTCGCGTTCGACCGAACGCTGGCCGAGCTCGCCGCTTCACGGCCACGCACGAAGGCCGAGCTCGCCGCCGTCTACGGAATGGGCCCTGCCCGTATCGAGCTCTATGGGGCCGGCTTCCTCGCCGTCCTCGCGGGAGGCGACTTCTGAAGTCTAGTACCTCGACCCATGGGAAGTGTCGACCTGTCGAAGTCTCTCCGTCGAGGTACTAGTACTAGCGCACCGTTAGGAGCTCGACCTCGAACACCAGGGTCGAGTTCGGCGGAATGATCGACGAGAAGCCGCGCTCCCCGTAGGCGAGGTGAGGCGGAATGGTAAGCTTCCGGAGGGCGCCCACCTTCATGCCGGCCACGCCCTGGTCCCATCCCTTGATGACCATGCCGGCGCCCAGCTTGAACGTGAAGCCTTCTCCCCGGTCACGCGAGCTGTCGAACTTCGTTCCGCTCGTCAGCGTACCGACGTAGTGCACCGTGACGGTGCTCCCCGGTCGCGCTTCGGCACCGGTCCCTTCGCGAACGTCTACAATCTCGAGCTCTGCGACCATGGTTTCAGCTCGTACCATAGTTTCTTCGATCCGTGGTTCGATTGGCGATAAGCTGAGCGCGGGTGGGACGAGGCCAAGTGAATGGAGACGTTTGAGGTCACCCAGCTGCTGATGGCCGTCGGTTCCGTCTACCAGGTGCGGGTGCTTGGCTCGGAGGACGTGCAGATGACCATCAAGGGCTCGCTGATGAGCCCGTCGCCCAAGTTCACCATGGTGAAGGGCGCGGATGGTAAGGAGATCGCGTCTCTCAGCGGCAACTTCATCAAGACGAAGTTTCAGATCCGGGGTGCGGACAAGGAAGAGATGGGCTCCCTGTCGTTCCCCGCCGTTGCGTTCAAGAAAACGCTCGTATTGACGGCCGGTGGCCGCGGCTACACCGCGGACGGGGGCCTCATGGGCGGCGTCTTCCGTTGCATCGACAACGAGGGCGTCGTCGGTCTCGAAATCGCGAAGAAGATGGGCATCCGGGACAAGTTCGAGATTTCGATCAAGGTGAACCTGCCGAAGGAGGTCGGGATCCTGGCGGCGGTCGCGATCCACTCTCGGTTCTTCGAGATGATGTGAGCGCTACTCGCGGGCGTCGCCGTCGAAGCCGTCGTCGGCGTTCGGGTCTCCGCCCTGGTCGTCTTCGGACGGAGCGTCCTTGTACTTCGCGATCTCGGCAGCGTAACGCTGCGTGGCGTCGCCCCCCATGCTCTCGAGCGCCTCGGCGGCGGAGCGGCGGGAGGCGTCCGGAGAGTCCGGAGCCGTGAGGATGTCGCCGAGGGCGCTCTGCGCCTCGGGTCCGCCGATCTGCGCGAGAGCCTGAGCCGATGCGTTGAGCACGTTGGGATCGGAGTCCTTCACGCCCGCCAGGAGGACCCTGCGCATGCTGTCCTGATCGAGCTGGCCCGAGAGCTGGATCGCCGTCAGCTTGGCCGCGGAGTCGTCCGACGCCATGGTCTGGGTGGCGATCCTCGCCGCACCCTCCGGCGACGAGCGCGCGAGAGCGTAGAAGGCCGTGCGGGCGATGCCCGTGTCCTCGTCCTTGGCGAGGGTCTCGAGCTGGCGGTTCGCGTCGGGCGTTCCGATGCGGCCGAGCGAATTCACGGCGACCCTTCGCGCTCCCGGCTCCCCGCCCGCTCCCGCGGCGGCCATGATCGCCCGCTCGGCGTCCGGACCGCCCATCGTGGCGAGACCCTGGAGCGCCGTGCGGCGGACACGGATGTCGGAGTCGCGCGCGGCGTCGAGGAGCGCGGTGGCAGCGTGGGGCTCGTTCGTGGAGCCGAGCGCGCTGAGAGCCTGGAGGCGCACGTTGATCTTGTCCGAGTGAGCCAGGTCGGTGACCGCACGGATGGAGTCCGGGTCTCCCCGCCGCCCGAGGGCCGCAACGGCGCTGTCTGCCAGGCCACCGCCCTCGCGCACGAGGCGCATCAGCGCGTCCCGACCTTCTGGGCTGGTGTCGGAGGCGAGGACCTCGACCGCGCTGGCGGCCGCTTGCCCTCCCTGGTGAAGGAGTCGGAGGGAAAGGGCGCGAGCCTCGGGCTGCGCGCCCGGAAGGCTCGCGAGCTGCTGGAGCGCCGCCCCTTGCGACGTTCCCGCGCGGCTGGCGACCTCGGTGAGCGCCGTGCGGGCGCCTTCGCCGCCGACGCCGGCCAGCGCCACGATCGCCTGCGTGGCCTCGCTCCCGCCGTGCAGGGCGACCTCGCGGAGCGTCGGCACGGCGGCCTCGTCGTGGTGGCTGCCGAAGTAGCTCGCCGCGACGCCCACCGCCTGAGGGTCCTTCGACGCGAGCTGCTTTGCCATCAGATCGCGGACGTCGTCTCCGTCGTTCTCGTTCAGTGCCGAGAGAGCCGCACGGGCGACGTCCGGCCTTTCGCTCGCGGCGGCGGCCATGAGCGCGTCGTGCGCCGGACCGTCGCCCATCTGCGCCAGGGCGCTCGCGGCGACCTGCGCGCGTGAGAGCTTCGCCGAGGATGCCAACCGCTGCATCGCCGCCGACGCCGCCGAGCGCCGCAAGTGCCGCGCCCCGCTGCGCGGGGGTACCTTGCCGCACGCGACGCGTGAGCTCCGTGATCGCCGTGGGGTCGTGGGACTGCCCGAGGGCGGCGACGAGGCCCGGCTCCGTCTGCGCGTCCGCCGTCTTCAGCGCGGCGAGAATGAGGGGTGCGGCTTCGGGGACATGGGCTGTCCCGAGCGCCGTGATCGCGGCGATGCGGACGTCTGCGAGGTCCGAGTGGGCGGCGGCGAAGAGGACCGAGCGCGTTTCCGGGTCGTCGACGTGGACCGCGAGAGCGGTGACGGCCGCGGAACGGATCGATTCGTCCTTGTCCGCGACCAGCTCTTGCAACCAGCTCCGCGCCGCCGCGCTGTTCGACTCTCCGAGCGCGGACACGGCGCATGTACGTGCGCTGCCTCGGGGCCGCTGCACCACCTCCGCGATGGCCGCCACGCTCGTCTCGTCTCCCAGCTTGCCGAGCTCCGTCAGCGCTTCACAGGTTGCTCCGAGGTTCTTCGCCTTCTGAAGCTGAGTCAGAGCCTTGCTCGTCGGCGCCTCCACCACCGGCGGAGGTGCCAGCCATCCGGGTAGCCACCCACCGCCCGAGCTGGCCCGCACCGCTGTCGGTTCGCCCGCGGCAGCGCTTCGCCCATCGCTCGTCGCCACTGCGCCATGCGGGGACCGCACGGCGAAGAATGCCGCTAGGGCGAGCGACGCCACGGTCGAGACCTTCCACCCCAGCGCACCCGGTGCGGGTCGTCCGTGAGAGAAAGCCCCTTTTGAAACGATGCCCACAGTTGCCATGTGCCTCTACGATGGACGCTTGTCGCGAGCGGTTGATTCCGGCCGCGGACTACACCCGAACGGGCGACGAGGTACCCGGGCGAGGACTTCGGGCCGTGTCCCGCCCATGGCAGGACAACGCACCCTCCGCCAGGTTCCTTACGTCAAACACGAACGGTCCGGTCTTCATTGGGGTCGCTTCGGCGAAGGTGCGCCCGCGGCAGGTGGCTCGGGCCCGCCCGTGAGGCGATAGAGAGCACCATCCCTCTGGCCACCAGCGTAGAGCTCGTTCCGGTAGACGGCCAAAGGAGCCGCGCAGAAGGAGTCACTGAGCTCGAACCGCGGCTTTTTCTCGCTCATCTTGGCCACGGTCACGGCCGACTCGCCGTCGAGGCGGTAGAGCCGTCGCTCGGTCAGCACCACGAGGCAACCCCGGAAGCGGGTGATGTCGGTAGGTCTCCCTCCTTCCGCCGGCAAGTCGATGGCACGCCACGTGTCGCCGTCCGTGGAGACCCGAAGGACGGCGTTGCCATCCCGCTCGAGGGCAATCCAGTAGAGGCGTCCGCCATCAGCGTACCACCGTAACGTGAGCGCGGCCCCTCTGGAGGTGATCCGCGCCGGATGTGCGTCCCGATGATCGATGACGGTGGACCCGGCGGGCGGATCGAAGGCGACGTAGTCGTTTGGCTCGCGGCCGTCGTAGTCCTGGATGCCAGCGAACAGGCGGTCCTTGAAGCGGACGAGGAACCCGAGCCTCCAGACGCCGTTCTGCCACGGGAACGGATAGTCGACCTCGTACGTCCAGCGTGACCAGCTCGCGTTGGCCACGTGAAGCGCGCCCGGAGACGGGCCGGTCCAGGCGCGCTCCTTCGGAGGCACCGCGCCGGTCGACGCGTAGAGCCGCCCTCGGAATCGTATCGCATCCAGATCGTGGTACGCGCGCGGCAGCACGGATGCCCCTGCGCCGCCGTCCGGGTCGGGCGGCCCCGGAGGACGAAAGTGTGGTCCGACCGGGCGTGCGAATCGTCCCGAAGGGTCGGACACGAAGACGTACCCCTCCGTGCCGTGCTCCGAGATTCCGAAGCCGTCGTGCGGAGGATCCGCGTCCGGGACGAACAGGCGGCCCCCGATGGCATGGACCCGCAAGAACCCCTGACCGGCGCCTCCACCCTCCGTCGGCTCGCCGGGCCGATTCCAGTCGAAGGCGACCGTGAAGGCGGGTTTGCCCGCTTCGACGGTCGGCTGGTACCTCGTGATGGTCGCGCCGTCCGTCCCGAGCGGGTCGTTGGCGTGCGCCGCATAAAGCGCGTCCGCGAACGGCCGGAGGTCGCAGATGCGTCGGAGTGAGAGCGGCGCTCGGCCCACACGCTCGAAGTGAGCCTCGGCCGGTATCTCGCCGGACCCGGGATCGCTTGGGTCGTCGTTGCCGTCGGGGTCAAGCTGGGCTGGGAGGCCTGATGCGGTCGCTTCGGCCCGTGCGTCCGCCGGATCGCCCGCGACCGAGGCATCGACGTCGCCGTCCGGTGCGGCCGCACGCGCCGACGGCGTGGCCGTCGTCGCGGAGACTGGCGGCGGGGATGGGGAGGGCTGGGCGCAAGCTGCCAAGGCGAGCGCGAGCAGAGCGGCAGCATCGCCCGAGGTCAGATCCCGCATCGTGAACCTTACGGTCCATCGGTGGCGAAAGATCTAATACCTTTCTGCCATGGGGACAGTCCGGGTTGTCACGTTCAACATCTGGAACCGCTCCGGCCCGTGGGAAGAGCGCCTAGTCGCCATCCGCAAGAGCCTGGGGGATCTCGGGGCAGACATCGTCGGGCTCCAGGAGGTGATCACGACGCCGGACGGCGACCGCCTCGACCAGGCCGCCAGCATCGCCGACGGTCTGGGGTACGTGTTCGCCTTCGGCGCCTCCCACGTGAGCGGCTACTCCTTCGGGAACGCGGTCCTGTCACGCTGGCCGATCGTACAGAGCCAGGTATTTGCGCTCCCGGGGCTGGACACGGAAGAGCGGCGCTCGCTGCTATTCGCCGAGATCGATGCGCCGGTGGGACGGATCCCCTTCTTCGTGACGCACTTGAGCTGGAGGCTGGACGAAGGGTACGTGAGGGAGGCCCAGGTGCAAGCCGTGGTCGAGCACGTCGCGCGCCTCGCGCCACGCACGGGAATGCCTCCCATCCTTGTCGGAGACTTCAACGCGGAGCCGGACTCCGACGAGGTACGGTTCCTCCGCGGGCTGAAATCGCTCGGCGGCAAGAGCGTCTACTTCGCCGACTGCTTCGGCATCGTCGGCGAAGGGCGCGGGCCGACGTTCTCCAAGACGAACCCGTTCGCGGCCCCTCTTCGCGAGCCCGAGCGCCGCATCGACTACGTCTTCGTGCGAGGGCCGGACGAACGACAGCGCGGCGAGCCGCTGGCGGCCCGGGTGTGCTGCGATGCGCCCGTGAACGGCGTCTTTCCCAGCGATCACTTCGGCGTGCTCGCCGAGATAAAGATGAACGAATGACCGACCCGAGCACCAAGACGGCAAACGCGGCGACGCCCGCGGTCGTTCACGTGCGGGCTGCCAGGCTGGAGGTGAAGCGCGGCCCGGATCGAGGTCTCGAGGCGCGCGTCGTGCAGCCGAGCTTCGTCGTTGGTGCGGGCCCCGAGGCGGACCTGCGGCTCACCGATCGAACGGTGTCTCGCGATCACCTTCACATCACCCTCACGGCGGACGGCGTCCACCTGCGTGACCGAGGGAGCAAGAACGGAACGAGGATCGGCAACGTGCGGGTCTCCGACGTCACCCTCACGGCGGACACCGTGGTGGAGGTGGGCTCTTCGATGGTGGCGTTCTCGATCGAGCGCGTGCCCCTGGCGCTCGAGGTTAGCCCGCGCGCCTCCTTCGGCGGGGCGATCGGCGTCTCGCCGATCATGCGCAACCTGTTCGCGACGCTCGAGCCGGTGGCTATGTCGGAGGCGACGGTGCTCCTGGAAGGAGAGACGGGAGCCGGCAAGGACGTCCTGGCGCGCGCGATTCACGCGAGCTCTTCTCGCGCGAAGGGGCCGTTCGTCGTCGTCGATTGCGGATCCATCCCGAGCGCCCTCGTCGAGAGCGAGCTCTTTGGCCACGAGAAGGGCGCCTTCACGGGCGCCCAGCAGGCGCGCCGAGGCCTGTTCGAGGAGGCCAGCTCCGGCACCCTCTTTCTGGACGAAGTGGGAGAGCTGCCGCTCGACATGCAGCCGAAGCTCCTCCGCGCGCTCGAGCAGCGCGAAGTGAGGCCCGTTGGCGGAAGGACCCCGCGGCACGTGGACGTGCGCGTCATCGCCGCGACGAACAAGCGCCTCGCGGAGGCCGTGCGAAACAAGGAGTTTCGTCAGGACCTCTTCTACCGACTCGCCGTCGTGCGCGTGAATGTTCCCCCGCTTCGCGATCGGTCCGAGGACATCGTACCGCTGGCGACCTCGTTTCTGCGGGCGATCAAGGGCGACCCCAGCGTCGTCGTCGCGCCCGACCTCGCGAAGCTCCTCACGAGCTACGCGTGGCCGGGCAACGTACGAGAGCTCCGCAACGTCATCGAACGCTACGCGCTCGCGGGGGCTTACACGGAGGGTCTGCTCGACGATGACGGGGCCGCGCATCTGGAGAGAGGAGCATCGGCCGACATCTCGAAGACGCCGTACCACGAGGCCCGGCGCGCGAACGACGACCGCTTCGACCGCGAGTACCTCACCCGGCTCCTCGAGCGCACCGGGGGCGTGATGGCTCGCGCCGCCGACGAAGCGGGGCTTGCGAGGCCGAGCCTCTACCGGATGATGGACAGGCTCGGGGTCAAGCGAGACGAGGACGGCTGAAGGCGGCCTGGTATGATCGAGGCGCATGCCTCTCGCGGTGGGGGACAAGTTCGACAGGTACGTCATCGAGTCGGTGCTCGGTCAGGGCGGCATGGGCGCGGTGTTCGCGGCCTACGACACAAACCTGCGGCGCCGCGTCGCGCTCAAGGTCGTGCGCACCGACCTGAGCGACGAGTCATCGGCCGCCGAGCGTCTCGTGCGGGAGGCGCGCGCCGTCGCGGCGCTCGCCCACCCCAACATCGTCTCGGTCTTCGATGCAGGAGAGGTCGACGGCGTCCCGTTCATCGCCATGGAGCTCGTCGTCGGGCGCACGCTCGCCGGCTTCATGGGCGGCGACGTCCCGGTCGCGAACAAGCTCCGGTGGCTCGCCGACATCGCGCGCGCCCTCGACGCCGCGCACAAGAGGGGGCTTGTGCATCGCGACATCAAGCCGAGCAACGTCCTCGTTCGCACCGACGGCGTGGTCAAGGTCGTCGACTTCGGCGTGGCGTGCCGGACGCGGTCCGCCGACGGCCCGCCCCCTTCCGGTGACTGGGCCACGCTGACGCAGGAGGGCGCGCTCGTCGGCACGCCGCAGTACATGGCCCCGGAGCAGTACCGCGGCGAGGCGGCGGACGGGGCCAGCGATCAGTTCGCCTGGGGCGTGCTCGCCTACCAGCTCTTGACCGGCACCTATCCCTGGAAGGAGCGGGGTGGAACGGATCTCGTCGCCGCGATCCTTCTTCAGACGCCGCGCGCGCTCGACGGCCAGGTTTCCGGGCTGCCGTCCGACGTTGCCGCCGTGGTGATGCGTGCAATCGACAAGGAGCCGGCGAGTCGCTTCGCCACGATGGGGGACGTCGTTGTGTCGCTCGAACCGCACCTCACGCCCACGAGCGGAGTCTTGCCCGAGACCGTGGCGCGTCCGTCCACCAGGACCATGCGAGGGGCCGGGGAGGTTCGCCCGCGGGCCGAGGGAACCGTCACGCGCGCCTCCCTGATCACACCACCCAGGGCCGCCGCGCGCGCCGGCCTCGGCGCTCGTGCAGCGCTCCTCGGCGGCGTCGCGATGGTCGCCCTCGGGGCCCTGACGCTCGCGGGGCCGTGGACCCGCCAGGCGGCTGGGCCGCCGGCATCTGCTTCGGCCAGCGCTTCGGCGGAGCCGCCCAAGGCTCCCACACCTGTGCCCATCACGGAGCTTCCACTTCCGCAGGTGGGCAAGCCCGAAGCCATCGCCGAGTACCGCGCGGGTATACAAGCGTACCGCGACGGGCAGTTTGCCATGTCGAGGGCCCACTTTCAGCGCGCTGTCGCCATCGATCCCTCGCTAGCCGCCGCGGAGCTTCGGCTCAGCGCCGCGAGCATGTACGACGCCACGCCTTCGATTGCCCGCGACGAGTACAACCGGGCCGCCGGGTCCCGGGCCTCTCTGAGCGAGCACGACCAGGAATTTCTCCATGCCTTGGAGCCCTTCGTCCACAGCGAGCCCACTGACCTCGTGGAAGGAGCGCGCCGCGTGCTGGCGGCGGTCAAGCACTTCCCGGGGGACGCGGAGTTCGCCCTCTACGAGGCCCGGATGCTTGCGGGGAGAGGCCAGCGCGACGCCTTCGATCGGGTGCTTGCGCTCGATCCCAAGTTTGGAATGGCCTACGCGTACAAGGAGGAAGCGCTCTATTACGCAGGTGACATCGAGGGCGGGGACCGCGTCGCCGCCGACTGTCTACGGCAGGTCCCGAGCGCCCTGCAATGCGTGAACGTGAAGTCCCGGGTCGACATGGAGCTCGGGCGCTGTGCAGAGCTCACGGCGGACGGCAAGGAGCTCGTCCTCAACGAGCCGAGCGTCGCCGAAGGGTACTACCGGCTCGCGGCGGGTGGCTACGCCACAGGGCAGCCCATCGAGGCGATACGGCAGTCCGTGGCGCTCGGGTGGTCCCGCCTCCCGGACGCGGAGGCGCCCATGGACCGCGCCCGCGATCGCTTTCGGCTCCATGTCCTCGTGGGTGAATTCGCGGCGGCGGAGGAGGACGCAAAGGATATGGAGCGCGTCGCCGAGAGCGACTCGAACCGACGTACCCACGCGCTCGTGGCGCGGATGCGGGTGGAGCTCTATGAGGAGATGGGGCGTCCCGACGCCGCCGTCCTCGTCGCGGAGGACTTCCTTCGAAAGAAGGACGCCTGGAGCCCCGATCCGGTGCGCGAAGACAGCGCCATCGCGAACGATCCGACCCCGGCCATGCTCGCCGCGCTGGTGCGGGCGCGGCGCATTCCGCGGCAGAAGCTCGAGGTCGGGCGCAAGGCATGGCTCGAAGGATGGCGACGGGAAGCGCTACCGATGTTCGTGCCCTACCTCTGGCTTCACGCTTACGCGGCGGAGGCCTGGACGAAGGAGGAAGCCGACGAAGCACTGTCGGCGCTCGCCGACTTTCCCCCGTTGCCACGCATCGCTTTCGAGACGCTCGCCGACGCCGACGTGGGGCGCGTCTACTGGCTCGCGGGCCGTAGAAGCGAAGCCCTTCAGCACCTCCAGAGAGCTGTCAGCTCGTGCCTCGCCTTCAAGCTACCGTTCAAGCACACCCGGGCCGCGCTCACGCTCGGTGACGTGTGGAAGGCGAAGGGCGAGAAGACCCAGGCCTGCTCGGCCTACCGCGTGGTCCTGGACCGGTGGGGGCATGCGAGGCCCCACTCCGTCACCGCGGACGAGGCCCGCACCAGGGCGACGGCCCTCGGTTGTCCCCCCTAGACGAGAGCCTGTTCGGAGACCGCGCTCCGAATAGGAACGCGTGGTCACTCCTTGGTTGCTGTGACCGAGCACGTCAAGCCTTCCACCGTGCAGGTGCCGGTCAGCGTCACGCCGTTCGTCGTCGCCTGGCACGTACCGGGTGCTCCGCTGGACGTCTGGCCGGTGTAGGTAACGTCGTCGCCGGAGACCGTGCCGGTGTAGGACGAGGCGCCGCTGCAGGCGAAATTGGTCGCGCAGCCCGACTGCGTGATGACGCATAGGCTGGGGCCGCACGTGCCCGAGACGACCCAGGTCCCGGCGAGATTCTGGCAAAGGCCCGCGTCGGGGGAAGGCGTCGTGGCCGTGTCCGCGAGGGACGAGTCCAAGGCGCCGGAGTCCTCCATGGTTGGGCCGCTGTCGAACGCCGGGAGGGTGCCGCTGTCGCTCGCGGCGCTACCCGTGTCGGTGGCCGGCCCCGTGTCGGTCGCGACCCCCGAATCCGACGTTGGGCCATTCGTGGCGCCCGAGTCCTCCACACCGGTGTGCTGCGACCCGGTGTCTTCGTCCGGGGTGTGTCCGGCGTCGGCCGCCGTACCGCCGTTCGTGCCCGGGGCGGCGACGTTCGTGGTGCAGGCGACCAGTGCCGCGAAGACGACACCGAACCCTCCGAGGCGTGCGTACGCTTTGACGTGCGAGAAAGCAGAAGCAAGTACGGGGTGGCAAGCGAGAAGCTTTTTCATGGAACCTCCGGGGAGGCTCCTCTTCATGAGCTGTTCCACCCTGAGGCGTCGCGCCGCGCGAGCGCAAGTGCTCGATACCTGGCGTCTCCTCGCCCTGGAACGTCGCTTTGAAGAGACAGCGGTCTCCACGGGGAGACGACCGCGATGCCCGCGAGACTCTCCCCCCGTGGAGACGCGCGCCTCTCACGGGGAGATTGTCGTTCTGCGACGCGAGCGTCGTCGCCCCAGCACCGTGCGGGCGGGGGGCGTGGTTGGTACTACTTGTTGAAGGATTTCTGGAGGTCCTCTGCCATGTGCAGATGGTTCTCCGTCTTCGTGCGGAGGGACGCCAGGCTGGCCTTCAGCTCGGGGCTCTTCACGTTCGGGAGCAGCTTGTTGTCGATCATGTCGATGCGGTCGCGTTCGCTGCTGACGATGTTGTCGATGTATGCGTGATCGAAGTCGCTGCCAGAGTGCGCCTTGAGGGCGTCGAGCTTCTCGTGTGACTGCGCGTTCAGCTGGCCGCTGATGGGCGAGGCAACGGGGGTGATGCTCGCCTTCTGCAGCGCCATGGTCAGCTTGCTCGATTCGTCACCCGCCGCACCTACCATGCGCTGAGCGAAGCGCTTCACGCGCGCGTCGGTGGCGTGGGTGGCCGCGAAGCGGCTCTGCATGAGCCCGTCGTTGATGCTCTCGTTCACGATCTCCGCAATCTGCGCGTCGTTCAGCGTGGACGCGTTCATCGCGCCCGCGCCCATGTCGTTGCCGCCGCCCGTCGTGCCGGAGCCCTGCGTGCCGTTCTGGGTGTCGGTCGTCCCGCCGGTGCCGTTACCGGGCGTGGTGTTGCCCGTGGCTCCCTCGTGCGTGGTGCCTCCTTGCTCGGGCGTGGTCATGTTGCCCTGCGGGTTCGTGTTGCCCTGCGTGGCGTTGCCCTGCTCGGGCATGTTGCCTTGTTCGGGCGTGGTCCCCTGGCTGGGCTGCGGCATGTTCTGGCTCGGCGGGTTGGTCTCCGAGCCAACGTTCGCTCCGGTGGTTTGCGGGTTCTGACCGTTCGGGTACTGCGCGTTGTTCTGGTTCTGGTCCTTGTGCGAGCACGAGCTCAGCAGCAGACAAGCCGCCGCCAGTCGTATGCAGTGCTTGAGAATCATGATTGGGATGCTCCTTTTTGGTCAGGCAGCTGCAGGGCAGCGCGACCCGGGCTGCAAGGCAGGTGCCCCCGGCTGCTGAGGACGCTGCGCAGGCCTAAGGCTCGTGACTAAGCGCGTTCCGTGTCCTGTAGAGCGTGGCGGCGCCGGCCGTGCGTGGCGTTCTGGTCCGCATGCGCTCGATGGTAAGGGTGCCCGGGGGGTTGTCGCCTGCCCCGGAAGACGCGATAAGGAGCGCATGCGTGCGCATCGAGCCATGGCAGCGATCCTCGTGGCCGCCGCGGGTTGCGCGGGCGGAAGGGATCGCAGCTCTGTTCCCCCGGATGGGCGCGCGGCGGTGCCGGCGGGGCCCAGCTCGACGGCAGGAGCTCGGCCAGTCGGGCCCCGCACGCCGGTCGTGCTACACCCCCCTTCGCCGAACTTCGATATCGTCGATCTCGTGGTCGACACGCGACGCGCGTACTGGGCATACCGGGGCGACCGCGGGCTCGTCAGCATCCCTCTGTCGGGCGGCTCACCCGGCGGTGCTGCCACCACGCTCGTGGCGGCGACGGACCACGCGATCTCGAGCCTCGCGGCCGCCGGCGAGTTTCTCTACTGGACCAGCGGTCGCCGGGTGGGCACCGACGCGAGCGTGGAGATGCTCGGTCGGGTCAACCAGTACGCTGGGCACTACGAGGGCTTCGTCGCGCGCATTCAGAAGGACGGCAAGGGACAGACCGAGCTCTCGTCGGGCCGGTTCGAGCCCGACAACGTGGCGGTCGACGGCGCCAACGTCTACTGGGTCATGGTGCGCCCCAAGGAGGGAACGCTCGTGCGCCTGCCGCCCGGCACGGACGCGCCTTCGGTCGTCGCGCACGGCTCGTTCGCGCCGGGGAGTCTCGTCGTCCACTCCGGCCATGCGTACTGGATCGATGCGAGCTCCAAGGGCGGCCCCACCGTGATGATGGTCTCTATCGCGGGGGAGGAGCCGAAGAAGCTCGCGCAGGGCGAGGCAGGACATCCCGTCCATCCGGTGCGGCTCGCCGCAGACGACGTCGCTGTCTACTGGACCGACACGGGCTGGTCCGAGGCCGGTGGGGCGCTCGTGAAAGTGCCGGTCGGTGCCGGCAACGCGACCCTCCTCGCCGAGGGGCTGCGCTCTCCGCGCGGGGTCCAGGTCTCGGGCGGCTTCGTCTACTGGCTGGAGAAGGGCACGGCTGCCGCCAACTTTCACGACGGCACGCTGCGGCGGGTCCCCGTCCAGGGCGGCGCGGCGGAGACCCTCGCGACGGGGCTGTTCGCTCCGGATCGCTTGGCTACCGCGGCAGGCCGCGTGTGCTGGACCGAGGTGGATGGGAGCGTCAAGACGCTCGGCGAGTGAACACCTGGCGTCGGAGCGAGGGCTCGTCCTCGTGGACGAGCTCGGGTCCCGTCTCCCATGCCGCGGGATCGATCGCGGGGAAGCGGACGGCGTCCGGGTGCTCGATGCGATCGGGGACCCACGTGACGTCGAGGACGTCGACGTGGAGCATCGCCTCCTCGTAGATCCGCGCTCCGCCGATGAACCACACGGCGCCAGAGCCGCAGGAAGCGAGGGCCGAGGGCACGTCGGCGAAGCGGTTGGCCCCGTCGATCGACGCGTCCTCCCGGCTCGTGATCACGATGTTGCGGCGGCCGGGGAGGGGCCTCTTGCCGATCGACTCCCAGGTGAGCCTGCCCATGATGATCGCCGAGGCCATCGTGACGCGCTTGAACCGCCGCAGGTCCCCCTTGTAATGCCAGGGGATCTTGCCGCCGAGCCCGATGACCCGCTCCGGCGAGATGGCGACGATGAGCCCGCGCATCTAGACGGCCACCTTGAACGGGATCGCGGGATGCGGCGCGTAGCCATCGAGCTTGAAGGCCTCGAGGATGTCCGCCGTGCTCGCCTGGAGCAGCGGGGTGACGTCGTCGAGGGAGCGAAGAGAAGGAACGATGGAGAGCGACGGAAGCTTCCGCGGCTCGCGCTCGAGCTGCAGCTTGAGGCCCGGCACGTGGTCGTACTCCGCCATCGTGCCGTCGGGCTTGGACGTGTAGATGTGGGCGTCCACGCAGGTGTGCGCGAAGATCCCCGCGCGCAGGCCGGTGAAGCGGGCGAAGAGCTCGAGTAAGAGAGAGTAGCCCGCGATGTTGTACGGGACCCCGAGCGCCACGTCGCAGCTTCGCTGCGTGAGGTGGAGGTTCAAGAGCGGTTCGCCGCGGGCGTCGAGCTGGACGTTGAACATGAACAGGCAGTGGCAAGGAGGGAGCTTGCTCGTCTGCGCGTTGCCAGGCGCCCAGGCGCTGATGACGAGGCGGCGGCTCATCGGGTTGCGCTTGATCTCGTCGATCACCCAGGCGACCTGATCGTTGTAGGCGGGCCGCACCTCAGAGCCGGTGACATCGTGCACCGGGAAGTGCCGCCAGAAGTTGCCGTACGCGCTCGGGACCTTGCCGTGCTCGTCCGCCCACGGGTCCCAGAACTTGCACTTGTGCTTCTGGAGGAGGCCAATGTGCGTGTCGCCCGAGAGAAACCAGAGGTTCTCGACGACGATGTTCTTCCACGAGATATCCTTCGTCGTGAGGAGAGGAAAGCCCTCCCGAAGGTCGATCTCGTAATTGTAGTTGAAGGTCGAAAGCGTATCGACCCCGGTGCGGTTCGGCTTGCGGGTTCCCTTGGCGAGCACCTCGCGGACGAGATCGAGATACTGTTTCACAGGAGCTACTTCGCGCGCGGAGAGCCGCGCGTCAATGCGGCCGAGCGTGGCCCCTACGTCTCGCTGGGTCCGATCCACTTCGGGCTGGCTGGCGCAACGTATCGATCCATGAGAGCCAAGAGCTCCTCGGGCGTCCTTGCGACCTGCGCCATGGCCCCGTGGTCGGCGGACACGAACCCGTCCCGGACGGCTCGCTCGGCGAACGCGACGAGCGAGTCGAAGTAGCCATCGACGTTGAGGAAGCCGACCGGCTTCCTGTGAAAGCCGAGCTGGGCCCAGGTCATCATCTCGTAGGTCTCGTCGAGGGTGCCGAAGCCGCCCGGCATGGCGATGAAGCCGTCGGCCAGGTCCGCCATCATGGCCTTGCGCTCGTGCATGCTCTTGACGACCACGAGCTCGGTGACCCCCGTGTGCGCGAGCTCCTTCGTCGCCAGCGCCTTCGGGATGACCCCCCGCACGTCCCCGCCCTTGGCGAGGACTGCGTCGGCGATGACACCCATCAGCCCGACCCTGCCGCCCCCGAACACCAGCCCGATCCCACGCTCCACGAGCGCGTGGCCGAGGGCGACGGCGGCGCGCTTGTACGTGGGGTCATGGCCGGTGCTGGACCCGCAGTAGACGGCGATGCGCTTCATGGCCCGTCCGATATACCAAGGCACCCGGGTCCTTGCTCCAGGATCTCCCCGGCTAGCCCTGTGAGGACCCGCGCCTTTTGGGGTGAAGGGTGCAGGGGAGTGGCATGAAGACCGGTCCCGCTTGGGGCGCCCCCGTCCCCCTTGAACCTCGGCCCAGGTCGAGGGAGAGTGCGCCCGCCAACGTACCCGATGCGAACCGCAATCCACACCACGCTCTTCTGGGGGTACTTCCTCCTAAGCATGCCGTTCTTCTTCGCGGGCGCGCTCGTCATCTTCGCGCTGACCTTCGCGTTCGACCGCAACGGGCGCGTGCTGCACGCCTACACGTGCTTCTGGGGAGGACACTACGTCTTCATCAACCCGATGTGGCGCTGGGAGATCCTCGGAAAAGAGCGGCTCGATCCGAAGCGCGCGTACGTCTTCTGCGCGAACCACCAGTCCTCCGGCGACATCCCGGTCCTCTTTGCGACGATGCTCCCGTTCAAGTTCGTGTCCAAGCACTCGAACTTCAAGGCGCCGTTCCTCGGCTGGAACATGTACTTGAACCGCTACGTGCGCCTCGTGCGCGGGGACGCGAGCAGCGCGGCGGCCATGCTGGCCGAGTGCAAGGGCTGGCTCGATCGGGGCGTGAGCGTGATGATGTTCCCGGAGGGCACGCGCTCGCGCACCGGACGTTTTCTTCCGTTCAAGCCCGGCGCCTTCGCGCTGGCGTTGCAGGCCAAGGCGCCTGTCGTCCCCATCGTTATCGATGGCACGTTCGAGGCCGTCCCGCCCGATGGGGTGCTCCGGCAGCGGGGGATCATTCACGTCAGGGTTCGCGTAGGCGAGCCGATCGAGGCGGACTTCCTCGACCCGCGCGCGTTCGCGGACGCCGTGCGTGGCAAGATGGTCGAGACCCAGGCGGAGCTCTGGAAGCTCCGTGGCTTCGCCCCGCCCGAGGAGCAGCCGGTCCGCGCCGCCGAGGCGGCGCGGGAGCAGCTCTCAGCCTAACGGAGCTCGTCGGCGCCAGGGGGTGGTGGGCCTCGTGCGGCCCAGGGGTGGGTGGAACAAGAATCCACCCGTTTCATACAAGTAGACACCTGTTTTTATTGGACTTTCCGTGGTTACGGGTCGGGAGAGGGCGCGCACGCATCATGCAGTGGGGGTGGGCAGGCCCTCTCCCGCGGGAGGGCCGCCAACCCCATGGCCACCCCCCTCCGCCGCAGTTATGGCCCTCCGCCCCCGTCCCGGCGGTTCCAGGAGAGCAGCGGCGTGCAGACGGTGCGTCCCGGGCAGCTGCGGCCGCTGGCCACCCCGCTGCCCATTCCTCTGCCGGTACCTCGCCCTCCGCCGGCGCCCGAGAAGACGGAGGTCTACTTCCATCATGCGGCCGCCGCGCGTCCGGCTCTTCCGCCCCCCCGGCTCCCCCCGGCGCCTGCTCCGTTTCAACGCGCCGTGGCGGCCGCTCCCGGACCGACGCCGCCGTCGGCCGCTGCGCGTGTGGCCAAGGTCTCTCCGCTGCTGTTCTTCGTCGGCGGGCTGCTCGTTGCGGGCCTCGCCTTCGCAGCGTGGCCGCCGAGCGAGGGTGGCCCCACGACGGTGACCACACAGGTGTCCCGTCCCACGTCCGCCGCAGCAACGCACGGTGGCACCGTCTCCCGGCCCTTCGCCTCCCCGACCAGCATCCCGACGGTCGATGTCAACGCGCTTCCGGTCGATGCGAGGACACTGGCCCCCTCGGGGGCGCCGCCCGCGTCGCCGGGGCGCTGGTCTCGCGGCTATCGTCGCTGAGCGGCTGTACTGGGAGGCTGGTCTACATGCACTCAGACGTGCACTGGGACGAGCACGCCGTCATGCAGATGCAGTTGCCGATGGCCTCGTAGTCGTTCGTCGCCGTGGTACCCGCGGCCGAAGCGCACGTGTTCTGGCACGTCGTGTCGCTCGCGGCGCAGTTGTTGAGGCAGTTCGCGAGGGTCGTGCACTTCTGGCTGTTCATGCAGGCGTTGACCTCGCTGGCGCACTGGCCGCCCGAGGCCTGCGCGGTGTCGGCGCAGGCCTGGCAGCCGTCACCGGCGTCTCCGGAGCCCGCATCGCTGGGCGGGGTGGGCGAACCAGCGTCGTCCCCCCCTGACGAGCTCGAGCAGTCGGCCGCGCACTGGTTGCCGCAGGCCGCGGCGCTGCAGATGCAGTTGCCGACCGCCTCGTACTCGTTGACCGCCGACGTTCCTGCGGCCGAGGCGCAGTTGTTCTGGCACGTCGTGTCGCTGGCAGCGCAGTTGTTGATGCAGCTGATGAGCGTCGCGCACGCGTTGTCGTTCGAGCAAGCGGACACCGAGTCCGCGCATGCGCCGTTCGCGTCCTGCGCGGCGTTCGCGCAGGTCGTGCACGGGTCGCTCGGCGGTGTGGAGCCTGCGTCGCTGGACGGGTTCGAGGGGTTCGAGGGATTCGATGGGTTGGAAGGGTTCGAGGGGTTCGAAGGGTTGGTCGGGCTCGAGGGATTCGAGGGGCTCGACGTGCCCGTCGGCGGCGCGCTCGTCATTCCTCCGGCGCAGCCGGCCACCGCGCTCTGCTCCGACGTGCAGGAGTCGCTCGTGAACGTGAGGTTCCCGTTCGAGCAGGTGAAGCCGGCGTTCGCCGCGCACTGCAAGAAGCTCTGAAAGGCCTGCGCCCCCGAGCTGCCGCACGCCGTCTGCGCCTGGTTGCAGGCGTCGAGGCAGCCGCCGCCGGAGAAGAGGCCGGAGCACGTCGGTGTGCCTCCCGCCCCGCCGCTGTCGACGGACGTTGCGCATCCGGCAGCGATGAGGAGCGCCAGACCAGCGAAACAGACGGCCTTTACGGTTCTCTTGGCGTTCACGTGGACCTCCGAGCAAGCGATGCGGTCTTCGATCGAGCCGTGGGGCACAGCGGGGCAAGCCTTCGCCCCAAAAATGCGGTGCGTGCTCGTAGCGCGAAAAGGTTGAGTCGGCCAGGACTGGATGAACGTATCCCCGGGAAACGCCCGTCCAGGCACCAAATCGCTGAAACTTTCCGCCCAAGCTGTCTCTTCGTCTTGGGTGTCGGGATCGACCGTAGAAGCGTGGTGGTTTTCGTCGAAGGCGAGGAGCCGTACTCCTTTACGGTGACGAGCCTGATGCCGCCAGCGCGCCGCCATCGGCGAAAACACCGCGCTTCTATCTAGTCGCAGGGGGCGAAGGCGGTGCCGTTCGTCGGGACGACGGGCTTACCCGCGAGGAACGACTGGAGAAAGCACCGGTATTCGTGCTTGGGCGGGTCGGTCTGGAACACGATCTCGTGGCCGTCCTCGATGCCGTCCGAGGGGTGCTGGATGACGACCCCCGTGACCGCATGCTCCACCCCAGAGACCGGCGGCGTGACGAGGTTCAGGGACGCGGGGAGACCGACGGGGTTCCGCCCGGCGAAGCCGATGACCGAGAGGAGCGTCGGCATCGAGGCCAGCTCGGCGGCGGTTCCGTCGAGCTCCGTGCCCGCGAGGTCGAGACCGAGTGACAGGCTCGTCGCGTTGGCGATGGGCGGAAGGATGTAGTGGTCAACGATGCCCTGCTCCATGAGAACGTGGCGCGGCAGCTCGCCGCTCGCGGGCTCACGGATGATGCGCGACGTATAGACGAGCGGGTCGGCAGGCTCGATCGCCCACTGGATGAGGCTCAGGGCGGGGTCGCCGACATCGAGCGTTCGGTGGAGGTTCGGGTAGCCGAGGAGGAGATCGATGGCGGGGAGAACATCGAGGGGGAGCTCCTTGTAGAGGATGTTCTCGATCCAGCTCGCCCCGGCGCCGCTCAGGACCGCGGCCCGGTAGAGGGGCTCGTACGCGAGAACGAGCGGCTCGATCGTCGCCCCCATCGAGTGGCCCATGAGCGCGGCGTTCTTCATGTCGAACGTCACGTGCGGGCTCGTCGCTCCGCCTGCTGCGAGGCCGGGGCAGTCGATCGGATCGAAGCTCAGGCCCTCGAGGACGTGCGCGAGCAGGACGAGCTCCACGGCGGACTCCCGGATGTTGTCGCGCAGGGCGCCGCCGTTGAAGATGTTGAAGATGAGGTAGTCCTCGTTGCCGTTCGTGGTGTTGCGGATGCCGCCAAGCGGCCCATCGACCTCCACGCCCGCGAAGCCTGCCGCGGTGAAGTACAGCGCTGGCCCGGAGCCAGGGACGATCGCAGGCCCGCCGTTCGTCGCAGCCTGTCCGCGGTCGACGAGGGGCCGATCGCCCCCGCCTCCGGTGCGGATGAACACCGCCGTCGGAAAGCCGGCCGTGGGCATGGTGGTGCGCGGGATCGTGACGACGATGCGTGCGGTCTCCACGCGCTGAAAGATGGGTTTGCCGGCGGCGTCGAACAGCCACGTCCCGCCCGCGGTATCGAACGGGGGAACGCCCGATTGGTAGTCGGGCATGCCGAGCGTTGTCTGGTAGACGCAGTACGTGGGGAAAACATCCGTGCGCGCGAAGGGCGCATCGAGCGTGGGAGTCGGCCGTGCCAGGATGTCGGTACGCACGGCCTCCATCTCGGCGATGGGCGTGTCCGTCGTGTAGACGGCGAGGCCTGCGATGGCGCTGCGGGCGACGTCGATCTTCGAAAGCGACGTGAGCGCGCTCTCGTACGCGGTGAAGGCCGGGAGAGCGAGCCCGGCGGGCGTAGCGCCCGTCACGAGCTCCTGCATCTCGGGCGACTGACCGAGCGGCGCACCCGTCGCGTCGCCGAGCGCCCGCAAGATCACGGCCGCGTACGTCGTTCCCGGGCGGAGAGGCGTCCCCTGGAGAGGGACGATGGAGAGCTGGTTCTTGGTGCCGAAAGGCCCACCGTCGGCCGTGAATGAAGCCTGGACCGGGTAGCGCTGGAGGTAATCGGGGCTTTGTGGGTCGACGCTCACGAGGAAGACGGACGCCTCCTTCGTGATGCTCGATGGCATGTCGGGCAGGCGCGCAGGGTCGATGGCGCCGCTCAGCGAGAAGAAGACGCCGCCGCAGGTGGAGAAGCCGCGAGCATCGCTGCTGACGAGCGCGATCGCCTGCGCCGCGAGCGTGCTGTTCTCCGGATTGGGAAAGCCGCCGATGGCGATGCTGCCGTCCGCCCGCCGCAGGTCTTCGCTGGGGACGGGGGCGTCGTAAAACGAGCTATTTCGGGCGAACCGCATCGACACTGTCGTCTCGAGCGCAGGCGGATCGCTGCGGGATCCATGGCAGCCGGCTGCGCCGACAGCGCTCACCAGGCCGACGACGGAGAGAAGGCACGGGACGCGAGTTCGTTCGGCGCGCTTCACGATGCCGAAGCTTAGCTCACGCTTCGCGATGGGGCGCCCGCCTCAACCCAAGAAACACAAGCCCAAGCCCCGGTAGGTCGGGGCGCGGGCCACCACCCGGTCTCCCTCGATGAGGAGGTACTCACGGACGTGCTCGGCGAGCTCCCCGGCCTTGGCGTGGCGAAAGAACACCGGATCGCCGATCCCGAGCGTGAGCTCGGCAGGGACGATGAGCGGCGTCTGAACCTCGCCCGCCCCCTCGAGCGGGAGCAAGCCGAGCCCGGCCGGTAGTGAGGGCAACGGGAGCCGGTCGCGCCCGGCCGAACCGGACGCGACGAAACCTCCGCCGTGGCAGGTGACGATTCCGGGCGCGGGGGCCCTGACGACCTGCAGCGCGAAATAGGCCGCCGGCGTCAGCGCGAGGCCGCGGTAGCCGTCGAACAGGTGGCTGTCGAGGAACCCCGAGCCCGCCGTGAGCTCGGTGAGGGCAGGCTCGCGCGCGCTCGACGCGAGACTGCCGGTGCCGCCCCCGTTGAAGAGCGGGTGGTCGCCGTAGAGGCCGCCCTGCTCGAGAGCCCGTGCCACGTCCGCTCGACGCTGCGCCACGTCGCGGCGCGAGAGTGCTTTCATCGCCGACTTGGCCACGCCCGTACCGAACGGCTCCGAGGCGCCCGCCGCGTCCGGCAGGCCCGCGATCTGCGCCTCGTAGCCCATGAGCCCGGCAAAGGTCAGGTGGGCGTAGTCTCTGATGCGTGCCACGAGCGCCACGACGTCGGCGGTCGTATGGAGGGGGCTACGGCGGACGCCCAGGTAGAGAGGGCTGACCGGGCTGTAGGCGAGGTCCATCTCGACGATCACGGGCACGCGCGTGCCCTCGGCCTGCGCGGCGCGGTCGAGGAGGGCGAGGTGCTCGGTCGAGTCGACCACCGCCCGTGCGCACGCGCTGCGGTTGGCGCGCGCGAGGAGCGTGGCGTCCTGGGCGGACGCAGTCGGGTAGGCGAGGAGCAGATCGTCGTGCCCCTGCTCTGCGAGGTAGGCCGTCTCCGCCGCGGTGTAGGTCATGAGGCCGTGCGTTCGCTGCCCGCCGCGCTCGAGGATGCGGCGAACGAGCTCCGGGCAGCGGATCGACTTGGTCGCGATTCGAAGCGGCTTGGGGTGCGCTGCGGCGACGAGCGCGTCGACGTTGGAGTTGAGCGCCGCGAGGTCGACGATGGCGACGGGGAACGCCTCCCCTTCGATCGCGGTGCGATACCGGGTCCACTCGTCGGGGGGCATGCCGGCGTTCCTAGTCGTGGATGCCGCCAGGCACCTTGTCACGGCCCGCGCGAACGCGATCGTTCCACGTCTCGACCGTCGCCGCGGGGATCTCTTCCATCGTGATGCAGCCCGGGACGGGGCACACGAGCGCGCAGAGGTTGCAGCCGACGCACTCGGGCTCGTCCACCCACGGGACGCGGTCGCCGGCGATGGCGCCGACGACGGCGGGAGAGGGCGCCTTGGCGAGTCCCGGCGCGTGGGCGTGGACGGGCCGTGACTTGTCCTGCTTGCCCGTGAAGATGCACTGGTGCGCGCCGTCCCAGCACGCCGTGACGCAGAGCTGGCAGCCGATGCACGTCTTCGGGTCGATCTTGGCGATGAGCTTGTAGTTGAGATCGAGGTCGCCCCAGTCGACGAAGCTCGGGACCGCTCGGCCGCGCAGCTCGTTCACGCTCTTCATACCCTGCGCGTCGAGGTACTCCGACAGGCCCTCGATCATGTCCTCCACGATGCGAAAGCCGTAGTGCATGACGGCGGTGCACACCTGCACGCTCGTCGAGCCGAGGGCGATGAACTCTGCCGCGTCGCGCCAGTTTGAGATTCCGCCGATCCCCGAGATGGGCGTCTTCTGGATGTTCTTGTCGGCCGCCAGGGCCGCGACCATGTGGAGGGCGATGGGCTTCACCGCGGGCCCGCAGTAGCCGCCGTTGGTCGACGTCTTTCCTACGCGGGGCAACGGGACCAACCGGTCCAGGTCGACGCCGATGAGGCTCTTGATGGTGTTGATGAGGGAGATGCCGTCGGCTCCGCCGCGCACTGCAGCGAGGCCCGGCTCGGTGATGTCACCGGTGTTCGGCGTGAGCTTCACCAGGACGGGGGTCTTCGCGAACTCCTTCGTCCAGCTCGTGATCTCCTGGAGGAGCTTCGGCTCCTGGCCGACCGAGGATCCCATCCCTCGCTCGCACATGCCGTGGGGGCAGCCGAAGTTGAGCTCCAGCCCATCGACGCCCGTGTCCTCGACCTTGCGGATGAGGACCTGCCAGTCCTTCTTCGTCTCCGTCATGAGCGAGGCGATGATCGCGTGCTTGGGGTAGCGCCTCTTCACCTCGCGGAGCTCCCTGAGGTTCACCTCGAGGGGGCGATCGGTGATGAGCTCGATGTTGTTGAACCCGACGACCTTGGCGCCCGCGTAGTCGAGGCCGCCGAAGCGGCTCGTCACGTTGACGATCGGATCTCCGAGTGTCTTCCACACGGCGCCGCCCCAGCCCGCGTCGAAGGCGCGCATGACCTGCTCGCCGGTGTTGCTGGGAGGCGCCGATGCGAGCCAGAAGGGGTTGGGGCTCTTGATGCCCGCGAAATCGATGCTGAGGTCGGCCATGGTTTCCTAGGCGCTCGCGTGCGCGGTCCACCGCGCGTGCATGTCGTGGGCGGCGTTGCGGCCGTCGGCGACGGCGTTGACGACTTCCTTGCCACCGTTGATGCAGTCGCCGCCGCTGTAGACCTTGGGGTTGCCCGTCCGCCCGGTCTTCGGGTCGGCCACGATGCAGCCGCGCGTGTCTATCTGGACACCCGGGAACTGCGTCGTGATCGTGTGGAGCTTCGACTGTCCGATGGCGACGCCGACGAAGTCACACGCGAGCTCGTACTCGGTCCCGGCGACCGGCTTGCCGGCTTCGCTCTTCGCGATCTGGAGGGCGCGAAGCTTGCCGTGGCCGTCGCGGAGGACGGCCACGGGCACCGCGTTCGAGAGGAGGCGTACGCCCACCTTGCGGGCGGCCTCCATCTCGTGGACGTAGCCGCTCATCGCCTCGGGGCCGCGGCGGTAGACCATCGCGACGTCGCTGGCGCCGAGCATCGCGCACTCGCGCGCGATGTCGATGGCCGTGTTCCCCCCCCCCACGATGACGACGCGGCCGAGGTCGCTCGCGCCGTTCGCTGCGCGGGCGAGCTTCATCTCCTCGATCCACGCGGTGGCTCCGTGGACGCCAGGGCCGTCCTCGTTCGGGATGTGGAGCCTCGTGTCGGCGCCGAGCCCGACGCCCAGAAAGACCGCGTCGTAGTCCGCGAGGAGCTGCGAGCCGACCACGTCGCGTCCGACCTCCACGCCCGTCCGGATGTCGACCCCGAGCGCCCGCACCCACTCGACCTCGTGGAGGGCGTCCTCCGCATGAAGCTTGTACGGAGCGATGCCGGTCGTGTTGAGCCCGCCAGGAACGGCGCGCTTCTCGAAGATCGTGGCCTCGTGACCGAGGGTGCGCAGATACGCGGCGCACGCGAGCGACGCTGGACCTGCGCCGATGAGCGCGACCCTCTTGCTGTAATCCGACCTGGTCTGCGCGGCGAAGAGGGGCGCCTGGCTTCCGCTCGTCGCGGTGTCGACCACGCCGCCGCTCCGTGGCGGACCTGCCGTCGCGGCCGTCGCCGTCTCCGTCGCGTAGCGCTGGAGACGACCTATCTGGATGGGGGCGCGGTGCCAGCCGTTGTAGACGCAATCGCCGACGCAGAGGACCTCGACCGGACATACCCGGGCGCACGAGTAGCCCAGGACGTTCTGCTCGAAGATCGTCCGCGCGGCACCCCGCACGTTGCCCGACGCGATCTTCTTGATGAAGGTCGGGATGTCGATCTCGGTGGGGCACGCCTTGATGCAGGGGGCGTCCACGCAGTAGAGGCATCGCTCCGCTTCGGCGCGGGCTTCCGCCTCCGTGTAAGTGGGCTTCGCGTCGGGAAGGCGCGATTCGAGGCGACCCTCCGGGAGGCCTCGGGCGGGACCAGAAGCGGGACGAGGCGTGTCGGGCATGTGCGTGGGCTCAGGCCTCGAGGGCCGCGAAGCTCTGGTCGAGAATGCGAAGCGCCTCCTCCACGTCGGCCTTCCCGATGTTCAAGGCCGGAGCGATGCGGATCGTGTTGCCGTAGAGGCCGCCCTTGCCGATGAGGAGGCCGCGCTTCTTGGTCTCCTCGAAGAGGCGAACCGCGGTCTCGGGTGCAGGCGTGCGGTCCTTCACGGTCTCGTCCTTGACGAGCTCGAGACCCTGCATGAGGCCCTTGCCCCGCACGTCGCCGATGGGGCGCGGGTACTTCTTCTTGAGCGCGTCGAGGCCGTCGCGGAGGATCCTGCCCATCTTGGCGGCGTTGTCGGGGAGCTTCTCCTCGAGGATGACGTCGATCGTGGCGTTGGCCGCGGTGGAGCTCAGCGGGTTACCGCCGTAGGTGGAGATGTTGCCGCCCTTCCACGAGTCCGCGATGGCGGTCGTCGCGAGCGTCGCGCCGATGGGCATGCCGTTGGCGATGCCCTTCGCCATCGTCATGATGTCGGGCTCGACGCCTTCGTGGTGCTGGATGCCCCACATCTTGTCGCCCGTGCGCCCGAAGCCCGTCTGCACCTCGTCGCAGATGAAGACACCGCCGTACTTGCGCACGATGTCGACCGCGACCTTGAAGTAGCCGTCGGGCGCCGTGATGAAGCCGCCGACGCCCTGGATGGGCTCCGCGAGGAACCCGGCGATCTGGCCGGTCGTCGTCGTCTGGATCAGCTCCTCGATGTCCTTCGCGCACTTCACCTCGCAGCTCGGGTACTCGAGGCCAAAGGGACAGCGGTAGCAGTAGGGCGCGTGGGCGTGCTTGACGGCTGCCACCTGCGTCGGGATGACGCGGTACGAGGCGTGCGCCGTGAGCGACTGCGCGAGCAGCGATCGGCCAGAGTAGCCGTGGCGGAGCGCGATGAGCTCCGTGCGGCCGGTCGAGATCTGCGCGAGGGCCACGGCGGTCTCGTCTGCCTCGGTGCCGCTCGCCGTGAAGAAGGCCTTCTTGAGCTTTCCGGGCGCGATGGAGACGAGCTTCTCGGCGAGCTCCACGATGGGGAGCGTGGGGTAGAGCGTCGACACGTGGCCCAGGCGGTCGATCTGGGCGTGGAGCGCCGCGTTCACCTTCTCGTGTGCCTGCCCGAGGCTCACCGTGAGGATGCCCCCGAAGAAGTCGAGGTACGAGTTGCCGTCGTGATCCTTGAGCCTCGAGCCCTTGCCGCTCTCGAGCGCGATGGGCTCCTTGTAGTAGTTCGCGCAGCTGGGGAAGAGGAACTCCTTGTGCTTTGCACGAACCTCGGCGCTGCTGACGGGCTTCTTGCTCACGATTGGTTTCTCCTAGCAGAACAGAGCGATGAGACCGATGGACTCCTCCCC
>Ga0302279_10001142_pt1 | contig 38492 bp, 36 predicted proteins | sample III_Bog_N3_3_FD_194541 | JGI IMG/M metagenome (GOLD analysis project Ga0302279, IMG submission 194541) | Peat permafrost microbial communities from Stordalen Mire near Abisko, Sweden - III_Bog_N3_3 | ecosystem: Environmental > Terrestrial > Soil > Wetlands > Peat | place: Sweden: Abisko...
GCTGCCTCGCATCTTGCTGATTTTATTGTGTTTCTGGCTCCTCAGGTAGGACTCGAACCTACAACCCTTCGGTTAACAGCCGAATGCTCTGCCATTGAGCTACTGAGGAGTGTGGCGCTCTCTAAAAGCAACTTTACAACTCTCTCAGGGTAGCAGAGGCGTTGGGGTGCGTCAAAGGGTCCGGGTTGCGGGCCCGTGGGCCAGTGACTCACGACCGGGTTGCGGGTGGTGTGCGGCGTCTACCCTCGCTCACCCGCAGGTGAATTCCACGGGCACCTCCACGTCGGGGTGCAGGCTCTTGTGCACCGGGCAGGTGTGGGCGGCGCGCTCCAGCTTTTCCTTGTCAACAGCGCTCAGCGCATGGGGGACGTGGATCTTGACCCGCAGGCTCTCAATTCTCCGCGGTGGGGCGGCAGTCATCTCCTTTTCGACCGTGGCCGTTGCACCGGAGATATCGATCTGCAAGGTACGGGCCGCCAAACCCATCACCGTAAGCATGCAGGAGCCCAGAGCCGTTGCCACCAGGTCAGTTGGCGAAAAGCTTTCGCCGCGGCCCTGGTTGTCTTTGGGGGCGTCGGTCGTGAATTGAGCGCCCGAGGGGCCGTGGGTTGCCTTGCAGTGCAGCTCTCCTTGATACTCGACTTGAATGCTCACCATGATGCTTGCCTCGAAGGTGTATGGATTAAGGGGCGGCCGGCGCGTTCCATCGCGCGGCTGAATGCATCATTACGCAGAGGACAATGAAACTTCAACTGCCCGCCGGCAACTTTGCCGCTTATCTGTTTGACTGCGACGGCACCATTGTCGACTCCATGCCGCTGCATTACATCGCGTGGAAGACCGCGCTGGGCGAGTGGGGCTGCCCGTTTCCTGAGGACCTGTTCTACTCCTGGGGCGGCAAACCGGTCGATTGGATCATCTCCACGCTGAACCAGATGTACGGGCTGGCCATGCCTGTCGAAGAGTTGGGCATCCGCAAGGAAGCGATGTACTTCGAGATGCTCCCGCAGCTCAAGGCCATCCCCGAGGTGCTGGAACACATTGAGGCCGAGTACGGCCACATTCCTTTTGCCGTGGTCTCCGGCGGCCGGCGCTTCTCAGTGGTGGGCTCGCTTACCGCGGTGGGGCTGCTGGACCTGTTCCCCGTTATTGTGGGCGCTGAAGATTACGTCCACTCCAAGCCGGCGCCGGACTGCTTTCTGCTGGGCGCGGAGCGGCTGGGGGTTGCGCCGGCCGACTGCCTGGTGTTTGAGGACACGCAGCTGGGCATTCAGGCCGCCACCGCGGCCGGCATGGCCTCGGTGCTGGTGCCTTCGCCGCTGGAGCGGCGCCTTGCGGGAACCGTGGGCGGCGGGAACGCGTAGAGTGATGCAGGCCCTCCCCACTGCGGCCTCCCTGATGCTATGACTGAACTGCGCAACGAGTCGCAATCCCGCTCCCTCCCTCGCATTGCGTGGCCTTCTTTGCTGGCCATCGCCGGCGCGGTGGCGCTGCTGCATGTGCTCACAAACAGCCGCTATGGGTTTCATCGCGATGAGTTGCAGTTCCTGGCCGACGCGCGCCATCTGGACTGGGGCTACGTTGCCTATCCACCTTTGACCCCGTTCGTGGAGCGGATCAGCCTGGCCGTCTGTGGCCTTTCGCTGGTGGGTCTGCGACTCGCCTCCGTGCTGGCTCAGGCTGCGGCCGTGATGGCCACGGGGCTCATGGCGCGGGAGTTGGGCGCAGGGCGGCTTGCCCAGGCGACGGCCGCGCTCACCGTGGCGCTGGCGCCCTTGCCCATGTTTGAAGGCACAGAGTTTCAGTACTCCACGTTCGACTACTTGTGGTGGGTGCTGATTGCCCTGTTCACCATCCGCATGCTGCGCACAGGCGACCCGCGCTGGTGGCTGGCGATTGGTGCGGCGGTGGGCCTGGGACTGGAGACCAAGTACTCCATTGTCTTCTTCATTGCCGGCATCCTGGCCGGAGTGGCCTTCTCCAGCGCGCGGCGATTCTTGAGGAGCGCATGGTTCTGGGCGGGGATTGCGCTGGCGCTGGCGATTTTCGCGCCCAACTTTCTCTGGCAGGTGCGCCACCAGTTCGTCTCCTACCACTTCCTCCAGCACATCCACGCGCGCGACGTGGGCCAGGGCCGTGGCGACCACTTTCTGCTCGACCAGTTCCGCATCTGCACCAATCCTTTCTCCGCGCCGGTGTGGATTGCCGGAGCGATCGCGTTCCTCCGCAGGCCGCGCTATCGCATGCTGGGCTGGATGTTCGTGGTTCCTGTGCTGCTGTTTTTCGTTGCCAGGGGCCGCGGCTACTATGTGGCCGGCGTGTATCCCATGGCGCTGGCCATGGGCGCGGAAGTCGCCGAGCGGCGGCTGACCGCCTTGCCGCGCTGGGGGCGGCGCACGGCGTGGACGGTCTTCTATGCCGGGCTCGCAGTCATTGGCGCGTATATTGTGGCGGTCGTTGTTCCGCTGGCGTCCTCGGGTCAGCTGCGCGATTTTGCACTCAAGAACAACGGTGATCTGCGCGAGGAGTTCGGCTGGCCGGAGCTGGTCAAGACCGTTGCCGGGATTCGCGATTCCCTTCCCGCTGAGCAGCAGGCCGGCCTGGGCATTGTGGTGGGCAACTACGGCGAGGCCGGCGCGATCGAGATGCTGGGACCCGCCTATCGCCTGCCTCAGCCCATCAGCACGGTCAATTCATTCTGGCTGCGCGGCTATCCGGTCACGCCGCCCACCACGATCATCCTGCTGGGCAACAGCCGCGAGCGCGCCGACGAGCTGTTCACCAACTGCCGGCTGGCCGGCCACAGCGGAAACGCAGAGGCGATTCCTAACGAGGAGAGCGTGGACCACCCCGACATTTTTGTCTGCGGGCCGCCGCGCTTGCCGTGGCAGCAGCTATGGCAGCGTGTCCAGGACTTTGGCTGAGTCCTGCGGCGGCTCGCCGGTTCAGCGCGGACTGCTCAGGAGGCTCAGACCCGGGCCACCCGCGCGCCTTACTCCGTCGTCACAGGCTGCCAAAGCTCGACACGATTCCCTTCCGGATCGGCGAGCCAGCCGAACTTGCCGAAGTCATAGCTGTCGCGCTTGGGATCGACCGCGACGCCGGCGGCAATGAGCCGGTCGAGCAGACCGTCCAGATCGTCCACCTGGAGGTTGATCATGGCCTTCTGCGCCGGCGGAAAGTAGTCGTTGTCTGGCTTGAAGAGGGCGAAAACCACCTGGGGGTGCGCGGTGGGCGTGGGGAACGAGAACGCCCCGTCGGCCTTGACCAGGCCGAGATGCTGCTCGTACCACTGGTAGAGGGCTTTCGGGTCGTCCGCGCGTAGAAAGATGCCGCCAAAACCGGTGATTGCAGCCATATTGTTTCCTCCATCCAACTTTTGAAATTTCAGCATACCGGAGGCCGGGGCATGCGTCCCGGCCTTTTGAATCTAAGTGTTCACGACAGCAGCAGCGTCCGCGGCCCCGACGGCGCCTTTGCGACGCAGGACAACAGCGGAGATGAGCGTAATGAACAGGCCCACCGGCAGCGGCTCAATGAACGTGTAGGCCATGTTGACGAAGGGGTTCTGGTAGAGCTGCTGGGAGCGCTGGATGGCGGCGACGTGGGCGGCCGTGGCAGCAGGATCAAGTCCGGAGGCTTGCACCTTGTGGATCTGCGCCGCAAAGTAGCCGTCCATGAAGTGAGGCATGAATTTGAAGTAGAGGATCTCCCACGTGGCGACGTAGCAGAGGGTGGTGATGAGGGTGATGAGCAGACCGCAGGCGAGGGCGCGGCCGAAGGAGATTTTCCCGCACAGGGTGTTGTCGCGGTAGCTGCGGATGCCGAAGTAGATGAGCAGGAACGACGCCACCATGATGGTGTAGCCGATCAGCATGCTGTGGCCGGGGCCGATCTTGTTGGCGAGCAGAAGCGAGCTGTCCATCAGGACAGAGATCATCAGGCCGGAGATGAGGCCGAAGGTGAGAACGGTTTTCTTCATGTAGGGCTCCTGGTCCGAGTGAGGCGCGAGTGAGGATGGAGTCACAATGCTGTGGCGCGGGGCCGGATGTCGTCATCCTTTCGAATGATTTTAGGGGGATGGAGCAGAAATCATGCTTCGGGGTGACGCGGTCATGGCAGCAGGCCCAGCTCTTTTCCGCGCACCACGGCCTGGGTGCGGCGGGCGGCGCCAAGCTTGTCAAAGGCGCGGGCGCAGTGGGTTTTGACGGTATTCTCAGACACAAAAAGCTGCGTCGCGATCTCGCGATTGCTGAAGCCCCGGGAGACAAGGGTGAGAATTTCAAGCTCGCGCGCGGTGATGCCGAGCGTCTTTTGCCGGGCCGTATCGGGTTCGAACGGAGCCGAGGCGGAGACAAAAGAGCGTAAGCCGTCCGCGGGGACAAGCACCTCTTTGAGCACAACCGTTTCGCGAACCATCTCGCGTCTGCGCGTGATGCGCAGGCCGAGCCAGATGCCGAAGGCCGAGAAGAGGATGGCGACCAGCGCGCCGTACAGCTCAACAGCGTGCTCGATCACGACGAAGCGGTATTCCGTGTATTGGAGCGCGGCGATGAGCAGGCCGCCGACGACACCGAAGATGAGGACGTGGCGCTTCATGATCGGGTTGTGAAGAAGTATAGCGGAGACGGGGCGGACGTGGATTTGCCGGGCGCCAGAAAGCTGCGGGCCGAGGCGTGATGGCCTGCCCTGGCAATCAGCTCGATTCCCGATTGTGGAGGACGCCTACTTGGAGGAGAGATAGGTCGGCGTGGTGTTCGCCTCGGGCTTGAGCAGCAGCACGGCGACGCGATAGGCGGTGAAGGTGCTGCCCGAGCCGGGCGCGGGACAGGTGCCCACCGCGGCGTCGCGATAGCGGCCGGTGGCGATGCGATCGAGCAAGGCCTCGGGAAGCCGGTCCAGTTCCGCGGCCTGCCAGCGCATGATGAACTCCGGGCGGCGATTGTCCAGCGACACCGGCAGGCCGTGATCCTCAGCGCAGGCGATCCGTGCTCCGGTGGAGTTTCCATGGGCTGCAACCCCTGTAGCCTTCACTAGGCTGGCCACGGCATTCTCCACCTGATCCGGCGTCAGCGTGGCGACGGCGCGTTCAAAGTCAGCCACGGCATAGAGCATGTTGCCGCGCGCAACGACGGCCACGCCGACGCGATCGACGGCGGGGTTGAGCAGGTTTTCGCGGTGACCCTGCGAGTGCATCCATGCCTGGTGAATGGAGGCCGGCTCATAGCCCGCGGCCACATTCTCTTCAATCAGGCTGAAGCGCGCACCGGCCTGACCAGCGCGTTGCGTCAACTCCGGCTCGCCGGCGTATTGGTGGGAGATCGGCCCTTCAGCAGCCATGCGGGCGCAGTGGGTGAGAGCGGCGGCGGCCAGTGCCGGGTCCCACTGGAGGGCGGGCAGGCCTTGCGCGCCGCGAGCCTGGTTGCCGAGCGCGAAAAGCTGTCCGGCCATGGTGCGGAGTGCCTGGTTGTTGCCTATCTGCACGTCGGCCGCAAGCACGGCGGGGGGATTATGCCCCGGAAACGGGGACTGCGAAAAGAGCGTCTGCGCGGCCAGCAGCCCGGCGGCCAGCGCCAGGTAACCGAGGACACTTTTGCGTGAAACAGCCATGGGTAAACCGGCCTCCAATAGGGGTGCCCAAGGCTGTATTCTTCCACTGTGGCAAAGAAAGTAACTTCCACTTTCGGGTTACGCCGGGCGGCCATTGGTGTTAGCCGCCAGCCCCTCGCAGCGCTTGGCATCCTGCTGCTGGCTGGGTTCTTGTTCGGCGGTGTCACAGCGCCCTGGCTTGCGCCCCATTCCCCTGCAAGCATCGATTTACTTCATCGGCTCGAAGGCCCGTCGCGTACACATGCCTTTGGTACTGACGAGCTGGGGCGCGACACGCTTTCGCGCCTGCTGTGGGGGGCGCGGCTGTCGCTTGCTGTCTCGGTGACCGTGGTTGCCATCTCCCTCGCTTTGGGCCTCGCCATCGGAGGACTGGCCGGCTACCTGGGCGGCTGGGTTGACACCGCGCTCACGGTGATTGCGATGAATACCTTTCTGGCCCTGCCTGGAATTCTGTTAGCCATTGCGTTTGCTGCGTTCCTGGGACCGGGGTTTTCAAATCTCGTTCTGGCCCTGGCCATCGGCGGCTGGGCCGGGTATGCGCGGCTGGTGCGGGCGCAGGTCATGGCCGTGCGCGATCGTGAATATGTAGATGCGGCGCGCGCGCTGGGAGCTGGCGGCATGCGGATATTTTTCAAGCACATCTTGCCCAACATTGCCCAGCCGATCTTGGTGCAGGCCGCCATCGGCATGGCCGGTGTCATCCTCGCCGAGGCAACGCTTTCGTTCCTGGGACTGGGCATTCCCGCGCCGGCGCCCAGTTGGGGATCGATGCTCAACGACGCACGCAGTCACCTGTTCGACTCGCCGCATTTGGTGCTGTTTCCGGCGGCGGCCGTGGCGGGCGCAGTGCTGGGGTTCAATTTTCTGGGCGACGCGCTGCGCGACCGCCTGGACCCGCGCACGCGGCTGGAACTGGGGATGTGAAGACAGGAGTCAGGGATCAGAGGTCAGGGGTCAGGGGATGAGGATCGGAGTCATCAGCGATACGCATGGGCTGCTGCGGGCGGAGGTTGCGCCCGCGCTCGCCGGCGTCGACCGCATCCTGCACCTGGGCGATGTGGGGAAGATTTCGATTCTCGATGAACTCAAGAAGATTGCGCCGGTTACGGCGATTCGCGGCAACGTGGACCACGGCGGCCCCTGCGCCGAGCTGCCCGAAACCGAGGTCGTGCTCGTCGACGGCCTCTATCTCTACCTGCTCCACGACCTGCACACGCTGCATCTTGACCCCGCCGCAGCGCGGTTTGCGGCGGTACTCTACGGCCACACGCATGTGCCGATCAGCTACAAAAAGAAGGGCGTCCTCTACTTCAACCCCGGCAGCTGCGGCCCGCGCCGCTTTGAGCTGCCCGTGACGGTGGGGCTGCTCACAATTGCGGAGAGCGGCGAGCTGGTTGCGGAGATTGTGCCGCTCAAGACGGCTTAGTCAGGCGTTACTTCCGGTTAGCCGGTGACTCAGGCGTAACGCTCAGATGCCTTCCTGAAACTTAGATTGGGGACACTCAATACCGACTATTCTGTTTGCATGCCTCAAGACGAGTTGAACAACCTTGCGGACAATTGGATTCGCTATTGGTCCGTACCGAGGGAGTCGCCGGAGGCGGAGGCTACCGCTTGGGCTACCGATCTCTATGACCTGGAATACGACGATCCCGAGACGCTTTGGTTGCTGATTCTAGCCATTCATGCGAAGGACCAATCCTGGCGAATTCGAAAAGTCCTTTCCGCAGGACCTGTCGAAGACCTTTTAGCAAAGCATGGCGAGAGATTCATAGACCGCGTCGAAACTGAGGCGCGGAAGAATCCTAAGTTCGCTAAGCTGCTTGGCGGCGTATGGATGAACAGTATGACAGATGAGATTTGGAGCCGGGTTCAAGCCGTTTGGGATAGACGCGGGTGGGACGGAGTACCGGAATAACCCTGCTTTTTTGCCTCCTGGCGGCTCCAGGCAGGTTGAAAACCGAGTTATGTACGGTTTGCCGGTGATACTCCAACCATGACCGCTGGCGTCAAGCAGTGCGGTGCGAAAGACTTTGCCGCAGCCGGAGATCACCTCCGACAAATGCTAATGCAGGACTGGCAGCTAACATCAGGAATTGAATCCATCGTGGGTCTCGTTCCAATCCTAGAGACATCACGATAATCCCCATTCCTACGCACAGATAGCAGGAAAGAGTTCCGTTCAGGCGCTCGTGGCGTTTGGCAATCGCAGCCGCAACGTATCCTCCCAGAATTGAACAGAGCAAGCCAACGGCCAATTGAGCTGAATAAAGCGGTAGGTTCCCGTGGATTGCCGCTGATACGGCCTCTGATGAATGAGGTCCAACGCGTTGAGAGGGGTCGAGCTTGAACGTCGAGTAGAGTGCGAACGGTAGACCGCCGAGCACGGATGTGACGACATCCACGACGCCTCCGACGAGTACGCCGAGGATTGAGACTTTCATACCATCGCTCCTATTGATTCGTGCAATTCTACCTCAGCGAACCCTCAGCGGGAGTGTTGTCGCCTATCCGGACATTACCCCCTCTAGCTCCGTAGGGCCCCCCGGCCACCGCTCACCCCCGCATCCGCGGATTGACCCACCGGTACACCACATCCGTGAGCAGATTCACCAGCACATACGTTAGCCCAATCGACAGCAAACACCCCTGCACCAGCGCATAGTCGCGATTCGAGATCGCCGTCACCGTCAATCGGCCCAGGCCGGGCCAACTGAAGATCGTCTCGGTCACAATCGCGCCAGCGAGCAGGGCGCCGAATTGCAATCCCACCACGGTGACAATGGGAACCAGCGCGTTGGCCAGCGCGTGGCGGCAGACCACGCGCGTCTCGCTCAGCCCCTTGGCGCGCGCCGTGCGGATGTAGTCCTGCCCCAGCTCTTCCAGCATCGCCGTGCGGATCATCCGCGTGAGAATCGCCGCCAGCGACGCGCCCATGGCGACCGCCGGCAGCACCAGGTAGTGCCAGTCGATCGACCGTCCCCCGCCCGCGTTCGCCCCGGAAACAGGCAGCCATCCAAGTGCAATCGAAAAGACCAGAATCAGCACCGGCCCCAGCGCCAGCCCCGGCACCGAAAGCCCAAACAGCGACACCACGGAGATCGACTGGTCCAGCCACCGCCCCCGCCGCACCGCTGCCAGAATTCCCGCCGGCAGCGCCAGCGCCAGCCCAAAGCCGAGCGAGGTCAGCGTAAGCGCCAGCGTGTACGGATAGCGCGCGGCAATCAGCGTGGCCACGGTCTGGTGCAGCCGGATCGAGGTGCCCAGGTCGCCCTGCAGGACCGCGGCCCAGTAATGCAGATACTGCGTGCCCAGCGGCAGATCAAGCCCGTACTGGTGCCGCAGCACGCCCAGGTCGGCAGGCGTCGCTCCATCGCCCAGCATCTGCTGGATCGGGTCCCCCGGCACAAGGTGAATGAGCAGGAACACCAGCGACACCACCAGCCAGACGACCGGAAGCGTGAGTGCGAGGCGGGTGAGGGTTTGTTTCATCGGCTCGCTCTTAACCATAAATCAGGGGTCAGAGATCAGGGGGCAGGGGCGGCGCGGCATCTTCAACCGGCTCAACGCGGATGCGGGCGATGCGGCGCAAGTCCATGTCGACGACGGTGAGCCGCCGCCCATCGAAGTCCACACTCTCGCCTTCTTTGGGAATGTGGCCCAGGCGCATGAGCATGAAGCCGGCCAGGGTTTCAACTCCGCCCTCGCGGGGCAGGCTCCACTGCATCTGCGTCTCCAGATCGCGCAGGTTCACGCCGCCATCCATCAAGAGCGCTCCTGATGCGGTGGTGAGCACCGGGCGCCGGGGCGAGTCGAACTCGTCTTCCAGCTCGCCGGTCAGCTGCTCAATCGCGTCCTCAGCCGTAACCAGCCCCACCGTGGATCCATATTCGTCCACCACGATCGCCATGTGCCGCCGCCGCTGCTGAAAGTCGCGGATCAGGTCGAGCACCGACTTGGTCTCCGGAGCCACCAGCACATCGCGCATCACCTGCTCCAGCCTGAGCTCGACAAACGGCGCCGAGCCAACCCGCGCCGCCGCCGGCCGGAAGAAGATAAGCCGGGCAAGGTCTTTGGAGTACACCACGCCCACAATGTGCTCCGGCCCGCGCGCTTCGTCGTAGACCGGCACGCGGGAGTGCATCTGATCGATGACGCGGGCGCTCGCTTCCTCGACCAGCATCTTCGAAGGCAATGAAAAAATCTGCTGGCGCGGGGTCATGATCTCGCGCACGGTCACATCCTCCAACTCCAGCGTCCGATGGATGAGCGTCTCCTCGAACGCCGGCAGCAGACCCATGCGGCGGGCGGCGGTGGCAATGAGCTTGAGCTCCTCGGGCGAGTGAACGTCCGCGCGGTCGCTGAGCTGGATGTCGAAGCCGCGCAGGATCATGGCGGCGGAGACATTGAGGAAGCGCACGGCGGGCCGGGCGATGGCGATGAACAGCAGCATCGGCGGGGCCACGGCGACGGCCATGGCCTCGGCCCGGCGCAGGGCGAGCGACTTGGGCACCAGCTCGCCGACCACGACGTGGAAGTAGGTGATGACGGCAAAGCCCAGCGTGACGGCGACAATGTGCGCGTAGAGCAGGGCGTGAGGCCGCGCGAGCGGGAGCAGGTTGAGCCAGCCGAAGAGGATGGCGGCGGCCAGCGGCTCGCCGATCCAGCCCAGGGCCAGCGAGCAGAGCGTCACGCCGAGCTGCACGGCGGGCAGAAAGTCGTCCAGATCGTGCTGCAGACGGCGCACGGCCCGCGCGCCGGGAACGCCGGCGGCAAGCATCTGGTCCACGCGCGTGTCGCGGATCGAGACCAGGGCGAACTCGGCAGCCACAAAGAAGCCGTTGGCCAGGATGAGCAGGGCCACAGCGACGAATTCGAGCAGCGGGAGTCCGTGCATCTCGGTGTGAGAATAGCACTTCAGGTACTAGGAACTAGGGACCAGGGACGAGCGGGCTGGAACTGGTTGCATGAACCTGGCTTTGAAAGGGCGCGGCTTCAGCCGCGCCGCGAAGGTAGCAAAACATTGGGCTCTACAGGCTGCGGAAAAGCTCATTCCGGCGGTAGGCCGGGGATTTATCCCCGGCACAAAGCCAATCTAATCAATCAGGGCTTCAGCCCCTGCGGGAAGGTCCTTGCCTGTCTCAGGCTATTTATTCAACAAGCTCTTGGGACCAGGGAACGATTTGGCGCAAGCCAACGTAATGCTCTGCGGGGCGTGACGCGAGCTGATTGCCGGCGCCCTGCTTCATTCCTGTTCGGCTGCGCACAGCAGTGTCCGAATCTGGACATGGGGGCCACAATCGCGCAGCAAGAAACCAGGCAGGCGGCCTCAAAGCAAAAGAGTTCCGCAGCGATAGATTTGGCACGGGATATGCAAGCACCTTTCCGGCAGCGATGAGTCCCTTGGTCCCCTTGGTTCCTTGGTCCCTGAGTCCCTAACCGAAATCGAGGTACCCGATGAAGCATCTAGTGGTTGCAACAGCAGCGCTGGCGCTGGCGGCGGTTCCGGCGCTGGCGACAGAGGCAACTTTTGAGCGCACCCTCACGGTGACCGGCCACGTGGAGCTGACAGTGGCCACCGGGTCGGGCAACATCCACATCACCCAGGGCTCGGGCAACCAGATCCACATCTTTGGGCGCGTCAAGTCCAACTGGGGCGGCAGCGAGGCCAAGGTGCGCGAGATTGCGGCGAACCCGCCCATCGAGCAGACGGGCAGCATTATCCGCGTCGGCCAGCACCACGAGAACCTGCACAACATCAGCATCGATTATGAGATTCAGGCGCCGGCCAACGCCTATCTCGACGCCGGCTCAGGCTCCGGCAACGTGACCGACGAGGGCGTGGGCGAAAACTCCAAGCTGAGCACCGGGTCGGGGAATATTCACGCCACCGGGCTGAATGGCGGCTTCTCCGTGGGCACGGGGTCGGGCAACGTCTATGCCGAGCAGACCGGCGCGGGCGATGTGAAGGCCAGCACCGGTTCGGGTGACATTGAACTGAAGCATGTGCACGGCGCGCTGAAGGCGGAGACCGGCTCGGGCGGCATCAAGGTGGAGGGCGCGCCGGCCGTCGGCTGGAAGCTCCAAACCGGCTCGGGCAACGTTGAGCTGTGGGTGGGCGATGCGCCGCTCACGCTCGACGCCGAGAGCGGCTCGGGCGGCATCCACACCGATCGCGACATGCTGACGCAGGGATCGAATGACCGTCATCATGTGACCGGCAAGCTGAACGGCGGCGGCCCGACGGTGCGCATCGAGACCGGCTCCGGCGACGTGCGCGTGCACTGAGTTTTTGAGCCGTTGATTGCAGGCGCCGCGCATCGCCCAAGAGCGACCCGCGACTGAATCCAGATGCGCACATGCGCCGGCGCGCCCAACCCCTTCTATGGCGAGGCCTTGATTGCTCCATGGGTAGGCCTCGCCTGTTTTTTTCTCCCCTCCCCCGCACCACCATCCCGCATTGCTCCCTCACAATCTCTTGCAAGCAAACTTTTCCATCTTCCTTTTCGCAGGAACTGGTGCGCTGCTGCGCGCGTATACGATCAAGCCACCGCAACCGTACCCCGACTGCCAAAAGGAACCCCCTCATGGATGCAACACCCGAGCCTCTCTCTGTTCACAACGATTCCGCGATCGATCGGCCTGATGCATCGCTCGCCCAGTCCGGATCGGCTCTTGAAGCGCCTGTGCTCTTGCCGCCGTCGTCGCCGAACCGCGTGTTTATGGGCCCCTATGGCCTGCGCGCGGGCTGGAGCCTGCTGATCTACATCGCCATTCTGGCGTCGATTGTGGCGGGCGTGAATGGGACCCACGCCTACTTCAAGGCCAGGGCGCGGCAGGCGGAGGTGGCCGCGGCGCAGGCCGCGGGCAAGCCGGCGCTGCCGGTTGTGAAGCGCGACGAGAACGCGCCGATGGTGGTGCGCGAGGCGATTGCCGAGGAGGGCATCAGCTTCGCGGTGCTGCTGCTGGTGAGCCTGCTGATGGCGGCGATTGAGCGGCGGCGCTTCACGGCCTATGGCCTGGGCGGCACGCGAATCTTCAGCCGCTTTTTCACCGGCATGCTGTGGGGACTGGTTGCCATGGCGCTGCTGGTGGGCACGCTGCGCGTGTTGCACCTGGTGAGCTTTGACGCGCAGCTCGACCACGGCTGGTCGATTGCCGGCTGGGGCGGCGCGCAACTGCTGGGCTTTCTCTGCGTGGGTCTGGTGGAGGAGTACCTGTTCCGCGGCTACCTCCAGTTCACCCTGGCGCGCGGACTGGAGGGGTTGGGCAAGCTCATCAACCCGGCGCATGCGCGGGCCATCGGCTTCTGGATTGCAACGGTGATCACCTCAGGATTGTTCTTTGCCGCCCACATCAGCAATGGCGGAGAAGACTGGCTGGGCCTGGTGCTGGTGTTTCTGGGCGGCCTCTTGTTTGTGCTGGCGCTGTGGCGCACCGGGTCGCTCTGGTGGGGCATCGGCTTCCACATGGCGTGGGACTGGTCGCAATCGTTTCTCTACGGCGTGCCCGACAGCGGAGCGCTGGTGCAGGGACGGATGTTTGCCACGCATGCGGTCGGTAATCCCCTGCTCTCGGGCGGGACTGTGGGGCCGGAGGGCAGTGTGTTGTGCGTTCCGGTAATTTTGCTGGCCATTGCGGTACTGTTCCGCACGCGGAAGTCGCCGTTGCCTCCGTTCGAGACCAAGGGCCAGGTTGCGATGCCGCATGACGCCGATGCGGCTTTTTTCGGCGAAAAGCGGCGTGGTTGACGACTTTGGGTATAAAGTCCAGCTTTCGTGCCGATGTTCCGAGAAGCTTTTCTCAGCAGCTAAACAGGCTGCGGAAAAGACACTCGGAAGAGGCAACAAGTGTCAGAGCACGATCTGCCGCGGCGGATCGTGCCGCCAGCGGCAAGCAAATCAATGCGGGCTTCAGCCCCTGCGGGATGCATTCCTCACCTGAGGGGAACTTTTCCGCCACGCCGCCAAAGTCCTGCCAAGACACGTCTCGCGACTTCCGATGAGCCGCGCCATGCCCCTCCCGTTAAACTAACAACATGGTTCGCGTCTTTCATCCCATCCCCGTTGAACAAATCAAGCTGCTCGTTTTTGACCTCGACGGTACCCTGATCGACTCGGCGCAGGACCTGTGCAACAGCGTCAACGCCACGCTGGCGCACTTTGGCCTCAAGCATCTTCAAGACTCTGAGATCGCCGGGTTCATTGGCGATGGGGCCCTGATGCTGGTGCGCCGCGCGCTCGCCAAGGAGCACGGCTCGCCGGTAGGCGAAGATTTCCTGCAAACGGCTTACGCCTTTTTTCTGGACTACTATCGCGCCCACAAACTCGACTACACCTACGCCTACGACGGCGTGCTGGAGGCCCTGGCTGCGCTGAAGCAGCTGAGCCATTTGGACAAGCGGCCGCCGGCCATGGCGGTGCTGACCAACAAGCCGGTTCGCCCGGCGCAGGACATCTGCGCGGCGCTCGGCCTCGCGCCCCACTTTCTGCAAATCTATGGCGGCAACAGCTTTGCCACCAAGAAGCCCGATCCGGAGGGGCTGCGGGCCCTGATGGCCGAGGCCGGCGCCGCGCCCAATGAAACGGTGCTGATCGGCGACAGCAAGGTGGACGTTCAAACGGCGCGCAACGCCGGAACCTGGGTGATCGGATGCACCTTTGGCCTGGCCCCGGAGACGCTTCAAGCCAACCAGCCGGATGTGCTCGTGGATACGCCGCGCGACTGGACGGCGGCCCTTGGCGCGCGATAAAATCGCTTTACGGAGACATGCTGTTCGAGATTTTCTGCGCTCGTGAATTGCCCGGCTCGAAGCTTGCCTGTTTCCCGCGCGCGCAACAACGCCGCATGTACCTTTCCGGCACCCGCACCGGGCAAAGGGTCAGATTTTTCGACGCCCGCATCCCCATGGCCCCGGATGCAGCCGATAATGGACTCAGCACGTCGATCGACTCAAAGACCAGCTCGCCTGTTCTGAAAGGCTGTCCGCTGCTCTTCGTTTTTTCGCATTCTTCTGGAGATTTTGCGTCATGCGCCTTTTTGCCCTGGGATTGATTCTCGCCTTGCCCCCTGTTCTACCCGCCGCCTTTGCGGCCAATGCAACCTCTGCTGCCGCGCCGGCCCCGCCCTCGGTGCAGGGCGTAGTCGCCGATGCAACCGGCGCCATTGTCCCTGGTGCGGAAGTTGACCTGGTGGACCCGAGCGGCACCGTCGCCGGCTCGATTCACTCAGACGGCGAGGGCAATTTTCAGATCAGCGCTCCGCATGCGGGCAACTTTACGCTCGTGGTCTCCGAGCCCGGATTTGAGACCGTGCGCACGGCGGTGGTGATTGCCGCTCCGGCCGCGGTAGCCGGCGTGAAGGCCGCCGTGGTGCTGCCCGCGCTGGCGCACGTTCACATTGTGCTGCCCATCGCAGCGGTGGCTTCAACCGTGCGCGTGAACGGCGACTCGAGCGAGGACCTGGCCGCACCGGATGCCAACCACGACTCCTCGGTGATGACGGCGAGCGATCTGAAGGCGCTGCCCATCTTCGACAACGACTACGCCACGGCGATGAGCTCGTTCCTTGACCAGAACGTGAGCGACTCGGGCGGCACCGGGCTGATGGTGGATGGCGTTGAAGCCAACCGCGCCACGGTCTCCGCGTCCGCCGTCCAGGAGATCCGCATCAACCAGGACCCCTACTCGGCGCAGTACTACTGGCCGGGCCGCGGGCAAATGGAGATCATCACCAAGTCCACGGCCGACCACTACCACGGACAGTTCAATTTTCTCTTTCGCAACTCCGCCATGAACGCCGAGAATGCGCTGGCGCCCTCCAAGCCCTTCGAGCAGCGGCAGAACTACGAGGGACACATCACGGGCCCGATTCCGCACGCGCCCAAGAGCAGCTTTCTGGGCTCGTTCAACCGCGTGGTGTTCGACCAGGACTCGGTGGTCAGCGCCGTTGTTGCCCCCACCATCCCTGACCCCACGGGCGCCTTCAGCGCCAACGTGTACGCGCCGGCGCGCGACACCGAATTTTCCGCGCGTGTGGCCCATCAATTTCGCGAGGGCGTCTCCGGCTACGCGCAGTATAGCTACCAGGACTCGACCGCGCAGAATCAGGGCGTGGGCGGACAGACGCTGGCCGCAGCGGGCTACAACAACCAGTACCGCGAAGACGACTTTGTGGCGCATCTTGACCAGGCGCTCAACGCCGTCATGGTAAACCAGGTTTCGCTGGTCGCCGAGCGCGGCCTCAACCGCAACACCAACGTCGCCGAGGGTCCGCAGATCAACGTGAGCGGCGACTTTGTCTCCGGCTCGGCGCAAACCGACTCAGAGGGCAGCGAGTTCAACGTGCGCGTGTACGACATGCTGACCTGGACCAAGGGCCGCAACCTGATCAAGATGGGCGCCGGCACGCCGCACATCGACCGCCGCGCCTACGACGACAATACCGACGCGCAGGGCACCTACACCTTTGCTCCCACCCTTGCCGCCGATGGCGTGACCGTGCTGCAGACAGCTCTTCAAAACTACTCCAACAACCTGCCCTCGGCCTTTACCGAGAACACCGGCGTGGTGCACTTTATCTACCACCAGCAGGAGATGGGCGCGTTTGTCCAGGACCAGATCAAGATCAACAGCCGCTTCCAGATCACGCCCGGCGTGCGCTACGACTGGCAGAACTTCCTCGCCACCCGGCGCCTCGGCTTCTCGCCGAGGGTGAGTTTCGCCTGGCTACTGAGCGAAGAATCGAAGACCGTGATCCGCGGCGGCGGCGGCATCTACTACGACCGCTTCGGCTCCGGCCCGCTGCTCGACCTGGCCCGTTACGGCAACGGCGCGCGCCGCTCCGTGCTGGTCTCGCTCAATCCAGCCACACTGCCCACCACCGGCTGCGTGCCGATCACCAACTGCCTTACGCTCACCGCGCAGCCGCCCTCGCTGGCCGAGCTTGCGCCCAACGCGAAGATTCCCTACCAGATCAACTACGGCATCTCCATTGAGCGCCAACTGGGCGAGAAGGCAACCGGCGTGGTCAGCTTCTACTCCGCGCGCGGCATTGACTCGTTCCGTTCGGTCGACATCAACGCACCCACGCCGCAGTCCGGCTACACGGTGCGGCCCGATCCCGCCTTCGGGCGCATCCGCCAGATGCAGCCGGAGGCCTTCTGGGACGGCAGCGGGTTGGACATCTCCTACCGCGGCAGGCTGAACAAGTACTTCACCGGTTTTGGGCGGTACAGCTGGGCGCACTACGACTCGAACACTGGCGGCATCGGCTGGTTTCCTGAGAACCAGTACGACCCCAACGACGAGTGGGGCCGCTCCAACTGGGACCGCCGCAACCGCCTCGGCATGTATGCCATGTTTCAGCCCGAGAGCGTGTTCAATTTATCGGCCGGCATCTTTGCCAACCAGGGAACACCCTGGACCATTCTGACCGGCACTGACAAGTATGGCGACGACCTGTTCAACACCCGGCCCGACGGCGTGGCGCGCAACTCGGAGACAATGCCCTCGTATGTCGACATGGACGTGCGCTGGGGCCACGACTTTGCCATCACGCCCGACAAGGATGAGGAAGCGCCGCGCCTCGGCTTCTCGGCCGGCGCATTCAACGTGCTCAACCACCCCAACGCCACCGGCATTGACCCGGTCGAGACATCGAGCGACTTCGGCCAGGTCACCTCCGTCGCCCCGCCCCGCAGAATCCAACTCGGCATGCGCTTCCAGTTCTAGGACGGAAATTTTCCGCCGCCCCCGGAACTTTCCCCCCACGCATCCCGTATTCTGTCGGGAGTGGAGCGCCCATGATCCGCCGCACCGTCGTCCTTGCCCTGTTCTGCGCCGCCTTTCTGTCCGCGCATGCCCGCGCCAATGAAGACTCGGTCCAGTTCTTCACCAACATTCACGTTGACGCCGACCAGCAGGTTCACGACGCTGTCTGCTTCTTCTGCAACGTGGAGGCGGAAGGTAAAGTCACCGGCGACGTGGTCGTCCTGTTCGGCAACATCGACATTGCCGGCGCCGCCCAGCACGACGTCGTCAGCATCTTCGGCAACGTCACCGGCGACGACGATGCGGCCATCGACAACGACTTGGTCAGCATCTTCGGCTCCGTGCGCCTGGGCGATCATGTCCACGTTGGCCGCGACCTGGTGGCCATCTTCGGCAGCCTGCACACCGGCGAGGGCGTGACCGTAGGCCGCGACCGCGTGGTTCAGCCGGGGGTGGTGCTCTTCGGTCCGTTCTTCCTGCTGGTGATCGTCTTCATTGTCGTCATCCGCGAGTTCCGTTGCGCGCGCCGCCGCCAATTCCTGCGCGGCTACGGCTATCCGCCGCATCCCTGAGCGACCGCGCGGACGAACCCTCGCCGCGAAACCCTGTAGGCTGGATGCATGATCGATGGGATTGCCCTGCCGGCCGTGGGCGCGCGTCCGCTGCGCATGGTGCTCGCCGGCGGGAGCGGCCAGGTGGGCAACGCGCTGGCGCGGCACTTTCAAGAGCGGGGCCACCATGTCACCGTGCTCACGCGGAGCCCGTTCTCTGCGGCGTGGCAGACGGTGCACTGGGACGGCGCAGCCGAGGGCGACTGGACGGCAACGCTCGAAGGCGCGGATGTCTGCATCAACCTGGCCGGGCGCAGCGTGAACTGCCGCTACACGCCGGCCAACTGCGCGGCCATCTACAACTCGCGCATCGGGACGACCCGGCTGCTGAACCGGGCGGTGGCCACGCTCAACAATCCGCCCCGCGTGTGGCTGAATGCGTCCACGGCCACCATCTACCGGCACGCGCTTGATCGGGCCATGGATGAGGCGACGGGCGAACTGGGCGGCAATGAGCTGATCTCAAAGAACCGGCGCGCGCCGGCCACGTGGAACTTCTCCGTGCAGGTGGCGAAGGACTGGGAGGCTGCGTTCTTTGAGACGCCGACCCCGCGCACGCGCAAGGTGGCGCTGCGCTCGGCCATCACCTTCAGCCCCACGCCGGGCAATGCGTTTGAAGTCCTCCTCAATCTTGTCCGCTTCAGCCTGGGCGGCCGTCAGGGCAATGGGCGGCAGTACGTGAGCTGGATTCACGAGCGCGATTTCTGCCGCGCCGTCGAGTTCCTCATCGCGCACGAAGAACTGGACGGCCCAATCAATATCGCCGCCCCGCATCCGCTGCCCAATGCCGCATTCATGGAGGCGCTGCGCGAGGCCTGGGGGATGCCCAACGGACTGCCCATCCCAGCATTCGCTCTCGAGATCGGCGCCTTCTTTCTGCGCACCGAGTCGGAGCTGGTACTCAAGAGCCGCTGCGTCGTCCCCGGCCGCCTGGCCGACGCAGGATTTGAGTTCGAATTCCGCGATTGGCCGGAGGCTGCCGACGATCTCGTCCGCCAGTGGAAATCGAGGAGCTAGACTAACGCGGCGTAATCTCCGTCACCGGCAGATCAATATGCCCAAGCAGAATCTCGAACCGCCGCTGCTCTTCTTTCTGATACGTGGCCTGATCGGGCCACAGTTGCTTGATGAAAGCCTCTTCATCCGGATTTGCCGTCGTCGCCAGCGTCGAATTCTTATACACGATCGTCACGCGATAGTCCCAGCGCAGCTCTTCTGACACGTGATTGGCGGGCGTTTCGATCTTCACGGAGACGATGCGGCCGGTGGCCTGGATCTTCTTGAGCAGCGGGTAGTGATTTTTCAAGAACAGTTGCAGGAACTCCTGCTGATGGCCCCACTGGCACTTGTAGTAGTACTCCACGGTGTAGGGCTGGTCGGCGCCGCCCTGCGGCGGTGCGCCCTGAGCGCGCGCGGGGATGGCAAGCGAAACGGTAAAGAGGACGGCGAAAACGGCGAGTAGGATTTTGCGCATGGGGCCTCCGGACGGATGTTGGACTTGATTGTACCGCGGGGTTGATTGTGCGATGAGTGTGGCTGGGCACAATTGGGCGCGGGCGCGAGGAAAAACTCCCTGCACCTTCCCTGCCCTCCGATGAATCGAAAGCAGGCAGGAGAACTGTTGTCTATGGCTCAGAAAATTGCGTTTATTACCGGCGGAAATCGCGGACTCGGCTTTCAAACGGCGCTCGAGTTGAAGCAGATCGGCGCCAAGGTTGTCATTGGCTCGCGCAACCTTGCGTCGGGCGAGCAGGCGGTCGAAAAGCTGCGCGCGGCGGGCGTGGATGCCGACGTGCTCGAGTTCGACATCACCAAAAAGTCGGATGCCGAGCGGGCGTACGAGTACTTCAACACGCGCTACGGCAAGCTGGACATTCTGGTGAACAATGCCGGCGTGGCCGCGGGCACGTTTCCGGGCACGGGGCCGGAACACTCGGCCGGCGAGGTGCCCGCCGACACGCTGCACCGCGTCTTCGAAACCAACTTTTTTGCGCAGGTGCAACTGACCAATACGCTGCTGCCGCTCTTGAAGAAGAGCGAGGCGGGGCGGATTGTAAACCTGTCGAGCATCCTGGGCTCGCTCGCCCTGCACGCCGATCCAAAGTCACCGATCTATCACGCCAAGTCGTTCGCGTACGATGCATCGAAGACGGCGCTCAACGCCTACACAATTCACCTGGCGTATGAGCTGCGCGACACCAAGGTCAAGGTGAACTCGGCCCACCCGGGATGGGTGAAGACGGACATGGGCGGCGAGCAGGCGCCCATGGAGCTGAGCGAGGGCGGCAAGACCAGCGCCGCGCTGGCCACGCTGCCCGACGACGGTCCCAGCGGCGGGTACTTCCACCTGGGCAAGCCGCTCCCCTGGTAAGCGCCTGCGGTGCGGTCCGCCCCGTCGGACTCGCTGATCGCTCGCAGGAGATTTCTGGTTATGAGATCGCAAGAGGCCTCCACGGAATAAGTCACTGGCCGTTGTCCGTGGAGGCTTTTTGCGTCGTGCACCCTGGGGGAGGGACTTGGAGCGGCGTGCCATCGAACGGTTGCCGCGGAGCCATGAACGCGCCGCATGGGTGAACCGGTGCTCGACTGCGATCCGGACCTGAGTTACAGGGTCGACTTATCCCTTGTCCATGGTAGGAACAGGCTGCCGAAAAATTCGCTCAGACCCCCATTTCGACAGGCCTTGTATCAGGGCATGATCCGCCGCGGCGGATCATGCCGAAAAAGCCAATCAGTTCAACGTTGGGCTTTAGCCCCTGCAATCGCCAATAGCCAAAATCCCCGCCTTCAATTCCTTCTTCCGCAGCCTGATGAATCCCTTCACATGGCGTCTAACTCAACCACTAGCATCCCGCATAACTCTGCAACGCGTTGAGGTTGGGGATAGTCAGCGTGGAGCCCGAGAAGTTGACCAGCCGGCGCGTCTTGAAGACGCCCAATGTGCGGGTGACCGTCTCGCGCGAGGTGCCGATGCACTCGCCGATCTCTTCATGGGTGAGCGAGAAGCGGAAGCGGGTGCCGGACTCGGTGAGCTGGCCGTTGGAGCTCCAGTCCAGCAGCAGGCGGGCCAGCTTGGCGGGCGCGGAGCTGGCCAGGCCCACGGTGCGCAGCTGCTCGCAGGCCATGGCGTAGTGGCGGCTGAGCTCGGCGGTGACGAGCTGGTACACGTCAGGATGATGGGCGAGGAAGAGGATGAAGTCGCGGCGGGAGATGAAGGCTACCCTGGACGAGTAGATGGTTTCCGCGGTCATCTCGTAGGGCTTGCCGGTCAGGGCGGCGGCCAGGCCGATCACCTCGCCCTTGCGGGCAATGCGCAGAATCAGCCGGCGGCCGTCGCTCGAGTTGATGGAGAGCTTCACTTCGCCTTCGAGCACCAGGTAAAGGCCCTGTGCCTCGTCGCGCTCCGTGAAGAGAATGTGGTTGGCCGGATACGCGGAGACGTGCTGGAGGGAAGCCAGCTCGTTGACCATTTCCGGGGAAAGCTTGTTGAAGAACTCGCCGGCCAACTGCGCCGGGCCCGTGGTGCGGATCGTTCTGGTGCTGCACATGGTTTGCATTTCCGGCCTCCCGATCGTTACAGACTCTCAGTGCTTCCGGCGATTTCCCGGGCTAGGTGTTTGGTCCAGGGCGTGGTGGCGACCAGCTCCGCCTTTGTTTGCGTGTGGATGTCGCGCAACACCCGCTTGCCGTCGTCGTCGGCGTAGGTCACATTGCAAAGGTCGATCAACATTTTCTTGCGCGCCAGCTGCGGGGCCCTCTCCACCCAGACGCGGCCAAGTTCTGCCGCCCAGGGCCCCGCAACCCGCCCTTCCAGCGTGAGAAACGTCGCTAACTCCGTTTGTTCAATCGTGATTCGCAACGTACGCTGGCCCATCCTCGTGCCGTGCCTTTGGTAATGCAAGGCGCGTGCCAAACGGCGCGCAGCCCGCGACGAGGCCATCGATGATTGATGGCAAAAGAGTTAGAAGGATGGGTCGATGGGGCGGGACGAGTGACGAGGCCGGAAGTGACGAAGTGACGAAGACGAAATCTCGTCACCGCGACTAGATATAGTCACTGCGCTCGATGCGCAGCTTCTTCAGCTTGGAGTTGAGGGTAGTGCGCTTCAGGCCCAGGCGGGCAGCGGCGCCGTCTTCACCGCCGATCTGGCCTTTGCAGTCCTTCAGCACGCGCAGCACGTGCTCCCGCTCGGCTTCATGCAGCGTCGCGCTCTCGGGAATTTCCGTCTCGTAGGCCGGAACCGCTTCCAGTTCGGCCACAGGGACGAATAGCTCCGGCCCGCGGGTGAGGATGACGGCGCGCTCGATGAAGTTTTCAAGCTCGCGGATGTTGCCCGGCCACGGCCACCGGCAGAGCGCCCTCATGGTGTCAGGCGGGATGGACTCAATGGCCTTGCCCATGCGGCGGCTGTGCGTAGCCACAAAATGGCGCACCAGTTCGGGAATGTCGCTGGCCCGGTCGCGCAGCGGCGGCGAGAAGATGGGAAAGACCTTGAGCCGGTAATAGAGGTCGCTGCGGAACTGCTTCTCGGCCACCATCTGCGCCAGGTCGCGGTTGGTCGCGGCGATCAGGCGCACATCGACCGAGATGGGCCGCGTTCCGCCCAGGCGCTCGATCTCGCGCTCCTGCAAGGCGCGCAGCAGCTTGGGCTGCAGGTCGAGCGGCATCTCGCCCACCTCGTCCAGAAACAGCGTGCCCTCATGCGCCAGCTCCAGGCGGCCCATCTTGCGGGCGATGGCGCCGGTGAAGGCGCCTTTCTCGTGGCCGAACAGCTCGCTCTCCAGCAGGCCGGCCGGGATGGCGGCGCAGTTGAGCTTGATAAAGGTGCGCTCGCGGCGCGGGCTCAGGCGGTGAATGGCGCGGGCCAGCAGCTCCTTCCCGGTGCCGGTCTCGCCCTGGATCAGAACGGTCGCGGTGGTCGGCGCCACGGTCTCAATCTGCTGCAGCACCTGGCGCAGGCCCTTGCTGTCGCCCACGATGTCCTCGTAGCGGTTTTCGAGGTTGATCTCTTCTTCCAGGTACTGCTTCTGCTGCCGTAACTGGTCGCGCAGCTCGGCGATGCGCTGAAAGGCCAGGGTGTGATCAACGGCCATGGCCACCTGGACAGCGATGCGCTCAAGAATATGCATATCTTCCGCCGAGATGCCGCCCTCAATGCGGCTCAGCACGCCCAGCACGCCGATGGTCTTGCCGTGATGAACGAGCGGAACCCAGCAGCCGGACTGCATCCCCATGCGGGCGAGCGCGTCAACCGTGGAAGGCGACTCCGCCGCATCGGAGGGTCGCTGCAGCACGATCGGCTCGCCGCTGCTGAACACGCGGCCGGAGACGGTGCCCTGCAGCGACGCGCGGCCGTCGCGGGCCATCGATTCGGGGTCTTCCGGGCCAAGCGATTGAACGCTGAAGTCGCCCGTGGCCGCGTCGTAGAGCGCCAGGGCGGCGCGGTCGTGAGGCACCACCTCGTGGATACTGGCGGAGATGGCGGTAAGTAGCTTGCCGATATCCAGGTTGGCCATCAGCGCCGTGCTCAACTGCAGCATCACGGCTTCCTCGGCGCGCTTGCGGTCCGTGAAGTCGCGCGTCACCTTCGCGTAGCCGGTCAGCTGGCCGGTGTCGTCGCGGATGGCCGAGAGCACCACGTCGGCCCAGAAGCGGGAGCCGTCCTTGCGGACGCGCCAGGCTTCCTCTTCCATGCGGCCGCGGGCGGCGGCCAGGCGAAGCAGCTCGGCGGGGCGGCCGCGGTCCATGTCCTCCTGGGTAAAGAAGCGGGAGAAGTGCGAGCCGACAATGTCGTCCGCCGTATAGCCCTTGATGCGCTCGGCGCCCGAGTTCCAGGTCATCACAGAGCCCTGCGGGTCGAGCAGATAGATGGCGTAGTCCTGGATGCTGGCCATGACCGAGCGCAACTGGAGGTCGGCGCGGCGCAGGGCAATCTGGGCCTCGTGCTGCTCAGTGTTGTCCCGAACAAAGCTCAGCACCGCGGGGCCGGAGGCGGTTTCAAGCGGCTTGAGCAGGATGTCGACAGGAAACTCGGCCCCGTCTTTGCGCAGGCCGAACAGGTTGAGCGCCGCGCCCATCTGCCGGGTGCGGGGATGGGCGTTGAAGTTTTCGCGGTGGCTGGGGTGCCGGCCCCGAAAACGCTCGGGCAGAAGCATGTCAATCGACTTGCCGACCAGCTCCGCGTTCGAGTAGCCAAACAGATCCGTCGCGCGCGGGTTGGCGCTGTGGATCACGCCTCGATCGTCGGTGATAAAGATCGCATTCGGCGAAACTGAAAACAGGTTTGCCAGCGCAGTCCGAGAGACCCGCGCCCACTCCTGCTCAGCCACAGCCGACGCGATCACTTCCGGGGAATCAGAAGGACGCATCCATGGCTCCAGTTCGATTGTGCATCACGCTGACCGGCCGGGAAAAGGGGAAGCGATGCGGCGCTGGGATGCCTGGTTGGTATCGGATTGCTGCGCCGAGTATAAGCCGGGCGGGCAGGCGGCGGCAACCGGCGGTTGAGGAGCCTGGGGAATCCAGATCGAGATGCGGGTTTCGATTGCGTCCAGGTCGGCGCGCACACCCTTGAATGGGCAGCATCTCGGCCCGGGGAGACCGTGTACACAATTCCAGCATCTGTACACATCGGTGGTACGCTAAGTGAATCGAGGGCGATATGGAAACGGCAAGAGCGACTGTAGTTCACAAGCATTTCCGCCTTGACGCCGCGAAGCTCAAGCGCGCACAGAAGCTGCTGGATGCTCCCACGGAGACCGAGACCGTGGAGCGCGCCATCGACATCGCGATCTTGGAACACGAGCGGAATCGCACCGCGAATCGGTCGCATGACCGGTTTGTTCGCTCCAAGGCCTCCATACAGGATGTGTACGGCGTGCTGGAGTAAGGCGAATGCAGGTTTTGTTCCACTCTTCGGTGTACATCGGCGCGTTTCGGCAGGATCGGGAGGCCGGGCTGATCTTCGAGCGTTGGCGCGGGAGAGCGCCCATCTGGGTCAGTTCGGTGGTGCTGGAAGAACTCTATGCAGGTGCGGACGCGGCGGCGGCGAGACTCATCGGGAAACTGAAGAGGGATTTCGAGAGGGCCCGGCGTGTGCTGGTCCCGAATCTGAGCGACTGGACCGAGACCGGGCGGATGCTGGCAAAGGTTGGCGCAAAGTATGGGTTTGAGCGGATCGGGCGCGGCCGGCTGACCAACGATGCGTTGCTCGCCGCGAGCGCAGCGCGATCTGGCATTGAAGTCATCACGGCCAATGCGCGGGACTTCGCCCGGCTCGCCGAGTTTTGCCCGCTGCAATGGCGTGTGGGGTGATTGGATTCTGCACGGGATCGTTATGTTGCAGGGGTTGAAGACGAGATTTTGGGAACCCAGGCGGTAGGCGCAGAGGATTCAGAACTGGATGCTTGTGCATCCCGGGCCGTGGTGAACGCTTTCCACCCGAACCTTCAGACGTTCGAATGTATTAGCAGTTCTCCATAGTTCCCGAGTGACCGGCCAATCGGCAGTTGCCTTTGATTCAACATTCCGTCGCGCCTTTGGTGTGGGTGATGCCTTGTGGCTCCTGGGCGGTGTGTGCCAGGTCTGGATTTTCAGGCTTTGCGAGAAGGCTTCAGGCCGTCGGCAGCTCGTCGCCCGGCATGGGAGCGTGATCCGGAACGAGGTCGAGGTAGGAACTCAGCCCCTTGCCCGCGCCTGAGGATCTGCGCCGGAAGAACTCAGCGGCGGTCTCGACCGCGCCGATCTTCTGGGCCAGTGCGGAGGTCACCCAAACATCCAGGGAGACGCCATCTTCACGCGCCAACTCCTCGGCGCGTTTCACGAGCGAATCCGGCAGATCGAATACACGCGTCATGCTTCGCTCCCTTTCCGCCTGAGCTGCCCGAGCAATTCTGCCGGCGACAAAACCTCGATCCCAAAGCGCTCGGTTGCGGGCTCGAAGTCTCTTCTATTATGCGTCACAATTGCCTCGGCCTGCCCGTTAATCGCCGCTTCGAGGACCATTTCGCCGTCCGCATCCTGCAACTGAGGCCGCCAGACGAACCGGATTTCCACCGGAGAGATGCATAGCGCCAGTTCCGCAAGAAAGCCGTCCACAAATTGCGCCGGGAGACCGTGTTCTTCGCGCTTGAGCACGGCCTCATATTCCAGGAACAGCGCGGGGCTCGCCACAAGCACCAACCTGTTGGCGGCAATTTCCTTGACCAGCGCCGCGCTCGCACCCAGCCGCGAGCGCAGTGCCGCAACAAGCACCGATGTATCCATCACAATCCGCATTGACGCAACCGAGCCTCCATTCTATGAGAAACCTCTTCGCGCTTTCGCTTTTTATTCGCCATTGGGCTATAATCAGGCATGGATTTTCAACTGGTGACCAGTTACAAACCGCGCGGAGATCAGCCCCGCGCCATTGCCGAGCTGGTCGAGGGCCTCGCCGCCGGCGAGAAGCACCAGGTGCTCCTCGGCGTCACCGGCTCCGGCAAAACCTTCACCATGGCCAAGGTCATTGAGCAGTCGCAGCGCCCCGCCCTCATTCTGGCCCACAACAAGACCCTCGCCGCGCAGCTCTATCACGAGTTCAAGCAGTTCTTTCCCGGCAACGCGGTGGAATATTTCGTCAGCTACTACGACTACTACCAGCCGGAGGCTTACATTCCCGCCGGCGATCTCTACATCGAGAAGGAAGCCACGGTCAACGAGGAGCTGGACAAACTCCGCCTCTCCGCCACCCGCAGCCTTTTCGAGCGCCGCGATTCAATCATCGTCAGCTCCGTCAGCTGCATCTACGGTCTCGGCTCGCCGGAGGCCTACTACGGCATGCTGCTGCTTCTCGAAAAAGGCCAGCGCATCAGCCGCAAAGACATCCTCCGCCGCCTCGTCGAGATCCTCTACGAGCGCAACGACACCGACTTCCGCCGCGGCACCTTCCGCGTCCGTGGCGACGTGATCGAGGTCTTCCCCACCTATGACGAGACCGCCTACCGCATTGAAATGTTCGGCGACGAGATCGAGTCGCTCTCTCAAATCGACCCGCTCTTCGGCACCGTCAAGCAGAAGTATGCGCGCCTGCCCATCTATCCCAAGAGCCACTACGTGGTGCAGCCCGAGCGCAAGGCCGAGGCAGTCGACTCCATCGTCAAGGAGCTCAACGAGTGGGTGCCTTATCTCGAGTCCGAAGGCCGCATGGTCGAGGCCCAGCGCGTCCACCAGCGCACCCGCTTCGATCTGGAGATGATCAAGTCCATGGGCTACTGCCACGGGATCGAGAACTACTCCCGCCACTTCTCGGGCCGCCTGCCCGGTGAGGCCCCACCCACCCTGCTGGATTATTTTCCCCGCGACTTTCTGCTCTTTGTCGATGAGAGCCACGCGACCATTCCGCAGGTGCATGGCATGTGGTTCGGCGATCAAAGCCGCAAGCAGAACCTGGTCGACTACGGCTTCCGCCTGCCCTCCGCGCGCGACAACCGCCCGCTCAAGTTTGAAGAGTTCGAGAACCGGATTCACCAGACGATTTATGTTTCAGCAACGCCTGGACCCTATGAGCTCACCAAATCAGCGGGCGTGGTGGTGGAACAGGTGATTCGCCCCACCGGCCTCATCGATCCCGAAGTCGAAATCCGCCCTGTTAAAGGCCAGATCGACGACTTGCTCGCCGAGATTCGCGACCGCGCCAAAAAGAACGAGCGCGTCCTGGTGACCACTCTGACCAAGCGCATGTCAGAAGACCTGGCCGGCTACTACACCGAGGTGGGCGTCAAGTGCCGCTACATGCACTCGGAGATTGAGACGCTGGAGCGCGTCAAGCTGCTCGCCGGCCTGCGCAAGGGCGAGTACGACGTTCTGATCGGCATCAACCTGCTGCGCGAAGGCCTCGACCTCCCGGAGGTTTCGCTGGTGGCCATTCTCGATGCGGACAAGGAAGGCTTTCTGCGCTCGACGGGGTCGCTGATCCAGACCATGGGCCGCGCCGCGCGGCATCTCGAAGGCAAGGCGATTCTCTATGCGGACAAGATCACCGACTCCATGCGCCGCGCCATGGACGAGACCGACCGGCGGCGCACGGTGCAGGTGGCCTACAACGAGGAGCACGGCATTACGCCGCAGTCGATCATCAACACCATGGACATGGGCCTCGCGCAGATATTGAAGGCCGAGTACGGCGACGTCGAAGTGGAAGAAGCAGCCGGCCTGCCCGACTTCAAAACCCAGGCCGAGCTGGAAGCGTTCCTCGAAAAGATGGAAGCCGAGATGCGCGAGGCGGCGAAGAAGTTCGAGTTTGAGCGAGCCGCCAAGCTGCGCGACCGGATCAAGGAACTGCGGGACAAGGAGTTCTTGCTGGGCTAGTGGTGTCCGCCACACAGATGGCCGTTTATGTTTTGAAAGGGCACGATACGCCGCGGCGGATCGTGCCACAAACGGCTTGGAATGACCTGGGCTTTATAGCTGTTCTCCAATTTCTGTACACCGAAAGCACGATGATAAGTGGCTTTTTCCTTAAGAAAAAGCCACCTTGCACGGAACTAAATAGAGCACATGAATTGGAGAACAGCTATAGCCCCCGAGGGATGGTTTCAGGCAATTCGATTTCGATGTTGAGCCGTTTGAAAATGACCCTATTTGTGGCGGACCACACGAGGATGGCGCTTACTGCGGGATTGCCCATGGCGCAGGCCGCGATGCTATGGGGCGGAGAGCACTTCAAGCAGAGTAAAGCCCTCGAACGAAGGGTTGTTGTTATAGCGGATGCGGGCGCGGATAGTCGTGTCTGATGAGAGCCGCCGAAGGGAGTCGCTGGGGGCGCTCTTGTAGAAATCTTTCAGAAGGTTGAAGCCATCGGTGTCTCCCAGGGACCGCAGGACGACGCTAATCGCGCGCCGCGGCTGCATCTCCGCAGGGTAGTGCGGCAGGCTGGCACGGGGAATGCCGAGATTCCTGCATTGCGGGCTGCTGGGGTTTGTGGTGCGGATGCAGTAATCGATATTGAAGCATTCTTTCATTGTCCTGCCGACGCAGGTGCTCTCAAGCGGCTCCGGCAGCCAGACAAGCACAATGCTGTCTCCCTTGGGCCCGCTCCAGTCGGGGGCCTGTACATAGAGCGTCTGCTCCATCTCCACCCCGCCTGACTGGCCCGCTGCGGCCGGAGCGGAAGCTATCGGAGAGTGAGGACCTGCAAGCCCCCGCGCAGGGTTGCAGACAACGAGGGCCATCGCGGCGATGCAGGCATGGGCAAGGAGCGGGCGAATAGAGGGTTCCATCGTTCCTCCGCTGATTGCGATTGTCGCATTTGCCGATCCGCCGGGCCAGCATGACTTTGCCGTCCAATGAGCTTTTTATCGTCGCAGCTTGACGGGCACGGGTTCGTGCTTTCCCAGGTCTTCTGCCGCGGCGGACGAGACCTGGGGCGCCCAAAACCTGCGGCGCTAGGCGGCGCGGCTCCTGCGCGGGACCAGCTTCGGCTTCGCCCCTTCGGCGCCGGTCTTGAACTGGCGGCTTTGTTGGGTGAGCTGCTCGGCCAGTTGGACGAGCTCATTGGCGGTCTTCGAGCTCAGCTCGGCGCCTTCTGAAGATGCGGAAATGCTGTTGGCAATCTCGTTCATGGACTGGCCGACCATGCCGGAAGCCTGCGTCTGCTCCTCGGAGGCCTGCGCGATCTGCGCAATGCGCTGGCGGACCTCGTCGGTGCTTTGGCCGAGCAGGGTGAGGGAGTGGGCGGCGGCATCGGCGGTGACGACGCTTTTTTCCACGCGCTCTGAGCTCTCGCGAATGCTGTCGACCGCGTGCTGGGTTCCCTGCTGGATGGAGAGCACGGCGTCTGCGATCTCCTTGGTGGCGTTGGTGGTGCGCTCGGCCAGGCGGCGGACCTCGCCGGCAACGACGGCAAAGCCGCGCCCGTGCTCGCCGGCGCGGGCGGACTCGATGGCGGCGTTGAGGGCCAGCAGGTTGGTCTGCCCGGCGATCTCCTGAATCAGGGTGACGACCTGGCCAATCTGCCGGGAGCGCTCGCCGAGCTGCTGCACGCTCACGGCGTTCTGCCGGGCTTCCGCGGCCAGGGTGCGTACTTCCTCGGCGACGGCTTCGACGGTGCGACAGCTTCCTACGGCCAGGTCTTCGGTTTTCACGGCATGCGCGGCCGCCTCGTGGCAGTGCTGGGTTACCTCGCGGGCGCTGGAGATCATCTCCTCAAGCGCGGCTGCCACCTGCGCGGACTGCCCGCGCTGCTCGGTGGCGGCGGCGGCGATCTCGTACGATGAACTGGAGACATTTTCAGCACCCTGACCGAGCCAGTTGGCGACAGATTGGATCTCGCCCACCACGGCGCGCAGCCGGTCGCGCATCTGGGCCATGGCCTGGATGAGGATGCCGAGTTCGTCAGTGCGCCCCTGCTCGGGCTCGGCGGCGGTCAGGTCGCCCTCGGCGATGGTGCGGACGAAGTGAACGCCGAGGTCCATGCGCAGCCCGAGCGAGCGGGCAAACACCACGCTCCACACGCCCAGGGCCAGCCACAGCAGCGCCAGAATCACGATCAGCACGCCCTGCTCGCGCTGCAGCCGTGCGGCCTCGGCAGCGGGGACGGACCCGGCCAGCTCCGAGAGCCGGCTGACAACCTGGTCGAGCGAGTCAGTAGGCGGGCGATCCTTGCCCTTCAGCGCGGCGTCGGCCTGGGTGAAGTCGCGGGACCGCGTGTAGTCGGCCAGGGCGGCGGCATAGGCGGCGTCGAGCTGCTGGTGCTGCTGGGCGAAACTCTCCAGGCCGGAACGGGCCTGCTCATCGCCGATCCGGCTCGCGAGCGCGCCGCTGCCGGACTGGACCTGGTCGGCGAGGGAGTGGAACTCTGTCCCATATTTGGACAGTGCGGCGTCGTCTTTGCCCCGGATGAGGATGTCCTTCCAGGCCTGGACCTGCTTTTTGAAGGTGACCTGGAGCACGCGCACCTGTTGCGCCTGGGCGATCTCGCCATGGATGATGGCCGCATAACTGGCGCTGATGGAGGCACATCGCAGCATGAGGTAGGTGGAGGCTGATCCGCCGGCGAGTAGGGCGGCGCCGAGGAGCAGGTAGATGGTGTGGGAAATCTTCAAAGACCGCATGGACAACGTATCGGCTTTCGGCCGAATTCCAATAGGAGCTTGCGCGCAATCCATTGCCGCCCATCCCAGGGTTTCGTCCCCAACCGCTGAGTTCACCCCGGGCAATCCTCGATGGACCCCAGCGGGCCGAAGCTCGCGGGCTTTCTGCCGATTCAGCCGGTGATCGGCGACCCAGCCCAACCCTCCATCTTTGGTGTGAGCCATATCACAAGCGGAAGGCCTATGATGGCATGAGAATAGCGCTTGAGCGGGATCGGAATGACCCTGATTCCGCGGGCGCGGGCATGCTTGCCGTTCCCCCTGCGTGCGAGAATCATCGTGGAGTTCTAATTCATGGCAGCCTTTGGTAGTTTTGCACTTTTGATTGGCCTGGCACTGGCGGCGTATAACCTGCTGGCGGGCGCGTTTGCGCTGCGGGTGATTGCCACCGGACAAGGCACGGCGGTTTCTCCGGAGCGGCTGGCGGATACGGCGCGGCGGGCAGGGATCGCCGGATTCCTGGCGGTGACGGCCGCGGCCTTCGCGCTGATCTATTCAGTCTTCACCAACGACTTCTCGATCACCTATATTCTGGAACACTCGAATCGCGCGCTGCCGGGCCCGTACAAGTTCTCCGCACTGTGGAGCGGCCAGGAGGGTTCGCTGCTCTTGTGGGCGTGGCTGCTTGCCGCCTACGGCTTTGTGCTGCGGCTCACGCACAAGACCGACGTGAAGCTATACGCGTATGCGGGAACGATTCTGGCCGGCATCCAGGTGTTTTTCCTGTCGATTCTCTGCTTCTCCGCGACGCCGTTCGCGGTCTGGCAGGGCGCCATTCCGCAGGACGGCAACGGCCTCAATCCGCTGCTCCAGTATCCGGAGATGGTGATCCATCCTCCCATGCTCTACCTGGGCTACGTGGGCTTCTCAGTTCCCTTCTGCTTTGCGCTGGGCGCGCTCATGATGCGCTATCCGGGTGAGAAGTGGATCAAGATCACCCGCGTCTGGACGCTGGTTACCTGGCTGTTTTTGACCTTCGGCATCTTTCTGGGCATGCACTGGGCCTATGCCGTGCTCGGCTGGGGCGGCTACTGGGGATGGGACCCGGTCGAGAACGCCAGCCTGATGCCCTGGCTTACCGGCACCGCCTTTCTCCACTCGGTCATGATGCAAGAGAAGAAAGGCATGATGAAGAGCTGGAATGTGTGGCTGATCTTTGTCACCTTCCTGCTCACGCTGCTGGGCACGCTGCTCACCCGCGCCGGCCTGGTCAGCTCCGTCCATGCCTTCGCCCAGTCCTCCATCGGCACATGGTTCGTGGTCTTCATGGGCATCGTGCTCGCCGTCTGCATCTTCACCTACATCCTCCAGCACAGCCATTTGAAGAGCGAGCACCAGCTTGAATCCATGGTCAGCCGCGAGGCCAGCTTCCTGTTCAACAACCTGGTCCTGCTGACGGCTTGCTTCGTCATCCTGCTCGGCACGCTTTATCCGGTGGTCTCTGAGTACGTGGAAGGTCACAAGGTGACCATGGGACCGCCCTGGTACAACAAGGTCGAGCTTCCCGTAGGCATCTTCCTCTTGTTCCTCACCGGCGTAGGCCCGCTCTTGCCGTGGCGCTCGGCATCGCTCAAGAGCATCAAGCGCAACTTTGTGCTGCCGGTGATCATGCTGTGGGTCACGGTGGCTGTCTGTCTCGCCGTGGGCGATCTGCCCTGGAAGGACGGCGCGTTCCAGCAGGGCGCATTCTACGCGCTGGTGTGTTTCGCCATGTCGGCCGCGGTGCTGACGGCGATCTTCAGCGAGTTTATCCGCGGGGCCGGGGTGATCTCGCGGCAGACGGGCAGGAACCTGATCTCGTCCACGTGGCTGCTGACGCGGCGCAGCACGCGGCGCTACGGCGGCTACATCATCCACATCGGCGTGGTGATTGTCATGATCGGCCTGGCCGGCTCGGCATTCAACAAGAACACCGAGAGCGAGCTGGCGCTGCACGACAAGATGAGCATCGGTCCCTATACGCTCGAGTGCGTCGGCTTCACGCAGGACTCGAATCTGAACTTCAACTCCGAGTACGCGCTGATGGACGTCTATCGCGACGGCAAGAAGCAGTTCCAGATGGCGCCGGAGAAGCGCATTTACCTGGCCACCGAACAGCCGCAGACCATGGTGGCCATTCACTCCGTGCCCAGCTGGGATTTGTACGTCGTCTATGAGGGCACGAACCCGGATACAGGGCAGCCGATCATCAAGGCGTTCCTGAATCCGCTGGTGGGGTGGATCTGGGCCGGGCTGGTAGTGATCGTCTTCGGCACGCTCATCGCACTGGTTCCGTCGCTGTCGCCGTCGACAGCTTCACTGCGGGTTCCGGCGCGAATAGCGCCAGGCGAACCGGCGCTCAAGGGAGGCCACCTGTGAGACGACTTGCCTTCTGGACAAGAGCGGCGGAAGCAGCGGTGCTGGCGATTGCGGTGTGCTTCAGCCTGGGCGCAACCGATGCCAGCTCCCGCTTCGACAACCTCGGCCACCGCATGATGTGCGCCTGCGGCTGCAATCAGCTCCTGGGCGAGTGCAACCACGTGAGTTGTCCATCAAGCGGCCCCATGCGCACCGAGTTGACCGACGCCATTGCCGGCGGCAAGGGCGACCAGCAGATTCTGGACTCGTTCGCCGCTAAATACGGCGCTACAGTGCTGGCCGCGCCCACCACCAAGGGCTTTGACCTGGTGGCGTGGATTGCGCCCTTTGCGGTGCTGGCGGCGGCTACGCTCGGCGTATTTCTTCTTGTGCGGCGCTGGTCGGTGAGCCGAACCGCGACAGGGCCGGCGCTGGATGCATCTATCCTGGACCCGGCCGAGCGCGAGCGCCGTGAACAGATTCGCCACGACACCGGCGGCGATGGAGGATTTTGAGAGATGACGAGCCTGGATGGATTTATCGCCGGAGCATGTCTGGCAATTGCGCTGGGAATTTATACCTTTTGGCCGGAGAACGTCTTCGCCAGCCAGCGCGAGAAGACGCGCCTCGATTTTCTCCTGGAGCGCAAGGAGCAGCTCTATGAGAACCTGCGCGATCTGAACTTCGAGTACAAGGCGGGCAAATATCCGGAAGAGGATTTCGAAGTGCAGCGCGCCCAGCTGGAGAATGAAGCGGCGGTGCTGCTGGCCGAGATTGAGCATCTGCAGCATGCCTGAAACTCAATTCTGTTTGTCATCCTGAGCGCCATGACCCGCGTCCGGGGGTACAGCGGGGATGACCAGGGTGCGCCAACGTCAGCCCCGGAGGGGCGGCAAGAAAATAGCCCAGGACGAGCGAAGCGCTGTCCTGGGAATGAAGCCAAAATCAATCTCCAGCCCCGTAGGGGCGTGGCGAAAATTCCCTGTTCATGAGGAGCCACCGGAGCCCAGCCCAGGGAGTCGAAGGACCTGCGGTTGCTCTTCGTTCCACCCCGATCCACCCATGCTGTACCGATAGGAAACTTCACGACTATGAAATCGACACGAATTGCATTTCGCACTTTTGCCGCGGCCTCTGCTTTGCTGCTCGCGGGCGCTTTGGCTCACGCCACCACCGTGACCGGCACGGTCACCAACAAGACCACCGGCAAGCCGGCGGCGGGCGATCCCGTCGTCCTGGTCGATGTGCAGGCCGGCATGGGCGAAGTGGCCCACGCCACCACCGACGCCAACGGACACTACTCCCTCGTCGAGCCGGGCAGCAGCCCGTACCTTGTCCGCGTGACCCACCAGGGCGCCGGCTACTTTGTGGCTGCTCCGCAGGGCGCTGCACCGGCCAACATCACGGTGTACGATGTCGCCTCGAAAGTGCAGGGCGTCTCCATCGAGGCCGACGTGCTCGAAGTCGAAACCGACAGTGGCCAGCTCAAAGTAACGGAGCGCTACTTCGTGCACAACACCAGCTCCCCGCCCACCACGCAGTGGAGCGCCAAGTCGTTCCAGGTTGTGTTGCCGGCGGACGCAGTGGTAGACGGCGTGGGCGGGCAGCGCCCCAATGGCCTGCCGACGACGATCAAGATGGACCCGGACGGTCCGAAGGGCCACTACGCGTTCAACTTTCCCATTCAGCCCGACGATGGCGACAAGGACACGCTGTTTCAGCTCTCCTATCACGTACCGTACAGCGGCGAGAAGTTCACGTTTCATGCCCAGGAGACGCTGCCGGCCGCGAACGTGGCGGTGCTGATGCCCAAGAGCATGACGTTCACGGCTTCCTCCGGCGACGCGTTTACATCCGTGCCAGAGGACCCGAACATTCAGACCTACGTGCTGAAGAACGTGACGCCGGGCAAGGCGATTGACTTCACTGTGGCCGGCACCGGAGCCATGCCGCGCGAGAACCAGGGCACGCCCGGCGCGCAGCAGCCTGCGGGCATGGGCGGGCAGGAACAGGGCGCCACCACCAGCGATGCGCAGCCGGCGGGCGGCCAGCCCGGCGGCGGCATCGGCAACCCCATCGGCACGCCCGATCCGCTCACCAAGTACAAGTGGTGGATTCTGGGCGGGCTGGGATTACTCCTCGCCGCAGCGGCCGCGTTCCTGCTGCGCAAGCCGGCCGGCGCGCCTCCGAATGCGCCTGCGCACGCGATCGACACCAGCGCGGTGGCTGCGGCGTATCCCTCGTTTGCCTCGCCCGCGGCGAAGAACTCGCAGCTGCTGAGCGTGCTGAAGGAAGAGCTGTTTACCCTCGAGAGCGAGAAGATCGGCGGCGCGATTGACGCCGAGGAATACGCGCGGGTGAAGGCGGCGCTGGAGACGGTCTTGAAGCGGGCGCTGGATCGCAAGTAGCCGGGCAACTGGTCAGCTAGCCAGCGAGTCAGCCAGCGTTGGGGGTTGCCCCGCATCCAGCCATGCGGTGTATCCTAGGCGTTGTTTCAGGAGATGCGCTTGAAGACTGTGCTTCGCACGCTGCTTTATCTCGCGCTGATTGTCTGGCTGGGCGGGGAGATCTTCTTTCCCGTCGTCGCCGCAGTGACCTTCACCACGCTGCAACCGCAGACGCATCTTGCCGGCACCATCGTCGGGCAGCTGCTGCGCATTCTGCACGGCATGGGGCTGGTGTCGGGCATGGTCGCCCTCGCGCTGCTGGCGCTGGCGCCGGCGTGGGGCATGTACAAGCCGCGCAGCGTGCTGTTGCCGATGGCGCTGGTGGTGCTGATGATTGGCGCTACGGTCTACGCGCAGTTCGGCATCATTCCCGCCATGGAGCGCGACCGCATCGCCGCGGGCGGAGCAATCGACACCAGTGACACCACAAGCCCCAACACCATCCACTTCAACCGGCTGCACAACCGCAGCGAGCATGTGGAGATGGTGATCCTGCTGATGGGCCTTGTCACGGTGGTGCTTGTGGCGCGAGCGGAGAGCGTGAAAAGCTAGGGACCAAGGGACCAGGGGACCAGGGAACCAGGGAACCAGGGGAAAGACATGATCGTGGCTGAGTCGATTGTCAATGAGGCGCTGAAAGACGAGGATATTGAGTCGCTCCTTGAGGCTGGCGCCCCGGAAAACGAATACGCGCCCGAGGCGCAAAGCATCGTCCAGGCTTTGTCGGCGATCGAAGAGCGCGAGGTCTTGGAAGAAGACCTTGTCAAATTGATCCGCTCGATTTGGTCCCGCTTGTTCGGCCCGTTCAACGAGGAGGATCTTGACAAGCGCTCGCCTGCCTTTCGGAACGTAGCGGAGCGAATTCTCGCTTCGACATCTTCTCTCCCGCATTCGGCAAGCCTTTAATGTGAGCCACTCGTCTTAAGTCCCTGGTCCCTTGGTCCCTAATCGCTGGTCCCTCAGCCCCTTCGTCCGTCGTCTTGTATCATCGAAGATGGCCTTGACGCGCGCCGTTCATGGTGCGGGGCCGCGATTCGGATCGAGATAGGACGCAGATGAAAACTGGCATTATCGGCCTGCCCCAGGTGGGCAAGACTTCGCTATTCAAAATTTTGACCAAAGCCAAGCTCGAAGACCGCGGCCACTCGCGCGAGGCACACATCGGCGTGGCGCGCGTGCCCGACGAGCGGCTGGAAAAGCTCGCCGCGCTCTACTCGCCCAAGAAGACGACGTTTGCGACGGTGGAGTACGTGGACGTGGCGGCCATCGGCCAGGAGGCGCTGAAGGAGACCGCGTTCCTGACCAGCCTGCGCAATGTGGATGCGCTGATCCACGTGCTGCGCGCCTTTGAGAACGAGTCCATTGCACACGTGGGCCCTATCGATCCCTTGCGCGACATCAAGAGTGTGGAGTTCGACCTGATGATCAGCGACCTGACGCAGGTGGAGAAGCGGCTGGAGCGCCTCGAAAGAGATCTGAAAAAAGGCCGCACCAGTGAGCTCGAGCGCGAACAGGCACTGCTACTGCGATCGAAGGAAGCGCTCGAGCAGGAGCAGCCGCTGCGCGAACTCGAGATGACGGCGGACGAAAAGAAGCTGATCAAGGGCTTCATGTTCCTGTCGCAGAAACCGATTCTCTACGCGCTCAACATTGGCGAGAGCACCACGCTGGGCGACGACCTTGAAGGCGCCGTTGGCGCTTTTAAATTGGATGAAGTGGCCGGCAGGCCCAATGCCGGGGCAACCGCCATCTGCGGCAAGGTGGAGGCCGAACTGGCGGAGATGGACGACGAAGAGGCCGCGGAGTTCCTGGGCAGCTACGGCCTGCGTGAGAGCGGGCTGGTGCGGCTGATCCGCAAGAGCTATGAGCTGCTGGGGCTGATCAGCTTTTTCACCGCGGGCGAGGACGAGTGCCGCGCGTGGACCATTCCGCTGGGCTCAAAGGCGCCGCAGGGCGCGGGCGCGATTCACTCGGATCTGGAGCACCACTTCATTCGCGCGGAGACCATTCGCTGGGACGCGCTGCTGGAGGCGGGGTCAGAGGCGGCGGCACGCGGCAAGGGCACGTTGCGCCTGGAAGGCAAGGACTACGTGGTGCAGGATGGCGATGTGATGCACATCCGGCACAGCGGTTGACCCGATGCTGAAGCTCTCACTGCTGCTGGGCACCATTGCCGCGCTCGCCGATATCGCCGGCGGCCTCGTGCTGGTGCGCGCCCGCGGCGTGGAGCGTTACTTGCGCTACTTTGTCGCGCTGGGCGCGGGGTTCCTGATGGCCACCGCCGTCATCGAGATGGCGCCGGAGAGCTTGAAACTCAGCCCGCGGCTGGGGCCGGTGTTGATCATGGCCGGCTACTGCGTGGTGCACCTGCTCGAACACACCATCAATGCCCACTTCCACTTTGGCGAGGAGACGCACCACGGTGAGTTTGTCTCGCGGCATACCGGCAACTCGGTCATGGTGGGGTTGAGTGTGCATGCGCTGTTTGACGGCGTTGCTATCGGTTCGGGTTTTGTGGTGTCGAACTGGCTGGGGATGCTGATCTTTCTCGCCATCCTGCTGCACAAGGCGCCGGAGGGGTTCACG
>Ga0302279_10001147_pt1 | contig 38406 bp, 31 predicted proteins | sample III_Bog_N3_3_FD_194541 | JGI IMG/M metagenome (GOLD analysis project Ga0302279, IMG submission 194541) | Peat permafrost microbial communities from Stordalen Mire near Abisko, Sweden - III_Bog_N3_3 | ecosystem: Environmental > Terrestrial > Soil > Wetlands > Peat | place: Sweden: Abisko...
TTCTAGCTTGTATAATGGAACAACACTGATCATGCTGCGCTCTTTTGATGCAGCAGTGTGCCCTGTGGATAGCGTCTCATCACAAGTATATAACACCATAGTAAAATACCTAGGGCCCCACGGCCCTGATGCTTTATTGGCTTTTGTAATCTTCGCGGGTGTTTTGGGCGCTATCGTGGGCGGTCTCGACCCCTACCTGGCTACCGGATTTGGTATTGCTATCTATGGGCTGTATATATTTCGCCGATGGGGTGCCGAACGGCACGCAGAGCGGATGGCTGAAACGGAAATAGCCAAAACGGAGTTGGAACTTCAGAGGTACAGGGAGAGTCAACTACTCAAGATCGAACGCGCAAAAGTAAAGGCATTAAGTCCCCCACATGCTGGCAAGGGCGACAAAAAATGAGCCATTTTTCAGAGTTGGATTTTAGCACGCTGGTCGCGCTGGCTGCGGTCTTTTGCGCTCTTAGCGCGCACCTGAGTGTTAAACTCGCACGGTTGCGCCGTCGGACGGTTCAGTTGAAAACTGCTAATGACCTTTTGAAGGAGCACTATACCGCCCTGCAAAAGGTCGTTGACCATCCAACCATCCCGGAAAAATACAAAGAGAGATTACTCCATTTTAGTGAAATCATCTCGGACGAAAAGGCCTTCGCCGATCTATTGCAGCAAGTGGTGCAGGAGGACTTATACCGAGATAACGAAGCTAAGGGTTATGCTAAGAACCTTGCCCAATTGCGAGCGCAAGACCCGGACTTGGCAGAAGCGTTCTCATCGGCAGTTCGTTCGGGAGTCGCAGCGATGATGCTGCCATATCCGAGCGTTGAGGAAATCTTGGAATCGACGATGGCGAGGGTTTATGCCGCCCCTCGTAGAGAAGGTGCGGTGTTTGCTGGGGCCATGAGGAAAAGCAGGTCGGATCATCATAATGATCACGATCATTTGGCGGTAGCGCCCGCTTAGGGCGCTGTTTGTGATTAGCTCTTTCGTAACCGGCATCAGCAGCCCACCTCGCGCGCCCGTGTTCTGAGCGATGTTGTTGATCGTTCGCTCATATCGGGAGACGGCTCGGTGGTAACTTCCAGGCTTAATGCCATGAATGAAGCCAGGAACGAAGGTGGCACTTATCAACGTGTCGAGGTGATTACGGGGCGTCAGCGCCGGCGACGATGGACGGCGGAGGAGAAGGCGCGGATCGTAGCGGAGAGCCTTGAGGCGAACGCGAACATATCGGATGTGGCACGGCGTCACGGCGTGGCCCGCGGATTGTTGACGGCCTGGCGACACCAGCTATCTAGCGATGGAATTAACCAGGAGCCGCAAGGCTTTGCCGCGGTGAAGATCGATACCGTTGCCTCGGTTGACCTGCCACTGAGTTTTTCCACCAGATGGAGTTAGAGTCCGGCCCTGACGAAGGACGGACTGATGAAGCGAGCAAGGTTTACGGAAGAGCAGATCATTGCGGTGCTGAAGGAGCACGAGGCTGGAGCCAGGACGGCTGACCTTGCCCGGAAGCACGGCATCTCCGAGGCGACGCTGTACAACTGGAAGGCCAAGTACGGTGGAATGGACGTCTCTGAGGCCAGGCGTCTTAAGGCGCTGGAGGAGGAGAACGCGAAGCTGAAGAAGCTTCTGGCCGAGCAGATGCTGGATGCTGCCGCGCTCCGGGAGCTCCTGTCAAAAAAATGGTAGGGCCCGCCGCCAAACGCGCCGCAGTGGCGCACCTGCAGGACACGATGGGCCTGTCGGAACGGCGGGCCTGCTCGATCATCAGCGCGGACCGGACCATGATCCGTTACCGCTCCCGCCGGCCGCCGGACACGGAGCTTCGTGGCAGGCTGCGCGAGCTTGCCAATGAACGCCGCCGGTTCGGCTATCGCCGGCTGTTCATCCTGCTGCGGCGGGAGGGCGAGCCGTCAGGAATCAATCGCATCCACCGGCTTTATCGGGAGGAAGGGCTCGCGGTCCGCAAGCGGCGCGCGCGCCGCAAGGCTGTGGGCACTCGGGTGCCGATCCTGGTGGAAGCAAGACCAAATGCGCGCTGGTCGCTCGATTTCGTTTATGACCAGTTCGCCAATGGACGGCGCTTCCGTGTCCTGAACATCGTCGACGATGTCACCAAGGAATGTCTGGGCGCAATTCCTGACACCTCGATCTCCGGCCGACGGGTGGCGCGGGAGCTCACGGCGATCGTTGCGCGGCGCGGCAAGCCGGACTCGATGGTCTCCGATAACGGCACCGAGTTTACCTGCAACGCTATGCTGGCCTGGAGCAAGGAGACCGGTATCGACTGGCACTTCATCGCGCCAGGCAAGCCGATTCAGAACGCTTTCGTCGAGAGCTTCAACGGCCGGATGCGCGACGAGTTCTTGAACGAGACGCTGTTCTTCGACCTCGACGATGCTCGGACCCGGATCGCCGCCTGGGTCGCCGATTACAACGGCGAGCGACCGCACTCCTCGCTGCAATACCAGACGCCGGCGGCCTACGCCGCCACATTCACCGCAACGGACGATCGGCTGCGCAACCCTGACCAGCTCCGCCGATCGTCCGTTGCTTCACCCACGCCGCAAGGCGTAAAATCCCCCGGAACTCCAATCGCCGCCGGATGAAAGTTCAGTGGCAGGTCAGACACTCGGGGTCAAATACGAACAGCACGGGATTCCGGGTCGGCAATTGCGGACCTAAGGTGCGTCCCGGAATGATGGCTGCGTTTTTTGAGCCCGGTTGATATTGCCCCTCCTACTCCGCAGCCTCCGCGTAGTCCTCGAGCGGCGGACAGCTGCACACCAGATGGCGGTCGCCGTAGACGTTGTCGACCCGGCCGACCGGGCACCAGTATTTGTCGGTTCGCGAGGTGCCGGCCGGAAAGCAGCCCTCGGCGCGGCCATAGGCCCGCGCCCAGTTGTCGTCGGCGATGTCGTGCACGGTGTGCGGGGCGTGGCGCAGCGGCGAGGCCTCGACCTTCCAGCGCCCGGCCTCGATCTCGGCGATCTCGCGCCGGATCGCGATCATGGCGTCGCAGAAGCGGTCGAGCTCGGCCTTGGCTTCCGATTCGGTCGGCTCGATCATCAGCGTGCCCGGCACCGGAAAGCTCATGGTTGGGGCATGGAAGCCGTAATCGATCAGCCGCTTGGCGATGTCGTCGACGGTGACGCCGCTTGTCAGCTTCAGCGGCCGGGGATCGACGATGCATTCATGCGCCACGCGCCCTTTGGCGTTGCGGTACAGCACCGGAAAATGCGGATCGAGCCGGGTGGCGATGTAGTTGGCATTCAGGATCGCGGTCTCGGTGGCCCGGGTCAGGCCGTCGCCGCCCATCATCAGGATGTAGACGTAGGAGATGGTCAGGATCGAGGCCGAGCCGAACGGCGCCGCCGACACCGGTCCCACGGCGCTGCGCCCGCCGCCACCGGTGAACGGATGCCCCGGCAGGAACGGCGCCAGGTGCGCTCTTACCCCGATCGGTCCCATGCCCGGACCGCCGCCGCCATGCGGAATGCAGAACGTCTTGTGCAGGTTGAGATGGCTGACATCGGCGCCGTAATCGCCGGGCCGCGACAGCCCGACCTGCGCATTCATGTTGGCGCCGTCGAGATAGACCTGTCCGCCATGGCCATGCACGATGTCGCAGATCTCGCTTATATGCTCCTCGAACACGCCATGGGTCGAGGGATAGGTGATCATGACCGCGGCGAGGTTTTGCGAATGCAGCGCGGCCTTGGCCCTGAGATCCGCGACGTCGACGTCGCCCCTGGCGTCGCAGGCCACCACCACCACTTCCATGCCGGCCATGCTGGCGGAGGCCGGATTGGTGCCGTGCGCGGAGGAGGGGATCAGGCACACCCGGCGATGCGGCTCGCGGCGCGCGGCGTGATAGCCGCGGATCGCCAGCAGCCCGGCATATTCGCCCTGCGCCCCGGAATTCGGCTGCAGCGAGATCGCGTCATAGCCTGTGATGTCGCACAGCCATTTTTCCAGTTGCGCGAACAGCGCGTGATAGCCTGCCGCCTGCGCAGCCGGCGCGAACGGATGCAGGCCGCCGAACGCCGGCCAGGTCAGCGGGATCATCTCCGACGTGGCGTTCAGCTTCATGGTGCAGGAGCCCAGCGGAATCATCGCGCGGTCGAGCGCGAGGTCGCGGTCGGACAGCCTGCGCATGTAGCGCAGCAGCTCGGTCTCGGAGCGGTGCGCGTGGAACACCGGATGGGTGAGGAAGGCGCTTGAGCGCTTCAGTTCCGCCGGCAGCGCCTCGCGCGCGCCGGTTTCGATCTCGGCATAATCGAGCGCAGCTCCGAAGGCGCGCCACACCGCCTCGACTTCGGCCGCCGTCGTGGTCTCGTCCAGCGCGATGCCCAGACTGTCCTCGCCGATCCGCAGGTTTATTTTTTCCTGCAGCGCGCGGCCGACGATCTCGTCCCGCCGGCCGCCTGCCTGCACCGTCACGGTGTCGAAGAAGGCGTCCGAGCGCGGCGCAAAGCCGAGCCTGCGCAGGCCCGCCGCCAGCACGGCCGTGCGGCGATGCACCTGGCGGGCGATCCGGCTCAGGCCTTCCGGGCCGTGATAGACCGCGTACATCGAGGCGATCACCGCCAGCAGCACCTGCGCGGTGCAGATGTTGGAGGTGGCCTTTTCGCGGCGGATGTGCTGCTCGCGGGTCTGCAGCGCCAGCCGGTAGGCCGGCTGGCCGCGCGAATCGATCGACAGCCCGACAATGCGCCCGGGCAGCGCGCGCTTGAGCGCGTCGCGCACCGCCATATAGGCCGCATGCGGTCCGCCATAGCCCATCGGCACCCCGAAGCGCTGCGCCGAGCCGATCGCGATATCGGCGCCGAGTTCGCCGGGCGAGGCCAAAAGGGTCAGCGCCAGCAGGTCGGCGGCCACGATCGCCAGCGCGCCCCCGGCGCGCAGCGCCGATATCGCGCCGCGCAGGTCGCGCACCACGCCGGAACTGCCGGGATATTGCAGCAGCGCGCCGAATACCTCGGCGCCCGCGAGATCGGCAAGCGGATCGCCGACGATCAGCTTCCAGCCCAGCGGCTCGGCGCGGGTGCGCAGCACCGCCAGGGTCTGCGGATGCACCTCGCGGTCGACGAAGAACGATCCCGTTTTCGCGGTCGCGGCACGCTCGGCCAGCGCCATCGCCTCGGCCGCGGCGGTCGCCTCGTCGAGCAGCGAAGCGTTGGCGACGTCGAGCCCGGTCAGGTCGCAGATCATGGTCTGGAAATTGAACAGCGCTTCCAGCCGGCCCTGGCTGATCTCCGGCTGGTACGGCGTATAGGCCGTGTACCAGGCCGGGTTTTCGAGAATGTTGCGCTGGATCACCGCCGGCAGGATGGTGCCGGAATAGCCCTGGCCGATCAGCGAGGTGAAGACCTGGTTGCGGGACGCAAGCTCGCCCATATGGGCCAGCGCTTCGGTCTCGCTCAGGGCGCGGCCGAGATCGAGCGGCGCCTGCTGCCGGATCGAGGCCGGCAGCGTCTCGGCCATCAGCGCCCCGAGACTGGAAGCGCCCACGGTCTGCAGCATCGCGGCGATGTCGCGGGACGAGGGGCCGATATGGCGCTGCACGAAGCCGGTGGCGGGCTCGATCGCAGGCAGGCGGTGCGCGGTCATGAAGTGTTCCCTTGAAATCAGGCGGTGTGTTGAGCGTAGGCGGCCTCGTCCATCAGGCCCTCGAGTTCGCTTTTGTCGGCTATCTTCAGCTTGAAGAACCAGGCCTTGCCGGCGGCATCGGAATTGACCAGCGCCGGCTCGTCCGACACCGCGGCGTTGACTTCCAGGACTTCGCCCGAGATCGGCGCATAGACGTCGGACGCCGCCTTGACGGATTCCACCACGGCGGCGGCCTCGGCCTTTTTCAGCTGGCGGCCGACCTTCGGCAGTTCGACGAACACCACGTCGCCGAGCTGCGACTGCGCGTAGTCGGTGACGCCGATGGTGGCGACGTCGCCCTCGATGCGGAGCCATTCGTGGTCGGACGTGAACAGCGTGGTCATGGCGAATCCCTCAGCGGTTGCAGGTTTGGCGTTTGCAGGCTCAACGGTGGTAGGCGTGGGCAACGAAGGGCAGCGGCGTGACCTGCAGCGGCAGGCGCTGGCCGCGCAATTCGGCAAACACAAGGCTGCCGGTGCCGGCATGCAGGACCGGCAGGTAGCCCATCGCCACCGGCGCGTTGATGCTGGGGCCAAAGCCGCCCGAGGTGACCTTGCCGATCGGCTGCGGCGAAGCTTCGTCGGCAAACAGCGGCGCGCCTTCGCGGACCGGGGCGCGGCCTTGCGGCTTGAGGCCGACGCGGCGGCGCGGCGGTCCCTGTTCAAGCTGCGGCAGGATGACTTCTGCGCCCGGAAAGCCGCCGGCGCGGGCGCCGCCAGGGCGGCGGCTGTTCTGGATAGACCATTGCAGCGCGGCCTCGACCGGCGTGGTGGTGGTGTCGATGTCATGGCCGTAGAGGCATAGCCCGGCCTCGAGCCGCAGGCTGTCGCGCGCCCCGAGCCCGATCGGCAGCAGCTCGCTGTCTTCCAGCAGCGCCTGGGCAAGATCTTCGGCCCTGTCGGCCGCAACCGAGATCTCAAAACCGTCCTCGCCGGTGTAGCCCGAGCGCGACACCAGGCAGTCGATGCCGGCCAGCCGCCGCGGGCCGCAATCCATGAAACGCATCGCGGCGATCTCGGCGCCAAGCCGTTGCAGCACCGCCGCTGCCTTCGGTCCCTGCAGCGCGATCAGCGCGCGATCGGAAAGCGGCTCGATCACGCAACTCTCCGAAAGGGCGTCGCGCAGATGCGCCTCGTCGGCTTGCTTGCAGGCGGCATTGACCACCAGGAACAGATGGCTTCCGAGATTCGCCACCATCAGGTCGTCGAGAATCCCCCCGGCCTGATCGGTGAACTGGGCGTAGCGCTGCCGTCCCGGCGCGATGCCGGCAATGTCCTGCGGCACCAGCCGCTCCAGCGCCAGGGCGGCATCCTCGGGCCGGCCTGATTTCGCATGCAGCGCGATCTGGCCCATATGCGAGACGTCGAACAGGCCGGCGGCGCTGCGGGTATGCAGGTGTTCCCTGAGCACGCCGGCGGCGTACTGCACCGGCATGTCATAGCCGGCAAACGGCACCATCCTGCCGCCACGGGCGACATGCAGCGCGTGCAGGGGAGTGGGTTTCGGTGCGGATTGGTCGTCGCGCGCAAGCATCACGGGGCCCTCGCGGTTCTTGCGGGGAGGGATTCCCCGAAAAACCCGTCGAAGCCCCATCTGTCGCTGTGCCTGAGAGTATTATCCCGTCGGCGGAACCGTCCGGGCGGCTGCCCGGCGGGTCTCTTTCCAGATGCTGTCAGATCACGCGGTCCGTTTGCCTGAGAGTTTCCGGGGCGGTTGCTCCTTCGGCGCCGGCCTTCTCAGGCCGATCTCTCCCGACGTGACTGTCTCAAATCAGATAGGAGAAAACCACGGTGGCGGCAAGGCTGTCAACGCAACTGCAGCATCTATCAACCGCTGTTGTGCTGGTGCGGCAAGCCCCTGATCCTCTTGCACAGTTTCTGGACACTGCGATCTGCCGCGTCTAAAAGCGTTGCGCTGGAGCGATGCCTTTCCCGGTTTTGGGGCCGTTTCCGGGCTTTTTTAGCGATTGGACCAACATGAGCGGCGTCAACGAAATCAGGTCGACCTTCCTCGATTACTTTGCCGGGCAGGGCCACGCGATCGTGCCGTCGTCGCCGCTGGTGCCGCGCAACGACCCGACCCTGATGTTCACCAACGCCGGCATGGTGCAGTTCAAGAACGTCTTTACCGGGGTCGAGAAGCGGCCCTACCAGCGCGCCACCACCTCGCAGAAATGCGTGCGCGCCGGCGGCAAGCACAACGACCTCGACAATGTCGGCTATACCGCGCGGCATCACACCTTTTTCGAGATGCTCGGCAATTTCTCGTTCGGCGACTATTTCAAGGACCGCGCCATCGAGCTCGCGTGGAACCTGGTCACGAAGGAGTTCGGCCTGCCCAAGGACAAGCTCTCCGCCACCGTCTATGTCGACGACGACGAGGCGTTCGGGCTCTGGAAGAAGATCGCGGGGCTGCCGGAGTCGCGCATCATCCGCATCGCTGGTTCGGACAATTTCTGGCAGATGGGCGATACCGGCCCGTGCGGTCCGTGCTCGGAAATCTTCTACGACCATGGCGACAAGATCTGGGGCGGCCCGCCGGGATCGGCGGAGCAGGACGGCGACCGCTTCATCGAGATCTGGAATCTGGTGTTCATGCAGTTCGAGCAGCTTGAACCCGGGGTGCGCAATCCCCTGCCGAAACCCTCGATCGATACCGGCGCCGGCCTCGAGCGCATCGCCGCCGTGCTGCAGGGCAAGCACGACAATTACGACATCGACCTGTTCGCCGCCCTGATCCGCGCCATTTCCGAACTGACCGGCGCCGATCCGCAAGGGCCGCAGAAGGCCTCGCTGCGGGTGATCGCCGACCATCTGCGCGCGAGCTCGTTCCTGATCGCCGACGGCGTGCTGCCGTCGAACGAGGGCCGCGGCTATGTGCTGCGCCGGATCATGCGCCGCGCCATGCGCCATGCGCAACTGCTCGGCGCCCAGGATCCCCTGATGTACCGCCTGGTCTGGGCGCTGGTGCGCGAGATGGGCCAGGCCTATCCCGAACTGGTGCGCGCCGAGAACCTGATCGAGGAAACCCTGCTGCTGGAAGAGACCCGCTTCCGCAAGACCCTGGAGCGCGGCCTGTCGATCCTCGACGAGAAGAGCGCCGGTCTCAAGAAGGGCGACATGTTCGACGGCGACACCGCCTTCACGCTGTACGACACCTACGGCTTTCCGCTCGATCTCACCCAGGACGCGCTGCGCAACCGCGGCATATCAGTCGACATCGCCTCCTTCACCGACGCGATGGATCGCCAGCGGGCGAAAGCGCGCGCGGCATGGGCGGGAAGCGGCGATACCGCCAGCGAGAACGTCTGGTTTCCGTTGCGCGAGAAACTCGGCGCCACCGAATTTCTGGGCTACGAGACCGAGACCGCCGAGGGCGTGGTCGGGGCGCTGGTCAAGGACGGCCACGAGGCCGAGAGCCTCAAGGCCGGCGAATCCGGCGCGGTCATCCTCAACCAGACGCCGTTCTACGCGGAGTCCGGCGGCCAGGTCGGCGACACCGGGGTGCTGAGCGGCGAGGGTGTGCGGTTTCGCGTCACCGACACCCAGAAGAAGGCCGGCGATCTCTACGTGCATCTCGGCACCGTCGAGCAGGGCACCCTGAAGCCGGGCACGGCGCTGCAGCTCGAGGTCGATCATGCCAGGCGGAGTTCGATCCGCGCCCATCACTCCGCCACCCATATCCTGCACGAGGCGCTGCGCCAGGTGCTCGGCGACCACATCGCCCAGCGCGGCTCGCTGGTGGCGCCGGACCGGCTGCGCTTCGACTTCGTGCATCAGAAGCCGATCACGGCCGCCGAGCTGAGCCGGGTCGAGGATATCGCCAACGCCGTGGTGCTGGAGAACGACGAGGTCACCACGCGGCTGATGGCGCTGGACGATGCGCGCGACGCCGGCGCGCGGGCCCTGTTCGGCGAAAAATATGGCGACGAGGTTCGCGTGGTGTCGATGGGCAGGACCGCGCGCGATTCCGGCAGCAACGCGCTCGGCTGGTCGGTGGAATTGTGCGGCGGCACCCATGTGCGCCGCACCGGCGATATCGGCCTGATCTCGGTGACCGGCGAAAGCGCGGTCTCCTCGGGGGTGCGCCGCATCGAGGCCCTGACCGGCCACCATGCCCGCAAGCATGGCAACGAGACCATGGCGCTGGCGAAGTCGGCGGCGAGCGAATTGCGCACCACGCTCGACGAGATGCCGGCGCGCATCGCCGCATTGATGGAAGAGCGCAAGCGGCTGGAGCGCGACTTGTCGGAGGCGCGCAAGAAACTGGCGATGGGCGGCGGCGCGGCCGCCGGCGGAGCGGCCTCGGCCGGCGCCGGCGTGCGCCAGGTCGGCAACGTCAGGCTGATGGCGCGCGCGGTCGAGGGCGTCGAGACCAAAGACCTCAAGAGCCTGGTCGACGACGGCAAGAAACAGCTCGGCTCCGGCGTGGTCGCCATTGTCGGCGTCACCGCCGACGGCAAGGCCGGCGTCGTGGTCGGCGTGACCGCCGATCTGGTGGCGCGCTTCAACGCGGTGGAGCTGGTGCGTCTCGCCGCCGAGGCGCTCGGCGGCAAGGGCGGCGGCGGCCGCCCCGACATGGCCCAGGCCGGCGGCCCCGACGCCACCAGGGCCGACGCGGCGCTGGCCGCGATCGAACAGGCGATGGCCGGCGAATGAATTGCCCTACCGGGACTGAGACGCTTGGGTTTCCAGGGAGCGCTGCCTATCCCTTTCGCAAGAACACGTAATCCGCGGAATAGGGCACGCTCTTGAAGCTGCCGCGCTGGTCGCAGGGGCCGTCGGGCTTGCCGCCCTGGGTGTTGATCCGCTGCACCGTGGTGACATCGCCGAGCAGGCCGCTGCCGCGATGGGAAACCACATCCAGCTTGAGCCATGCAATGTCGTTGGCGGTGGCGCCGGGAGCGGTGTCGGCAACCTTGCCGGTCACGGCGCTGCCGTCGCTGAATTCCCAGGTCGGTCCGGCATAGTGGCGGCCGACGGTCTTGCCGTCGACCAGCAAGGTGGCGATCGGTTCGCGGAACGCCCAGCCCGGCTTGTCGTCGCCGGCCATCTTGCATTCATAGATCTGCGCGCCCTCGGCATGCGCTGACAGCACGATGGTTTCGCCCGGTGCGGCGATCGCCGCGGGCAGGGGCGTTTCGGCGGCAAAGGCGGGCAGCGACCCCGCCAGCAGGAAGACAGCGAGCGCGATCCCGTTCAGGTGTGGCATGGTCGCCTTCTCCGGTGGTGAGGCGCGGGGCGGTCGATGGCGGCGCGCGGACTGGTAGATTTTTCGAAGTCCGATTCATCCGGTCCGCAAGATAACCGTCATTCCGGGGCGCGCCCTTGCGCGAGTCCGGAATCCATAACCCCTGCGGTGGCTATCGATTCCGGGCCTGCGCTCCGCCCGGCCAATGCCGGCCGGAGCACATCCCGGAATGACAAAGGCTGGGTGATGTGATCGATTCAAGGAATCGCTCAGCCTATGCCATCGCCTTGGTGAGGTTTTCCGCGACCTTGTCGAGGAAGCCGGTGGTCGACAGCCAGCGCTGGTCGGCGCCGACCAGGAGCGCCAGATCCTTGGTCATGTAGCCGGCCTCGACGGTGTCGACGCAGACCTTTTCCAGCGTCAGTGCAAACTTGCCGAGCGCCTCGTTGTTGTCGAGCTTGGCGCGGTGCGACAGCCCGCGGGTCCAGGCGAAGATCGAGGCGATCGAGTTGGTCGAGGTCTCCTTGCCCTTCTGGTGCTCGCGGTAATGCCGGGTCACCGTGCCGTGGGCGGCCTCGGCCTCCACCGTCTTGCCGTCCGGCGTCATCAGCACCGAGGTCATCAGGCCGAGCGAGCCATAACCCTGCGCGATGGTGTCGGACTGCACGTCGCCGTCATAGTTCTTGCAGGCCCAGACATAGCCGCCCGACCATTTCATCGCCGCGGCCACCATGTCGTCGATCAGGCGATGCTCGTAGGTGATCTTCTTCTCGTCGAATTTCGCCTTGAATTCCTTGTCGAAGATATCCTGGAAGATGTCCTTGAAGCGGCCGTCATAGACCTTCAGGATCGTGTTCTTGGTCGACAGATAGACCGAATAGTTCTTGGACAGGCCCATGTTGAGCGAGGCGCGGGCGAAATCGGCGATCGAATCGTCCAGATTGTACATCGCCAGCGCGACGCCTGCGCTCGGCGAGTGATAGACTTCGCGCTCGATCACCTTGCCGTCCTCGCCGACGAACTTCATGGTCAGGGTGCCCTTGCCCGGAAACCTGAAATCGGTGGCGCGGTACTGGTCGCCGAAGGCGTGGCGGCCGATGATGATCGGCTTGGTCCAGCCCGGCACCAGCCGCGGCACGTTCTTGCAGATGATCGGCTCGCGGAACACCACCCCGCCGAGGATGTTGCGGATGGTGCCGTTGGGCGATTTCCACATTTCCTTGAGGCCGAATTCCTTCACCCTCGCCTCGTCCGGGGTGATGGTGGCGCATTTGACCCCGACGCCGACCTTCTTGATGGCGTTGGCGGCATCCACCGTGACCTGGTCGTTGGTCTTGTCGCGGTACTCCATCCCGAGATCGAAATACATCAGGTCGATATCGAGGAAGGGGGTGATCAGCTTGTCCTTGATATATTGCCAGATGATCCGGGTCATCTCGTCGCCATCGAGTTCGACGACGGGGTTGGTCACCTTGATTTTTGCCATGGCAGATCGGGCCTTTTTGGAACAGCGCGTTTCGGGACGGATGGGATGATTGCATCCGCGCTATAGCACCGCGGGGGCGCTGGCGAAAGCCGAGCCGTTATGCAGTTTCAGCCCATCTTTTGGCGCCTGGCCGGCGTTTCCGGCACGGCAGCGCCGCGCATGGGGCGATCGCATCGGATGAAACGGGAGACGCGACTGGCGAGGGGCCTTCACCCTCCCCTGGAGGGGAAGGGTGAGAAAGGGATGCGGCGCTGCGCCTCAGAACGCGGCCTGGGTGGCGGTGCCCGCCACAATGTACCAGGTGACCAACACGCCCGAGATCAGCGCGCCCGGCAGGCTCGAGCCGGTGCGCCGCCAGGTGAAGGTGGAGATGATGGCGGCGATCGCCAGAAGCGGCACGAACTGGATGGCGACGATCGTGGACAGCGGCACGAAACCGGGGTCGGGGAGCGGATTGAACAGTTTTCCGCCGATCCAGAGCGTGCCGTATTGCAGGGCCAGCAGCACGATGAAGCCAAGCGTCAGCGCCAGGATATTGGTGAAGTAGAGCGCCGCGCGTGCGGTCGCCATGGTGCTGAAATTGCGGTGCAGGAGATGCAGCGCGATCACGAAAAACGCCGTGAACGGAACCAGATAGATCAGGAAAATGGCGAACTGCCTGGCGCTCATCAGCTTGAGCGCGACGATCCAGAACCGGAAATCGATCTTGAAGGCGAGGTCGGCCAGCCACAGCGCGGCATAGCCGGCGACCACGGTGGCCAGCGCGATCAGGATCGAGGGGACGATGATGCCGGTCCGGCTGGCGCGTTTCGGCGCGAACGGCATCAGCGCCAGCGCGATCAGGCCGTTGATCAGCGCCCAGACCATGATCTGGTTGGTGATGCCCTGCGGCAGGTAGATCGACGGCGTCACGAAAGTGCCGCCGAGCGCGAACGCCGGATAATAGGTCAGCGCCGGGATGAAGGCAGACAGGATGAAGGCCGAGGCAAAGCGGCGGCCGCCGGCCGCGCCCTGTGCCGGGGTCGAGCCGTCGGCGATCACCGGCAGCCTCAGATGCGAAAACAGCGGCGCTTCGAGCAGGCCGTCGAATACCCCGAGCAGGAGCGCGACAAAGCCGATCAGCGCCACCAGGGTGCCGATTTCCTTGCGGAACCAGATCTGGTCCTCCGCTGGCCGCGGGGTGCCGCCCTGCAGCGTCCTGGCGAACCAGTCGAGGCTGTAGCCGATCGCCTCGGTCGAGATATGCTCGGCGGGATGGGTCATCGCCGGCGTGTAGAGCACCCGGGCGGTGCCCTGGGCGATGTCGCCATAGACCTTGCCGGGCTCGATGGCGCCCTTGGTGCCGAACATCGCCCACAGTTTCGGGCTCTCGGTGACGTCGCGCGCCCGCTCGACGCCCCACATCAGCGCGGAAAATTCCTCGTATTGGGCGAACACCAGCGCGACATTGCGCGGCCAGCTCGGGGTGCCGTCGGCGGCGAACGGCTTGCCGGTCGAGGAGCCCTCCAGCACCATCGCCTTGTAATCGCCGGGCATCGCGGTGGCGGCGGCGAGCACGGCCCAGCCGCCCATCGAATGACCCTCGAGGCCGATATTGGCCTTGTCGACGATGTCGAGGCTGCGCAGATGGGCGAGGCCGTCGGGGCCGCCGAAGCCGGCGGCGAAGGCCGGCGGATCGCTGTAGCCATGGCCGGTCTGGTCAATGGCGAGGACTACATAGCCGCGGCGGGCGAATTCGATGGCAAAGCCGTCCTGGGTCTCGCGCGAATTGATGTAGCCGTGAACCGCCAGGATACCGGGGGCGGGGGTCTGGGCGGTGGCATTGGGCGGTATATAGAGCAGGGCGCTCATGGTGTTGCCCTTGGCGCCCTTGAAGCGCACATCCTCGATCCTGATGCCGCCGGAGGTTTGCGTCAGATGCGCGAGCCATCCGCCGGCAACAATCAGAATCAGTCCGGCAATCGCCAGCGACCACCTGCGACGCATGGTGAACTCCCCCCTGTGCCGATGCGCCGTTGAACCGACTTTCGGGCTTGTTTTGCAGCTTCGCTTTGGTTGTGGTTGGTACCCTATCCGAAAGGAGGACACGCGCAAGCCGAGGCCTGTGCACAACGCAATGAGGTTTTGATCGAGGATTCACCGCTGGCGCTAACCCGATTATTTTGCTTGAGAATTGCGATCGGTCCAGGAATCCGGATGGGGTCGCAAAGGCCTCGCAATGAGACCTTGAACGAGGCGGTTCGAAACTTGATTCAAATTCTTCAGATGTTGAATCAGAAAGTGAAGTGAGATGTCCGGCTCGGGTACCGACAAGACCAAATCAGGCGTCGATCTCGCAGGCCCCGTGGTGATCCTGGTCGAGCCGCAGCTCGGCGAGAACATCGGCATGGCGGCGCGCGCGATGGGCAATTTCGGGTTGACCCGGCTGCGGCTGGTCAAGCCGCGCGACGGCTGGCCCAGCGTGCAGGCCCGCCGCGCCGCCTCCGGTGCCGACCATATCCTGGACCGGGTCGAATTGTTCGACACCGTCGTGGAGGCGGTGGCCGACTGCACCCTGTTGTTCGCCACCACCGCCCGCGCCCACGACCAGGCCAAGCCGGTAGTGGCGCCGGAAGCGGCGGCCCGGGAGATCGCGGGCGAACTCGAGGGCGGCGCCACGGTCGGCATCCTGTTCGGCCGCGAGCGCTACGGGCTGCAGAACGAGGAGGTCGCCCTGGCCGACCGCATCATCACCTTTCCGGTCAATCCCGGCTTTGCCTCGCTCAACCTGGCGCAGGCGGTGCTGCTGATGGGCTATGAATGGTTCAAGCTGTCGACCGCGGGCGCCCTGCCGTTCGCGATGCCGGAACGCTCCGAGCGCGCCTCGCAGCATCAGATGCAGGCGTTCTTCGACAATCTGGTGCGCGAACTCGACGCGGTGGAATTCCTGCGCCCGGCCGAGAAGCGCGAGACCATGCTGGTCAACCTGCGCAACATCTTCGCCCGCATGGAGCCGACCAAGCAGGACATGCACACGCTGCACGGCGTGGTGATGGCGATCGCGCAGGGACGCAAGGGGCCGGCCAAGGGCGGCGTGCTCGACGGCGAACAGGCGACGCGGCTGCGGGCGCTGCTCGCCGAGCACGGCCAGGGGGCGCTGCCGTCGGAAAGCGGCACGGTGCGCGGGCTGGCGCGGCTGCTGCGGCGCAACCCGACCGACGCGGAGCGCATCCTGTGGCAGGCGCTGACCACCGACCGCCGCTTTGCCGGCCAGTTCAAGCGGCAGACCCCGGTCGGGCGGCACATTCCGGACTTCGTCTCCTTCGTGCATCGGCTGGCAATCGAACTGGTCAATCCCGACGAGACCGACCTGATCGCCAATGACCGCGCCGCGCGGCGGGAATGGCTGCAGCAGCGCGGCTACCGCGTCGTCACCATGGCGGCGGCCGATGTCGAGAGCCGGGTGGCCGCCGAACTCGACCGGCTGGAGGCGGCCCTGACGGAGTCGTCCTAGAAACCCGCATCCACATCGTGCCCCGGACGCAGCGCTGCCGCGCCGCTTTTCGCGGCGTGGTGCGCTGCAGAGCCGGGGTCCATGGTTCTGCGATGCCCTATGGCCGGCTCAGCGGCGCAGCGTGAAGGACGCTGCACCGCGTCCGGGACACGATGTTTTGCGATCCGGATCGATCCCCTTCGGCCGCTCTATTTGATGACCTTGTCGGCGGCCAGCAGGAATGACTCGGGGACGACAAGCCCCAGCGCCTTGGCGGTCTTGAGATTGACCTCGAGGTTGAACTTGACCGGCAGCGTGATCGGAAGATCGCCGGGCCTGGCGCCGCGCAGGATCTTGTCGACATAATCCGCGGCGCGCTCATTGAGGGGGTCGGCGCCTCCGCCATAGGCGAACAGAAGGCCGTTGTCGGCGTAATAGGGGTAGTTGCCGAAGGTTGGAATCCGATGCCTTATCGCCAGCCCGGCAACGCGGGCGAGGTTGGCGTCGAGCAGCGGGCCGGGCTCGACATAGGCCGCATCGAAACCTTCGGCCGCCAGCCGGGCAAAGATCGAATCATAGTCCTCGGGCCCCGCCGCATCGAAGGCCTGCCAGGCAAAATCCAATTTTGTCGATGCGTCGGTGACGTCCTTTTCCAGTTGCGCGTGAACGGTCGGGTCGTCCGCATGGCGCTCGATGACCGCCAGCCTTGCCAGCCGCGGCAGCAGCTTCTTCAGCAGCCCGGCCAGCTTGACGGCGACGTCGCGGCCGGACGACGCCACCCCGGTGACGTTCGCCTCCGGCCGCGCCAGGTTGGTTACAAGTCCTGACTCCACCGGGTCCGGTGTCGTCACCATGACGATCGGGATCGTCGCGGTCGCCTGCTTCAGCGCCCTGACATAATTGGCGGGCTGCGCGGCCAGCACGTCCGGCCGTCGCGCCACCAGTTCGGCGGCGAGCGCGTCGACCTGGTCGAGGTCGACGGTGGATACGCAGTCGAGAACAATCGTTCGCCCGTCGACCCAGCCGAGTTCGGCGAGGCGGCGCCGGAACGGACTGGGATCGGCATCGCTGCTGCAACCAAAGCCGCTCAGGAATCCGACCCGTTTTGGCGCCGCGGGGGTGTCCTGGGCCGCGGCCATGCCGCCGCCTGTTGCCATGGCGATGGCGATCATGCCGCTCCCTATCGCCTTGGCGATATTGCTCCGTGTCATGCCGGCCCCGAGCCTCAAGTGCAACCCGACGTGGCTGCCAAACTAGCACAACCGGGCGGAGTTCTCGCGGGGATCGTTGAGGAGGTCAGGGTCAAAAACCCGAAGCAGCCAGGCTGCACCCGTCACTGCGGGCACTCGCTGACCCGCTCGCCTTCCAGCTCGGTTTTCACATCGCTCATCAATACGCCGGCCATCCGCCCCTTGCTGCTGACCGTGGCCGTGTAGTGTGACGGACTATCGAAGTTGAAGTCGCCGGAGACATCGAGATCCAACTGTCCCCTGCATTGCAAGCGCCATTTCAGCTCGGTTCCGGTCGTCTGGTATTCCGCGGGCTCGCAGGTCGAATTGACGGTGCCGCTGACGGGGCCGAAGGTCCTGGCGACGTCGGCGGCCTGTTCCGGCGTGAGGCAACGCGCCTTCACCGCCGGCTGCATGGCCGTGCCGTTCATCACGGTATTTGAAGTCACTTTCCACTGGCCGGGTTGAATGGCCAGGTCGTCCGCCGCGGCCGAATCCACCAGCTCCGGCAGCAGCAGGCACGACAAGATCATCGCGAACCGGATCATCCGCATTTGCTCCCGGGGTCCATCAGCGTGCAAGGATTAACACAAGTCGCGGCCGGCGCCAGGTCTGCAGGACGGGTCCGCCGCAATCGCTACCGAAGGCGGAAGCCGTAATACGCCACGGCAGCGGACCACGGGAAGCGATCCATCAATCTGTCATTGCGAATACAATGCGACCAGCATCGCTGCACCGGGAATCTACCGCCGCACGGGTCGAACTTCCGGAACGTCCCTCAATTCATCGACGTCGATCTGACGATTTCCGCGGGGCCGGGCGCGAGGGCTTGTCGCGTGCGCCTTTCCGCCGCTTGGCCGGTTCGGTGTTCCGTCTTTTTGAGGCGGATGTTTTGGACTTGAGAGAAACCCCCAGACGAAGCGCCGTCTTCACCACCGACCCCTGGGTCCGGTTCATGCGATCTGCCACCGCCTCCAGCGACTTTCCCAAAGCCGCGAGTTTTATCAGCCGGCGATCCTCCCTGTAGGACCAGCGCGTTGCCTTGACCTTTCTGGTCATGGCAAATCGGCTTTGCGCGAGCGCGGTAACGTGGCTGTGGTCGTCGCGGTCATGGTAACCCGGCCCGAGGCGCGTGGCGCCGCTTGATCTTAGTTGTCGACAATCGTCGTCCCCAAGGGGATTGTTCCGCAACCCAAATCCAGGAACAAGAGGAATTGAGGGCTGATCAGAAAATGTTACGTCGCTCGAAAATTGCCGTCATTACTCAAATAACGCCCAACTAATTACAAGCATGGCCGAGATTGAACTTCGGCCGGCGCGCAATCGGCCGACGCCACGCCGCCATCGGAGGGCTATTCCTGGAAGGCAATTCTTAGACCGCCCCAGTGAGGAATTCGCGGACCAATGGAAGCAGTCAGGCGCCCGCTCGGTTTCCGTTTGTGAAAATGGCGGGTTGGGCTTCAGGCACCGGTTTGAGGTGGGTCACCCATCTGCGGCCTGATCAGCAGGTTGAAAAACAGGGCGCGTTCGCCGGCGTATTTCGCCGCTTCACGGGATCTTTCCGTCCCGCTCAAGACCACGCGCCCGTTCTGGTCGATCAATTGCCATGTCCACCTTGCCCGCCTGCGATTGATGATCACAACCTCGTACATAGCAGTGGCCCTATCGACTCCTGGCGATATAGCCTTGAGCTGGATCAAAACCCAAGGCGTCTTTGGCCGGCACCTCAACGACGGCGACTCGACGTGGCGGGGAACCACGTGGGTCGCATTCAGGCCGGATGGCTGTTCCCGGTCAAACTGAAAAAGATCTTATTCAGTGCAAATCGTTTTGCATTACCCGCGAAGGCGGAAAGGGTTCCGCCCGGCGCTGGCCGCGCGTCGCCGGCGCCATCTCGTGCTATGATGGGAGCGCTCGCGTGTGACGATTTGACGACGGGGAAGGTGCGGGATGCCCATGAACGCCTCATCGATGACGGCGCGGATGGCGGCGGGAATTCTTGCCGGAGTTTTCGGCGGCGCAGCGTCCGCGGCCGACCAGGCCAGTCTTGTTCCCAATACCGCGATCGACGGCGCGGTTCTGACATTCGATTGGCCGGCCATCGAGATCGGCGTCGGCTCCTACGAAGAGGGACCGACCGGCGTCACGGTAATCCGTTTCCCGAAGCGCGCGTCGGTGACCGTCGACGTTCGGGGCGGCGGGCCGGGCACCGTGAATACCGACCTGCTGAGGCTCGGCTACGGCCGTCCGTTCACCGACGCCATCGTGTTTTCGGGCGGCTCGGCCTATGGCGAGGAAACCATCACGGCGGTTGCGACCGGGCTCAAGGACGACGGCATCCGCTCCGGCGACTTCACCGAGGTCGCCGTCGTGCCGGGCGCGATCATCTACGATTTCGGCGGCCGCCGCTTCAACGAGATCTATCCGGACAAGCGGCTGGCGCAGGCCGCACTTCACGCCCTGCGCTCCGGGGTGTTCCCGCTGGGCGCGCAGGGCGCCGGACGGATGGCGATGCAGGGCAGCTATTTCGGCTGCGACTCCCATTCCGGCCAGGGCGGCGCATTCCGCCAGATCGGCGCCACCAAGATTGCCGCCTTCGCGGTCGTGAATGCCGCCGGCGCCATCACCGATCGCGACGGCCGGCTGGTCGCCTGCAACAAGGCAAAGTCCTGGGGCAACCTCGCTTTGACATCGGAGCTGCTGCGGAATCTGCCGCAGAGCCTGGCGCCCGACTGGAAGGCGGCGGAGGCCGCGCCGGATGCGGGCGGCACCAAGAACACCACGGTCAGCCTGATCGTGACGAACCAGAAGCTCGATCCGGCGTCGCTGCAGCGTCTCGCCATCCAGGTGCATACCTCGATGGCGCGGGCGATCCAGCCATTTTCGACGCAGAACGACGGCGACACGCTGTATGCGGCCTCGACCCAGGAAGTCGACAATGGCGAACTCGGCGCCGTCAACCTTTCGACCATCGCCGGCGAGACCATGTGGGATGCGGTGCTGGCGAGCGTTCCCGACAACGCCGCGTCCGTGCGGCCTTCGCAACCGCCGGCATCCGTGAGCGCCGAGCAGCTCGCCGGCTATGCCGGAACCTACCAGTTCGGCGCGCTGCCAATCGGCGGTTTCAGCGGACTCGGCCTCGACGTCCGGCGCGAGGACGACCGGTTCACGGTCACGCCGATCGAGGGGCTGCCGGCGGCCCGCGCCGGCATCCTGGCCGGGGACATCCTCACCCGGCTCAATGGCGCGGCTCTCCAGGGCGCGTCGCTCGACAGCGTGGTCGCAAAGCTGCGCGGGCCGCCCGGCAGCAAGGCCGTGCTGACGGTCGTCCGCGCCGGACAGGATCAGCCGATCGAGATCACGGCTGAGCGGGAAAAACTTTCGCTGCGGGCGCTGCTGCGGGTCAAGGTCGAGGGCAACGGGCTCTCGGTCGAGGCGGTCGGCGGGCGCCGGGTGTTCGACTTCGGGCCCGGCAGGCCGACGCCCGTGATCGCCCTGTCGAACACCGACTTCTACGCCGACGGCCGCTCCGCCACCCGTCTCGTTTTCACCACCGACCCTGCAGGAAAAGTATCGGGCGCCGTGCTCAATCCCGGCCGCTGGGAGCAACGCGGCGTGAGGATCGACTAGCCGGGGCGAAGGTGGCTTCCCGCCAACGTTTCGACGGCGGTGCGCACGATCTGGAAGATATCATGTCAATTCAGGATCTCTCCGATGTCATTCGCAATATGATCGGCGAGGTGGTCCGCCGCGGTCAGGAGTCCCGGCTCACGACGCCAAAGCACCAGATCGACCCGAGGAAGCGGCGGCAGGCCGTCCTGCGCATCCAACTGGCGCAGGCCAGACACCTTTGCAGACTGGGCGAGCACGATCACCGCGGCATCGGCGAGCGCCATCGCCTCCATCCCCGCGATGCTCTCGGAGACGCAGGAGATACGCCAGGCGCGGCCGGCGTGATTGAGCGCCGCCAAGGCGTAGTCCCGGTAAAGGTTTCCTTCCGGAAGCATCGCAAGCGGCAAGGTCCGCTCCTGGAACGCGCTTCCGGTTGCCGCGCCCAGCCATACCAGCGGCTCCTTCCTCAGCAATGTGATGCTGTCGACCTTCGGATGTACGTTCGGCATGCGCGTCGCCAGCGCAATGTCGAGTCGTCCGTCGGATATTTCCCGGGACAATTGCGCGCTCAGCGCACACCGAACCGTGACTTCTACGCCCGGATAGGCGGCGCGAAACCGGGCCAACGTTTGCGGCAGGAGGCATGCCGCGTAAAGATCTGGACAACCGAGCGTGACGCGCCCGGCGATCTCTTCGGCAGAAAGTCGTGCCTTGGCATCATCGTGAAGCTTGAGCATCTGGCGAGCGTAGGGCAGCAACATCTCGCCATGTCGGGTCAGGCGCAGATGGCGGTGGTCGCGCTCGAAAATTCGCTGTCCCGCGGCGTCTTCAAGCCGGCCCAACTGAAAGCTGATGGCCGGCTGCGTCAGGTTCAGACGCCGAGCGACGCGGGTGACGCTTTGCTCTTCCACGAGCATCACGAAGGTCCGCAATAGCGTAAATTCCATCGGACGGCGCATGACCAAGGATAAGCAAAACTTGGCTTTTTGCGAAGCACAATGAATTTGCTTGGACCAATTCGACCGGCTTATGTTCGCAGGCGGTTAAATGACTTATGCACAGCAAGCAGGCAGATGCGCCCAGTTCCTAGTCAGAGACCAATGCCTGCCCAGCGTCGGTCCGATCGATGACGCCGCTCCTCGAAGTAAAAGATTTGAGCAAGCATTTTGGCGGTGTGGCGGCTTTGGACCGGTGTTCGCTGTCGCTTGCAAAGGGCGAAGTGACCGGACTGATCGGTCCGAACGGAGCCGGTAAAACCACGCTGCTCAATGCGGTCTCGGGCTTGGTCAAGCCGGACTCTGGATCGGTGCTGTTCAACGGCCGCGACGTCATCGCGCTGCCGATGCACCGTGTCGCGGCGCTCGGCCTGCTGCGAACGTTTCAGATCGTTCGTGAATTGAGTGGGCTGACGGTGCTGGAAAACCTTCTTCTGGCCCCGCCGCATCAGCGTGGCGAGGCCATCAACGGAGCGCTGTTCGGACGTTCCACGGTGCAAGGCCAGGAACGGCACAACGCGGTCAAGGCTCGGGCCATCCTGAAGCGAATTGGTCTATGGAAGTTGGCAGATGATTCGGCCTCGGCGCTGTCAGGCGGGCAGAAGAAGCTTCTGGAGCTTGGGCGCGCGCTCTTGCTTGAGCCCACGCTGGTATTGCTCGACGAGCCCGCGGCCGGCGTCGCTCCGCCGTTGCTGAAGGAAATCATCAGGCTGATTCGCGAACTCAAGGCCGACGGCATCTCCTTCGGCATCGTCGAGCACGACATGCACCTGATCGGGGAAATCTGCGACCGGGTGCACGTGCTGGCGCAGGGCAGGACCCTGGTGTCCGGAAGCTTCGCCGAAGTGACCAGCGACGCTCGCGTCGTCGATGCCTACCTTGGATTTGCCGTATGACCGGGGTCGCGCCGGCGCTTTCCGTACGAGGCCTCCGCTCCGGCTACGGCAACGGCGGCGACATCGTCTGCGGCATCGACCTTGATCAGGCGCCTGAAAGCATTCTTGCGGTCATTGGACCGAATGGCTCGGGCAAGTCGACCTTCGTGAAGACCCTGGCAGGGCTGTTGCGGCCTCGGGCCGGGACTGTCGTGGTGACGGGCACCGACGTCAGCCATCTCTCGCCGGCCAGGCGCGTCGCGTCCGGACTGGCTTACGTCCCCCAGGAAGCCAATGTCTTCGGCAACCTGACGATTGGCGAAAACCTCAAGCTCGCCACCGAATTCCTGAGCGGGCGGGCCGGCGTCGGCCCCGCGCAGAGGCAGCAGGTAATGGCGCTGTTTCCGGAAATCGCCGTGCGGCCCAAGCTTCTGGCCGGAAACCTGTCCGGCGGCCAGCGGCAAATGCTGGCCTTCGCCTGTGCCCTGCTTGCCAATCCGGAAGTGCTTCTGCTCGATGAGCCGTCGGCCGGGCTGTCGCCGAAATTCGTCGGCGAAACCATGGAAGCGGTGACGAGGGTCCGCGAATCCGGCGTCACCGTTCTGCTGGTCGAACAGAACGTCGCGGCTGCGTTGCGCGTCGCCGACGAAGTCATGGTCCTGGTGGCCGGACGAAGGAGCCTGCGCGTGCCGGCCAGGGATGTTTCGAGCGCCGATCTTGCCGCTCTGTTTTTTGCAAAGGCCGGTTGATGGTTGCCCAACTCATCCTCGACGGGTTGGTTACCGGTCTGCTGCTGGCGCTTCCCGCCCTGGCGCTGACGCTGACCTTCGCCATCCTGCATTTTCCGAATTTCGCCATCGGCGCCATGCTGACGCTCGGCTCGTACGCCGCCTGGATCGCCAACAGCCTGCTCGGGATACCGCTCGCGATGGCCGCCGTTCTCGCCGCGCTTGCCATGGCTGTTGTGGCGATGCTGTGTGACTTTCTGGTTTTCGCGCGGCTGCGCGACCGCGGTTCGATGACGCTGCTGGTAGCCTCGATGGGGGTCTCGCTGATCCTCGAAAATGTCTGCCGCTTCAGTTTCGGCAATTCGACGCGCAATTTCGCGATCGAGGTTGCGCGCCCGATCCGCTGGCACGGGCTGCGCATCAACCACGAGCAGTTGATCACGGCCGTGACGGTTGTCGCTTGCGTCATCCTGATGCAAATGCTGCTGCACGCCTCGCCGCTGGGCCGCGCCATGCGCGCCGTCGCCGACAATCCGTCGCTGGCTGCCGTGCGCGGCGTGGAGCGCCAGACCGTCTCCAGCATTACCTGGTGCCTTGCCGGTGTTCTCAGCGCGTTGTCGGGGGTGCTGGCCGGGATGGACCGCGCCGTCGATCCGTTGCTGGGCTGGAATTACCAGATCCCGATCTTTGCAGCCGCAATCCTCGGCGGGCTGGGAAGTCCGACCGGCGCCATTGTCGGCGCCCTGGTGATCGGGCTTGCGGAGGAGCTTTCTTCGCTCGTCCTGCCAACGAACTACCGGCAGATCGTCAGCTTCGCCGTGATCCTCATGCTGTTGCTGGTGCGCAGCCAGGGTCTTTTCGGCGGCAAGGCGGTTCGCAAATGATCGCCTATCTCACCACGCTTTTGGTGCTGGTCGCAGTCTCCGCGCTCGTCGGGCTGGCGCTCAACCTGCAATGGGGGGTGGCGGGGCTGGTGAATTTCGGCGTCGTCGGCTTCGTCGCGCTTGGCGCCTATGCCACCGCGGTGCTGTCGCCGCCGCTCGGCTGGTTCGCCGGAATGGTCGCCGCCGCGGCCTTGTGCGCGGTCGCAAGTACCGCGCTCGCTTTGCTTTCGATTCGGCTTGAAGAAAATTATCTGGCGATCGTGACGATCGGATTTGGCGAGGCCGTCCGCATTCTGCTTCTCAACGAAACCTGGCTCACCGGTGGAGCGCTGGGTATTGCCGATATTCCGCGCCCGTTCGTCAGCCTGGTGTCGCCTGCCCGGTATGACGTCGTGCTGCTGTGTTTTTCCCTGGCGCTGGTCGCGATCGTTTTCACGGTGCTGGAGATGCTGATACGCTCGCCGTTCGGGCGGGTGCTGCGGGCCGTCAGGGACGACGCGACCGTTGCTGCGGCGCTCGGCAAACCTGTCTTGATGCTGCGCATAAAGGCCTTCGCGATAGGCGGGGCGGTGATGGGCGTGGCCGGCGCACTGCATGCGTTCTACCTGACCTATATAGATCCCAGCCAGTTCACCTCGATCATTACCGCCTACGCCTTCATGGCGGTGATCGCGGGTGGACGCGGCTCCAACGTCGGCCTGCTGTTCGGTGCGGGTACCATCATGGCCTTGCTGGAGGCAACCCGGTTCTTGAAGGACGCGGTGGAGATGATTGACGGCACGCAGCTTGCCGCGCTGCGCCTCGGACTGATCGGCCTCGGAATCGTGCTGCTGCTGCTGTTGCGGCCGCAAGGACTTTTTTCCGAGCCGAGGCGGCGTGTCCGCGATTTCTTCCCCAACGATGGAGGGCCGAACTGATGCCGCGCGTCACCGCACTGCCGCCGGCCGCGCTGCAGCCGGCTGTTGCCGAAGTCTATCGGCGGTTTGTCGCATACGGTCCTTTCGAAGACCAGGCCGCCGTGCTGGCGCACGTGCCGCCGGCCCTCGATCATCTTTATCGGATGCTGATGGAATTGAAGGCCCGCAAGGCCGTTCCGTGGCGTTACATCGAACTCGGCATCGTCGTCGCCTCGAAGCTCAACGCCTGCGGCTATTGCATGGCGAGCCATTCGCCGGTTCTGCAGATAGAGGGGCTGTCGGCGGCGGCGATCGCGCAATTGCCGAATGCCGATCACCCCGACTTTGACGACGTCGACCGGATCGTGGTCGAGTATGCAGTTCTGGTTACGCAGACCGCCGGACGCATTCGCGACGGAGTGTTCGAGAGAATGCGGTCGCATTTCAGTGAAGCTCAGATCGTCGAGCTCACGTTGCGCATCGCGCTCGCCGGTTTCTTCAACCGCTTCAACGACGCGCTGCAAATCGACGACGGCCGCGCCGCCGCAGCATACGGGCTTGCCACTCATCCAGCGCAAACGGAGACCAGCAATGATTGATACGAGAAGTCTGCCCAATCGGCGCGGTGTGCTCGCGGGCCTGGGCGCTTCGTCGCTGGCGGGCATCGCCGGCATCCCCGCCTTTGCCCAGCAGGCTGCTGAAATACCGATCGGCATGGTTCTGCCGTTCTCCGGTGCGACCGGCCCCTACGGCGCGGACATGAAGAAGGCGGCCGATATTGTCGTCAAGATCATCAACGACGCCGGCGGCATCCTGGGCGGCCGCAAGCTGCGTCTGTTCATCGAGGATTCCGAGACCAATCCGACCGTTGGTGTCACCGCCACCCGAAAGTTGCTCGAAGTCAATAAGGTCGAACTGGTCGGCGGATTTTGGGGCAGCCCGATCGCGCTGGCGGCGAAGCCCCTCATCCTCGCCGCCAACAAGGTCGAGATGGTGTCGGCCGCCGCCAACGCCATCACCGACGGGGATACCAAGGGTCTGGTCTATCGCTTTCAGGCCAAAAGCAGCCAGTGGGGGCCGGCCGGCGCCAGGGTGATGGCGAGCCTCGATCTGAAGAAGGTGACGATCCTGGCGCAGCAGAACCCCTTCGTGGTCTCGATGATCGAGCCCTTCAAGGCCGAGATGGCCAAGCAGGGCGGCCAGGTCCTGGATGTCGTGCAGTACAATCCGGATCAGGCTTCGTACCGCGCCGAAGTTGAAAAGGCGTTCGGACCGGAGCCCGACGGCGTGTTCTGTCTGGCGCTTCTCACGGACTTCGTCGCAATTTCGAAGGAGGTCTATCGGGGCGGCTTCAAATCGAAGATCCTGGCACTCGGCACCGGCGCCGATGCGGACGGCGCCTATCTGAAAAGTGTGGCGCCCGAAGTTGCAGAAGGCATCCATCATATTCAGCCGGCGCCGCCGATGGATTCGGCCGCCTACAAGAAGTTCGTCAAGCTGATGGGTGCGCCGGAAGGCACGGTGTTCCTTTTTGCAGGCAACACCCACGATCAGGTCTGCGCGACGGCGCTGGCCATGGAAAATGCCAAGAGTTCCGACGGCGCCGTCTGGGCGAAGTCGATCCGCGAAGTCTGCAACCCTCCCGGAGAAGAGGTCGATGACATTCTGCGTGCGCTCGAGCTGGTTCGGGCCGGCAAGAAGATCAATTTTGTCGGGGCCGGCGCCACAGTCGATTTCGACGAGCGCGGCGATCAGCTCAATCGCTCCTACCTGCATCAGGTCATCGAGAACGGCAGGAACCGGATCATCGGTGTGATCAGCTGATGCCGTGAAGCGGCCGAATTGGACAGGCGCCGGCGGCCAGCTGGAAAAATTGCGGAGGAACTCGTGACGAAATCATCAATGATGCATCTTTGCGGCTTCCTTATAGCGGGGCCGGTGGTTCACAGTCATGCCATCTGGCGAAATCCGAGGCATAGGACCGATTTTCTCAGTCTCCGTCATTATGCGCATCTCGCGCAGGTGTTGGAGCGCGGCCGATTCGATTTTCTGTTCTTCGCCGACCGGCTTGCCATCGCCGACCGTTATGGCGGCAGCCATGTGACCGGGATTCGACACGGCGACCAGGACGCCACGCGCATGGACCCGTTGCCGGTACTCGGTGCGCTTGCCGCAGTCACCAGCCGGATCGGACTGGGAGCCACTCGTTCCACGACCTATGACGCTCCGTACAACGTCGCGCGCGAATTTGCCACGCTCGATCACATCTCCGCTGGGCGCTCGGCGTGGAACGTCGTGACATCCATGAATGACGGCGAGGCGCTGAATTTCGGCGCGGTTCCGCACCTCGGACATGATGAGCGTTACGACCGGGCCGACGAGTTCATGGAAGTGGCCTTCAAACTATGGAACAGCTGGGAGCCCGATGCCCTGGTGCTCGACCGTGAGCGCGGCATCTATGCCGATCCCGACAAGGTTCACTATCTCAATCATGTCGGGAAATGGTTCCAGTCGCGCGGGCCGCTCAATATCCCGCGGGGACCCCAGGGCCGACCGGTAGTGATTCAGGCCGGGTCCTCCGGACGCGGCAAGGCCTTTGCCGCGCGCTGGTCCGAAGTCATCTTCGCGTTGCAGCCGAACGTGGAGCGGATGCGCATCTTTACCGCCGAGGTGCATGCCGCCCTGGCGCAGCAGGGGCGCGCGAAGGATGCCAGCCGGATCCTGATGGCCATCATGCCGTTCATCGGAGCAAGCCGCGCCGAGGCGGAGGATAAGCGTGACCTGCATGATTCGCTGGTCGATCCGCTGGTCGGCCTTTCGACCTTGGGCGCGCATGCCAACGCGGATTTTTCGGACCTCGCTCTCGACGACAACGTCGAGGCGGTCACCTCGTCGGGGAGCCAGGGCAACATAGCGGCATTGAAAAGCATCGCGGCGGGCGCGTCGATCAGCATAGCTGACGCCGGCAGGATCTACGGCCGCGGAGTCATGTGCCCGCGACTGGTGGGGACAGCGAAGGATATCGCGGATGAAATGGCTGAAATTGTCGCCTCCGGCGCATCCGACGGGTTCGTCGTCTCGCCGGCATTCCTGCCGGACACGTTCGAGGATTTTGTCGATGGCGTCGTGCCGATCCTGCAGTCGAGGGGGATTTTCCGCCGCGAGTATGACGGTCCGATGCTGCGCGACCACCTTGGCCTCGCTGCAGCTCCGTGAGGCGAACCATGGCCACATTGTCAAATGCTGCCGCATCGCTCGCCAGCGTCGATCCGGAACAATTCAGGGCCGCGATGCGTCGCTTCGCGTCTACCGTCAACGTGATCACATCCGGTCACCGCGATACGTTCAATGGAATGACCGCCACATCGGTGTGCAGCGTCTCGACCGATCCGCCATCGATATTGATCGTCGTCAATCAGGATAACCGATCCCACGCCCTGATCGAGAAATCCGGCGCATACGTCGTGAACGTATTGTCGTCGGGACAGCGCCTGCTTGCGACTCATTTCGCGTCCCGCCCGGTTGCGCCGTTCCTGTCGGTCGACCACCGGATCGGGATGACAAACTGTCCGATCCTGGAGCACTGCGAGGCCTTCATGGAATGCGTTGTGGAAACTCGAACAAGTTTCGGTACTCATTCGGTTTTTATCGGTCGTGTGGTGGCGTCCGGCGCCGCCGGCCGCTCTGCGCTGGTCTACCAGGACGGACAATTTCTTTCGACCTAGCTTTGCCAAGCGGCATCGCGCGTTCGAAGGCTGAGCTTGGAATCGAAGAAAGTCCAGCATGCGTATAACGAGGATTGGCACCAGGACCGTGCCGATGCGGCTCAAGGAGCCGTTCGTGATAGCGAGCCAGCGCATCGAGATCTGCGAGCACGTCATCTGCTATATCGATGCTGATGAGGGCCACGGCGGGGTCGGCTCCGTGGCGACCATACCGGCGTTTATGGGGGAGACAGCATCGACCATACGCGCTGCGATAGCTTTCCTGGCGCCGCTTTTGGTCGGGAAAGACCCCTGCAACGTCGAGAATGTCTGCGCTCTGATGGATGCCGCGTTTCCAGGCAACCATTCGGCAAAAGCCGCGATCGATCTGGCGTGTCACGACCTGCTGGGTGTTTCCCTGGGACGATCGGTCGGCGAACTGTTGGGAGGATGTTCGCGCGGCCGGATCCCGTGCACCTATATATTGGGGCTGAAAGACACCGCCGAAACGCTGGCCGAAGGCATTGACAAGTTCAGGTCCGGCTATTCGACGCTGAAGGTAAAGATCGGCCGCGACGAGCGTGGCGATTTCGAGAAGCTCCGACTGCTGCGTTCCGAGTTGGGTCCCGATGCGGTCATCAGGGTGGACGCGAATTGCGCGTACACCTACGACACGGCCATCCGCGTTCTGTCGCGAATGGAAAAGCTCGATCTCGAGATGATCGAACAACCCTGCCGTCCGGCGGACATCAAGGGCATGGCCCGCTTGTGCCGCGCCCTCAAGACCCCGATCCTTGCCGACGAGTCGGTGATGACACCGGAAGACGCGCTTCGCGTGGTCTGCGAGGGTGCGGCGGATATCATAAATATCAAGGTCGGGAAGGTGGGTGGCATCGTAAAGGCGGTGCGGATTGCCGCCATCGCCGACGCAGCTTCGGTGCCGATTGTCATGAGCGGAAATCTCGAGCTGGGGCATGGAATAGCGGCATCGGCGCATGTCGCGGCGTCCCTTTTCGGCGCCGTTTATGCCACCGATATATTTGTCGGGGCTCACAAGCATGATTCCGACCTTATCCGGCAGGACTGGGGCGAACAGGGGATGACGATCAGAGTCCCCGATGGCCCGGGCCTTGGAGTAAGTCTGCGAGAGGAGTTTGCGGTGCCCGCCGAGTGGCATGCCGACGGGATCTGACGCCGATCCGGCGTTGCGCCTTGGCCGCCGCCGCGAGCGGGCCGGCTCACCTAATCCTCCCGCGGCTTCGGGCCGCGCCTGGAGGGTGCAAGCACGCGGCGCGTGAATGGCCGTTGGCGGCGGTGCATCGTATCCAATTGATCGCACTGCCCGCGGCCCCCCCAGCCCCGACCCTCCCCGCATCCGCCTTTGCCGGAAGGCGGGCTTCGGCGGACAAGAGGGAAGGGAAGCGCAGAAGCGCGCGCCGCATCAACCTGAAACGCCTCACGCGCCAGCCTGGCCAGGGTGGCTTCCGCCAACGTTTCGGCGGCGGGCCGGACGATATCATGTTACCGCGCCCCGCCCTGCCGGCGGTATTCGGCTACTTTGCATGGGGTTGTTTTCGATATTTTTGCGTGGTGGGCGGATGCGCGGGCGGAACCAACGCCGTCAAGCCGCAGCCATCCGGATATCCGTCGTTCGCCTCGGGATTCGGGCTTGACTGTTTGCCCGAATCGGTTCACTATTTGTTCCAGCTGCCCCAACTATCAGGGGCGGTTCGAGAACGTCCTTCCTTCGCGGGATTGATTTCGTCGCAGGAGCTCGCAATGACGATCCTTGGCTCCTGGCGGTGAGGCGCGCTTGCGGCGAAGCCAACCGCGGTTGCGATCACACCGCCATCAGCTGCGCCGGTGCCTCGGCGGCGCGCTTCGGCTTCTTCAGCTTGATCGGCGCGAGCAGCGAGGCGGCGGCGAGCCCGGCGGTGTCCGCCATTGCCGGATCGCGCGAGACCATGGCCGCGACGATGGCGCCGTCCATCAGCAGCGCGAGCTGGTGGGCCAGCACCGCCGGCTCCGCCGCGCCCATTTCACCGGCCAGCTTCTCGATATGCGCCAGCACGATCTTCTTGTGCCGCATCGCGATTGCGCGCAGCTGCTTCTGATCCTTGTCGTGCTCGCCGACCGCATTGATGAAGGGGCAGCCGTAGAAACGCTCCTGGCAGAACCAGTCCTTCAGCGCCGGGAAAATCCGCGCCAGCTTGGTCTGGGCGCTGCCGCCGCCGGCTTCGATGGCGCCGATGAACCATTCGCGCCACTGCCTGCCCTCGGTCTCCAGCACGGCATGCACCAGATTGGTCTTGGAGCCGAACAGCTTGTAGAGCGTGGTCTTGGCGGTGCCCGCTTCATCGATGATGGCGTCGATGCCGGTGGCGTTGATGCCGTTCTTGCAGAACAGCCGCGTCGCGGCGCCGAGCAGGCGCCCGCGCGCGGACGCCTCGTCGCCGCCGGCGAGACCGACCGCGACCCTGCGTCTCTTCGAAGCTGATTTGGCCATGCCTCAGTTAATCCAACTGGGCCTTCGGCATCAAGTCGCATCTTCCTGCGTCGAAATTAATCCGCGCCGGCGGCAGTTGCGCAGGGTTTGAGCAGTTGCCGGCTGATCAATACGCGGGCAGCGCGAGCTAAGCGGCTATGCGAATTCGGGTTTTGCCAAATGCCGTGTCTGGCACGCTTCGTGCAGGATACAGACCGTTCGGTATCCTACCCCCAAGGGAGAAAACACCATGACCGCGGTCGCCCAAAAAACAGCGCTGACCGGCTGCCTCGCCCCGATCGACCGGCAAGGGCTCGAGCAGCTGATCGTCAACGGCAAGGCCAACCCAAACGTGATCAAGACCCTGAAATGCAAGACGGTGGCCGAGGGCAAGTTCCGCCACGCCAACTACATCCGCAACCTGCCGCCTTACATCGTCGATGAACCGCCGGGCCTGCTCGGCGACGACACCGCGCCCAATCCGTCCGAGGCCTCGCTGGCCGCGCTCGGCTCCTGTCTTGCGGTCGGGCTCCACGCCAACGCGGTGCATCGCGGCTGGATCGTCAACAAGCTCGAGCTTCAGCTCGAGGGCGACCTCAACATCACCGCGGTGTGGGGCACCGGCGACGTCAGCGAGAAGCCGGTCGGCTTCACCGACGTGCGGGTCAAGGTCGACATGGAATGCCAGGGCATCGCGCAGAGCGAGATCGACGCGCTGGTGTCGCATGTCAAGAAATGGTCGCCGGTCGCCAACACCTTCACGCGGCCGGTCAATCTCGAGGTCACCGCCTAGGCGGTCGCGCTTCGCTGTCGTTGCTGTCGCTCCTTCAAAACCGTGCCGCGGAGAGTCTGATGGGTTCAGTGGCTGTATCGCGTGTCGAGGTTGTTGCCGAAGATGCCGAACCGGTTTCGGCATCGATCGTCGAGGCGGTGGCGCAACTGGCGCGCAACGAACTGGCGCCGCTGGCGGCGGCGATCGATAGCGGCGACGTCTATCCCGCCGAGCTGCTGCGGCGGCTCGGCGAAGTCGGCGCCTGGGGCAGCCATCTGCCGGTCAATGGCACGGCCGATCTGCGCTGCGCCATTCAATCGATCGCGGCACTCGGCGAAATCTGCGGCGCCACCGCGTTCATGGGATGGTGCCAGGCGACGCTTGCCTGGTATGCGGGAAATTCCGGCAATCCGGCGCTTGCCGCGGGGATCGCCGACGGCGTCGCGAGCGGAAAAATTCTCGGCGGCACCGGGCTTTCCAATCCGATGAAAAGCTTCTTCGGCATCGAGAAGCTCAAATTGAAAGGCCGCAGGGTGGAGGGCGGCCACCGGGTGCGCGGCGCGCTGCCCTGGGTGTCCAATCTCGGCCCGGATCATCTGTTCGGCACGATCTTCGAATCCGAGGACCAGCCCGGCGAGACCGTGATGTTTCTCGCCGACTGTTCCGATCCTGCGATCACGCTGCAGCCCTGCAAGCCGTTCCTCGCCATGGACGGCACCGGCACCTATGGCGTGCAATTCCGCGACCTGCTGGTGCCCGACACGATGGTGCTGGCGCGCCCGGCGGCGGGGTTCGTCAAGCGGATTCGCGCCGGATTCATCCTGCTGCAGAACGGCATGGGCCTTGGCCTGATCCGTGATTGCGTCGCCATCATGAACGAGGTCGGCGGCGCGCTCGGCCACGTCAACCGCTATCTGCCGCAACAGCCGGGCGACTTCGCCACCCTGCTTGCCGGCCTTGAAGCGGAAACCATGGCGCTGGCGCGCGATCCCTTCAACGCCGATGACGACTACTGGCGCGCCGTCGTGGCGCTGCGCCTCAGGATCGGCGAGGCCAGCGTCGCGGCCGCGCATGCCGCGATGCTGCATTGTGGCGCGCGCGGCTATCTCAGCAGCCATCGCGCGCAGCGAAGACTGCGCGAGGCCTATTTCGTCGCCATCGTCACCCCGGCCACCAAGCAGCTTCGCAAGATGCTGGCCGAGATGTGAATCCTGAAAACCAAGGATTTCGGTTCGACCCCAACTTCCACCCAGCAAAGGAGAGGCCTGCCATGACCGACGTTCTGATCACTCCCGGCGAACTCGCCGACCTCGTCACCAAAGAACCTTGCGTGATCATCGACACGCGAAATCCGGATGCCTATGGCGCGGGACACCTTCCGAACGCCGTCAACGTGCACGAGATCTTCACCTATCTTGCGACGTCGACGCCGGAAGGCATGCATGAACTGAAGACCAGGTTCGCCGACGCCTTCGGCAAGGCCGGGCTCTCCGGCAAGGAAACCGCCGTGATCTACGAGCAGTCGATGAATTCCGGCTTCGGCCAGTCCTGCCGCGGCTATTACCTCCTGACCATGCTCGGCTATCCCAAGGTCAAGGTGCTGGACGGTGGCTTCGATGCCTGGGTCGGCAAGGGACTGCCGGTCACCAAGGAGGTCCCGAAGCCCGCGCCGGCGTCGTTCAGCATCGTTCCGGAGGCTGCCGAGATCCTGATCGACGCCAAGACCATGCTGGCGGCGCTCGACAAGCCCGGCATCGCTTTGCTCGACGTCCGCGACGTCGACGAGTGGATCGGCGAAAGCTCCTCGCCCTATGGCAAGGACTATTGCCCGCGCAAGGGAAGGATTCCGGGCGCGGTCTGGCTCGAATGGTATCGGATGATGAAGCCGACGCCGGAGGGCCAGCGCTTCAAGTCCAAGGACGAGATCCTGGCCGAATGCGCCACTGTCGGGATTTCGCAGAACACCCCGGTTTATCTCTACTGCTTCAAGGGCGCGCGGGCGTCGAACACGTTCCTGGCGCTGAAAAATGCCGGCGTGAAGGATGTCCGGATGTATTTCGGTTCGTGGAACGAATGGTCGCGGGATCCGTCGCTGCCGATCGACGAAGGCTTGCCGACCGATATCAAGCTCGTGAAGGCGGCATAGAAAGTGCATGTTTTTCAGCGCCCCGGCCGCGCTGCCGCGGCGGGGCGCTGAATCGGTTGATGCGGCGAGTTTTGCCGATCCATCGTTTGTGATTCCGGGATGTACTCGGGCCGGCGATAGCCGGCGGGAGTGCAGGCCCGGAATCCATACTCCTGCGGTGGTTACGGGTTCCGGGCTCGCTGGTGCCGCGCTTCGCGCGCCGCCGGCGCTCCGGAATGACAATGCTTGCTAAAACGCTTTACGAGGGAATCCGGCATGTCCAGCTTTGACGACGCCTTTGACGCCGACCGCGGGCTTTCCCGGTCGGGCTGCGCCTGCGGCCGGCATCACTCGGCCGAAGAGCACGAGGCGAGGGCGCCGACTTTGCAATGCGAGCCGGTCCCGGCCGGCGAGGCGCGCTACCAAAACGTGGTCGCCTCGGCGGTGATGCGGGCGGTATTTCCACAGGACGCCACGCGCCGGGCTTTCCTGCGATCGGTCGGGAGCTCGACCGCGCTTGCCGCGGTCGCGCAATTCTTTCCGCTGCGGACCGCGACCGAACTGTTTGCCGATGCCGGCGCGCCGGAAAAAAAGGATCTGAAAGTCGGCTTCATCCCGATCACCTGTGCGACGCCGATCATCATGGCCGCGCCGCTCGGCTTCTATGCCAAGCACGGGCTCAACGTCGAGGTGGTCAAGACCGCCGGCTGGGCGGTGGTCCGCGACAAGACCATCAACAAGGAATACGACGCCGCCCACATGCTGGCGCCGATGCCGCTGGCGATCTCGCTCGGGCTTGGCGCGCAGGCGATACCGTTCACGGTGCCTGCGATCGAGAACATCAACGGCCAGGGCATCACGCTGGCGATCAAGCACAAGGACAGGCGCGATCCGAAGGACTGGAAAGGCATGAAATTCGCCATTCCATTCGACTATTCGATGCACAATTACCTGCTGCGCTATTATCTCGCCGAACACGGCCTCGATCCCGACACCGACGTGCAGCTGCGCTCGGTGCCGCCGCCGGAAATGGTCGCCAATCTGCGCGCCGACAATATTGACGGCTTCCTCGCTCCCGACAACATCTGCCAGCGCGCCATCTATGACGGTGTCGGCTTCATGCACCTGTTGTCGAAGGAGATCTGGGACGGCCATCCCTGCTGCAGCTTTGCGGCGAGCCGGGAATTCATCACCACCTCGCCCAACAGTTTCGCGGCGTTGACCCGGGCAATCGTCGACGCCACCGCCTATGCCTCCAAGGCCGGGAACCGCAAGGCGATCGCCGAGGCGATCGCGCCGGCCAACTACATCAACGCGCCGGTGACCGTGCTGGAGCAGGCCCTGACCGGGACCTATGCCGACGGGCTGGGCAACATCAAGACCGATCCCAAGCGCGTCGACTTCGATCCGTTTCCCTGGCAGTCGTTCGCGGTCTGGATGCTGACCCAGATGAAGCGCTGGGGCGAGATCAAGGGCGAAGTGGATTACAAGTCGGTGGCCGAACAGGTCTATCTTGCCACCGACACCCGCAAGGTCATGGAAGAAATGGGGCTGGCGCCGCCGGCCACTTCCTACAAGTCGTTCTCGGTGATGGGCAAGAGCTTCGACCCCGCGCAGCCCGAGGACTATCTCGCCAGTTTCAAGATCCGGAAGGCGTCATGAGCGTGATGATCGGAGCAGGGATCTCCAACTCCGGCCGGGACGGGGCTGTCGCCTGTGGAACGAGCCGTGGCGCTCGTGATCGTGCCCTCTCCCCCTGCGGGAGAGGGCTCAATAGCGCCAGCAACAGACGCAGCCGGGTGGGGGGTCGGCGCAGAGCACACCCCCTCACCCGGCAGAGTTTGTTGCAGGCGTCTATCAAGCCCTCTCCCGCAGGGGCAGAGGGCACAGCCAGCGGCGCCGCTATCCATTATTTCCCAGGCGATAGGCCAGTCCGCGCACGGCAAGGTGGAGAGACGGCATGACCTTCTCGCTCCGCTTTCGCGCCGCGATCATGTCGGCGGTGCTGTTGCTGGCCTTCCTCGGCGTCTGGCATCTCGCCACCCGGGGCACCGGTGCGGTGGCCGGCATGACGCCGGAATATGCCAGGCTGATGGGGCTGACGGCGACGCAGGGCAAATCGGCGCTGCCCGGTCCGCTCGATGTCGGCGCCAAATTGTGGCAGCACCTGAAGCGGCCGTTCTACGACAACGGCCCGAACGACAAGGGCCTCGGCATCCAGCTCGGCTATTCGATGGGGCGGGTCGGGCTCGGCTATCTGCTCGCCGTGATGGTGGCGCTGCCGCTCGGCTTTCTGATCGGGATGTCGCCCCTGATCAGCCTGGCGCTCGATCCGTTCATCCAGATCCTGAAGCCGATCTCGCCGCTGGCCTGGATGCCGCTGGCGCTTTACACCATCAAGGACTCCGGACTGTCCGCGATCTTCGTGATCTTCATCTGCTCGGTGTGGCCGATGCTGCTCAACACGGCCTTCGGGGTCGCCGGGGTGCGCCGGGAATGGATCAACGTGGCGCGCACCCTCGAAGTCGGCACCTTGCGGCGCGCCTTCACGGTGATCCTGCCGGCTGCGGCGCCGACCATCCTGACCGGCATGCGCATTTCGATCGGCATCGCCTGGCTGGTGATCGTGGCCGCCGAGATGCTGGTCGGCGGCACCGGCATCGGCTACTTCGTCTGGAACGAGTGGAACAACCTTTCGATCACCAACGTCATCATCGCGATTCTGCTGATCGGCGTCGTCGGCATGCTGCTCGACCAGATCCTGGCGCGCTGCACCCGGCTCGTGACCTTTCCGGAGTGAGCGCGATGATGGAGATCAATCCCGTGTCCCGGGCGCGCCACGGCGTGTCGCACCGCGCGCCGGAAACGGATCGAAGGCCATGACCGACAAGTTCATTTCCATCGAAGGTATTTCAAAGCGCTATCCGGGCGCCGATGGCGGCGCCATCGCGGTGTTCGAGAATCTGTGGCTGTCGATGGCGCGCGGCGAATTCGGCTGCGTGATCGGTCACTCCGGCTGCGGCAAGACCACGGTGCTGAACATTCTGGCCGGGCTTGACCGGCCGAGCGAAGGCGCCGTGATCGTGGACGGCCAGGCGATCGAGGGTACCAGCCTCGACCGCGCGGTGATCTTCCAGAGCCACGCCCTGCTGCCGTGGCGCACCGTGCTCGGCAACGTCGCCTATGCCGTGAGCTCGAAATGGCGCGGCTGGGACCGGGCCAGGGTCAGGACGCATGCGCAGACCTTCATCGACCTGGTCGGATTGACCGGGGCCGAGCACAAGCATCCGTCGGAACTCTCCGGCGGCATGAAGCAGCGGGTCGGCATCGCCCGCGCGCTCAGCATCGCGCCCAAGATCATGCTGATGGACGAGCCGTTTTCGGCGCTCGACGCGTTGACCCGCGGCACCCTGCAGGACGAGGTGCGCCGCATCTGCCTCGAGACCGGGCAGACCGCCTTCATGATCACCCACGACGTCGACGAGGCGATCTACCTGGCAGACAGGATTTTCCTGATGACCAACGGTCCGGGCGCGGTGCTGGCCGAGATCGTGGAAAACCCGCTGCCGAAGCACCGCGGCCGCACCGATCTGCACCGGCATCCCTACTATTACGCGGTGCGAAATCACATCGTCGATTTTCTGGTCAGCCGCAGCAGGACTTTCGCCGCCGAGGTGCCCGGCCACGATCCGCGCGATGTTCCGGTGGTCAGAATCGGCAAACCCGAACTGGTCGTCACATCGGTGTCGGGCGCATCGCACCAGGAATCAAAACAGGCGTCATGGCCTGGCCTGTCCCGGCCATCGACTGCTTCGTAAGGCGAGAAAGACGTGGATGCCCGGGACAGCCCGGGCGTGACGAGTGAAAGGGAGACGAGCCATGAAACGATCCGACCTCACCGAAAAGCTGCTCGACATCAAGCGCGAGAAGGGCTGGAGCTGGAAACACATCTGCGAAAGGATCGGCGGATCCTCCGAAGTCCTGATCGTCGGTGCCATCCTCGGCCAGATGAAACTGGCCAAACCGCAGGCCGCCAATGCCGGCGAGCTGTTCGGGCTGTCCAAGTCCGAAATCGCGATGCTCAACGAAGTGCCGATGCGCGGCATGGCAATGCCGCCGACCGATCCCTTGATCTATCGCTTCTACGAACTGGTGATGGTCAACGGCCCGGCCTGGAAGGCGCTGATCGAGGAGGAATATGGCGACGGCATCATGTCGGCGATCGATTTCGACATGGCGCTGGAACGGCTGCCCAATCCCAAGGGCGACCGGGTCAAGATCACGATGTCGGGCAAATT
>Ga0302279_10001150_pt1 | contig 38381 bp, 28 predicted proteins | sample III_Bog_N3_3_FD_194541 | JGI IMG/M metagenome (GOLD analysis project Ga0302279, IMG submission 194541) | Peat permafrost microbial communities from Stordalen Mire near Abisko, Sweden - III_Bog_N3_3 | ecosystem: Environmental > Terrestrial > Soil > Wetlands > Peat | place: Sweden: Abisko...
TCATGAGCCTCATCGCGGGCACCTCGAAGGCGATGCAAAGCAAAGCGTAGGCCGCGCCTTCGCGTATCCTACTTTGTACGCACCTCGTTGCTCACGGACGCTCCAAACGTTCGACAAACGTTGCGAATTTTGATCTAACGGTCCGCAGTGTTTTCGACCGGTGCAAGGCGCGCGGCTCCCGCGCAAGAGCACGACGCAACCAAGAGCTTCGAGTCCGAGGACGCGGCCACGCCGCGCCCTGCCGTGCGGTTGTCGGCCCAGGCCGTCCTGATGACGCGCATGGATGGCCTGCGGTGCGAGCACGTCGAGGTGGTGGCTCCGCTCGTCGAGCTCTTCTTCGATTACGACGGGACGCAGGTACGCGCGAGCGACGAACGCACGGACGTAGTCCGGGAAGGGCTCCGTGGGACCGCGAGGCCACGCGACTTCGCCGCGGAGGGACGTGCGCGTGGAGTACTGGAGCGCCTCGGTGCCATCGACCTCACCTGCGTCGAGGAGATCACGGCGCCTTCGGACTGCCAGGCCGACTACGTCGTCCGCGTCGACGGCGACGCGCACTCCCACTGCGCGTTCGTGGCGAACGCGGTGCCCAAGCTCCGCGCACTCGGCTGGGGCGTGGAGATCGCGCCGGACTTCCCGTTCCACGTCATCGAGGAGGAGGTCCCCTGGTACGCGACCCTCGAGCCCGATGCCACGTTGCCGGACTGGTTCTGCCTCGAGCTGGGCGTCCTTGTCGACGGAGCCCGGGTGGACCTCCTGCCGCTCGTCATCGAGATGCTCGACGCGGCCGATCAGGCCGAGGGGCTACACGCGCTCGAGCGCCCTCTCCGTAGCTCGTACGCCTTTCGTGTGAGCGACACTCACCACGTGACGCTGTCGCCGGAGCGGCTTCATGCCCTGGTCCGCGTCGTGATCGAGCTCTACCAGGGCGTGCGGGTGGCTCGCCCCAAGATCGCGTTTCCGCTCGCCCGCGCCGCGGCGCTCGCGCGCGTGAGCGAGGTCCTGACCAAGACGGGGGCGCCCCTCGTCTGGCGCGATCCGACGGGCGTGCTCGAGCGGGGCCGCGCGCTCGCATCGAAGCCTTTGCCCGTCGCTGCTCCCCCGACGCTCCGGGCATCGCTCCGTCCGTACCAGGAGGAGGGCGTCGCGTTCCTCCAGCACCTCGCGCGCTGCGGCACGGGCGGCATTCTTGCCGACGACATGGGGCTCGGGAAGACGCTGCAGACGATCGCGCACCTGTGCCTCGAGAAGGCAGCCGGACGCCTCACGGCACCCGCCCTCATCGTTGCGCCCACGAGCCTCGTCGGCAACTGGATGCGGGAGCTCGCGCGCTTCGCGCCCCACCTTCGGGCGGTCGTCCTCCACGGCGCCGCGCGCCACGGCCGTCGGCGCGCCGCCGCCGCGAGCGACGTGGTCGTCACCACCTACCCCATCCTCGTCCGCGACGAGGAGTCACTGCGGACATCGCGCTTCTCCGTCCTCATCCTCGACGAAGCGCAGTCCATCAAGAACGTGCGCAGCCAGGCGCACCAGGCCGTCCGCAGCATCCAGGCCGAGCAACACATCTGCCTGACAGGGACGCCCATCGAAAATAACCTCGGGGAGCTGTGGGCGCTCTTCGATTTTCTCGCGCCCGGCCTGCTCGGGGACGAGCTCAGCTTCCGCCGCTCCTACCGGCAACCGATCGAGCAGGAAGGCAACAAGGAGCGCCTTGCGACGCTCCGCGAGCAGGTCGCCCCGCACATCCTGCGGCGCATCAAGCGCAACGTGGCGAAGGAGCTACCTCCCAAGACGGAGCTCCCCCACCCCGTCGAGCTGTCGGGCAAGCAGAGGGAGCTCTACGAGCACATCCGGGTCGCCGCGCATGCAGACGTGCGCAAGGTGATCCGGTCGAAGGGCCTCTCCGCCTCCGCGATCCCCATCCTCGACGCTCTCATGAAGCTCCGGCAGGTCTGCTGCGATCCGCGCCTCGTCGCCCTGGACGCCGCCCGAGACGTCCAGGAGTCCGCAAAATACGAGGCGCTGTTCGCCCTGCTCGGCACCCAGCTCGCGCAGAAGCACCGGGTGCTCGTCTTCTCGCAGTTCACGAGCATGCTCGCGCTGATCAGCCAGGGCCTCCGTGAGCGCCGCGTCACCCACCTCACCCTGACGGGTTCCACGCGTGACCGCCAGGGAGTGGTCGACGCCTTCGAGCGACGGGAAGCCAGCGTCATGCTCATCAGCCTCAAGGCCGGCGGCACGGGCCTGAACCTCACGAGCGCCGACACCGTCATCCACTACGATCCGTGGTGGAACCCGGCGTCGCAGGCGCAGGCAACCGACCGCGCCTACCGCATCGGGCAGGAGCGGCCTGTGTTCGTCTACAACCTCTTCGCCGCCGGGAGCGTCGAGGAGCGTGTCCTGCGACTTCAGCAGCGCAAGCGCTGGCTCTCGACGTCGCTCCTCGGGGATGACACGGGCGGTGAGCCGATCCACGAGCACGACATCCACGCCCTGTTCGCGCCCCTCGAGGTGTGACGGTCAGAACGGAGTGTGGCACGAACGGCGCGTGCACCGGGTGTCGCCGTGTGTCATACGGACGCGCCGTGCGCCACGTCCAGCTGCTCCTCGCCCTCTTGCTCTTCTTCGTGATGCCCGCGTGCAGCAAGAGCACGGGCCAACCCTCCCCCGCGCTCGACGCGGGCATCGTGGACGACGCGCCGTCGGGGCCGGACGGCGGCTGCGCACCCGGCACGCAGCTCGTCCCCGCCGAGGGGCGGTGCGAGCCCGTGCTGCCCTCGGGAACCTGCGCCCCGGGGACCTTCCCGAGGCCGGGCGTGACCCAGTGCCAGCCGGTCGGCTGGACGTCGCCCTGCCCGCAGGGCTTCGCCGCCTCGTCCGATGGGTGGGGATGCGTGGAGACGATCCCCGCGGCGGCGTGCGCGCCTGGCACGCGCGAAGACGTGGCGACGGGCACGTGCGTCACCATCGGAGACTGCTCGGCCCCCTTCCCACCGGCGGCCGCTACCCTCTTCGTGAACGCGAGCTTTACGGCCTCGCAGATCGACGGGACGCACTTCCTCCACATCCAGGACGCCGTGAACGCGGCGACCAGCGGCGCCACCATCGCCATCTCGCCGGGGACGTACCAGGAGTCGGTCGGCGTCATTGGAACGTCCCTCACGCTGATCGGCCAGTGCGCCGAGAAGGTCATCCTGCAGTATGCTTCTGGCAACACCGGCGGCATCTACTCCAACGAGACGTTGACGGTCAGCGGCGTCACCATCACCGGGTTTCCGGGGGGCGTCCTGGTACAGGGCGGTAACTTCACCCTGGAGGACAGCCTCGTCACGGGAAACACGATCGTGGGGGTAGGTGTCTCCGCAGGCAAGGGGACGGTCTTGCGCTCGAAGCTCACAGGGACCGCGTACGGCTCGGGAATGATCGGCGGCGGCGCTGCGGCGCTGATGGGCGGCGCGCTCGACATCGAGGACAGCTCCGTCGTCGACAACGCCTACGCGGGCCTCTTCGCCTTGAACCAGGGCAGCACGATCACCGCGGTGCGCGTGGTCGCGTCACGCAATAGCCTCCTCTTGCCCTCGCTGACGACGGACGCGGCCGCGATCAAGGCAGACGACAGCGGGAAGATCGATGTCTCGCAGAGCGTGATCGACGACGCCGCGAAGTTCGGCGTGGAGGCGACGAACTCGGCCAAGGTGACCCTGTCCGAAAGCGTGGTGCGGAGCGCGCAGGGCTCGTTCGCGTCGAGCGTCGCGGACATCGGGGGCGTCGGCCTCTTCGCCACGTCGGGCGGAGAGATCGACGTGACCTCCAGCCTCGTCGCGGAGAACCCCGTCATCGGGGTGTTCGCGGCGGAAGGCGGCACGGTGAAGCTCGGCACATCCATCGTACGCGGCCCGCTCGGCGACGCGCCGGTCCAGTTCGGCCGGGGAGCCGAGTCCAACGGCGTGCTCACGGTCACGGCCAGCGCCTTCCTGGATCTGCCGCAGTCGGGCATCGCCGCGCAGACCAAGGCCCAGGCGTCGCTCGACGGCGTGTTCATCCACGACGTCTACCCGATCCCGTCCGGCCCGGATGGCACGTACGACAAGAGCGGCCCGCTCTACGGGGGCTTCGGGCTCGACGTCGAGGAAGACTCGACCGTCACCGTCACGAACAGCACGATCGACGGGTGCGCGCTCGCCGGCCTCGATGTGAACACGGGATCGACGGTCACCGCCACGAACCTCCTCATTCAAGGGACGATCGAGCTCGCGCTCGGCGGGATCGGCGCGGCCATCGAGGTCGCCAACGGTGCCTGCACGGGCTGCCCCTCGACCCCAGGGACGCTCACGGTCACCGGAGGGTTGTTCCTGAACAACGTCGGCGAAGGTGTCCTCGTCGACGACTCGGCGGCCACCTTCACGACCTCGACCATCCGGGGAACGATGGCGGCCCACGACGGGACCTTCGGTCACGGCATCGTCGCCCTCGATGGAGCCGACGTGTCGCTCACCGACGTCGGCGTGGACGGCAATGCCAACATCGGCGTCGCCGCGGACAGCTCGCAGGTACGGATGGTCGGCGGCGCAGTCGCGAACAACGCCGTGGGCATCCAGGCCCAGGACGGATCCTTTCTCACCCAGTCGGACGACCCCGGAGCTCTCCAGCCAGACGAGGTGCGCGTGTCGGTCGAGACCGTCTTCACCGGCAACGGCTCACGGGAGGGTTCCGGCGTCGTCCCCCTCCCGACCGTCACCACCTCGCCGTAGGTTACGCTCAGACGTCCGCGCCAGCTTGCGACCCAGAATGGATCGCGACCCGCTCCCTCCTGACGCACGAGGGCTGTGCGCCAGGAAAAAACACGCGCTTTCATGGCCCGGTCGAGTCGGCACGCGGGCTGCAAAACGCCGTCGCTGTGCGGGCGCTTCGCCCGCCAGGAGTGATGACCACCACCATGTCAGAACGCGACGTCCGCGAGCGCGACATCCTCGTTGCTTCCAACGAGTTTGCCTACGTCCAGGACCTCACCAAGGGCGACATCGTCCTGTACGTCGGGCCGACCAAGATCAGCCTGTCGAACACCGAGCGGCTCGTCGACTTCCGCTCCGAGCGCTTCCTACCCGTCCGGGCGGATGACGGGAGCATGGGCGTCAGCCCGTTCATCGCCGCGTCCTCGTCGCAGTACATCCTCCTCGAGAACCCGCCGAAGGACCTGACCGCGAGGCCGGTCAAGGGGAACAACTCCTCGATCGAGCTCCTGAACGGTCGGAAGATCGTCGTGCCAGGCCCCGCCTCGTTTCCGCTCTGGCCGGGCCAGAAGGCTCTCGTCGTGGGTGGTCACGAGCTGCGCGAGGACGAGTACCTCGTCGTGCGCGTCTACGATCGCATCGAGGGCGACGACCGCCCCATCGGCACGCAGGCCATCGTGAAGGGCGAGGACGTGCGCTTCTACATCCCCCGCACGGGGCTCGAGGTCCTCCGCGGCCCCGAGGGGTACGTGCGCAAGGCGTGGCGCCTCCGCAAGGGGATGGGGCTACACGTGCGGGTCATCGCGCCGTTCGTCGCGGGTCCGGGAGAGCAGCTGCCACCCGGGGACTACGAGGCAGGCCAGGAGCTCTTTCTACAGGACAGAGAGGGCTTCTTCTTCCCCACGGAGAACCTCGAGGTCGTCGCGACCGTCGCCGCGATCGGGCTCGCCGAGAAGGAAGGGATTTACGTCCGTTCGATCGACACGGGGCGGATCGCGACCGTCACCGGCCCCCGCAACTACCTCGCCGATCCCACGGCGGTCGAGCTCGTCCGCCGCACGCTCGCCCCCGAGCGCGCGGCGCTCTACGGCATCGGCGCGCGCCAGGTCGACAGGGCGCTCGCCGTGTACGTCCCTCCGAGCTTCGCCGTGCTCGTCACGGCCAAGGACAAGCGCGAGGTCGTCCGGGGCCCGCAGACGCGAATCCTCGATTTCGACGAGGATCTGGAGACGCTCCGGCTCTCCACCGGTCGCCCGAAGTCCGACGAGGCCGCGCTCCCGACGTGCTTTCTCCAGATCGACGGAAACAAGGTGAGCGACGTCGTCCACATGAAGACGGCCGACCACGTGGAGCTCGAGGTCCTGCTCTCGTACCGTGTCTCGTTCGTGACCAAGGGAGGGGAGAGCGAGCGCTGGTTCAACGTGCGCGATTACGTCGGCCTCCTGTGCGACCACCTCGCCTCGATCCTGCGCGCGGCCGGTCGCACGGTATCCATCGACGCATTCCACGCGGAGGGTACGGAGATTCTCCGCGGCGCGATCCTGGGCGAGAAGCGGGGCACAGAGCCCAGGGAAGGCCGGCTCTTCGAGGAGAACGGCATGTGGGTCTACGACGTCGAGGTTCTCGAGACCCGGATCCTCGATCCCGAGGTGAAGAAGCTCCTGACGGACGCGCAGCGCACGGCGATCGTGGCGGAGGTGAAGCGCCGGCAAGAGGATCTGCGCCTGGCCGGAGAGCAGCAGCGGGAAGCGGTCGATCGCGAGATCTTCACCGCGCAGATCGCAACGCTGGCAAAATCGGCCGAGCTCGCGGCCGCGCGCCACGGGCTCGCCGTCGCAAAGGCCGCGGCCGTCGTCGAGCTGGACAAGCTCGAGCAGGTCGGCCGCGCAGCGAACGCAGCCGAGGCCTTCACGCTCGAGAACGGAGCGCGCGTCGTGGCCGCCGAGCGGCAGGCGGACGTCGATCGGCGCGCGCTCGAGGCGTCCGTCGCGGCCTTCCGCGAGCAGATGGCGGCCGTCGCGCCCGAGCTCATCGCGACCCTGAAGACGCTCGGCAACCAGAAGCTCGCCGCGGAGCTCACCCGTCACGCGTCTCCGCTCGCCATCCTCGGCGGAGAGTCGGTCGCGGAGGTGGTCGAGCGGCTCCTCGCGTCGCTGCCCATCGGAACGGCGCCTGATGGGATCCGCGGCGTCCTCCCGCAGACGCCGCGGGCGGACGTGCGGGCCAGCAAGAAAGCTCCGTAGGGCGGAAGGGACGGCGCAGGCGCCTCGCTGGGAACGGGCGGTCGCTCACGCGTGACGGATGGTCCGGAGTCGCTGACCCGGACCACCTTCCTTCCGCGCCTCCGGCAGCTCGAACCAGAACGTCGATCCCGCGTTGGGCACGTGCCTGACGCCCACGGCACCGCCATGCGCCTCGGCCAACCGCTTCACCGTCGCAAGGCCAAGCCCAAGGCCGGGCACCACCGTCGTGCCCCCGCGGGCGTACGGTTCGAAGATGGAACGCTCCGTACCCGGCGTGAGCCCCGGTCCCGTGTCCTCCACCTCCACGTGGACTCGGCCGCGGCAACACGCGATCGTCACGACCACCCGACGCTCTGGCCGAGCGGCCATGAACTTGATCGCGTTGCGTAGCAGGTTGGAGAGCATGCTCGCGAGGATGCCCCCATCGCACGCGACGATCGGGTCCTCGAAGGCGTTGACTTGGACCACGGTATTATTTGCGGCCGCGATGGGCCGGACCTCCTCGAGGACGTCATCGAGCACGTGTCGGACGCTGGCCGTCGCCCCGGGAAACGGGTGAGCGCCTCCGCTCGCGAACTCGAAGAGCGCCCCCACGATGTCGCTGACGATGCGGCCGCTGCGCAAGCCGCGTTGGAGCGTGCGTCGAGTCTGCTCGTCGATGTCACCCTTGAGCCCGAGGTGAAGCGAGAGCAGGACCGGCGCAAGCGGCCCGCGGATGTCGTGCGCCACGCGGCAGGCGAACTGCTCGAGCTCGTTGGCGCGCTCTTCTGCCGATCGGGCGTAGCGACGCACGGCCGCGAAGACGACCCCGACCACGAGCAGCGAGAAGCCTACGCTCGCCGCTTGTAGCCCGTCCGTCGTGCGCATGAACTCCGCCCGGAGCTTCTCCATCCGGTCCGCGGCGGCCCGCCCATCGCTGGCCGTCAGGTCATCCATTCTCGCGAGCGCATCGTCGAGGCGCCTCGCGTCCTCGGCGGCGCCCGACGCTACGCCGCGCATCTCGGTGGAGCCCTCCTTCAGGAGAGGATCCTCCAGCGCCTCCCGGTCACGCCCGACCACGTCCTCGAGAGTCTTCGCGACGGTCCCATCCCAGGCTTCGCGCTCTTCCGGAAGCGCGGTGGACAGGTACGCTGCGGCCGCATCCTCGACGGCCATGAGCTCGCGGTGGAGCGCTGGGCGCGGAGCGACGCCCCCGCCCGCCTCTTGGTCCAGGCCTCGCTCGACCGAATGAACGTCAGACCGGAGTGCATCCAGGTGTGCGAGGCTCGGCAGGGCGTTGTAAGCAATCCGGCGCCACGGTCGCGTGATCGTGCGGTAGTGATGCCTCACTACCTGGCTTGCGACCACAAAGCACATGATCGTCGCGGCAAACCCGAAGAGGAGGAGCGGCCGGTAGACGCGACGCCATGGTGCGGCAACACGGGATGCCGACCTCGACGTGCCGCGTCTCTTCATTTCACCAGTTACCTGATCCAGCAACTCCAGCAACCGCCGTACCGATTGCGAACGGCTCGGCCGAGGCGCGAGGCTGAGCACGATCTATCCTGCACCTAGGCCGGGACCCGCCGCGGCATTTGCGTGCTCAGGCCGGGTCGAATCAGGCTCACCCTTGCAGCGAGCCATCCGGCTGCTGCTCCAGCAGCCGCCAGATATCTCGGCTCTTTGAGTGAAGCTCTAAGTCACTACACGACGTGGAGGAGTTGCTCGATCACCCGAAGGAGTTGCTCGATCACCTGAAGGAGTTGCTCGATCACCTGAAGGAGTTGCTCGATCACCTGAAGAAGTTGCTCGATCACCTGAAGAAGTTGCTCGATCACCTGAAGAAGTCATCACAGGTACTCGAGGAAACTGTCGCGGCACTCTCGGTTTCTCGACACGACGGATCTTGCTCCAAATCCGTCCGCGACGAGTCACTTCACGCCGTCTTGAAGTCCAAATCGGTCGTCTCGGGCTCACGAGACGACCGATTTGAGTCCAGAGCTTGAAGCTCGGTGTCGTTTGACCTGCGCTCTTGCTTGTCGGCGGTGATCGAGAAGTCGGTTCCTTACCGCTCTGGGCGGAGAGCGTACCGATCTTGGCTGTAATCGTCGCTGTGATGATTGCTTCACGTACTGAGATGACTCCTCCACGTACTGAGATGACTCCTCCACGTACTGAGATGACTCCTCCACGTACTGAGATGACTTCTCCACGTCGTCTGATGATTCCTCGACGTCCTGTCCTAATTTCTTCACGTGATCAGGAAATTTCCTCACGTGATGAGAGACGCCCTCGACGTCCTCTCGAAGTTGGTCGAGGACGGGAGCTGGCTGCAGCAGGTCGTCTCGTAGACCTTCGAGGACGTCTGCGGACTGGTTGCGGTCATCGGTCAGCGGTGATGCGAAGAGGAGGAAGACGATGACGAGTGCGACGAGGACGATGACGAGTGGGATGAGGAGGAAGAGTGCGACGAGTGCGACGACGAGCCCCCGGTGCCGTGGCTCGAGGCGCTGCTCGACCACGTGCCGCTCGAGTACGCCGTGGACGACCCCGATCGGAAGCTCGACGCCCCGAGGCCACCGGACGATGCCACACGGGCGTCGCTGCCGCCTGCGTCGAAGCGCGGGGTGGTGCCCGCGTTGCCAGCCATGGGCTCACGGAGAAGGGACGAGTAGAGGAGCATCCCTGGCGGCAAGGCCTCCTCTCCCCAATCCCCGCCAACCCTCTCCACGACCACGGCTCCAACCTTGACGGTGAAGGCGCTCTTGTCGGCGCTCGTCGCGGTGGAGGCCGGCTTGGTCGAGCCAGCGGCGGCGGAGTTGGTGCGGGTGGAGTTGGTGCCGGTGGAGTTGGTGCCGGCCTTTGCTGCGCCGACGGCAGGCACGTGCGCGCTCGCGTAGGCGACGAGGCTCTGCTTCGCGCTCCCGACCTTCTGTGCCCCGGGTCCCTGCCGGGTGGCATGCATCCCCGAAGACGCCGTCCCCAGCGCGGCCTGGGCTGCGGCGTCTCCGAGGAGCAGCTGGCTGTCGAGGGCGTCCTCGAACAGCGCGCCGAGCAGCTCATAGCTCCACGCGAGCTCGTCTTCGTCGTTCCGATCGTAGTCACCGAAGGCCGGCTCGGGAGCCCAGCCGACAAAGCCTTCTCCCTCCCGCCACACGACCCGGGCGGCCGTTGCCTCCGCTCCCGGCACCCAGCACCACGTGTTGCCCGGCTCCTCGTCTGGCTGCGTCCACCAGCCGTGGTGGAGCGTGATGTCCTCCCACGCAGCGCCCGACGTGCTGCGCCACACGGGCGCCCCCTCCGTCGCGCCGTACACCGGGGCGGCGTCGGCGCTCAGGGGCTCCCAGCGACCGTCGGTCCTGTAGGGCTTGAAGCCGGGGTCGGCAGGGCACCAGTGAGCGCCGTAGAGCGAGTCGCTCGACCAGCGGCCGTAGCCCACGAGCGACTGCTCGTAGGCTTCGTACCCGGCTCCGACATCGCTCTCGAGACGCGGGAGGCGCTCGCCGTTCGGCAGGGTCGCCCGGGGTCCGGGACCTGCGGCGTTCAGCCCCCCGCAAGCCGTCAGGGTCAACCAGGCAACACAAGAGAGCCACTTCACCGTCGTCGTCGTCGCCGTGCTCATGCCAGCCTCTTCAGCAAGAGCCGCTCCACACGATCCCTCGGCAAATTCCCTCTCCCGGAAGGCCATGTAACCCACCGTTCCTCCTGCCGCGTCGCCAGCGCGCGGCGTGAACGGCGGGACACGCCAACCACCGTTTGCAGCCCGAACGGGTGATGGCTCGGCCGAGGAGCGACGGTACGGGCGATGACCTACACCGGTGCCGGAGCCGGATCCGCCGTGTACCTGGGTTCGTACATCATCTGCGCGATGGCTGCGGCAAGGTCGGCCGGCCGTGACTTGGTCGCCAGACCGGTGGCGTAGGCGACCTCCGCCACCGCACACGCAATCTGCAGCGACACGCGCCGAACGCTCGTGAGCGGCGGGTAGACGCGCCCCACCGCGAGGTCGTCCGCGCTGACGGTCCCGGCCAGCGCCTTCGCCGCGGCGAAGAACATCTCGTCCGTCACGAGACGCGCTCCGCTCGCGATGACGCCCAGGCCCACGCCCGGGAAGATGTAGGCGTTGTTGCCCTGACCAGGAACGAACCGCTTGCCGCCTGCCTCGACCGGGCCGAACGGGCTGCCGCTCGCGAAGACCGCGCGCCCGGCGGACCACGTGTAGGCCTCCTCTGCGGTGCACTCCGACTTGGACGTCGGGTTCGACAGGGCGAAGACGATGGGCCGCTCGTTGTGGCGGCCCATCGACTCGATGACCTGGCGCGTGAACATCGGCCCGACGCCCGCCACGCCGACGATCGCCGTGGGACGCAGCTCCTCCACCGCGCGCGCGAAATCGGTCTCCGTCGCGTGGTCGTGCGCGAAGGCGCGCTTGTGGGTGTTGAGATCCGAGCGGCTCGCGACCACGAGGCCCTTCGAGTCGAAGAACCACGCCTGCTTGCGCGCGGACTGCTCGCCCATGCCCTCGTCCGTCAGGGCCTTCACGAAGAGCTCCCCTATCCCGATGCCCGCCTCCCCCGCCCCGAAGAACAGGACGCGCTGGTCGCGGAGCTGCTGGCCCGTGATGCGGAGCGCGGAGTAGAGCCCGGCGACCGCGACGCTCGCCGTCCCCTGGATGTCGTCGTCGAACGTGCAGATCTTCTCCCGGTAGCGTGCGAGGAGCCGGAAGGCGTTCGCGTTGCCGAAGTCCTCGAGCTGGAAGATGGCGTGCGGGAACTGCTCCTGCACCCCGCGAACGAGCTCGTCGACGAGCGCGTCGTACGCCTCGCCGCGGAGGCGAGGCTCCTGGATGCCCAGGTAGAGCGGGTCCCCGCGGAGGCTCTCGTTGTCCGTCCCCACGTCAAGCGTGATGGGCAGGCACCACCCCGGGTGGATGCCGGCGCACGCGGTGTAGAGGGCGAGCTTGCCGACGGGGATTCCCATGCCGTTCGCGCCGAGATCCCCGAGACCCAGGATCCGCTCCCCGTCGGTCACGACGATGACCCGGACGTCGCGCCGCGGCCAGTTTGCGAGCACATCGGAGACATGGCCTTGGTCGCGCTTCGTCACGTACAGGCCTCGAGGCCTGCGGAAGATGTGGCCGTACTCCAGGCACGCCTGGCCGACGGTCGGCGTGTAGAGAATGGGCATGAGCGCCTCGAGCTGATCGGCGACGACGCGAAAGAAGAGCGTCTCGTTCCGATCCTGGAGCGCCATCAGGTAGATGTACTTCTCGATCGGTTCCGGCTTGCGCGCGAGGGCCGCGAGGACGCGAGCCACCTGCTCGTCGAGCGACGTCACACGCGCAGGGAGGAGCCCGCGAAGGCCGAGCGCGTCACGCTCGGCGTCGGTGAAGGCGGTTCCCTTGTTGCGGGTCGGATCCTGGATGAGCGCGATACCGCGAGCCGGCGTGGACATGCCGGCATGATACGCGCTTCGCCTCAGAACCGAACGACGAGCGTGAGCTTGCGCGTCGCCGCGCCGCCCGTCGCCGTGAGCGTCGCGCCACCGGCGGCGAGCGTCCCCGGTCCGATCACGTGCGCGGTGACCTGTCCCGCCGCGCTCGTTGCGCACGGGGAGATAGGCGTGGCGGCGCACGCGGCGAGGGTCTTGCCGTTCCAGGTCGGCGCGCCGGCAGCGCCGCTCGCAAGCGTGTACGAGAGCCCACCCGAGTCCGGCGGCTCTGCGAACGATCCGCTCGCCCCCGCAAACGCATAAACGATGCGATCGTCGCCGACGACGCTCGGCCCGGCCGCGCTCGACGCCTCCTTCGTGAGGGTCTCGACGCCATCGGGGTAGGTCGGCACGATCGCGCCGGCGAGCGCGTACACCGGGATCTCGGTCGTCGGCGCCTGGGCCGTCACGGTCATGGGTCCTTCGAGGCTCGCGCCTCCGGCCCACGCGAACCAGGTGCCCGGCGGGAGGTACACGCTCCTCGACGTCGCCCCCGCGGTCTGCACGGGAGCGACGAGCACGCCACCTCCGACCATGACCTCGTCCGCGACCGGCCACGACGCGGCGTCGGCAGGGAACTCGACAGCGAGCGCCCGCCAGATGCTGACCCCGGTCGCGTTGGCCGCCTGGGCGAGCCCGCGAAGGTAGGGAGCGAGGGACACGTGCAGCTTCGCGTAGCGCACCCACTGGGCCGTCGTCTCGGCGTCGCTCTGCCAGCTCCACTCGATCTTGGGCTCGGTGCCGTGGTGCGTCCGCATCACCGGCGACCACGCGCCGAGCTCCGTCCATCGAAAGAAGAGCTCCTTCGTCGAGGTCGGGTTCGTCGCGCTCTGGTAGCCGGCGATGTCGCTGCCGAAGGTCGAGACGCCGGAGAGCCCGACGCCGACGCCGATGGGCACGATGGTGGGCAGCCCGTCGTCGACCTCGAAGTCGGTGCGCTGGTCGCCGGCCCAGAACACGTCCGCGAGCGGCGCCGTGCCGAGCGCGCCGGAGCGCACGAACGACAGCCGCTCCACGCCGTCCGCGGCGATGGCTTCGTCGAGCGCCTGGCGCTGCGCCTTCTGCCACAGGAGCGAGTAGGTGGAGTGCAGATCGAGCCCGCTGCCGCCCGTGAGCGTCGCGTCCGTCGGCAGCCACTCGCCGAAGTCGCCCATCCACCCGTCCGCGCCGAGCGCGATGGCGGCCTTCATCTTCCCGACGGCCCACGCAACGGCCGCTGGCTGGCTCAGGTCGACGAGCGAGGACGGCAGGAAGAGCGCATTGGAGAACACGTACGGAGTGCCGTCGGCCTGCTTGATCAGGTACCCCTTGGGCGCCGTCTCGGGCCAGTCCGCGCTGTTCGTCTGTACGAAGGAGTTGAAGTAGACGAGCCACTTGAACCCCTCGGCGTGCAGGTCGTCGGCGACCTGCTCGAAGTCCGGGTAGAGGGTCCGGTCGACGTCCCAGGAGTAGTCGAGCGTGTAGCTGTCGCCGCTGAAGGTGCCGCCGAGCCAGTCCTCGGTCCAGATGACGCTCGACGGCGCGCCCGCCGCGCGTAGCGCCGCCGCGATGCTGCGCACGTTGGCCGATCCGAAGATGGCGTCGTTCCACGGAGCGAAGGCGAACGCGGGAGGCACGCGCGGGCGCCCGAAGTGGTTCGTCGCGCGACCGATCGCGTCGTGCGGCCCCGGGCCGTAGAAGAGGTCCACCGTCGCGGGCAGCTCGAGCTCCATGCGCGCCACGTCCTCGCGCTCCGAGCAGAGCGCGAAGGTGGATCTGTGCGGCGTCTCGGCGACGACGATGAACCCGCGCCTCGAGAGAAACTCCGGGATGGGCATGTACGCGGAGTGCCTGCGGCCGACCAAAAACCACGCGCCGGTGGGGTTGTCGGTCGTGAGGTCCTTGCCGACGCCCTCCTCCTGCTCCCAGATCGGGATCGTCTCCTTGAGGGCGTCAACGCCCCACGTCTGCGCGCCGAAGCCCGTGAAGTGGTCGTCGGCAGTGCACGCGAAGCCCCAGGAGATGCGGCGCCGGACGCCGGTAGGATGTGCAGCGGCATCCGGCGACGTCTCCGGCGCAGCCCCGTCGGGCACGTCGTCGCCCGGCGTGATCGCGACGACGAGATGCAACGGGTCGTCCCCCTGCGACGCTGCGAGCGAGGCCACGCGGGTGCCGTCGGCCGTCAGGAGATCGACCGTCTGCCCGGAGACGCGCGCCTGGGTGACGACACGCCACGGCTGGCTCGTGTCGTCCACGACCTCGAACGACCCGTAGGTCATCGTGTACGCGGTCGACAGGTCGCGCACGGCGAACCCCGTCATGGGCGGCGCGTCGTCGTTGTCCGACTGGGGCATGCCGACGTCGTTCGAGGCCGCGATGCCCTGCAGGAGCGCCCCGCCGTCCGGACCGAGAACCGAGACGCTCGCGTTGGACGCCGTGACGCTCAGGCTCAGGCCACCGACCGGAATGGTGACGCTGCCGCCGCTCGGGTTGGACTTCGAACAGCCAGCGAGGGCGAGGACCGACAGAGCTACGGCCGTGCGGATGCGCATGCCGAGAGGCTACGACGCACGCAAGACGGATACGACGGACGCCAGGAAGACATGGAGATTCAGACAGTTAGCGTTCGCTGAAATTTCTTTCGCTCCTCGATCGAATGGAGCATGAAGGATGTTCGCGTACAGAACCACCACCGCGCAGAACCCGGCCGCCCTCGTGGAAGACCGCACGCATGACGAGCAGGCGGCCATCCTGCGGCCGATCGTGCGGGCAGTCGTGGCCGCGATGCTCGGCGAGAGCCGGGATCACCCGGACGTCGAGGACTGCACGCACGAGGCGCTGCGCCGGGCGATCGAGGGGCGAGCTCGTCTCCGTGAGGGCGAGCCCATGAGGCCGTGGGTCGTCGGGATCGCGCGCCACGTGGCGCTCGACGCGCGACGAAGCCGCCAGCGCACCCGCGCGCGGACGGTGGCCGAGCGCGAAGACGACAGCAGCCCGGCCATCGAGCGTGCGGTCGACCCGTCACCCGGACCGTTCGACCAGATGGCGGACGCCGAGCTTCGGCGGCGGGTCTTCCTCGCGGTCGGGCAGCTTCCGGAGGGTCCGCGGACCGCGATGACGCTCTTCCACCTGGACGGGCTCGCGTACGAGGAGATCGCCAGGCGCCTCGGCGTGCCGCTCGGAACCGTGGCGACCTGGGTGACGCGCGGGCGCAAGACCGTCGCTCTTGCTTTGAGGGAGGTGACATCGTGAAAAAGGAATTGCTGCCGCGTGAGCTCGTCTGGCAGCCGGACGGGCACCTCTTCGATACGGCCATCGCGGCGCTCGCGGACGGACAGGATCTCGTTTCGCCCGAGGCGCAGTCGCACGCCGACATGTGCGAGCAGTGCGCGCGCCGCATCGGCGAGGAGGCCCTGGCCTCGCTCGCGGTACGGGAGGCGCTGGTCGAGGGACAGGCACACGCCCTCGTTGCGTCCTCGCGGAGACAGCCCCGGCCGCTTCCGGTAGGCGCCGTGATGGGGGCCCTCGCGCTCGCCGCCGCAGGGATGGCCCCCGTCATCCAGGATCTCCCGCAATGGGCGACCGAGACCACGGTCCTCGCGGCGCGCGTGTCGCCGGTTCTCCTCCGCGGAGCCATCGCGGCGCTCCGCGGCATCGATTCGTCCCAGGTGGTGGTCGTCTCGGCAGCATCGCTGCTCGTCGTCGCGCTGGCGTCGTTCGTCGCCTCGCGGCTCGCGCCGAGCAGGGTTGCATCGGCGTACCGGTCTTCGAAAGAGGGTGTAGTCCAATGAAGCGCTGTCTCTCCGGTCTCTCGTGCCTCGTGCTGTTCCTCGTCGCGATCCTCGTCGCGCGCCCTGCACTCGCCGACGTCCAGTTTGGCGGCGACTGGCCGACCACAGACAACGCGGTCGGCCTGGACGTGGACGGTGTTCCCAGGTCGATTGCGCTGAAGCGACTCGCGGACGCGGCCGGCTGGAGCCTCGTCGTGGCGGACGCACCCACCGACCCGGTCGACTTGCATCTCAAGAACCAGCCGCCGCGCAAGGTTCTGTCGATGCTGCTCGCCGAGGGACGGTACGTCGCGACGCGCGATGGCGACCTCGTGTCGATCCGCAAGGGCGAAGCGGCTTCGCCCCCGGCGCGCGCAGAACAGCCGGCGCTCCCCGTGGCGCCGCCCAAGCCTCCCCCGCCCGCGATCCGGCGGGGCGAGGATCGCAACGTGACGGGCGGAGAGCTTCGCATCGGGACCGACGAGGTCGCGCACAACGTGACCGTGTATGGCGGGTCGGTCGACGTGCTCGGCACGGTGACGGGGGATCTGTCGGTCCTCGGCGGGCGAGCGCGGGTCGCCAAGGATGGTCACGTGCAGGGCAACGCCACGGTCATCGGCGGCTCGCTCCGCATGGATGACGGCGCCACCGTCGACGGGGACGTCGGCGTGGTCGGGGGCTCCCTCGACCGCGCGGACAACGCGACGATCGGTGGTGCGGTCACCAACTCCGGCGGGGGAACAAGCAACGGCGGCAGGCACCACCACTCGTCGGCGTCGCCCGATCGCGAAGAGCGCTCGGAGCGCGTCGAGCAGAAGGGCCGCCTGCGCACACTGATCGAGGACGTAGGAGATGCAACGACGAGGGCCGCGTTGCTCTTCGTCTTCGGGGCCATGGTCATTGCGCTCGCAAGCAAGCGGGTCGAGACCCTACGGGTCGAGGTCGCCACGCGGCCGATGCGCTCGTTCGCGCTCGGGGTGCTGGGGTCCATCGCCGCCCTCGCGCTCGCCGTCGCGCTCTGCGTGACCGTGGTGGGCATCCCCGTGGCGGTGGTGGGCGTGCTCCTCGGCACGGTCGCCGCCTACGCGGGCGTCGCAGCCGTTCTCACGACGGCGGGGGAGGCTCTGCTCCGGCACCGCACCCAGAATCCGTACGTCCACCTCGCGGCAGGGTGCGCGCTGCTCCTCGTCGTCGGTTCGATCCCGCTCATCGGGGGGCTCGTGAAGGCGGCCGTGGCGTTCATCGGCATCGGCGTGCTCATCGCCACGCGCGGGGCCGGGATCCTCCCGCCGACCTCCCGTTCGCAGGATGCGATGTCGAGGCCCTAAACTTCGGCCGCGGCCTGCCGTCTTAGGGTCCATGAGCCCCCGCGGCAAACGTAGGCTGCGAGAGCGACGTCCCGCGACCAACGTGGCCGCCGCATGACGCATCTCTCGATATTGCCGCGTCCCTGGTCGCTCCCCCCGAGGGGGAGCGCCCCGCCGATCGTCGACCGGAAGCCGGTCGTCCTCGTGCTCGACGGGGCGGCGTGCCTCTCGAGGCAGCTCGCGTCGACCCTCGGCCAGTGTGGCTACGAGATCGTCGTCCGCGCCACGCCGGACCGCGCGAACGAGCTTCTGCGGGAGGTGAGCCCGGATCTGCTGCTCATCGACATGAGCCTGAAGAGCCCGTCCGGCTTCGAGCTATGCAGCGAGCTGCGCGCGACCGAGATCGGTCGAGCCATCCCCATCATCCTGATGTCGAGCGACACGACGGACGACCAGGAGGTCTCGCGCGGCCTCATGTGCGGAGCGGACGACTTCTTGAACGTGCGAGACAGGCCCGGAGAGTTCCAGGCGAGAGTCCGCGTCCAGCTGCGAAACAAGCGCGAGCGCGACCGGTCGTCGCGGCTGGCGAAAGAGCGTGACGCGTACCGTCACGAGGCGATCGAAGACGGCCTGACAGGCATCCCGAACCGGCGATCGGTGGACAAGACACTCGCGACGGTGTTCGCCGAGCGACGCCCATTCGCCGCGTTCTTCGTGGACGTGGATCACTTCAAGCGCGTCAACGATACGTTCGGTCACGAGACGGGCGACGAGGTCCTCAAGGCGATCGGCGGGCGACTCCGCCGCTTCGTGCAGACGGGCAACCACTGCGGTCGCTACGGGGGAGAGGAGTTCATCGTCTTCTTGCTGGACGCGAACGTCGAGGTCGCCATGACGACCGCCGAGGAGCTTCGCCGGGAAATTCAGGAGCTCACGCTACCTGTCGTGGGCAGCGTGACCGTCAGCATCGGCGTCGCCGTCTTCGACCCCGCGCGGCCGGACGCGAATGCCCAGGCGCTCCTCGGGCGCGCGGACGCCGCGCTCTACGAGGCCAAGCGCACCGGGCGCAACCGCGTGGTCGCCGCCCAGGCGCACGGCGCGAAGAAGACCGCTCCGACGGTGGCGGCCGCGGCTGTGACCTCCAGCGCGAGCTCCCTCGAGGGGGTCGAGAGCACGCTGCTGCGCCAGCTGGCCACGGGTCGCGCCGGGCTGCCGCTGCTACCCGAGGCGGCGGCGAAGGCGCTGCGCCTGGCCGAGGACCCGCACACGAACATGTCCGAGATCGCGCAGCTCGTGGAGCGGGACCCGCCGCTGGCGGCGCGATTCACGGCCATCGCAGGCTCGGCGGTGTATTCGCGAGGGGCTCGTGTGACGACGATGCACACGGCGCTCGTTCGTATCGGTCTCGCGTCCGCGAGAGACCTTCTGCTTCAGGTCGTCTACGAGCGCACCAACGCCGAGATGTCCCGCTACCAGGGTGACGTGGCCCGCTCCTTCGACCACAGCGTGCGGACGGCCGTGGCGGCCCAGTGCATCGCCAAGAACACGTCCGTCACCTACGCACGGGCCTACTTGTGCGGCCTTCTCCACGACATCGGCGAGGCGCGTATCTACCGGATCCTGGACGGCATTCCGAACATCGAGGTTGCGCCGGAGATCGTGAGCACGCTCGTCGCACGGCATCACATGCGGGCGGGAGCAGACGTTGCGCGGGCCTGGAATCTCCCCGAGGACATCGTGGACGCGTGTATGCACCACCACGAGGACATCGAAGCGGCTCCGCCGCAGGTGCGCCTCGTGGTGGCTGCGGAGAAGCTCGCGGAGACGCTCGGCACTCAGCCACGCACGGAGAGCGGCGAGCCCGCGCCCCTGCCGGCGCTGGAGCTTCGCATGCTGGAGCTCGTCGGCGTCCCGGCAAATCGAGTCGACGCCGTCGTCAGGGAGCTTGCGCGGCAACTGGCGCGGTCCGATGACGACTCCACGCCGCGCTGGTCACCTTCTTGACGACGGCCGCCGCAGCTCACGCCGCGGCGACGGCCCGTTCGGCGACGAGCGCGCGAATGACGGCGTTCGCCGTACTGATCGCGAGCCTCGCCACCTCCTCCTGCGGGTGACCAGCCGCCGCAAGCGCCCCTACGACGTGCTTGATCAGCTCGAGACGATACTTCTCGGTTTCCAAGTCTTGCATGACCCAACCTTCCGTTCTGGCTCCTTCTTAGCGCATGCTCGCCGCGCGCGCCGGAGCTTTCAGGGTGCGGAGCTCGGACCCTCGATCCATCGAGGCGCAAGAGACCTACTAGTACGCGAGCAGTGCGCGGGGCTCACCGTGGACGGTCATGGGGAACTCGGCTAGTTTCGCGAACGAAATATATTGAAGAATACAAGGAGTGCCCTTGCGGCCGGTCTCGTCTCGTTGCCGTTCACTCAGCTGCGTAAGAACCCGTACTTTTATATCTGGTACGACGGCATCTACTTCGTTCTCTGCCTCCTCCTCATCGCCGCGATGCGGCTCGCGGGTCACGAGCGACTCGTGGCGACGTGGGACTGGCGCCTCATCGCCGTGCTCCTGCCCGTCGCCTGCTACGCGCAGGTGCTCGCGAGCGTCTTCATCCACAACTGCACGCACACGAATTTTCCGCGAGCGATAAACCGCATCGTGGGCGAGCTCTGCGGGATCGTGGTGCTCACGCGATTCGCGTCGTGGGAGGTCATTCACCAGCGTCATCACCGGTACCCGGACGACGTCGAGAAGGACCCTCACCCCGTCGTCTCGAGCTACTGGCGCTTCCTGGGCAAGACGATCGTCGGCGTCGAGCACCACCTGCAGCAGATCTACTTCTCACTCTACGGGGACACGCCCGAGACTCGACGCTTCGAGAAGGGCCGCGCGTACGGGAGCTACGCGACGAACCTCTTGCTCCTCTTCACCTGGTACTCGTTCCTAGGGCCCATCGCGTTCTTCACGATCTTCGTCCCGTCCTCCATCGTCGGATTCTTCCACCTGCTCCACTTCAACTGGTCCACGCACAACGCTTCCTCCACCGCGCAGGATTACAAACCCGTGAATCTCGACCACGGCTTCTATTGGGTCGGAAACAGGGTTTGGTTTGGCATCTACATGCACGCCAACCACCACAAGAGGACGAACCTCTTCAATCCGGCCGTCTGGCAAGCAGCATCACCAGTTCTCGCGGCCGCAGCTCAACCCGCGCGGGTGGAGCTCGCATCTCAGCGCACCCGCTGAAGGTGGGTGCGCGCGGCCCGTCAGTCCGCGGCCGTCTGCATCGACGCCAGCCAGGACTCGACCTGGACGGGCTGTACGCGTGACTTGAGCATCGTGATCACGTCCTCGTCGCTTTGCTCGCCGTTGAGCCGCACGAAGCGCTTCGCGAGGATGCGCCACTGGCCCGTCCAGAGAAGGAGCGACACGATGAAGAAGTCGACGCCCTCGAACACGATCGCGCCCTGCCCTGCGTAGACCTCCCAGTTGTCCAGGAGGTCCTGCGGCATCTCGGTCCAGTGGCGGTTGGCCTTCAGGTGGTGGCCGATGTGGTACCCGTCGTTGAACGCCCGGCGGTTGTAGCCGCTGTTGATGCAGGTGATCGAGTTCGAGATCCCGTTGTTCTTGCGTGCCGTGTTGATGAAGGCGTGCTGACCCCAGTTTCCGGCCATCATCATGAAGCGCACGGCCACGGTCGGAAAGACGAATGCCACGAGGCCGATACGCCAGTCGAGCCGGAGGACGAGGGCGATGAGCGCCAGGTGGGACAGCTCCCCGACGACGGCCCGGCGTGCCATCGCTACTCGACGGTTCTTGAGGAGGTAGCGGGTGAGCCGCGGCAGGATGAAGAAGAAGAAGCTGCCCCAGTAGTGGAGGAAGTGGAAGAAGCTGTCGCGGCGGTACCGGATCGTCGACGAGAGGTCCGCCGTCATGTTGTCCTCCATGTGGTGCATCCCCATGTGGTGCTCGGTGTAGCCCGTGGGAATCCCGAAGAGGAACGACATGACGTAGGGGTGCACTCGGCCGAGCCACTTGGGCCGCTTGATGAAGGGCCGGTGCATGGTGCAATGCAGCATCAAGATCGCCGGCGGCGCGTACCAGCCCCACAGCGCGAGGTAGAACGGCACGAGGGCCCAGGCTCGCAGGCTGCTCGGGTCCACCAAGCGGAAGTAGGCGACGAGGCCGCCCATCGCGACCGACATGACGAGGACGAGCTTGATCGTCAGGCGCACGAACACCTCGTCGCGCGGCTCGTACAGAGCCCCTTTGCACCACCGCGAGAGCCAGCCGTCCCCGTATGTGGGTGCGGAAGTCGGGTCCGTGATCTGGAAGGGCGCGGTCGCAGTCATCGTGAGGCCTCGAGGCCCGATTCATCCCATGGTGTGGTTTGCCTGTCGAACGTTCTGGGAAGGAATTGTCGGCCGCAGTCCAGGCCATGCGTCAGCTCTTACGCACCCCGTCACCCCGGGCGGCTGCCCCCCGGACCACGGGCCCGAGTCGCGTCGTGTCACCCGTTTTGAACACGTTCAACTCTTGACGTACAAACGGGGCGCCCCCACCTTCTCTGCGTGACACTTGAACATGTTCAAGTGTCGGAACAAAGGGCACGTCCGCGGCGAAGCCGCGGCGTGGTCAACACCAGCTGGAGGGCCCCATGAGCTCCGAAACGCCATACCTCATCTACGTCTACGCGGCCTATGCATGCACGGTGATGCCGCTGATCGTCTGGCTGGCGCGCACGCTGTTCAAGAACGGCGCCGTGTTCCTCGAGGACGTCTTCGCCGACAACCCGAAGCTGGCCGACGCCGTCAACCACCTCCTCGTGGTCGGCTTCTACCTGCTGAACCTCGGCTACGCGTGCATGCTCCTCCATGCGGGTCCCGTCGGCAGCCCGACGGAGGGCGTCGAGGCGCTCGCCTCGAAGCTCGGGATCCTGCTCTTCAGTCTCGGGGGCATGCACTTCGTCAACATGTACGTCCTGCACCGCATTCGCCGGCGCGCTCAGATGAAGCATCTCCCGCCGCCGGTCGCCCCGCAGATGCGCCTCACCCCAGCCGGCGTGCCCGTCGCGACTGCCGCGGCGACGTGAGTTGCCGCCTCGACCGTAGAACCGAAACGCGAGATGCCGGCGCGCGAGCGCGCGCCGGCCCGAAGGGAGATGAGCCATGCAACGCTTGACCGTTCTGTACGACGAGGCTTGCCCCATCTGCGTCCGGTGCCGCGACTGGCTCGCGATGCAGCCCGCCTTCGTCGAGCTCGAGCTACTGGGGTGCGGGTCCGCGGAGGCGCGGAGGCGCTACGGTGAGGTGCCGTGGCTCCGCGAGGACCTGGTCGTCGTGAGCGACGAAGGAGCCGTCTGGGTCGGACCCGCCGCTTTCATCGTCTCGCTCTGGGCACTGTGCGAGTGGCGCGAGTGGTCCTATCGTCTCTCGGGTGCCTCGCTCGCACCCCTTGCCGAGCGGTTCTTCAAGATGATCAGCAAGAGACGACGCGCCCTCGCAGACTTCTTTCCTTCTCGCCACGACGACTGCCCGGACGGCACCTGCCGGAAGCGAGACCGAGCGGCCTATCGATGACCAAGGTTGTCAGGACACGGGGAGAGCGCAGCCGCGAGCACATCTACGCGACCGCGCTCTCCCTGTTTCGCACGCGCGGATTCGATCGCACCACGATGCGCGACGTGGCCGACAAGGCGGGCGTCGCGCTGGGCGGCGCTTACTATTACTTCCGTTCGAAGAACGACATCGTCCACGCGTACTACGAGCAGCTCGGGGAGGAGCACAGCCAGCGCGTCCGCGCCGTCCTCGAGCACGAGACCGACCTGCGCCGCAGGCTGGGCGCCGTCTTTCATACCTCCGTCGACATGCTGAAGCGCGACCGCAAGCTCATTGCGGGTGTCTTTCGCGACGTGGGCGAGGTCGGCGCGGCATCTCCGTTCGCTCCCGGAACGAAGGTCTTCCGCGAGCGCGGCATCGGCATCTTCGAGGAGGCGCTCGCGCCGGCGAGCCTCGGTGAATCGCAGCGGATCGTCGCCACGCTCTTGTGGGGAGCCCACATGGCGATGGTCCTCTACATGGTCCACGACGACTCGAAGGGCCACGAGCGGACGCGCAAGCTGGTCGACGGCGCGCTCGACTCGCTCGTGCCGCTCTTGCCTGCGCTGCCGCTCCTGGGCCCGACTCTCGGCGATCTCTCCCGGGTGCTCCGGGACGCGGGGCTCGTCTCGTGAGCGCCGCTGCGCCGCTCGCGCGCCACGGCGCGAGAGGCGCGGCGGGTGCTGCTCAGGCGAGCTGCCTGAGCATGGTCGCGGCATCGCTGACGTCGAACTTGCCAGGCGCCTCGACGTTGAGCTGCTTCACGACGCCGTCATCCACCAGCATCGAGAAGCGCTGGCAGCGGAGGCCGAGACCGGCCTTCGTCAGGTCCACCTCGAGACCCAGCTTGCGCGTGAGCTCTCCGCTGCCGTCTCCGAGCATGCGGATGTGCCCGATCGCCTTCTGGTCGCGGCCCCAGGCGGCCATCACGTAGCCGTCGTTGAGGGAGACGCACCAAACCTCGTCGACCCTCTTCGCCTTGAGCGCCGGCAGGCTCTCGATGTAGCCGGGCACGTGCTTGGCGGAGCAGGTCGGCGTGTAGGCGCCGGGGACCCCGAAGAGCACGATACGCTTGCCCTTCATGCCCTCGGCGACCGACACAGGGTGCGGCGCGATGGGGCAGGCTTCGCCGAACTCGGTCGACTCCGTCAGCGTGGCGTCAGGGATGCGGTCACCGATCTTGATCATGGGATCTCCTCATTTCGCGCGGGGCAGGCGCTGCCACGCGCATGAACTGCTCTAGGGACTGGTTCTCGACTCTTCAGGGTCCAATCAGGCGTGCGACATAGCCCTCGCGCCAGGCCCAGAAGGCCGCGGCGGCAACAGCCAGCACGAGTAGCCACCAGCCCCGACGCCTGGAACGCTCGGCGAACGGGTCCTCGAGCGACCGCTCGGAGCCGGCGGGGAGGGTGGCAATCGTGGTCAGGGACGCGCCGAACGGTATGTTCATCTTGAGCTGCGTGTTCACCGCCCACCCGGTCGCGTCGAGCATGGGACCGAGGTTGCGTTGCCGCAACTTCAGCCAGGCGAGGACCATCGATGGGCCCGAGACGAGGAGCACGGCCCCGATGATGGCCACGGGCATCTTCCACCACGCGAGCGCGAGAAATCCTGCGGCAACCGCGGCCAGCGCCGAGCCTATCGCGCCCACGGCGAGCCCGATGGCCGCGAAGATTCCCGCGAACCTCGCGACGTCGAACGGGGCCGGCGCGCCAGGCGGCGGCGCGGCCCCGGGTGCCGGCGCTGCTCCAGCTGCTGCCGGCGGCGGCGCGGCGGGCGCGGGCGGCAGCGTGCCGGTCTCCGCCACGCTCGCGGCCGTCTTCTGGTGGAGCTCCTTGTCCTGGGCGGACGCGACCTTCTCGATCTGATCGCTGATGAGCTTGGCGACTCGCTTGTAAGGGAGCCAGAACGCTTCCCGGATGCTGATGGGCTGCTCGAGGATCTTGACGATCGAGGCATCCCAGTCGCGGCCGTGGCGGTCGTAGAAGATGCCGTTGCGTCCGACCATGAGGTTGTCGGAGTGTCCGTCGGTCACGGCGGCTGCGATGGTCATCTTGTCCGGCGTCCCCTTGCGGGTGCACTCGCAGTAGAGCAGAAACGTGCGGCTCAGCGTTGCGAGCGCGGCGTGCGCCGCCGGGTCGGCCACGCGGATGCAGAGGTCGCAGCTGCGACCGTCCACGTAGAGCGTGCCCGCCTGGAAGATGGCCCGCCGCTTGCGCGAGTAGAAGTCCCCCATGTTGACGAAATTCGACAGAAGCTGGTGCAAGTCGCGCTGGTAGCGCAGGAGACGCTCGACGGAGGCGACGGCCTCCGCCTCGGGGCGCAGCGCTTCGTCCTGCGCGATGAGATCCGCGATGTCGGCGCGCGCGGTTCCTTCGAGCAACGCGCGCACTCGCGGGAGGCCGAGCTTCTCGACCTCCCCGCCGGCCTTCGCCCCGAGCCACGCCTCGTAGGGGGCGAGCTTGGCGACGATCGCGTCACGATCGGACTCCGTGAGCTCGGAGCGCTCGCCCAGGAGGGGGCGCACGACGAGGCTCTCGACGAGCTTCATGGTGGCGGCCCAGCCCGGGTTGACGGCGTGCTGGAGGGGCAGGGCCTTGCCGGGCTCGATCCGCGCCAGGGGGAAGGCGCGGATCTCTTGACCCGTGAGATCCTTCTTGGCGAAGAGGACGTACTCGGCCTCGTCGCCGTTGAGCGCCGCGCTGGCGCGTGCATCGAACGCGGCCACGCGGCAACGCGTGAAGTAGTCCTCGATCTTGGCGGCCGCCTTCGTCCACGCGTCGTACGCCGCCCCCGTCGCCTCCCCGAGCGGCAACACGGTCGCGCGCAGAGACCCCTCGGATTTGGCCCACCACAGGGAGAGCGCTTCGGCTTCCTTGAAGAACTTGTCGGCGAGGGGCTTCGAGAGACCCGGGGCGCCGCTTCGGTCCAGCTCGCTTCCGACGCACGCGATGATGTCCGTGATCGCCGCGGCGACAGCCGGCTCCTTCGCGGAGGTCGGGGGCACGATGCCGTCGCCGTTGAGCGTGGTCGACGCGAAGACCTTGCTCATGTCGAGGACGTCGGTCAGGGAGAGCGAAGCGGCGTCCTTCTTCCCGAGGTTCACCAGGATCTGCTTTGCCGACGCGCGGAGGCGCTTGCCGAGATCCGTCTCGCCGTCGATGGCGTCGATGGCCAGGTCGTCGCGTCGCTTCGCGAGGATCTTGGGATCCTTCAGGGCGTCGCAGGCCCAGGTCACCGCGGCGAGGACCTCGGGCGCTCGGATGCGGCCGTCACCGTCCGCGTCGATCAGCGCGAGCGTCTTCTCGTCGCACTCGAGCCCCCGCGTGGGGCAGCTGAGCGCAGCCCACAGCCTCTGATCGAGCTCGGCGAGGTTGGCGAGGTCGTCGCCGCCATCGAGCCGGGCCTGGTCGAAGCCTCCCGCCCTGAAAAACCGCCACCGGTGTCCGCTCGCCGCCATTCGCCTTGTGCCTTTGCCCCCCTCCCCCTCCGTCCTCGAAACGGACGACGAGTATGGCGGCGTTCATAGGCTGGAAGCGGCTGAGTTGAAAGCCCGGAGCGCGTTCCGGAGGCATCGAGGGCGCCGGGCGGCTCCGGCGGCCACCGGACGGCCGGGATCACGGGCCGAGGAGCGTCGCGGCGATCTGGATGTGCGCCGTCGCCGTGGCGGTCGCTCCCGACGGGTCGGTCACCGTGACGTTCAGGTCGAGGGGCTTGCCGAGAAACTGCGTGTAGTCGACCCCGCCCGTGTCCAGCTGGTAGCGGATCCCGTAGAGCTTGCAGAACCCCCCCTCGTCCGGCGAGTACGTGAACGCGAGCGTCGCCGGCGGAACCTTCGCGCCGGTCCCGGGCTGGATGCCTTCGATCTGGGTGACCGTACCGGCCTGCTTCAGGTTCTTCATCCGTGTCGCGATCCAGATGTGGTGGCCGCCTTGCGGGCCCGCTTCCGCCTGGAGCGTCTGGCCGCTCGCGAGCGGCAGGTAGTACGATTGGCCCGTGCCGGCCTGCAGGATCGGGGGCCCGCCGTTGTGCGGCTTGCACCGGTCGGGCGCGTTCGTCGGCCAGCCCGGGGCGTAGGTCTCGAGCGCCGCGGGTGAGACGAAGGATGGCCTGCAGATACCCGTGATGCACGTGCCGGGCGCCACGCACGCGGGGCCGCTCAGCGGGCCCGGCACCTTGCTGCCGGGAGGAGGCGGCGGGTAGACCATGCAGCGCGACTCGAGCGGCACGCGGAGGAGCGCCGTGTGACCGGGGACGAGCTGGGTCGACGCGAGGCGCGTGAGGAGGGGCGCGGAGGCCGCGGGATCCCCCAGCGCGTCGACCTGGACCTCGACCTTCGCGGCGCCGAGGCCGCCTCCCGGCACGGTCGTCTCCCACGGCTGCGGAAAGGGCGCCGCCGAGGAGCTCCCCCGCGGAGGCCGAACCGTCTCGTCGGTCACGACCTTGCCCTCGACCTTCACCACGACGTGAAGGGCCGACACCGAGTCCGGGAGAGGGTCCCCCTGGACGCCGACGACGAGCTTCGTGGGATCGGATTTTCGACACCCAGAGCCGGCGGCGACGATGCCCAGCGCAAGGACGAGAGCCTTCGCAGCGCTCTGCATCGTCATCTTGCCGTCGCGGGGGCGTCGCACCGGAAGAGTCTAGCCGGTATGTTGGGGAGGAGTCGCCCCGGACTCGCGTAGGATAGGCTCGCGCTCATGAGTTTCGACCGACGAAGGCCGAGAGGCTTCCGCGCCCATCTCCGGGTGGGAGCAGCCGTCGTCGTCCTCGGGATGTTCGGTCTGCCCTCCGTCACCTGGGGCACCGTGGAGGAGCAGCGGGCGCGCCTTCCGCCGCCGGCAGACTGCTCCGACCCGGTGGAAGGCATCTGGATGGGCATGTCCCACCGGCTCGGGTACGCCGACTGGAACGAGTGGACGATGAAGATCCGGCGGGAGAGCCCCGGCGCGAGCACCCTGCAGGGCGAGATGCAGGCCCACTGGTGGAAGGGCGGGGAGCATGCGACGGAGCCGCCGCCCTGCACCCCGGGACAGCGCGAATACGCGGTCACGATGACGGGGCATGGCAGCATCACGCCCGATGGCCGGGTCGCGTTCGGTTCGCACGCCGTGGACAAGTACGAGCCCATCTGTGGAGAGGTCGGCAACTACGCGCCCGACAACTTCTCCGGGACGATCGACCCGGCTATCCAGGAATTTCAATCCGTGAACAACGACGGGCGCACCGCCGTCAACGAGCCGGTCGTGTTTCGGCGCGTCAAATGCCTCGAGAGCCACGCCCCACCTGCCCCGAACCTCGTCCCTCCGGCGTTCGGCCCGGCCAAGCACGCAGGGTGTGGTCGCTGACATGCCCGACTCCCGATGGTCACGTGCAGCCCTGGCTTCTCGCTTTCGACGCGTGCGCGACGTTTGGCCGGTGACGTGGCTGGGCGCGCTGGCGATCGGCAGCGCCGTCTGCGCCATCGTCTTTCTCGGCGTCCGCAAGCTCGACCTCGTCATCCTGGGGCTCGGCGCGGCGGCGCTGGGGACGGCGGCCATCGGTCTGCTCGCGGTCGTCGGGACGGCGATCGGGCTGCGCGTCTCGCTTCGGGGGCGCAAGGGCGAGAGCGTCTCCATCGAGTGCACGACGCCGGCCAGGCTCGGCTTCTACGTGCCCCGGCTGCGCTTCGTCCCGCTCGTCGTCGTTCGCTGGCAGTGGCTCGCGCCCGACGCCATGGTGACGCTGGAGGACCGGCGCGGCCGTCGTGAAGAGGTGGTGACGGGCCGCCACCGCGGGAGTCACCCCGCCGTGACTCGACGCATCGAGGTGCGCGACAGCTTCGGGCTGTGGGCGGTGGCGTTCGAGGTGAAGGAGCAGCGCGCCCTGCTGGCGCTGCCGTCGAGCGGAGCGTTCCGGCAGATCCAGGTCATGCGGAGCCTCTCGGGAGGGGAGGACTTCTCGGATCCTTCCGGCGCTCCGGAGGGGGACCGCTCCGATCTGCGGGCCTACGCGCCGGGAGATCCGGTGAGGTTCATTCTGTGGAGGGTCTTCGCAAAGTCGCGCCAGCTCGTGGTGCGGTCGCCCGAGCGAGCGCTCAGCACGGCCAAGAAGGCGTACGCCTACCTCGTGACCGGCGAGGGGGACGAGCCCGCCGCGGGGGCCGCGAGGGCGGCGATCGAATCAGGAGCCCTCGGCAAGGAGTGGGCCTTCGGCACGGACGGCGGATCGGAGGCCGCCACGTCGCGCGGCCCGGCCATCGACGCGATCGTTCGGTCCGGGCACGTGCCCCGGGAGGACGGCGGGGCGGGCCTGTCGCGGTTCCTCGAGCGCAGCGGCGGCAAGGCCCGAAGCCGCACGGTTGTGTTCGTACCCGCCAAGCCTGGGCCCTGGCTCGCGCGGGTCGCCGCCCTCGCGGGACCCGGGGTGGAGATCCTCGTCTGCACCGACGGCATCCGGATGCCCGGCGCCGAGCCCGACGAAGACGCGGATGGCGGGCGCGACGTTGGCGCGCCCGACCCGGAGTCCATATGGTCGCGGGTCACGCATGAGGAGATCGGACAGGTGCTCCGCACGATGGGGCGCGCGAACGTCCGGGTCCTCGACCGGAGAAGCGGGCGCGTGCTGAGCGCCGCCCAGATCGCCCTTCCCGCCCAGCGCACCCGAGCGACGGAGGCTGTGCCCGCCCGTGCCTAAGCGCGCTCCCTTCCTCCGCCGTCCGACGCGGGCAGACCTGCTCCGCGGCTGCGCCATGGCGCTCGCCGCGGTCGCGATCGGGTGGAACCTCGCGAGCGGCGTGGCCCTCGTGGGGACCGTCGTGGCCGCGGCCGTGGGGAGCTGGGTCGGGCAAGGGCTCGGTCGTTCCCGGCGTCGCCTCGCCTTCGTCCTGCCCTCCTTTCTGCTCTTCGACCTGCTCGCGTGGGGCCTCGCGGCGCTGCTGACGCACACGGCGGCCGGGGCGCGGGTGATGGGGCCTGTGGGGGCGATCACCGTCGTCGCGCTGCTCCGCCTCGGCTCGCTCGCCTTCAGCACGGCGGGCGCGCTCCGGGCGCTCGCGGCGCGACGAGCGACGCTCGTGATCCTCGAGCTGGGGCTTGTCGCTACCGCGGTCGTGGGGACGTTCGCGTCGCACCGCGAGGGCGTCATCTCGCGCCCGCTCTGGCTGAGCGACGCCGCGTGGCATGCGGGCTTCGACCCGGCGATCGTGCTGCTCGGGGTGGGCGCCGTCTCCGCGGGCCTCCTCGCGATGCTCCTCCTCGTCGAGAGCCGATCGCGCCGGGCGCTCTCGTCTCTCTTCGTCGTGGCCGTGCTCGGGCTCATCGCGGCCCTCACGGTGAACGTCACGGGGGCGGCCCCGCCGAGCTCGATCACCGAGATACCCGCCACGACGTCGACCCACGAGGTCACCGTTCCGCCGGTGGACGGCGGAGCGAACCCGCACGGCGGGACGGGCGACAGCGGCAACCAGGACTCCGGCAAGGGCGACGGCGGCGATGGTGGAGAGGGCGGCTCCGACGGCGGGTCCGATGGGTCCGCAGACGGCGGAGGCTCCGACGCCGCGTCGGGCGAGGGCGGATCGGACGATGGGTCCGCAGACGCGCCCCCGCCGCCGCCACCACCCCCCGACTCACCGCCGAGCAACAACCAGAAGGGCGAGCCGCCGCCGCCGACGCCGGTAGCGGTGGTCGTCCTCGAGGACGACGACCCGAGCCCCCCGGGGCACCAGTACTACTTCCGGCAGGCGGCCCTCAGCCAGTTCAACGGCACCCGCCTCGTGCCGGCGAGCCGCTCGGACGCCGACCGCGACGTCCTTCTCGATTTTTCGCCGGAGAGCGTCAGCGTCCCCGACGCGATTCCTGCGCGCGAACGGGACGCGGGCGCGGCTCCTCCCCGCGTCCACGTCCGGCAGCGGATCGGGCTCCTCATCCAGCACACGGCCCCCATCGGCCTCGAGGCGATGACGGACTACGAGCCGCTTCCCAACCCGAACCGGGCGAGGTTCAACCGCGTCTACCGGGCGACGGCCTCCACGCCGACGGGCGACTACACGAAGCTCCTCGGCCGCGGCGTCGGCGACCCGTCGTGGGGAGCGGACCTGCGGGCTTACTACACGGAAGGCCCGCAAGACCCCCGCTACAAGCAGATGGCGCTGAAGATGGTCTCGCACCTCAAGCCCGAGCTGCGGACCGACCCGTTCGCGAAGGCGCTCGCCATCCAGGCCGCGCTAGGCCACGAGCTGTCGTACTCGACGGCCGTCAAATACGAGGGCGCCGACCCGACCGGGGACATGCTCTTCGGCTCGAAGATCGGCTACTGCGTCCACTTCGCCCATGCGGCGGTGTTCCTCTGGCGCTCGGTCGGGATCCCCGCGCGGGTCGCCGTCGGGTACGCGGTCGAGGAGGACGACAGGAAGGGATCGTCGATCGTCATCCTGGGGGACCGCGCCCATGCGTGGCCCGAGATCTACGTCACCGGCGTGGGCTGGGTGGACCTCGACATCGCCGCCGAGAAGAACCTCGACCCGCCCAAGAAGGCGCCCGACGAGGACTTCTCCCGGCTCATGGGCGACCTGCTGCGGGATACTCCCCCCGACGCCGAGGACACCGAGAGCCCGCCGTCGAACATCGCCAAGCCGCTCGCGGAGACGAGCCTCGCGGGCCTCGGGGTCTTCCTTCTCGTGCTCTACGCCATCAAGGTCTGGCGCCGCGTGACGCCCTCGTTCGCCAAGGCCGATCGGCTGCCGCGCGTCGCGTACAGGGCCGCGGCCGACGTCCTGGCGGAGCAGGGCTTCGTCCGGGAGTACGGCGAGTCGCCCGACCAGTTCGCGGAGCGAGTCCGCGGGCTCACGCCATCGTTCGAGCACCTGACGGCCCTCGTCCAGGCCGCGCGGCTGCGCCCGCAGACCGTCGACAGCCAGAGCCGCCCCGAGCTCTCGCGCGCTACCTGGCAGCGCGAGCTCTCGTCCTTCCGGAAGGAAGTGGCGACCCAGCGTCCGTTCTTCAAGCGTCTCCTCGGCATCCTGAACCCCCTCACTCTCTTCAGCCGTTTCACGTCCCCCGCCTCCCGGTGAGCCCATGACCCAGCCCCAGCCCGGCATCGACTTTCAACAGAGCGAGCACGTGACCGACGTGCTCGCTCCGCCCATCACCGACCTCCGCGGCGCGTTCGGGGTCGTCGAGCGACTGCGGGCGCGGCTGAAACGCAACGTGCTCGGTCGCGACAAGGCGTGCGAGATCGTCATCACGGCGCTCCTGGCGGACGGGCACATCCTGCTCGAGGACTACCCCGGCTCAGGCAAGACGACGCTCGCCAAGGCGCTGGGTGACTCGATCATCGACGACAACCCCCGCGACGAGATCGTCTCCTTCCGCCGCATCCAGTTCACGCCGGACCTCCTCCCCTCCGACGTCACTGGGACGACCATCTTCGATCCCAACACGAGCCGCTTCTTCTTCCGACCGGGTCCGCTCTTCGCGCACGTGCTGCTCGCCGACGAGATCAACCGGACGTCGCCCAAGGTGCAGAGCGCCTTGCTCGAGGCGATGGCCGAGAAGCAGACGACGGTGGACAACCGGACGCGCAAGCTCGATCCGCTCTTCTTCGTCATCGCGACGCAGAACCCGCTCGACCTCGCGGGCACCTTTCCGCTGCCGTCGGCGCAGCTCGATCGCTTCCTCTTCAAGCTCAAGATGACGCACATCAGCCGCGAGGCGGAGCTCCAGGTGCTCTCGGCGCCGCGGGGCCCGAGGCCGGCCGAGGACTCCCTGCCCAGGGTCACGCGCACGGAGATCCTCCACGCGCGCGCGGTCATCGAGGGCACGGTGAGCGTGCACCCGGTCCTCCGCGAGTGCCTCGTCGACATCGCCGCCAAGACACGGAGCGACCCGCGCATCCTCCAGGGAGCCTCGACGCGATCGCTCGTGCTCATGCTGCCAGCGCTCCAGGTCCACGCGCTCGCGAACGGACGTGACTACGTGACGCCGCAGGACATCGAGGCCCTGGCGCCGCTCGTCTTCGGGCACCGCATCGAGGTCGGGGCCGGGGCGGAGAGCGTCGAGGCAGTCTTGAAGGAGTGCATGGCGGAGCCGATGGACAAGCTGGCGCGGGCCGCGACGGCGCGATGAGGTCGCTCCGTCTCGTCCAGCGGCTCTGCCTGGCGGGCGCGGCCATCGGGCTCTCCGCGCTCGTGGCTCCGGGGAACGTGTCGGCGCAGATGGGCGTCCACTCGCACGTGCGCGACCTCGGCGACGCCATGCAGTCCATCCTGACGACGAAGGCCGAGAAGGAAGCCTACGATCTGCTCCGCGAGGACAAGCTCCTCGGCGCCCGGTCGGCGGCGGAGGAGGCGCTGAAGAAGACGCCGGACTCGATCGTCGGCCACTACGTCATGGGCATCGTGCTGCGCGACGCCGAGGGAGACCTGGGGCGCGCGATGTTCCACCTCGGACGCTCCCGGGAGCTCTTCGAGCAGAGGTTCGATCTCCGGAGCCAGGACATCCCGTGGATGTTTCACCGCGACCTGCTGTTTGACACGCAGCGGCTCGCCGGCAACATGGAGGAGTACGCCTACCAGCTCGAGATCCTCGACTACCACGCGGGGCTCAACTACCAGCCCCCGCTCGTGGCCGAGCGCGCCTGGCCGCTCATGAAGCTCGGCCGCTTCGACGAGGCGCGCGCCGTCGTGACCAAGGTGCTCGCCGGCAGCGACGCCGACCAGCGGCGCCTCGGCCAGAACGCCCTCTGCGCCATCGAGGGCGAGGCGCGCACGCGGGAGCCGTGGTTCGCCGCGTGCTTCAAGGCGTACGAGGATGCCAAGCGAGGCGACGGCAAGACCCCCGCGGACACCATCTCGATCACGGTGCCCGCCTACAACGCAGCTCTCGCCGCGTACGGCGTCGTCAAGCACGACGAGGTCGAGCGCCTCGCGCGCGAAGGGTCGAGCGCCAAGACGTACGGCGTCGCCAACCCGTGGCGGCTGCTCACCGGCTACTATGAGGGCGCGGGGCGCTTCAACGAGGCGGTCGCGGCCGCGCGGGAGATGAACGCATGGCGCGCCCACGAGCCCGTCGGCCTGCGTGACCAGGATCACGCGGAGACGGACGTGACCCTCGCGTCCTTGCTGCTCGTCCTCGGAGACGCGGACCGCGGTCTGCCGCTCGTGGAGCGAGCCATGGACAGGCCGGACCGGCACGGGGTCACCTCGTCGACGCCCCAGCAGACCGAGGGGGCGCACGCGCTCCTCCGCCGTTCGCTGGCGAGGGCGGCCGCCGAGATGCAGCTCGAGCAGTCGAGCTACGCGAAGACGTCGGCCAAGCCGCGGATGCAGCTCCGCGCCATGGAGCTCGAGGCCGAGGCGTGGAAGGACGAGCAGGGCGTCGCCAGCATCCTCACGGATGGGCGCGTGCTCGACGCGACGTTTCGCGTGCACCTGGGCGGCGGCCTGGAAGACGTGCCGACGTGGCTCATGGGTGACCTAATCCCGATCGTCGGTCCCGGGATTGCCTCGGTGGTCCTCGAGCGCGCGCGCTCCGAGGACGCGTCCTTCGCGCCGGTCCTGCCTTACTACGACGCCCTCGACGCGGAGACGGCGCTCGGGCAGGGAGACGACGAGCGGGCGCTCGCGCTGGCGGAGCGGGCCTTCGGGGCCCTGCCCAAGGCCGAGGCGCTGCTCGGGGCCCGGGTGGCGGCCGTCGGCAGCGAGGCCGCCCGCCGCAGCGGCAACAAGGCGAAGCAGCTGTCGTGGCTCGAGCGCGCGCTGTCGAGCGACCCCGGCGTCGTGCGCCGCATGCGGCTGACCGTGCCCGCGGAGGTGGTCGCCCTCGGGAGCGAGGCGGTCGTCGTGCGAGCGGCGGAGCACCTGCGCTCCTCCCCCCGTCTCCGCCACGAGGGCGGAGCCTTCCGGGTGACGGTGGAGCAGAAGGGCGACTCCGTGCGCACGTGCTTGCTCGGGCCGCATGGGTCCGAGATCGCGTGCGGCAAGACCGCCGTGGTCGCGAAGGAGACCGCGGAGGACTTTGCCGTTCGAGTCGCCGAGGCCTTTCACCGCGAGGTGTTCACGCCCGCCGTCAAGCTGACGTCCAACGACCTGCACTCCCTGGACGGCTCCACGACCGTGGCGAGCCAGGCCGCCCGCGACGGGATGCGCGACGCCTTGAAGGGCCTCACGGAAGAGTGAGCCGCCGGCTCCGTCAAAACGATGACGCTCGCCCGGCCGATGCCAGAGGCTTGGCACTTCCGGGTCCGGCGCGGGGGGCGCTCTCGAGGAGCGAAAGCCGGTAAAGCGCCGCAGATGCGGTGAATTGTCCGCACGGCCCGGGTGGCCCGCCGTTCGCAATGGCCCGGGCATCGGCAACGCGAGCGCTGCCGGGCCGAGGACCAGATGAGACACTCGATGATCGTTGCGGCGCGCCGCGTGTGGGACGCGGACCAGGAAGAGTCGACCCCGGCCAGCGGGACCAGGTCCAATCCGATGCGCGCGCTCGACCGTCTCTACGATCTCATGGGCGCTCCGGCGGCGCGGGCGATCGCCGAGGAGGCCAAGGCGGCCGCCGGCGTGAACAACCTCGAGGATCCCGAGCAGCTCGGGCTCTTCGCCGATGCGCTGATGCGCAAGGGCGGAGTCATCGAAGTGGTGGGGCGCGGGATCAAGATCCAGGCGATCTTCGCCGGCGCGAAGCGCTCCCCCGCCCAGGCGGAGGCGCACGCGGCACGGCCGAGGCGGCGCGCAGCGTCACGGTGAGCGCCGGCGCGGGCCTACCGGAGGCTGACGCAGACCACCGTGGGGTCGCACGCGTCGATGCTCGACAGCGGCCGAGGGTCGCAGCTGCCGCCCGAGAGCACGGTGAGACACCCCTCGAGGCGTCGCGGGTCCACGCCGCTCGGGCAGGTCGAGTTGCCGAGCGTCTCTCGGGCCTGCATCGCCGTGGACCTCAGGCATTCGTCGGGGTTCTGCGCGCCGGTTCCGTCGGCGCACGACGCCTGGTGCTCGCAGGCGGCGGCCGCGATTCGCTCGATCGCGCCCTCGTTCGAGAGCACCGTGACGTACGGCTCCGCGGAGGTCGTTGTCACCGCTCCCTGGTCGGTCGCACGGTGCGCGCACGCGGCGGCCGCCGTTGTAGCAGCGCAGCAGAGTAGGAGGCTTTTGAGTACACGGTTCATGCGCACACGTGGTGCAACGCCGGTGCCCTGGCCTCTGCGATCGAGCTACGCGAAGCTCGTGTGTGCCGGGACGGCGCTCAGGTAGGGCCGCACGCGGTCGGGCCGCTGCACGTCGTCGCGCTGAAGCTGTACGTGTTGCAGCTCGCCGTGCCGCACGAGCTGCTGCCGGAGCAAGGCTCCGCGCAGAACTCGTTGCCCGCCGTGTCGGTGACGCAGCAGAAGGTGCCGCTGCAGTCGTTGAACGCGCCGTTGCAGCAGGTGTAGGCCTCGGCGTTGTTGGTCTTGCACACGTAGGGTCCGACGGGGTTGCCGCTGCCGTCGAGCGCCGGGGCGCAGCACGACGAGGTGCAGTCCGAGCCGGTCGTGCAGAGGGTCTGGCACTCGCCCTGGACGCAGCTCTCGCCGCCCGGGCAGCACTGGCCGCCGCACGGTACGCAGCCGTCGTCGTCGCCGCCCGTGTCGTCGCTCCCGGAGTCGACCGGCGGAGGCGCGTCGGGCCCCGTGGTGCCGTCGGGGCTCGCGCTGTCCGGCACGAAGCCATCGACCGGAGCGCCCGAGTCCGCGCTGCCCCCTTCGACGGAGGCGTCGCCCAGGTCCGCCTCGCAGCGCGCCACCGACTCCGCGCAGCACGAGTCGATGCAGTCGGCGAAGGGCCCCACGAGCTCGTTGTTGACCATCTCGTCCGCGCAGAACTGGCTGCACGAGTAGTCCGACCCATCGGGCGGCGGCGTCAGCCGGGTGGGAGTAGCCGCCGCATTGCAGGCGAGCAGGCCCATCACCCCCAGCAGAAGCCCGGCCGTCCGCATCCCTCCATCGTAGCGCGACGCAGGCATCCCGAGCCCGTAGAAGTGGGGTGGTCTTCGTCGAGGGCAAGCGATGGCTAGGCGGGGCGAGGAGCCGTACTTTTGTACGGTGACGAGCCCCGACGACGCCAGCGCGCCGCCATCGGCGAAGAACACCCCGCTTCTACCGGCGGATGCCGGAGGTACGAACGATGTGCTCGAGGTCACTGAAGCGCTGGGCGAGGGCTCGCACGAGCGCGCCCGTCCAGCCGGAGAGGCCCAGCCCCTCGTTCAAGGTCGCCTTGTCGAGGACGAGCACAGTGACCGGGTCCATCGCCACGACGGACGCCGCGCGCGGCTCGGAGAGAATGAGCGCCATCTCCCCGAAGGCCTCGCCCGGCTCCATCACGGCGAGCGTCTCCTCGCCGTCGTTCGAGCTGCGGTACGCGCGGCAGCGGCCGGCGACGATCATGTACGCGGCCTCGCCCTTGTCTCCCTCGCGGACGATGACCTCGCCCGCGGCGAACGATTTGCGCGGCAGGTGCAGACCCCCGTTCAGGAAGGCCCGCATCGCCGTCTGCATCTCGGCGACCGTCGCGTAGCGCTTCGCGGGGTCCGGCTGCGTCGCCTTCTCCGCGACGGCCCTGATCCGGCGGGAGACGCCGACGCCCTCGCACGCCCGGTCGATGGAGATGACCTGGCCGAGCGCGGCTCGCTTCAGGATGACCTCCGACGACGGATCGGTCCCGTACGGACACTGGCCGCTCAGGACCTCGAAGAGGAGCGCGCCCATCCCGAAGACGTCGCACCGCTCGTCGATGTCGGCGGGGTTTCCGCGCGCCTGCTCGGGGGCCATGAAGTGCGGCGTGCCGGCGGGACCGGGCGCGTTCATGAGCGACCGCGCGCCCGAGGCCGGCTGCGAGCGAATGAGCTTCGCGAGCCCCCAGTCCATCAGGTAGACCTGACCGAAATCGCCCACCATGATGTTCTCGGGCTTCAGATCGCGGTGAACGACCCCGCGGTGGTGCGCGTAGGCCAGCGCGTCGCAGACCTTGAGGAGGATCTCGATTCCCCCCTCGATCCGCTCGACCGAGCCCGTCTTGCGACCCATGAGCCACTTCTCGAACGAGATGCCCTGGACGAGCTTCATCGTGAAGTACGGGATGCCGTTCGGATCGATGGCGAGCTCGTGCACCGGCACGATGTTCGGGTGCTCCAGCTGCCCCGTGATCTGGCCCTCGGCGACGAAGGCGTCGCGGTAGAACGGCTTGGTCGCGATCTCCTTGTCGAGCCGCTTCAGGGCGACGGGGCGGAGCAGGTTCCGATCGGTCGCGGGGTGCACGTGGCCCATGCCCCCGCGCCCGATCTC